>Ga0316224_1000941_pt1 | contig 35936 bp, 27 predicted proteins | sample TBH18013metaG_FD_206254 | JGI IMG/M metagenome (GOLD analysis project Ga0316224, IMG submission 206254) | Freshwater microbial communities from Trout Bog Lake, Wisconsin, USA - TBH18013 | ecosystem: Environmental > Aquatic > Freshwater > Lake > Hypolimnion/Profundal zone | place: USA: Wisconsin... | reverse complement strand
GACGCAGGCCCGGGGTCTGACGGTTACCGATGCCGGGGTTCTGACGACCACGCAGGTGATCGCGCTGACCACCACGGCGGCGATGGCGATCAATACCACCACGCTGTCCGCGCTGGGCACCGACGACGTCAAGGCGCTGACCACGGATCAGGCGTCCAACCTGACCACGACGCAGGCCCGGGGGCTGACGACCACGGCGGCGATGGCTTTGACCACCACGGCGGTGCTGTCGCTGACCACGACGACGGCGCTGGCATTGTCAACGACCGATGTGGGCGCTCTGACGACCACGCAGGTCAAGGGGTTGACCACCACCAGCGTGACCGCCCTGTCGACGACGCAGGTCAAGGCGCTGACCACGGATGAAGTGGTTGCGCTGACGACGACGTCGGTGACCAACCTGACCAATGCGCAGGTCAAGGGTCTGACCACCACCGAGCTGAGCTCGCTGACCACCACCCAGGTGCTGTCGCTAAGCACGGACGACGTGGTGGCGGTGACCACCACCGGTTTGGCCGGACTGACCACCACCCAGGCGATGGTCCTGACCACCACGGCGGTGACCAATTTGACCACGACGCAGGCCCGGGGTCTGACCTCGACCGATGCCGGGGTTCTGACCACCACGCAGGTGATCGCGCTGACCACCACGGCGGCGGTGGCCATCAATACCACCACTCTGTCCGCGCTGGGCACCGACGACATTCAGGCGCTGACCACGGATCAGGCGTCCAACCTGACCACGACGCAGGCTCGGGGACTGTCGACCACCCAGGCGATGGCATTGACCACCACGGCGGTGCTGTCGCTGACCACGACGACGGCGTTGTCGCTGACCACGACCGATGTGGGCGCTCTGACGACCACGCAGGTCAAGGGGTTGACCACCACCAGCGTGACCGCCCTGTCCAGTACGCAGTTCAAGGCCTTGACCACGGATGAAGTGGGGGCGCTGACGACGACGGCGGTGACCAACCTGACCAGTACGCAGGTCAAGGGGCTGACCACCACCGAGCTGAGCGCGCTGACCACCACCCAGGTGCTGTCGCTGAGCACGGACGACGTGGTGGCGGTGACCACCACCGGTCTGGCCGGACTGACCACCACCCAGGCGATGGTCCTGACCACCACGGCGGTGGTGTCGCTAAACACGACGCAGGCCCGGGGTCTGACGGTTACCGATGCCGGGGTTCTGACGACCACGCAGGTGATCGCGCTGACCACCACGGCGGCGATGGCGATCAATACCACCACGCTGTCCGCGCTGGGCACCGACGACGTCAAGGCGCTGACCACGGATCAGGCGTCCAACCTGACCACGACGCAGGCCCGGGGGCTGACGACCACGGCGGCGATGGCTTTGACCACCACGGCGGTGCTGTCGCTGACCACGACGACGGCGCTGGCATTGTCAACGACCGATGTGGGCGCTCTGACGACCACGCAGGTCAAGGGGTTGACCACCACCAGCGTGACCGCCCTGTCGACGACGCAGGTCAAGGCGCTGACCACGGATGAAGTGGTTGCGCTGACGACGACGTCGGTGACCAACCTGACCAATGCGCAGGTCAAGGGTCTGACCACCACCGAGCTGAGCTCGCTGACCACCACCCAGGTGCTGTCGCTAAGCACGGACGACGTGGTGGCGGTGACCACCACCGGTTTGGCCGGACTGACCACCACCCAGGCGATGGTCCTGACCACCACGGCGGTGACCAATTTGACCACGACGCAGGCCCGGGGTCTGACCTCGACCGATGCCGGGGTTCTGACCACCACGCAGGTGATCGCGCTGACGACCACGGCGGCGATGGCGATCAATACCACCACCCTGTCGGCGCTGGGCACCGACGACATTCAGGCGCTGACGACGGATCAGGCGTCCAACCTGACCACGACGCAGGCCCGGGGACTGACGACCACGGCGGCAATGAGTCTGACGACCACGGCTGTGCTGTCGCTGACCACGACGACGGCGCTGTCGCTGTCCTCGACCGATATCGGCGCGCTGACGACCACGCAGGTCAAGGGATTGACCACCACCAGCGTCAACACATTATCCAGTACGCAGGTCAAGGCTTTGACCACGGACGAGGTGACGGCACTGACGACAACGGCGGTAACTAACCTGACGACAACCGTGGTTAGGGGGCTGACCACCACCGAGCTGAGCTCGCTGACCACCACCCAGGTGCTGTCGCTAAGCACGGACGACGTGGTGGCGGTGACCACCACCGGACTGGCCGGACTGACCACTACCCAGGCGATGGTCCTGACCACAACATCGGTGACCAATTTGACCACGACGCAGGCCCGGGGGCTGACCTCGACGGATGCCAGCGTGCTGACGACCACGCAGGTCATCTCGTTGACCACGGACAGTGTGGTTGCGTTGACGACGACCGGGTTGGTGAGCTTGGTTACGACCGAGGTCAAGTCTTTGACCACCACTCAGGTCTCCGGTTTGACCGTCACCCAGGTTAAAGCCTTGACGACGGACGATGTTTCGTCGCTGACGACGACGCAAGTCATCTCGCTGACGACGACTTCGGTAGGGTCTTTGACGACGACCGGCATTACCAGTTTGTCCACGGACGATGTCAAAGCGCTGACGACAGATGAGGTGATTTCCTTGACCGGCACCAGTGTCAAGTCGTTGACGACGACGTCGGTCATGTCCCTGACGACGACTTCGGTTATCTCTCTGACCACGACGCAGGTGTTCGTCATAACGTCGTCTCAGGTTTCGAATCTGACGACGACGCAGTTCAACAGCATCACCTCGACGGATGTTGGAGCATTGAGAACGACGGCGATCACCGGCTTTACCACGACGGAAGTGGCGGTGTTGACCACCACCCAGTTCCAAGGATTGGTGACAACTCAGGTTGTCGGGTTCTCGACGACCGAACTGAGCGTCTTGACATCGACCCAGGTTACCGGCTTGAACACGACGCAGGCGGCCGCCTTCCAGTATAACTCGACGATGGTGAACGGCCTGTCGCAAGGCGCGTTCTCGGAGATAACCAGCATCTACAGAGGCTAGTGAACGGCTGTATCGTGCGGCGTGTTGAATCAATCGGCCTCAGGGTTCCCCTGGGGCCGAGGGTGTTTCTGGTATATCTTTGAAATTGTAGGGATTCCGCCCGATGCGGCGGAATCTTTAAAGGGATACATCAAATATTTACCGGATGTGATGATTCTAGAGAAAGAATCGTGGGAAGGCCTTTTTTATTTGGTAGCTCAATATGACGGTGACGACGGCAATATCATCCTTGACGATAACGAGCATAGGTAAGCTCGGTACGTCGGATATTGCGTCATTGACGACGGCCCAGATATCGTCCTTTTCGACGACGCAATTTCGCGCCCTTGGCGCTTCCCAATTGCCCGTTCTATCGACGGTGCAAATATCCGCCATTTCCACCGATGACGTCGTCGCGCTTTCCACGTCGCAAATTCACACATTGCTGACGTCTCAAATCGGCGGTTTGTTGACGGCGCAGGTTCAAGCATTTACGTCTACTCAGATCGTGGCGGTCAGCACCACTCAACTTTCAAATTTCACGACCAAGCAAATCAATTTTCTAACCACCGATCAGTTGGGATCTCTGACGACGACCCAGGTGGGCAGCTTTAACTCCACCCAAGTCCAGGGAATATCGTCCATACAACTGGGGACGTTGAGCACCGGACAAATCGGAGTGCTGAGCTTCACCGAACTTAGGGCGATGTCCTCGGCGCTGATCCACGGTCTGACCTCGACGCAAATCAGTTCGCTAACCTCGACGCAGCTTGCATCTTTGGCCACCTCCCAGGTCAATACGTTGGGAACGGCGCAGGTGGCGGGCCTAAGCAGCGACCAGATCACCACATTGGCCAACACGGCTTTGCTATCGCTGACGTCGCGGCAGATAAACGCCTTGGGCACTGACGATGTCGCGGCTTTGTCGACGGGGCAGATTCAGCTGCTATCGTCGTCGCAAATCGTCGGCTTATCGTCCAAGCAGATATATGCGATGAATTCGGACCAGTTGGGAGCGCTTAATTCGACCCAATTGGGGGTGTTGTCGACGGGACAGATACGGGCGTTGACCACCGACGTGATCGTGGGTTTCACGACGACCCAGTTCGTGTCGCTGGGGACCGGTCAGATCGGGGCGATGACCACCACTCAAGTGGCGGGGATATCGTCCGATCAAATTTCGGTCATGCGGATATCTCAGATAGCCAGTCTTTCGACCGCGCAAGTCAATGCAATTGGCACCAATCAAGTCAGCGTCCTGACCACGTCGCAGATCAGGGCGATGAGCGGGGCGCAAATTCAGGCCATGGGAACGGACGAACTGGCGGCGATGTCGTCGGTGCAGATGGGCGCTTTCGCCTCGACCCAATTTGGAGCCTTAAGCACCAAGCAGATATTCTCCCTTACCACGGATGGAATGGAACTGCTGGGCGTAACGGTGCTTAAAGCGCTTTCCTCGGTTCAGATGGCGGCGTTTTCAACGACCAATTTCATTTCCCTGACCAGTACTCAGCTTGGTTCGCTCTATACCAGCCAAATCCTGGGATTTACGACCACGCAGATTGAAGCGCTAACGACGGATCAGGTCGAGTCCTTGTATGCGTCGCAAATATTGTCGCTCTCGACGCTCCAGGTCTCGGTTCTGACCACCACTCAAATCAGCGTTTTGATGTCGTCGCAAATCGGCGGACTTACAAGTCTCCAGGCATCCGTGTTGACGACGGACAAAGTGAATGGATTGTCGACGGCGCAAATCCAAATGCTGAGAAGCACGCAAATTCACGGTATTTCCACGAGTGTGCTGGCGGCGATCTATTCCACGGAATTCGGCGCTTTGACGTCGACACAGATCGGATATTTGTCGACGGCTCAGATAGCCGCCCTAGCTACGGACGAAATCCGGGTTCTAAGCACGGTCCAGATGCAAGGACTGCTGTCCTCTCAAATCGCCGTGCTGGGGACCGATCAGGTCAAGGCCCTTTCCACTACCCAGATCACCCAGCTCGCCACATCTCAATTGACCAAATGGGGGTCAACCCAATTGGCGGCGTTGTCGACGACGGATGTTGGGATCATGAGCACGGTGCAACTGTCGTCGTTGTCTTCCGCGCAATTTTCCAGTCTGACCACCGACCTGCTGAATGCATTGAGCACGACGCAAATCGTTCATCTTAATGCGACCGAATTCAAGGGGCTGTCCACGGTTCAAATTTCCGCGCTGGCAACGACGCAAGTTTCTGGGATGAATACGACCGAATTTGTCGCGTTGACCACGACTCAATTCACGGGGTTGAACTCGCAACAATTCGCCGTAATGTCGTCCACCGCCATCGGCAAACTTACCGTTTCGCAAATTGCGGCGATGACGACGGTTCAGGTAAGCGGACTAAGCTCCACCGATATCGCCTCTTTGACCAGTTCGCAATTCGCCAGTCTTAAATCGACGGAACTCAGCGGCTTGACGACAACGCAGGTTTCGGCCTTTACGACGACTCAGTTGGTCGGCTTCAGCATAAGTCAGATCAAGGGGCTGGGGTCCGCGCAAATCGGAATTTTGACGACGACCCAGGTACTGGGATTGAACGTTTCGCAAGTTGCCGCCTTGTCGACCACGCAAGTTCGTTCGCTTTCAACCGACGACATCGTCGCGCTGTCGACGACCCAATTCGGTTCGTTGACGTCCGTGGAAATGAGCGGTCTGCAAACCGATCAAGCGATGGCCCTGACCAGCACCGAGATATCAATCTTGAGCGCGTCGCAGATCAAAGGGTTGACGTCCGTGGCGGTGGGATCCCTGACCACCACCCAAGTTATCGGCATGAACACCACAATGCTGTCGAGCCTTGGCAGTACGCAGGTTTCTGGGTTGACGACGGATCAGATGGTTTCGCTGACCTCCACGGCCGTTCGATCGTTAAGCGTTACTCAGTTCAAGGGACTGTCTTCGACGGATATGGGGGTGATGACCACGGACCAGATTCGCGCGCTGACCTCTACGCAAGTGGTCGCCATGACCACGACGCAGTTGGATGGGCTGACCACGACCGAGGTTTCGACTTTATGGACAAGCGAATTGAGCGGGTTCTCTTCCGTCCAGGTTGCCGGGCTTACAACCGACCAACTCAATGTGCTGACGACGACGCAAATTACCACGCTGACAACCACCCAACTGCGCGGCTTTACAAGCACGTTGTTGCCGTTCTTGGCGACGGATCAGTTAAAAGCCCTGACCACCACACAGGTAAGTGCCCTATACAGTTCGCAGATCAAGGCGTTGACGACCACCGAAATCGGAGCGTTGACCACCACTCAAATCCGCACGATCCAAACGACATCCGTTCCGGGACTGACCTCGGATGAAATTTCGTCGTTGTCGACCACTCAAATTGACGCATTTTCCAAGACGCAGATTGGCATGTTGACGACGACAGGCATAGCGGGCTTGGCCAGCACGCAGGTTTCCGCCCTGTACACCACGCTGCTGTACGGATTGACGACGGTTCAGGTCCAAACGCTCTCGACCGATCAAGTGGGCGGCCTGACAACGACCGGTGTGATGTCGTTAACAATGTCGCAGATCAAGGCTCTGACGACGACCCAGATACCGTCCCTGTCCACGGATCAGGCCGATTCTTTGCTAACCACTCAGATCGGCTCGATAAGCTCGGTACAGGTCAGGTCGTTCACGACCACGCAGATCAATGCGTTGACGACCACTCAGTTCGTCGGGATGACGGGGACGCTGCTTGCTTCCCTGGCAACGGATCAAATCGCCTATATGAGTACAGACGAGGTCGTCGCGTTCACGACATCGCAAATATCCAAGCTTACCACCAGCCAAGTGGGTGCGTTTACGACGACGGAAATTTCGGCGCTGACCACCACGGCCGTAGGCGCGCTTACGACGGTGCAGAACAAAGGCCTGACCACGGACAATTTGGTGGCGTTGTCGACCGATCAAATTTCGGCTTTGTCTACCAGCAATATCGCCGGGTTGACGACGACGCAGCTTGTCAAGATCACGACGGATCAGGTCGAGGCTTTAACAACCTCGCAAATTCGCGGGTTTAGCACCCTTCAAGTCAAGTCGCTGACTACCACCCAAATCGCCGTGCTGACCAGCACCGAGGTCGGAGTTTTTGTTGCAAGCCAGATCGCGGTTCTGACCACGACCGAGGTCGCCGCCTTATCCACGACTCAGATCAGTCAGTTGACCACCACCGAATTAATGTCGTTGACGACGGGGCAGATCGTCAGCTTGACAGCCAACAATATCGCCGTGCTGTCGACCACGCAGGTGGCGGCGTTGTCGTCCTCGGCGGTGTCGTCGCTGATAACGACGCAAATTTACGCTTTGACTTCAAGCGATATCGCAGCGTTGACCACCACGCAGGTCATCAACATTAAAGTCCAAGGCATATCCGCGTTTACCACCACTCAAGTCGGCGGATTGCTTACAACCCAAATCGGGGTACTGACCACGGCGCAAGTTCGCGCGTTTACGTCAACCGAGTTGGTCAACTTCACCACGACCCAGTTCAGAAGTTTGGCGTCGTCGGAAATCGGGGCGCTGTCGACGACGCAGTCGGCGGCCTTGGTGACGGATGAGATCATTTCATTGACGACCACCCAGGTTTCCGGGTTAAGCACGGTAAACTCGCCGTCGTTCTCGAGCACGCAAGTATCGGTGTTTAGCACAACCCAGATATGGTCCTTGAGCGGATCGCAATTTCAAAAGTTTTCGACCACCGGACTGTCGGGGCTTTCGACGGATCAGGTTCTTTCTTTAAGTACGACGGAGATAAGCGCGCTTACTTCGACGCAAGTGTCGGGATTGACCAGCACCAATCTATGCGCTTTGAACACCACCGAGATTCGGACATTGTTCACGTCGCAAGTGGCTTCGCTCAAAACGACGCAAGTCTCATTGCTGACGACGACGCAAGTTGTTTCCTTCAGCACGACCCAGGTCGGTCAGTTGCTGACGGCGGAAGCGGCGGCCTTTACCACGGATGGCGTGGAAGCGATTTCGACCACCCAGGTTCAGGCGCTGACCCAACTGCAAATGCGCAATTTGACATCGACTCAGGTGGGGGCTCTGACCACGACCCAGGTCGATTCATTGACCACAACGCAATTGATTGCCGTGCAGACGACGCAGATCGGCGGACTGACGAGCTTGAATCTGTCGGTATTGCTGTCCACTCAAGTCCAGGGGCTGTCGGCAACCTTATTCGGGTTTATGACGTCCACGCAGATCGACTCTATCACGACCACGGACATCGGGGCGCTTGGCATCGCCCAGGTCAAGGCGTTGGGAACGACCGGGATCAGCGTCTTAAGCACCGACCAAGTGATGTCCTTATCGACGACGACGATCTCGGGTCTGGCCAACACGCAATTGCAAAATCTGACCACCACGCAGATCGACGTTATGACCACCACTCAGGTCAGTTCGTTGACGACGGTTGAATTGGGCATGTTTTGCACCACGCAAATAACCAGTCTGACGACGGATCAGGTGGAGAACTTGACCACCTCGCAGATCGTCGGTCTAGCCACCACTAATGTTTATGTCTTGACCACCAGTCATATGTTGGCGCTGACCACGACGGAAATCGCGGCGATATCCACCAAGGAAATCAAGGCGCTTGGCACCGCTCAGATCTCGGTCCTAAGCACCACCGATATTTCGGCGTTATCGACGACGCAGGTTTCGACGATAACGGCCACGACACAGATTGCCGCGCTGACTACCGACGAAGCTTCGGCGTTCAATTCGGCTCAAACGGTGGCTCTGTCGACATCGCAAATCGCCGCCCTGTCTACCTCGCAAATCAAGAACCTGACGACAACCCAGGTTTTGGCGATTTCGACCAAACAGGTAGTGTCGCTGTCCACCTCGCAGTTGAAGGTTTTAACGACCGATGAATTCAACAGTCTGACCTCGACGCAAATTTCCGCATTAACGTCGACGCAGGTTGTCTCCTTGCCGACGACGGATATCATCACCCTGTCCACTTCGCAGATACTGGGGATCAAGGTTCAGCAAATGGGGTGGTTGACCACGACGGCGATTACCAAATTCACGTCGACTCAAATTACGTCGCTCAATACCTCTCAAATCATGGCGCTGACCTCCACGGAAGTGGGGGGGATAACCACCACGCAGATCCAAGGGCTGACGACGACGGATCTGCGTATGCTGTCGTCCAGCGAGATAACGGCGCTTACAACGGCGCAATTGACGGCGTTGACAACGACCCAGACGACCTCCCTGTCCTGTTCTCAAATCACCTCGCTCACCACCTCGCAAGTCATGACGCTTACGACGGACAACTTGACCTCGCTAACGAACGTCCAAATCGCGGGCATGACGTCTCAGCAAACGAGTTCCTTCACGACCACGCAGGTGAATGACTTAACCACGACGCAAGTTTTGGCGTTCAAGACAACCCAAATCGCCAATCTAAGTTCCGACGAAATCGTCGCGCTGACGACCGATGAAATGACAAGTCTGACGACGTCGCAAGTCAAGGCGATGTTGACCCAGCAGATTGCCGTGGTGACCAGTACCGCGGTCGCGTCCATGACGACGACGCAAATGACGGTAATACTTTCAACCCAGATGGCGGCGTTCTCTTATTCCGACGTGGCGGCGTTGACCACCGATCAGCTTGGCGTTTTTAATTCGTCGCAATTCAAGTCGCTCACCACGACCCAGATCGTTGCGATATCGACGAGTCAGGTTCTATCCCTGGTCACGACCGAGATCGGGGCGCTGACTTCCCCTCAAATTCAGGGCATTACGACCACTCAGGTCAATTCGTTGTTGTCGACGCAAGTCTATGCCCTGACGAATACGCAAGTGACGTACCTTTCAACGTCGCAAGTTTCATCGTTGACATCGACGGAAATGGCCAACTTCAGCCAGATTCAGTTTGGGAAACTCACAACCGCGCAATTGACGTCGTTGACGACGACGCAGATCAATACGGTTCTGACCACGGAAGTTTCCGGACTGACGACGACGCAGTTCAGAAGCTTGGGGACGGATGGCGTCAACTCGCTGAACACGGATCAAGTCATCGGGTTGACCACCACTCAGGTCAGTTCGTTTTCGACCACGCAAGTAGGGGCTTTCTCAACAACCCATATGACCGCGCTGACGGCGACGCAGATCCCCTATCTGACCGCCACCGAGGTCAAGGCGTTGTCGACGTCGCAATTCAACGCGTTTACCTCGACGGCGGTGTCGGCGTTCGTCACTCGCGAGGTGGTGGCGATAACCACCACTCAAATCAAAAGTCTAAGCACCACTGAAATCACATACTTGGCCACGACAAGCGTGTCGGCCTTCGCGACCAATCAGATATCCATGCTTTCCAGCGACGATGTCGGCGGATTGACCACCACCCAGGTCAATGTTCTGACCGGCACGCAGGTAGCGGCTTTGACCACAACCTCGGTGGCGGGCTTTACCTCTACGCAACTGGGCGTGTTGTCGACGAAACAAGTCAGCGTCTTCACCACCGCGGCCATTTCCGCGCTGTCGTCCGATCAGATCGACGGGCTGAACACCACGGACATAATCGCTCTGACGACCACGCAGTTCCGCGGACTTACCGTTTCAAGCTTCGACTATTTCACCACCACTCAGGTCAACGTCATCGCATCGTCGGCTATCGGGTCGCTGACGACGACGTTGACGAACAGTTTGACCACGACCCAGGTCGGGGCTTTGACGACCACGCAGGTGCGCGGGTTCGCGACCTCCGAAATCGCGACGCTTACCACGGATCAGCTGGTGGGGCTTACCACGACGGAAATTTCCGCATTGTCGGTAACCCAGGCATCGGCCTTCACCACCACCCAGACCGGCAGCATGTCCTCCGTGCAGTATACCGAGTGGTGGACCGTTCAGCATTAAGCGGCAGGGCGGTGCGGTACGGCAGGCCACGCCATCAGCAGGAAGACTATGGGGGCGGCGACAAAGTCGGGTGTGAAAAAGTCCTTCGCTGCCGCTCAGTTTACTTTTTCACGGGGGTCGACAAACGGGACATTCGCTTCGACAATGCGGTGAATTGCGGGATACTACACCGCATCCTCAATCCGATCGTCCTCGCGCGGGGTGTTATTCTGCCCCGCCATCGCCAGGATGGCTTTTGCCCGACCTGGAGCGGCGCGGGCGGCGCGGGCGGCGAAATAGCGATCCGCTTCCGCTTGCGCTCCGACACGGGTGGCGACGGCAACGGCAATGAATTGGTTCAGACTGACACCGGCCTTGGCGGCTTGGGCGGCGGCCATTTCCTTAAGGTCCTCGGGCAGGCGCAATGCGAATACGCTCATGGTTTGATTCTCCTCAACACTTGGGCGGGCCGCTCAACCGGGATGCCGAACAATGCCGCCCCTGCCATATCGGCCTGATTGAATGTAGCGATCACGTCAGCCGAGCCGTTAATCGCCGTCTCAAGCACAAAATCGTCATCTGCGTCACGGGCCGTCGGACGCCATCGATAATCAAACACGACGGGAACGCAATGCTGAGTCAATTCGTCAAGAACTTCTAACACCAGTTGGGGCGTCAACGCGCTTCGTGCAAGCATTTTTGGCCTTGTCAAAACGGCCTCGTATTCCAGCATTAAGCTGGTTGAGAAAAGCGCCAACGCCCGACCGTCAAGGATATCAAGGACTAGCCGACGGGATGCGCCTGATGCGCTTTCAAATGCCGCAACCATGACATCCGTATCTATGACAACCTTGAGCATTGTGATATTATATGCAACATCATAGGCCTTTGCAAGACGAGGTGGGGCAAAAGAAGCGTCTTCGGTGACGTTTGGCCCGGCAAGTCGCCTTATTGTCTCAAGCGGACAAGGCGCGCGCGTTGGATTGGATCAAACAGGCTTCCGAATTCGACGAGACGCGACGAGTGCCGCGCCAAGTGGCGCTTGACCGTTGACGACGTTGCTCGGTTGGATGTTGCCTTGGCGCTGGCCATGTTTAGACATCACCTCTCTATTCGATGGTGATGACCGTCATCGGATGAGGGCGGCCACGTTTGAGCCATGTTACCGTGTCTCCGATCTTCCGGCCCATTAAGGCTTGGCCAAGGGGAGAGAGGCAGGAGATGCGGCCCGACGCAGGGTCGATCTCTTCGCTGCCCACCAGGATGAACTGGAAGCGTTCTCCGTCTTCGTCTTCGAGAGTCACGTGGGCTCCGAAGCCGACTTGGTCTTGCAGGTCTCTTTCCGAAACAACAGCCAGACCGATTCGGGCTCGCAGGAAGGCCAGTTCCTTGGTGACGCGCCTCAGTTCCAATTGCTCTTCCGGGGATTGCTTGCCGGTCAGCGCTGTAAAAATATTTTCCAATTCGGACAGCTCTTCATTCCACTGCGCGAGGCTTGCCGCGGTGGCGGGAAACGGTTCCTTTGGAATGGCGCGGTGCGTGTCCTCGCCCCCGGACTCATCCTCTTTGACAAAGGCGCGGCTCATGCCGCATCCAAGTCAAAATTAACCGTACCGACTGGGGCGTTAATCAACGCGAACACGTTGTCTTTCGTCGAATGCGTCATGGGTCTAACTTCCGTGCGGCGTTGGAAAACTTGCCAATTTCGAGCTTGATATACGATCCCATTGGAAATGGGTATTGTATTCCAGATTGACAGAAATTGCGGCGGCGAAGCGCTCGACGTTCAAGATCGAGGGTGCCGATCCATAGTTTGGTACGCAGCACCCGGTGGCGCTTAACCGTTGACGACGTTGCCCGGATGGGCAAGACCCTGGGGCGGTTCTTCCCGCTCCAGGTGCCGCAGGCAGCAAACCCGCAGGAATGAGGCGAAATTGGGAATATCGCCCCGATACTCGATGATCTCGTCATACAGATTGGAAATAAGCCGAGGCACGGTAACGCGGTCGCGTTCGGCGATACGCTCCAGCACATCCCAGAACATCGATTCCAGCCGCAGGCTGGTCACCACGCCGTGAATGCGCACCGAGCGCGACCGGTACTCATAAAGGTGCGGGTCGGCTTTGACGAAAATTTCGCACATCACCCATGCCCTCGATTGTGGAAGGCCATAACCCTATCACAAAACGATTTCGGTCCCCAGTACTTTTAAAAATTGCGCCATCCAGGCGGGGTGGGCGGGCCATGCCGGGGCGGTCACAAGATTTTTGTCGGTGACGGCGCCGTCGATGGCGATGTCGGCATAGGTCGCGCCCGCCAGTTCCACTTCAGGGCGGCAGGCGGGATAGGCCGAAACCGTGCGCCCCTTGACGATGCCGGCGGCGGCCAGGATTTGCGCGCCGTGGCAGATGGCGGCGATCGGCTTGCCCGCCGTGGCGAAACCCTGCACCAAGGCGATTACCGCCGGATTCAGGCGCAGATATTCCGGAGCGCGACCTCCGGCGATGACGATGCCGTCATAGGTCGCGGCGCTGGCTTGTTCGAAATCGGCGTTCAGGGTGAAATTGTGCCCGCGTTTTTCGCTATAGGTTTGGTCGCCCTCGAAATCGTGGATGGCGGTGGCGACGGTGTCGCCCGCCTTCTTGCCGGGGCAAACCGCGTGGACGGTGTGCCCCACGGTCAGCAAGGTCTGAAACGGCACCATGGTTTCGTAATCTTCGGCGAAATCGCCGGTCAACAGCAGGATCTTCTTGGCGGCCATGATCTAACTCCCAGAATTTTCGTGGATTGGGTCCGTTTTTCGGACGCCGGGATAATGCCACGACTGGGCGTCGAGTGGGTAACAGGCCGCTACTACGTTTACCTTCCGGATCGAAGCCGCTAGTGTGGTGATTTCTAAATTCCCAAAGGTGCCGACTTGGGTAATCGTAGGAATTTAGAAATCGAAAACCACACTAGAAATCAAAAAGTTGCTAGTGTCCTTGTCGTTTCGGAAATTCGAAAGGCGTAAGTTTTCCAATGACTCGTATTGTCCACCCCGATGTCTGGCGGGTGACCGTCACCGTCGATCAAGCCTTGGTCGAGGCGTTTTCCGACGTGGTCGAGCGTCATGCCGACGCGGTGACGATGTTCATGGACGATCTGTCCGGGCGATCCGACGGCGAGGGCGATTGGCACATCGAGGGCATCTGCCGGAATCCTCCGGACAAGCAAGCCATTCTGTCCGATCTGGCGGCGCTGGCCGCCGCCCTGAACTGTCCCGTTCCGGCGCTCGATATCGAGCGGGTGCCCAACGTCGATTGGGTGCTACAGAATTTGCGGGATTTTCCGCCCATCGACGCCGGACGGTTTTTCGTTCACGGATCGCACTGGCGCGACGGCGTGCCCAAGGGTCGCATCGGGTTGAAGGTGGATGCCGGTACGGCGTTCGGCTCGGGCGAGCACGCCACCACCAAAGGATGCCTGATGGCTCTGGACAAAATCGCCAAGGCCAAGCGCCATGTCCGTAGGGTGGCCGATGTGGGCTGCGGATCGGGAATTCTGGCCATCGCCATGGCGCATCTGTGGGCCGTGCCGGTCCTCGCCGCCGACATCGACCCGGTGGCGGTCGTGGTTGCGAACAAAAACGCAGCATTGAACGGCGTCGGAGCCGCCGTTACCGCCGTGGTCAGCGATGGCTGGCGCCATCCGGCCCTTCGCAAACAAGCGCCGTTCGACGTGGTTGCCGCCAATATCCTGGCCCGACCGTTGTGCCGGTTCGCGCCAAAACTGGCCGCCGCCTTGGCTCCCGATGGTCTGGCCGTTCTGTCCGGCCTGTTGGAATGGCAAGAGGCCATGGTCATGGCCGCTCATCGCCGCCACGGACTTTGTTTAAAATCCCGCCTTGTCATCGACGGCTGGGCAACCCTGATCATTGGGCGATGATGACCCAAAGCGTACTGGAATCCCTGCGCGGAACCTTTGCCGGATTGTCCCTGGACGGGTTTATCGTGCCCAAAACCGACGAATATCAGGGCGAGTACGTGGCGCCGTGCTCCGAGCGACTGGCGTGGCTGACCGGCTTTACCGGCTCGGCCGGGACGGCGGTCGTTCTGTCCGACCGGGCGTGGCTGTTCGTCGACGGCCGCTACACCATCCAGGCGGCGCAAGAAACGGCGGGACTTCCCATCGAAGTGCGCACCACCACCGATTGCCCAATGCACAAGATGCTGGCCGATTTGCTGCCCAAGGGCGTGCGACTGGGGTTCGATCCGTGGCTGCACACTCCCGATCAGGTGGGGCATTTGCGGCGGACTTGCGAGCAGGCGGGCGCGGTCTTGACGGCGGTAACGGCCAATCCCGTCGACGGCCTGTGGCGGGACCGTCCGCCGCCGCCCGCGGCCCCGGTGGTTTTGCATCCGCTGGAATTTTCCGGTCGGGACTGGCGCGACAAAGCCGCCGGTCTGGCTGCCGGGATCAAGGCCGATGCGGTGATGCTTAGCGATCCCGGCACGGTGGCGTGGCTGCTTAATATCCGGGGCGGCGACGTGCCCTATACCCCCCTGCCGTTGGGCCGCGCCCTATTTTATCGCGACGGCCCCAAAATCGATCTGTTCATGGATGCCGCCAAGATCGGCGACGAGGTCCGCGACGCCTTTCCCGACGGCGTTTCCTTTCTAACGCCCGGGGACTTGCCCGCGGCGTTGGCGGCGCTGTCCGGGTTGAGCGTGCAAGTGGATAACGGGCAGGTTCCCCAAGCCTTGGTGACGGTACTCGAACAGAACGCCGTCAAGGTGATCAACGGCGCCGATCCGTGCGTCGCGCCGCGCGCCGAAAAGAACGCGGTGGAGTTGGCCGGATGCCGGGCCGCCCATGCCCGCGACGCCGCCGCCATGGTGCGGTTTCTGGCGTGGCTGTCCGAGAGAACCGAGTCTGTCGATGAATTGACGGCGGCCGACAAGGTCTGGGAGTTCCGCTCGCAAGGGGACCGTTTCAAGGACTTGTCGTTTCCGACCATCGCTGGATACGGTCCCAACGGCGCCATCGTCCATTACCGGTCGACCCCAGCCACCAACCGGCGCTTGGAACCGGGCGGGTTGCTGCTGCTGGATTCGGGCGCGCAATATCTGGACGGCACCACCGACATCACCCGAACCGTTGCCGTCGGTTCGGGTGGGGCCGAGGAGAGGCGCCGCTACACGCAGGTATTGAAGGGCCATATCGCCGTTTCGCGCACGGTGTTTCCGGTCGGAACCACCGGCAGCCAACTGGATGTATTGGCGCGCATGGCTTTGTGGGCGGACGGTGTGGATTTCGACCATGGGGTCGGGCACGGCGTCGGCAGTTACCTGTCCGTTCACGAAGGTCCGCAGCGCATCTCGAAATCGGGCAATGCCGTGGCGTTGAAACCCGGCCACGTTTTGTCCAACGAACCCGGTTATTACAAAGAGGGATGTTACGGCATTCGCCTGGAAAATCTGCTGGCTGTCGTCGAATGCCCCGCGCCGGACGGAGCGGAACGCCCATTGTTGGCGTTCGAGGTATTAACCTTGGTTCCTTTCGACCTGTCGCTGATCGTGCCCGAGCTTTTGACCGACGAGGAAATCCGCTGGCTGAACCGATATCACACGAGAATCTTGGCCGAGATCGGGCCGCTGCTGGACGGTCATGCCGCATCGTGGCTGGTTCAGGCCACCCGGCCCATCTTTCGCGGCGATCAAAGGCTATCGGGGTAAGGCTGTATAAGCGCCAACAATGCCTCGATTTCGCACTCTTTCGGCCTTATCTTGGCCACATTGATCCTCGATATTCGTCTTTACCAACCCTTTCGAGCAAGGATTAGACATCATGGTTCGACTCAATCTTCTTCTTCCCTCTGCCCTGGTGGCGTTCTCGATGGTGGGCGTGCCGATGACGGTGCGTGCCGAGGAAGCGCCCGTTCCGGCTGCTCATCATGAGCACATGCATGGAGCCGGTTCGGAACAGATGGTGGAGGATCACATCGCCCGTCTTCACCGGTCGCTGAAAATAACGCCGCAGCAAGAGGAGCAATGGAAACCGGTAGCGGACGTTATCCGCGACAACGACAAGACCATGCGCGCCCTGGTTACCGAGAAGCGCAGCAGGGTCGAAACCCAGACGGCGGTCGAGGACTTGGCCGCTTACAGCGAAATCGCCCAAGCCCATGCGGTGGCGATGAAGAAACTGTCCGACATATTCAGCGTCTTCTACGCCGGTCTGACCGACCAGCAAAGGAAGCTCGCCGACGACTTCTTCCGCGAACACAAGCATCGTCATGGACACGCTCATCCGTAACCGACGACTTGCAGCAGGAGTTCACCATGGTACGTTTATCCATTCATAAAGCCGTCGTGATCGCCGGATTGGCGATGGGCGTCGGCATATCCCTGGCGCAACCCGTCCTGGCCGAAGATTGGGATCGCGGCCGTCGTGAAGACGATCACGGCCGTTGGGAACGGGACGGGCGCGAGCGCGAGTGGCGCGAACGGGAATGGCGCGAGCATCATCATTACGCCCCGCCGCCCGTGGTCTATTCGGCGCCTCCGGCGGCCGCATATTATCCACCGCCGGTGGTTGCCGCTCCCCCCGCGGGCATCAGCATTGTATTGCCGCTCAACTTTCGGTGACGGGCAAGCCGTCGCTGAAAATTGGCGGCGCCTTTGAATGTTCATTAGGAAATGACTTTAGTGTGGTTTTCGATTTCTAAATTCTTAACGGTGCTGGCTGCATAATCGTAGGGATTTAGAAATCACCACACTAGTATGAAGTCGGAAGGCTGGGCGACATTGGGGGCGTGAAAAATGCGACCGCGAACTAAAGGCGTCAAAAAATATAAGGACATTGTCAAGGATTATGGTGACTATAAGAAGTTCCAGGTAGAAAAGTATTCATCTCACGAAATACTCTACCCAAGATGGGAAGAGGGTCAGAAAAGATATATAGAGCGTTCGTTTTCCATCGTTCCGAAAGATACGAAAATTCTTGATGCCGCGTGTGGAGACGGCGTCGGTCTTCGCCATTTTAAATCGCTTGATTACACCAACGTGGTCGGCGTGGAACTTAACGAGGATAAACTGGCCACGGCTTCCGCAAGCGGATACCAAGTGATCGGGCGGGATATGCACGATTTGAGCTGTTTCGGCGACCATTCGTTCGACGTCGTTTATTCGTCTCACTCGTTGGAACATGCCTATCGGCCGTCCAAGGTTCTATCCGAGTTTCATCGCGTTCTGGCGCCGGGCGGATTTCTTTTCGTTGTCCTGCCCTATCCTGATTTGGGCTCCTGGAACGACGAGGCTCACGGTGCCAAATACGAACTCGGCACGAACGTCGAGGACAACGGCGCGACTGTTATTCGCTACTTCGAAAAATGCGGGTTCACCTATTTGACCTCGACTTTCGACGATTTCCGCGAGCCGGAAATTTGGCTGTACTTTTTCCGCCAATAAGTCTCGGATCAATGCGGTTCAGGTCTTCTCGACGAAGCTATCCAGAACCTTCTTCATCCCGGCCTTGTCGAAGGCGATTTCCAGTTTGTCTCCCCAAAGAATGGGAGGGTTCCAAAGGGAGGACCGCGTCCTTCTTTTGATTCATGCCCCTCCGGCCCCCAAGGTTCCACCCAAAGTTCGTTTGGGTGGAATGCCCCGTAGGGGATGACGGCACTTTTCTCGGTAATGACCGAGAGAGAAATCAAGTCCATCATTCCCAGTCCCCATAATCTTCCGGCAGATGGCGGTCCAATTCCATGGAATCATGCAGCACCCTTCCAACTACGACTAGGCCGGAATGCCCCAAGCAATAGAGAAGCAGATGACGTGGTTTGCGTACCGCGACGCCTTGCTCACGCGCACGCTTTCGGCCATGGCGCAAATGATAGCTGCGCACGCCATCCCCCAGTTCATGGCGAACGACGCTTCCCGGTCGTTGGGGATCTTCGGCCAGATCGCGAAGAGCGGCGGCGATTAGCTTTTCATATCGAAATCTGGCGTCAACGCCAAACGTCTCTTCGGTCCACGCCAACAGTGAAACGATATCGTCCCGGGCTATGCCGGAAATCCGAACGATCGCCATCGATCAACGGACGAGGCGTTTGATTGTTTGTCCTGCCTGTTCGCCAAGGTCGCCGATAAAATCATCCATGTCGGCAGCATCAACATCCGAGAAACGGCCTTGATCAATATCGGCGAAGCCTTGTCGCGCAGCCTCTTGCAGGGACTTCAGCTTTGCCGCCTCGCGGGCGTCGCGCACTTCGATCAGCCGCAATCCGTCGCGCAGAACCTCGCTGGCATTCTGGTAGCGACCTGAGGCGACAAGGTCGGCGATGACCTTTTCCTGATGATCGGTAAGAACGACGTTGCGAGTGGGCATGATCAAGGACCTTGTTCGTGTGGCGAAGGCCGCTAGAATAACATTCATGGCATACTATGCCAATGTCGTTCGTCGCGGAGGGGTGCAAAGGGAGGACCGCGTCCGCCCTCTGACAATTATCCCGTTTTCTCGACGAAGCTATCCAGAACCTTCTTCATCCCGGCTTTGTCGAAGGCGATTTCCAGTTTGTCGCCATCGATTTCGATCACCGAGCCGGCGCCGAACTTCTGATGAAAAACCCGCTCGCCGACCCTGAAGCCGCCTTCGGGGCCGGGGCGCTTGACCGTGTCCCACAGCGGCTGCGGCTTGGCCGCTTGTTTGGCGTATGAACCGCCGCCCGCGTACAGGCCCTTGTCGGCTTGGCGGTGGACGGCGTGCTCGGGCAATTCGTCGACGAACCGCGACGGCAGGTTGTTTTGCCACTGGTTGTAGATGCGCCGGTTGGCGGCGAACGAGATCAGCACCCGTTTCTTGGCGCGGGTCAGTCCCACATAGGCCAGACGGCGTTCCTCTTCCAGGCCCTTGGCGCCGCCTTCGTCCAGGGCGCGGGAGTGAGGGAACACCCCTTCCTCCCAGCCGGGCAGGAATACGGTGTCGAATTCCAGCCCCTTGGCCCCGTGCAGGGTCATCACCACCACCCGGTCGCCCTCGGCTTTTTCGTCGTTTTCCATCACCAGGGCGACGTGTTCCAGAAAGCTTTGCAGGCTTTCGAATTCCTCGATGGCCGAAACCAGTTCGGTCAGGTTTTCCACCCGACCGGCGGCGTCGGGGGCCTTGTCGCGCTTCCACATGTCCAGATAGCCGGATTGGTCCAGGATCAGCGCCGCCAGTTCGCCGTGAGGCAGCGCCTCCAACTGGTCGCGCCAACGCATGATATCGGTGATGAACCCGGCCAGCGCTTGACGGGGCTTGGGTTTCAGCTCGTCGGTTTCGATCAGCAGCCGGGCGGCCTCGAACAACGAGATCGACCGCGCCCGGCTCAGGGCGTGAACCGCTTGCAGGGCGGCGTCGCCCAGTCCGCGCTTGGGCAGGTTGACCACCCGCTCGAAGGCCAGACCGTCGTCGGGCGAAACCACCAGCCGCACATAGGCCATGGCGTCGCGGATTTCGGCGCGTTCGTAGAAACGCGGTCCGCCGATCACCTTATAGGGAATCCCCATGCCGATCAGGCGTTCCTCGAATTCGCGGGTCTGGAACCCGGCCCGCACCAGAATGGCCATGGAGGACAGCTTTTCCCCGGCCCGCCAGGCGCTGTCGATGTCGCCCGCCACCAGCCGGGCCTCCTCGACGCCGTCCCACACCGAGCGCACCCGGATCGGGTCGCCCTGACCGCCGTCCAGACCGGGGCGCAGGGTCTTGCCCAGACGCCCCTGGTTGTTGGCGATCAGCGCGCTGGCGGCGGCCAAAATGGTCGGGGTCGAGCGGTAGTTGCGCTCCAGGCGAATGACCGCCGCGCCGGGAAAGTCGGATTCGAAGCGCAGGATGTTGCCGACCTCGGCGCCGCGCCAGGAATAGATGGATTGGTCGTCGTCGCCGACGCAGCAGATGTTGCGGTGCTTTTGCGCCAGCAGCCGCAGCCACAGATACTGCGCGACGTTGGTGTCCTGATATTCGTCGACCAGAATGTAGCGGAAGCGGCTTTGATACTCGTCCAGGATTTCCGCCCTGGTCAGGAACAAGGTCAGGCAATGCAGCAGCAAGTCGCCGAAATCGCAGGCGTTGAGAAGCTTCAGGCGTTCCTGATACAGCCGGTACAAATCTTTCAGCCGCCCGGCGGCGAATTCGCCCGCCGGTTCGCCCGCCACTTTGTCGGGGCCCAGGCCGCGATCCTTCCAGCGCTGAATCGCCGACAGCACCGCTTGCGGAGGCCATTTACGCCAGTCGATTCCCTCGTCGGTCAAGATCTGCTTGATCAGCCGCACCTGATCGTCGCTGTCCAGAATGGTGAAATTGGCGGCCAGTCCCACCGCCTCGGCGTGGCGCCGCAGGATGCGGACGGCGATCGAGTGAAAGGTGCCCAGCCAAACGCCGTCGGCCACCGGGCCGATCAACTGGCCGACCCGCTCGCGCATTTCGCGGGCGGAACGGTTGGTGAAGGTGACCGCCAGACAGGCCCACGGCTGCGCCTTGTGATTGGCCAAAATGTGGGCCAAACGCGAAGTCAGCACCTTGGTCTTGCCGGTTCCCGCCCCCGACAGCACCAGCACGGGGCCTTCGGTGGTGGTGACGGCTTGCAATTGTTCGGGATTCAAGCCCTGAAGCCAGGGGCCGGAAACGGGAACGTCTCGGGCCGGAAGCAAAGGCGGATCGTCGTCCAGGGCGAATGGGTCGGGCATGGTGCGGGATCATAGCCAAATTCTTTCGGCGTCCCCAAGCAAAAAACCGGCTTCTCACCGTCGATTTTTGCTGTAGCGTTACAAGACGGTAAATGCTATCTGAACGGCCCTGTATTAAAGTATGGGTATTGGTGGTGTTGGTCGGCATTGAACTGACGAAGCGGTGTTGAACGTCCCGGGGGGAATATGCACGAAATCATTGAACAGCTTGAAGAAAAGCGCGAGCGCGCACGCCTTGGCGGCGGTGAGCGGCGGATTCAGTCCCAACATGAAAAGGGCAAGCTGACCGCCCGCGAACGGATCGAGTTGTTGCTGGACGCCGGTTCCTTCGAGGAATGGGATATGTTCATGGAGCATCGCTGCACCGATTTCGGCATGGAGGAGCAATCCATCCCCGGCGACGGCGTAGTGACCGGATACGGCACCGTCAATGGCCGTCTGGTGTTCGTGTTCAGCCAGGACTTCACCGTGTTCGGCGGTTCGCTGTCGGGCGCTCACGCCGAGAAGATTTGCAAGATCATGGATAAGGCGGTGCAGGTTGGCGCGCCGGTCATCGGCCTGAACGATTCGGGCGGCGCGCGCATCCAGGAAGGCGTCGATTCGCTGGCGGGTTATGCCGAGGTGTTTCAACGCAACGTGCTGTCCTCGGGCGTGGTTCCGCAAATCAGCCTGATCATGGGGCCCTGCGCCGGCGGCGCGGTGTATTCCCCCGCCATGACCGACTTCATTTTCATGGTCAAGGACTCGTCCTACATGTTCGTGACCGGCCCTGACGTGGTCAAGACCGTGACCCATGAAACCGTAACAGCCGAGGAGCTTGGCGGCGCGGTCACCCACACCACCAAGTCGGGCGTGGCCGATCTGGCGTTCGAGAACGATGTCGATGCGTTGTTGGAATTGCGGCGTTTCATCGATTTCCTGCCGTCGTCCAACCGCGAAAAACCGCCGGTTCGCCCCACGGCGGACACTCCCGATCGGACCGAGATCAGCCTGGACACGCTGATCCCCGACAACGCCAACAAGCCCTACGACATGAAAGAGCTGATCGCCAAGGTGGTCGACGAGGGCGATTTCTTCGAGGTTCAGCCCACTTACGCGGGCAATATCATCGTCGGGTTCGGCCGTATGGAAGGTCGCACCGTGGGCATCGTCGCCAATCAGCCCATGGTTCTGGCCGGATGCCTTGACATCGCTTCGTCGATCAAGGCCGCCCGCTTCGTGCGGTTCTGCGACGCCTTCAACATCCCGATCATCACTTTCGTCGACGTTCCGGGTTTCCTGCCCGGCACCTCGCAGGAATATGGCGGCATCATCAAGCACGGCGCCAAGCTGCTTTACGCTTTCGCCGAATGCACGGTTCCCAAGATCACCGTCATCACCCGCAAAGCTTACGGCGGGGCCTATGACGTTATGAGTTCCAAGCATCTGCGCGGCGACGTCAACTTCGCTTGGCCTACCGCCGAAATCGCGGTGATGGGACCCAAGGGCGCGGTGGAAATCATCTTCCGCCAAGATATCGGCGACGCCGAAAAGATCGCCGCTCGGACCGAGGAATACCGCCAGAAGTTCGCCAATCCGTTCATCGCCGGTCATCGCGGGTTTATCGACGACGTGATCATGCCCCATTCGACCCGTCAGCGGATCTGTCGGTCGTTGGCGATGCTGAAGGACAAGGACCTCAAAAATCCGTGGCGCAAGCACGGCAACATGCCGCTTTAGGGGCTTTCATGGACCGCTTGATTAACCACCAAGACACCAAGGGCGCAAAGGGCCACAAAGGGGGATCTCAGGATCATCCTTTTGATGCCCCCTCCGCGCCTCTGTGTTGGTAAAATTATAATACGAGAACTCGTTAGTGAAGGAAGCGTATTAGATGTTTAACAAGATCCTTATCGCCAACCGTGGCGAAATCGCCTGCCGCGTGATCAAGACCTGCCGCAAGATGGGCATCAAAACCGTCGCCGTCTATTCGGATGCCGACAAGGACGCGCTCCATGTGCAAATGGCCGACGAGGCCGTGCATATCGGTCCTCCTCCTTCGGCCCAGTCCTATCTGCTGGCTGACCGCATCATCGAAGCCTGTAAGGCCACGGGGGCGCAGGCTGTGCATCCAGGTTACGGCTTCCTGTCGGAAAAGCGCGATTTCCAAGAGGCCTTGGCCAAGGCCGGGATCACCTTCATTGGTCCCGACGCCCATGCCATCTTCGCCATGGGCGATAAGATCGAATCCAAGAAGCTGGCCCGCGAGGCTGGTGTCAACACCGTTCCCGGTTATCTGGAAGTGATCAAGGACGCCGACGAGGCGGTCAGGATCGCCAATGAAGTCGGTTATCCGGTGATGATCAAAGCCTCGGCCGGCGGCGGCGGCAAGGGCATGCGCTTGGCCTGGAACGACGCCGAAGCCCATGAAGGCTTTACCTCGGCCACCAACGAGGCCAAATCCAGCTTTGCCGATGACCGCGTGTTCATCGAGCGTTTCATTCAAGAGCCCCGCCACATCGAAATTCAGGTGCTGGCCGACGGTCAGGGTACGGTTCTGTATTTGGGCGAACGCGAATGCTCGATCCAACGCCGTCACCAAAAGGTGATCGAAGAAGCTCCGTCCCCCTTCCTAAGCCCCGAGTTGCGCAAGTCCATGGGCGAGCAAGCCTGTGCCTTGGCCCGCGCGGTGAACTATAAATCAGCAGGGACCGTAGAGTTTATCGTCGGCGGCGCCACCGGCGAATTCTTCTTCCTGGAAATGAACACCCGTTTGCAGGTCGAACATCCCGTGACCGAAAAAGTTACTGGCATTGATCTGGTCGAATGGATGATCAAGATCGCCAACGGTCAAAAGCTGACCATGAAGCAAGACGATGTCAAGTTGACCGGCTGGGCTATCGAAGCCCGTGTCTACGCCGAAGACCCCTATCGCAATTTCCTGCCGTCCACCGGTCGCCTGACCCGCTATCAGCCGCCCGCGGAATCCGAAAATGTGCGCGTTGACACGGGTGTTTATGAAGGCGGCGAAATCAGCATGTATTACGATCCGATGATCGCCAAGCTGATCTCCTATGGCTCCACTCGCGACGAAGCCATCGCCCATATGCGGGATGCGCTCGACCGTTATTACATACGCGGCCTGACCCACAACATCCCGTTCCTGGCGTCTTTGCTGTCCAAGGAACGGTTCGTCAAGGGCGAACTGACCACCAATTTCATCGCCGAGGAATATATGGGCGGTTTCCTGGCCACGCCCCCGGCGGGTGACGAGGCCGCCATGCTGGTGCTGATCGCCACCATCGCCAATCATCGGATGGTCGCCCGCGACGTCCGGATTTCCGGGCAGTTCCCCGGTCACGACATGAAGCCCGACGACAATTGGGTGGTGGTGGTCGGTGACGACTATCACGATATCGCCCTGTCCTTGAACGGTTCGGTTTACACCGCCGCCATGAACGGAAAGACCTGGACCATCGAAACAGATTGGAAACTGGGATCTCCGTTGTTCATCGGCAAGGTCAACGGTCATCCGGTTTCCGTTCAGTTGGATCGCATGGGGATTTCCTGGCGCATCGCCCATGCCGGGCATCAAGCCAGGGTTATTGTGCTGTCCAGGCGCGCGGCCGAATTGCACCGGCTGATGCCGCACAAGGCTCCGCCCGATATGTCCAAATATCTGCTGTCGCCGATGCCCGGATTGTTGGTGTCGGTCGCGGTGAGCGAGGGGCAGGACGTCAAGGCGGGCGAGCCTTTGGCGGTGGTCGAGGCCATGAAGATGGAAAACATCTTGAAAGCCGAACGGGACTGCACAATTTCTAAACTGCATGCCAAGCCGGGCGAATCCCTGGCGGTGGATCAGAAGATAATGGAATTCGGAGAATAAAAACGTCGAAGACCGTTCGCGTTGTCATTTCCGGAAAAGTTCAGGGAGTCTATTATCGGGGATGGACCGTCGAGACGGCTATCGGATTTGGACTGGTCGGGTGGGTGCGCAATCGTTCGGACGGAACGGTCGAAGCCGTGTTTCAAGAGAAAGACGCCGTGGTTGACGCCATGGTGGCCGCATGCGAGATCGGTCCCGGCGACGCCGTCGTGACGTCTGTCGCCGTGGAACCCTGGTCGAACGTTCTGGATAGTTTCTTTTCCCAACGCCCTACGGTTTGACGATATCCATGGCCGACTACGATTTCTACGCTTCCATCCTGCGTTTCGTCGCCTCGACGGCGACCCGTGCCGACGCCCGCATTGCGGCCCTGATGGATTGCCTGGACTTTGCCGCCGATACGGTCGATGCCGAGGGCTGCGTTAAGGTGCCGTTCGACCGGCGCGAATTGTTTGCCCGCGCCTTGGCCGGGGTCGCCGCGTTCCTGCAGGAACGCATTCTTCCAGAAACCATCGGAGAGGGTAATAAGCAGGCGGAAATCCAGGTGCGCTGGTCGATCGATACGTCGCTCGACGCGGTCAATCAGATTCTGCGCGCTCAGGCGGATGGCAATCTCGATCCCGTCGTCGTCGTTTTCACTCCGCCGCCCTCCTTATGACGGTCGCCGCTCAAGCCCGCCTTGTTTTCCGGCATGCCGATTATCGCCGATATCTTTCCGCGCGCTTCATGGTGATGAACGCCTCGATGATGACCGCCGTGGTTATCGGCTGGCAGATTTGGGATCTGACGCAATCGACCTTGTATCTGGGGTATGCGGGCCTGGCCGAGTTCGTTCCAAATATTCTGTTCGCCTTGCCTGCCGGGCAATTCGCCGATCGTCACGACCGGCGGTATATTCTCATGGGGTGCATGGCTTTGTTCGCCGTTTCGACGGCGGCCTTGTTCCTGGTTTCAATCATGCCGCATCCTTCGGTTTGGATGATCTTCGCCATTTCGGCTGTGACCGGTTTGGCGCGTGCCTATATCGCTCCGGCCAGTCAATCTTTGATGCCGTTGCTGGTTCCGGCCGAATTGTTTCCCAGCGCCGTCGCGCTGGCGGCCACGGCCATCAAGATCGGCACCATTCTGGGGCCGGTGATCGGCGGTTTTCTCAACGCCTTGGGCACCGAGGTGGTTTATGCCGTCGCCACCGCGATCTTTCTGCTCGCGTTCTGGCTGACCACGGGGTACGGAACGCCGCTGATGGCGAAAAGCGAGGCGGAACCCGGCGTGGGCGGATTGCTGGCGGGCATCCGCTATGTCAAGTCGCAACCTCTGATTCTCGGTTCGATCTCGCTGGATTTGTTTGCCGTTCTGTTGGGCGGCGCGACGGCGCTGTTGCCCGTCTACGCCAGCGACATCCTGCATGTGGGCAGTTCAGGCCTGGGGCTGCTGCGGGCGGCTCCCGGCTGCGGATCGGCTTTGATGGCCGTTGCGCTGTCGATCTGGCCACTGGAACGGAGAATCGGCCCCAAAATGTTCTGGTCGGTTGCGGTGTTCGGCGTGGCCACCATCGTGTTCGGTCTGTCCCAATCGCTGATCCTGTCCCTGGCGGCCCTGGTGGTGTTGGGGGCCGCCGACATGATCAGCGTGGTGATACGCCAGACGCTTGTCCAAATCAGGACCCCGAACGAAATGCGCGGCAGGGTCAGCTCGATCAATTGGTTGTTCATCGGAGCATCCAATGAATTGGGGGAATTCGAATCCGGCCTTACCGCCGCATGGTTCGGAACGGTTCCCGCCGTGGTTATCGGCGGGGTCGGAACCTTGATGGTTGCCGCCGTCTGGATGGCGCTGTTTCCGTCCCTGCGCCAAGCCGACCGGATGCGCGGGGATTAGGGTTCTTTACGCAACCGGCATTCGCCGTCTTCGCACTGGTAGACCCACAGCTCGCGGGTGGGGAACGCGTGGCGCAGGCCCTGCTCGTCAATTTTGTCGGCGCGCGCGTAAAGGACCGGGCCATCGGCGGTAAGACCGTTGCGGGCCATGTCGTCGGGCTCCATTTTCCAGATTTTCCCCGGTCCGTCCTTGACCAGAATTACCGCGTTGGTCAGATTCAAGTCCCGAGCCTGCCGGTACAAATCCATCCGCTGATCGACGATGCTTTCGTAGAATACGGCCAAAAAAGGCAGGGCCACCGCCGTATAAATCAGATTAAGCCCGCACAGCCGCTTGATTGCGGCGCTGGGTTCGATGCCGCGAAAGGCCAAAACCATAAAGGGAAAGGCCTCGAAATAATAGCGGGGGCCATAACGGTTGGCGCCGTCGAACGGGTAGAACAAAAAGGTCAGGACAAACAACGGGAATACCCAATCCGCCGGGTTTAGTGTCCTGGAGCGAACCTTGGCAACCATGGCCGCTCCCCACGCCAGCACCAATCCGGGACCTGCCCACTCGATCAATTCGACCCAACGCCACAACGAAATCTCGGTGCCTTGCGTGAAGCCGGTCCACGTGAAATACAAATGGTCGGCATGACGGCCGCCAAGCCAGTAGACGGGTGTCAACGGGTTGCCGGTAATCCGCCAATGATACCACAGCAGAAAAATCAGGCAGGGCGCCAGCCCCGCCGTCACCTGGACGCATACCCGCCAGCGCTTGCGCCACAGCAGGGACACGGCGTAGGGAACTCCGACCAGAACCGCGCTGTCGTAGCGAATCAAACCCAATCCACCCAAGGCCAGTCCGGCGGCGATCGCCCATCCCGGATGTTTTTTTTCCAAAGCCTTTTCCAAACAGGCCACAGCGCCGATTCCCAGCAGAGCTGCCGCCATGTGGGAATGCAACGAGGCTCCGGTGAACAGCAGGAACGGAGACGCCATGGCCGATACGGCCAAAGCCTGCGAGCCTTTGGCCAAATGCCGCACGGCGGCGACCAAGCCGCACCCCAGCATGGGCGTTACCATCCAGAACGAAAGGCCGCACCATGCGGCGACCGCCAATATCGCGGGCCAGCCCGGCGGGTATTGACCCACCCATTTGTCGCCAGCTACCCAGGTATAGTCCGAAGCCAGCGCTTGCCCCAAGACGGGAGGCGGATTCCACAGTCGTCCGGCAAGAAAGGTTCGTGCCTGAAATACATAGGCGTATTCGTCGGCGGAATTCTCGAATCCGTGCAAAATGAAGAAGGCGGTCAGCGCCGATAAAATGCCGACCAGAGCGGCCATGCCGCCCGTTGGGACCGCAACTGGCGGCCAGCCCATCCACGCGGCGGCGCCGGTGGCCATGATCAGCAGCGTGATCCAGGCCAAAGCCAAAGGTCCGGGGGCGAAGAACACCCACATGCCCTGGAAAACATGAGACAATGCCCAGAAGGCGCCGCCGGTCAGACCGGCAAAAAGCCCCAAAAACAACAAGCCTCCGTTCCGAAAGGGAACAGAGGCTTGGAAATGTTCGGCGTCGTCCCGCATCAGTGCAGTTTGACGGCCAAATCCTTAATCGCTTCGTCGACCAATCGACCGGCTTGTTCTCCGGTCAGGTTCTTTTCCAGAACGGAACGGGCCGCTTCGATGGCGATCTCCACGGCGATCGCAGTAACCTCGCGGTACGCTTGAGCTTCAGCTTGCGCGATCCGATCCAGGGCTTGCCGTTCGCGGCGAGCCAAAGACGCTTCCAGATCCTTGGCTGCCTGAGCTGCCAGGGCCTTGGCCTCGACATTCGCTGCGATGGCGATATCCCTGGCGTCTCTCATGGCGTCCTGCAGCTTGCGCTGATAGGTCGCCAATGCCGCCGATGCCTCTTCCTGAAGCTTCTGTGCTTCATCGATCCGGCTTTTGATGGCGGCGGCGCGGTTGTCCAAAGCCTTGGTCGCCGCGGCGAAAACCGGTTTGAACAAAAAGCCCACAACCACGACGAAAGATACATAAACCCAGAAGTGCGGGTCCATGTAAAACGCCTCGGCTTCACCGGCATGTTCCGCCGCTGCATACGCCACGGAAATCATCGTACGGTTCCTTTCAAGGCTTGATCGACGGCGCCGTCGAGATCGGCCGGATTGACCTGCGCTCCGATCAAACGGGCGATCGTCGAACTCGCGACTTCCAAGGCGACCTCGCGGACGCTGGTCATGGCCTGGGCCTTCGCCTCGGCGATGCGCGCCTCGCCGGCCTTGATCTGTTCGGACAGACGAAGACCGAGTTCGCGATTACGCTCTTCCGCTTCCCTGCCAAGATGTTCGGCGGTTTCCTTGATCATGGCGGCGGCTTGAGCTTTCGCATCGGCCAGCGCCTTTTCATAGGCCTTTATCGCGGTATCTGCCTCGGCCTTCAACTGAGCGGCCTTGGTCAGGTTTTCGTCGATCCGGCGCTGTCTGGCGTCCAACACCGCTCCGATACGGGGCAGGGCGATCGTCGACAGCAACAGGTACAACGTCACGAACGTAACCGCCAGCCAGAACAACTGGGTGGCGAAAAATTCGGGATTAAGCTGGGGCATCCCGCCTACTCCTCTGACTAATGGGAACCGGGTGGTTCCCATTCAATTCACTGAAATTCCGTACTCTTACTTGAAGAGAATAAGGAGCGAAATAACCAGAGCGTACAGCGCGATAGCTTCGGTAACGGCAAAGCCGATCCAGGCGTACAGTTCGACGTTGGGCTTCGCGGCGGGGTTGCGGCCCACGGCGGCGATCAACGAGGACCACACCGAACCGACACCGACGCCAGCGCCGATAACACCGATGGCAGCCAAACCAGCACCGATCAATTTCGCGGATTCAATATCCATATTCTCAACTCCTCCAAGACAACAACTCACCGGCCCCCATGGCCTGATTTCAAAAAAAGGCGCGACGCAATCCTTAAGTCCGATTAGTGCATATGGATGGCATCATGCAGATAAATGCAGGAAAGCGCTGTAAACACATAGGCTTGCAGCATGGCGATACCGATTTCCAGCACGGTTACGGCGGTCATGAACGCCAATGGCACCACGCCCGGCACCACGTACATGCCCCCCAACGAAATGACGAAGCCGCCCAGAACGGTCAGCATGATATGTCCGGCGGTCATGTTGGCGAACAAACGAACCGACAGGCTGACGGGACGAGACAAATAGGAGATCATTTCCACCGGCACCAGGACAGGCGCGATGAAGACCGGAACGCCGTGAGGAAGGAACATGCGGAAATAGCCCAGGCCGTGCTTGGCGAAGCCGATGACGGTCACGCCGATAAACACCACGGCCGCCAAACCGAACGTGACGATGACATGGCTGGTGAAGGTGAAGGCGTATGGAAACAGCCCCATCACATTGCCCAGCAGCACGAACACGAACAGCGTGAAGATGAAGGGGAAATAGGCGCGTCCCTTGGACCCGACGTTCTCTCTCAGCAATCCGGAAATAAACTCGTACATCAGCTCGGACAGCGATTGCAGCCGTCCGGGGATCAGCGATCTGGAGCTGACCGACAGGGTCAGGAACGCCGTCGCCAGCACCACCGCCGCCACCATCATCAAAGAGGAATTGGTAAAAGCGAGGTTATAACCGCCCACATCGATATCGATAAGGGGTTTGATCTCAAATTGCTCGATCGGATTAGCCACCGCCGCTTTCCTTTCCATCGTCCTTGCTGGAAGTTTGGCTTCGTTCGACCGAAGCCCCAAGTCCAACCGTATCGTCCAAACCCCGAGCGGCCCGATAGGCATTCAACATGCCCGCGATCCACCCAAAAACCGAGAAGACCAGAGTTGCCCAAGGCGACGAATCGAATAAACGGTCGATGCCCCAACCAATCCCGGTCCCAACCGCGGCCCCCGCCACCAATTCGGTGGCAAGCCGCATGCCCAAACCCAGCCCCGACAGAGACGCCTGTCTTCCCTCTTGACGCGCCGTGTCAACATCTCCACGGGCGCGCGCAGCGGAAAGACGCCGATCCAGGTCTTCCAGCGAGGGGGGCTTTTCCTGATCTGACAAAGGTTCGGACACAAGAAAACTCCCGCTTTTAAGAGGCTATAACCCCAAAAGCGGGGGCACCATACGAGCAGAGCGCAAGCCTTGTCAAGTGATGCTATCCCGCACTGCCACAGCTTGTTCCAAATCCACCGACACCAATTGCGACACTCCGCGCTCGGCCATGGTCACGCCGTACAGTCTGTGCATGCGCGCCATGGTCATGCGATGATGGGTGACGATCATGAATTTCGTTCCCGTATCCTTGGCGATGCCTTCGACCAAAGTACAAAAGCGGTCGACGTTGGCGTCGTCCAACGGGGCGTCAACTTCGTCCAGGACGCAGATCGGAGCGGGATTGGTCATGAACACGGCGAACAGCAAGGCCAAGGCGGTTAGCGCTTGCTCGCCGCCCGACAGCAGCGACAGGATTTGCAGCCTTTTCCCGGGGGGAGATGCCATTATTTCCAATCCCGCCTGCAAGGGGTCGTCGGATTCCACCAGGGCCAGATGGGCGCGTCCGCCGCCGAACAGACGGACGAACAGGTCGCGGAAATGAGCGTCAACTTCCTGGAAAGAGGCTTTCAATCGTTCGCGTCCCTCGGCGTTGAGATCGGCGATGGCGCGGCGCAATTTGTGAATGGCCTCTTCCAGATCGGCTTTTTCGGTCACGATGGTCGTCAAGCGATCGTCAATTTCCTTCAACTCGATTTCGGCGCGAAGATTGACCGGTCCCATGGCGTCGCGGTCCCGGACCAAGCGTTCCAGTCTGGCGTCGATCGCGGATTTGTCGGGCGGGGCGCCGGGGTCGATCTCGGCCATGTCGCGCAGCCGCTCGGGGGTCACATCCATCCGTTCGGCGATTTTCGCGGCGGCGGCGGCGGTTCGTTCCTTGGCTCCGGTCAGCGCCGCTTCGTCGCGGATTTGGCTTTCCCGAGCCTCGTGCAAAGCGGCTTCGGCCTGCCGCAAGTCCCGATCCGCCGCGGTCAATCGCGTCTCGGCCTGCATCAGAGCGTCGGCGGCTGATCGCCTAGCCGTTTCCGCGGCGGCGATCCGATTCAGTAAATCCGCCCGCTTGGTTTCCAGTTCCGTGGGCAATTGCGTCAATCGCTCGTGTTCGTTGGCCAAGTCTTCCTTGCGCAGTTCCAATTCCACCAGATGGCGTCCGGCTTGGGCGATGCGGTCGGACCACGCCGCGCGATCCTTGTCGATCGTTTCCAACCGCCTCACTCGCTCGCCTTCCTCGCGCCGCAGCCGGTCCAGGTTCGACCGGGATTCGACCAGGGACGAGCGTTGCCCGGCCAATTGCGAGCGCAGGGTTTCCACCTGCAAGCGTCCGGTATCGTCGGAGGGAATGGCTTCGACCGCTTGGTGGGCTTGCGACCATTGCGCATCGGCTTCGGCCTTGTCGGCGGACGCGCTGGATACCTGCTCGGCCAGGGCGGCAAGCCGCTGCTCCCAGTTGGCGAAGCGCCCCGCCAGTTGGGTCAGGGCCGCCTGGGCTTTGACCAAATCGCTATCGGCCCGGCGTTGGGAGTCGCGGGCTTGGGTTTCCGTTTGTTGCGCCTGTCGCGCCGCCTGCTCGGCTTCGGTGACCGCGGCGCCGGTTTGAGCAATTCCCGCCCGGGCGTCCTCGATCATGATCAGCAACTCCCGCAGCCGGTTGGCGTTGGCCAGACGCACCGCCACCGGACTGGGCGCCCCGGCGGCAGCCGTCAAGCCGTCCCACCGGACCAGATCGCCGCCTTTGGTCACTAGGCGCTGTCCGATGCTTAACCGGCCCATCGCCGCCAAAGCGTCGTCCAACGTCTCGACCACCCCCACCGCCGCCAGCCGCCGCGCCAAAGCCAAGGGGGCCGTGACGCCCTTGGACAGAGGGATCGCTTGGTCCGGCAGTTCGTTTCTGCCGTCGATTGGCGGCAATTCGATCCAGCGATGAGGCGCGTCGTTGGCAATAGACGCGTCCAAATCTTCGCCCAGGGCCGCCGCCAAAGCCAATTCCCATCCCGATTGCGCCACCACCTTGTCCAGCACGGGGTCGTACTCGCCGCGCTTTTGACCGGCCACCATTGCCGACAAGGCATCCGTTTCCGCTTTTAGCTTGGCGTGTTCGGCATTGACCTTGGCGCGGGCTTCCAATGCGGCATTCAAATGTTCCCGGGTTCGAACGCGTTCGGATTCGGCCTTGAGCAAAGCTTCGGCAGCCTCTTGGACGAATTCTTGAGCGGCCTCCACTTCCATTTCCGCCGAAGTCAGCAAGGCGCGGTCGATGCCTTCGGACTGTGCCTGGGCATGCTGCGCGGCGATCTGATTCAAACGCCCATTCATGCGGTCGCGCCGCGTCTCGGCTTCGTTCAAGCGCCGCAATCCGGCTGCCCGCTCGGCGTCGGCGGCCGCCACCGCCTCCAGCAACTGGGCCATGCGCGCTTCGGTTTCGGCCACCACCTGCTGAGCCTTGGCCATGGCCTCGACTGCCTGGGTGTCCCGGTAAGCGGCGCCTTCGCCCGCGTCGAGCAGATCCTTGCGCTCGGAATCCAACCGCGCCACCACCCGTTCGCCGTCGCCGGAGCGGGCCTTTTCCCGCTCGATGTCCGCCGCCGCATGCGCCAACCGTTTTTCGATATCCAAGCGCAAGTCGTTCAAACGGGCGGATTCGCTTTCCAGGGTCTCTCGTTTGAACAGCAACGCGCGCAAGGCTTCCGCCTGGGTTTGGTCGTGCTGGCGCAGTTCGGGAATGGCCGCCGCCACAGTCGACTGTGCCGCTCCGGCGCTGGCCGCGGCGGCGTTGCGTTCAGCCGTCAGCGTCGAAGACCGGTCGAGCCTTTTCCTGGCCGCGTCAACCAGGGTCAGGGCTTCCAGCCACTCCAGATACAAAGCCTGCGCCTCGACCGCGCGGATCGAGGCGGACAGGGTGCGGTAGCGCTCGGCCTGTTTGGCTTGTTTGGCCAGTCCCGCTTTTTGCTGCGTCAATTCGGCCATAACGTCGCTCAGGCGTTGCAGGTTGCCTTCCGCGGCGGTCAATCGGCCTTCGGCCTCGTGACGGCGGGCGTGCAGACCGCCGATGCCGGCGGCCTCTTCCAGCAACGACCGGCGATCCGAGGGCCGGGCGTTGATGATGGCTCCCACCCGGCCCTGGCTGACCATGCCCGACGATCGCGCTCCGGTGGCGGCGTCGGCGAACAGCAAATGCACGTCCCTGGCGCGAACCTCCAACCCATTGATACGGTAACTGGAGCCCATGCCCCGCTCGATCCGGCGAGATACTTCCAACTCGTCGAAGCCGTCGAATTTGGACGGGGCCGCGCGGGTCGAATTGTCCAGGCGGACGACGACTTCGGCGACGTTGCGGGCGGGTCGTCCCGCCGTTCCGCCGAAGATGACGTCGTCCATCTCGGACCCGCGCATGTGCCGGGCCGAGCTTTCGCCCATGACCCAGCGCAACGCTTCGATCAGGTTGGATTTGCCGCAGCCGTTTGGGCCGACCACCCCGGTCAGCCCGGGTTGAATGTTTAGATCGGCGGATTCAACGAAGGACTTGAATCCCGACAGGCGTAATCCGCTAAACCCTAACAATGCCCACCGTTATTTCTTGACCGCCGCCGAATAGGCGGTTTGCAGCATTTTCGTAATGTCAACATACGGGGTTTCGCCTTCGATCAATTGGCCGTTCACAATCAAGGTGGGGGTGGAGCTGACTTTGTACAGACGCGTGCCGTCTTGGGCTCGATCCTGAAGTTTCTGGGCCAAGTCGTTGTTTTTCAAGCAAACATCGATCTCCGCCGGAGTGATGCCCGCCAGTCCCACAATGCGTTTGATTTCGTTCAACGGGTCGGGCGCCCCCATCCACCGGTCTTGTCCTTTGAACAGAAGGGAAAGAATCGGGAAATATTGTTCTTTCGGGGCGCACTGGGTAATCATCGCCACGCCAAGAGCCATATTGACGGGCGGTGTCGGCAAATCCCGATAAATCAATTTGATTTTACCCGTATCGATCCAATCGGCCTTGAGAGTGGGCAGCACCGATTCATGGAATCTGGCGCAATGAGGGCAAGTCATCGAAGCGTATTCGATCACCGTCAACGGCGCATCCGGCTTTCCCATGACGCGGTCCAGAGGCCCGATTTGGACGGGTTCCGCAGCCCGAGCCAGCGAACCGATACACATCAAGGCGGCAAAAACCCAGGCAACCAGCTTCACGATTTTTCTCCTTATTCCAACGACCGAGGGGATATTCGAGACTCGAACCTCGGCATTTCTCCTACTATTCGACGGGTTTGTCCAGCAGCGCGGCGGATGAAGCCGACAAGATCAATTTACGGCGCCGCCATCCAGACATGGCGGTTTTCCTTTAAATTCCACAGCGATTAATGATGAGTTTTTGGGGGTCTACCTCAAAGATGGGGGCACTGGGGAAAAGCGGCTAAGATTTAGTCGCCAAACCACGATCCCAGGAGCCTCCCCCCAATGCTTGCCGACGATATTATCACGGGCCTTCCCTTTCTCAAA
>Ga0316224_1000937_pt1 | contig 35971 bp, 54 predicted proteins | sample TBH18013metaG_FD_206254 | JGI IMG/M metagenome (GOLD analysis project Ga0316224, IMG submission 206254) | Freshwater microbial communities from Trout Bog Lake, Wisconsin, USA - TBH18013 | ecosystem: Environmental > Aquatic > Freshwater > Lake > Hypolimnion/Profundal zone | place: USA: Wisconsin... | reverse complement strand
AAGTTGAGTGTGTTAATCAATGGTTATTAACAGATAAAAAATTTCATATAATGAGAGACCATCCATATCACCAGGTACCAATATTAGCCGGTATGTGGGGTTGCAGAAATAATATTTTATCAAATATAGATGATTTATTGAATGAATGGAGTAAATGTACTTCTAAAGGAAGATTTCAAGCGGAAGATCAAGATTTCTTAGGTCAAATTATTTATCCTATTGTCAAAAATACTTCATTAGAGCATTCTGAATTTAATATATCATTTGGTAATAACATATATAAATTTCCTACAGTTAGAAATAATTTTGAATTTATAGGTGATGTATTTGATGAAAATAATAATAGACATCCAGATTATTGGAAAATAATAAATAGGTAAAAAATGAAAAGTTATTACAAACCATCAGTGGATAAATATGCTGGATTTTGTGCTACGCTCAATAACACAATTAATATTTGCTTGCATCATTATAACATTTTTAATAATTATGATGTGCTACTTAAAGTTCCTGAAATAGACGAAATTTTCGACTATAAAGCATCATTAAATGCATTTAATGATAGCGATTACACTTATGATATTGCAAGTGATTTTAAATATGGTATTTCACAAAAATATGATAACAGTAGCAATGCACACGTTATTGCTGATAAAGAAAAAATTACAAAGAAAAATAGTATTTTTGAAAATATTTTTATTTTAAAGAATAATAATCTTTATGAGGAAGAAAGACTTAAATTTATAAATGATAAAACCTTAGCAATTCAATTGAGAGGTACTGATAAATCAAGAGAGGTTACCCCACCAAATTTTCAAAATATCAAAAAAAATATTGATGAAATGCTATTAAATAATGATATTGATAATATATTTTTGGCAACTGATGATATGGTTTATCAAAATTTTTTAATTTCTGAATATGGGGATATTGTTAAATTTAGAAATAAAACGATAAGTAAAGATGGCAACCCAATACATTTTATTGAAGATAGAACATTAATTAATTTTGAGGTAATGTTAGATGTTTATCTATTATCAAAAGCCAATTATTTTTTATATACCTTTTCTAATGTAAGTTATGCAGCACTTACATTAGGTATCAATAATTTTAAAAAAATCAATTGTTTAAATTAAACTAAAGTATAATTGTAAATATAATTGTAATGGAAAAACTATACATTTATCATCATTTAGGTTTAGGAGATCATCTAATATGTAATGGATTAGTCAGATATATTGTCGCTAATGCGAATATTAAGGAATATGCTTTATTTTCGAAACCACATAATCACACTACTGTTTGTAGTATGTTTTCAGATTTATCTAATTTGGAAATAATATCAGTTAACAGTGATAGTGACGTCATCACCTTTTTAAGCGATAAAATAGGTTCTGTGTTACAAATAGGATTTCATAATTTGAATTTAGCTAAATTCAAATTTGATGAATCATTTTATAATCAATTTAATTTACCATTTGAATATAGATGGAGTATGTTTAAACTTAATAGAAATAGAGATAAAGAACTGGAGCTTTTTCGTAAATTTGATATACAAGAAAATAATTATATTTTTTTACATGATGATCCATCTAGAAATTATCTAATAAATAGAGATTTTATACAAAATAAAGAATTAAAAGTGATATCACCAATACTTGGTTACACAGATAATATGATAGATTATAGTTATATTATGGAAAATGCAAAGGAATTACATTTTATGGATAGTTCTTTTAGATTATTATTTGATTCGTTAATTGATAATAAACAAATATGCTTCTATCATACCTATGTGAGAGGATTAAGCAATGAAAATGTATCAAATTCGAAGAAAATGTATTATACAATAAATAATAGAGAAATATGAAAATATTAATAGCAGATATATATTTGGCTGGTAAGCCAAATTGTGACTGGAAAGAAGGTTATGAATTTTACTATGCTTTTAAAAATTTGGGGCATGAATGTGATATATATGGCCCAAATGGAAATTTATCAGAAGTTGATATACCAAGTGTTGCGCATAAATATGATTTGGCAATAATTACAGAAAATTATCCTGAATATGGTGGTTGGAAATGGTGGAATTGGGCAGAAATAAAGATACCCAAATTATTTTGGGCAATAGATACTCATTTAATTAATTATTTACCTATGATTAATTATCATAAAATAGATTATGTTGCATTTAATAACCCAGAAGATATGGTGAAATATAACTTACCAAATAGTTTTTGGATGCCATGTGGTGTTTCAAAAAAACACCAATTAGTCCAATACACAGATAAAAAGATTAGAGATTCAGTTTTTATCGGGGGTATGTTACCAGAAAGAGTAAGAATATGTCAAAAATTTGGTATAGAGTGCTTAAATACATATGGCCCAGATTATATTAAAGAATTACAAGCTTCTAAAATATGTTTTAATCAATCTATGTCATATGATATTAATGGTAAATATTTTGAAATATTATCAAGTGGTTCATTTATGCTAACTAATTATAATGAACATTTTCATAAATTCATGGATTATAACGAAGATATTGAAAAAATGTTTTATTATGATGAAGAAGATTTAGGCAAAAAATTAAAGTATTATCTTGAAAATGAGGAAGAACGTGAAGAAATAGCAAAGAGAGCTAAAGATTATATATACGCAAACCATTCTTGGGAAAATAGGGCACAATTAATTATTGATAATTTAAAATGAAAATAGGTATTGTTATACAAGGAAGTCTTATAAATAGTTTTAGTACAGAATCTCTTATAGAAACATATAAAGATTATAAAGATTGTTGTATTATTTCATCATGGAAAGATGAAGATATAAATTTAATAAAAAAAATAACAGATGCTGGATTTAATTTAATTTTAAATGATAAACCTTCTTTAACCGGAATCGTTAATACTAATTTACAAATTTTATCAACACAATCTGGAATTAGCTATCTCGAAAATCGAGAATATACACATTATTTAAAAATACGAAGTGATTTATTACCAAGTAATGTAACATTATTTTTGGATATTTTAAAAAATATATCAACTGATAATTTAATTTTTTTATCTTGGATTGATGGTTATACTACTGAATATTTTGTTGATTTTTTTAATTTTGGACCTAATGATAAAATGAAATCATTTTGGGGTAAATTACAATATGAACATTTAGATTTATGTGCAGAGAGTTATTTATGTTATAATAATACAGGTATTTTAAATCCTAAATATGAAGATATTAAACATTTGTATAAATTTTGCATAAATGAATTATATGAAAATAATGTGCAATTAAATTGGACAAAACCAGATAAAATACAAAGACACTTAACTAAAAATACAGGAATTGACCAGGTTCATATATACATGAATTTAACAAATGATATTTTAAAAAATTATAAAAACTAATATGCAAATAGTAATACCAGCTGCAGGTAGAGGCAGCAGATTTAATGGCTCTGAATTTATAGGACCAAAACCATTAATAGAATGGGATGGTAAAAATATGATTCAACATGTAATTGAAAATTTTAATGATAGTGATGTATCTATCATTATCATTAAAAGAACAGAGCATAATATTACATATAATGGCGTCAATTTTATTGATATTGATTATACAACAGAAGGACCAGCTAGTACTGCATATTTATCAAAAGATATAATAGATATGGAAGACGAATTGATAGTTACTAATTGCGATCAAATAATTAAAGATTGGAATAAAGATTTCTTTTTAAATTACGCAAGACAGTATGATGGAGTTTTTGGTTGTTTTATATCACAAAAGCCGCATAATTCATATGTTAGATTGAATGAAGATAATTTAGTTGTAGAGGTTAAAGAAAAAGAAGTTATATCAAATATTGCTACTAATGGATTTCATTATTGGAAAAAAGCTAAATATTTTTATAATTCCTGTGAAGAAATGTTTGATAAAAAAGATACAACAAAAGGTGAGTATTTCATAGCACCTTCATATAATTACTTAATTAAAAACAATTATAAAATTGGAATTTATATGTTTAACCAGCATTATCCAATAGGTACACCAGAAGATTTAAAAAAATATTTAGAACATGGAAATAAGTAAAATAACTGATTATAAAGGTGGCTGGTTTGTCGGTGGATTTAAACCAACTGCATATGACACCAGTGATTTCGAGGTTTGTTATAAAATACATAAAGCAAATGAGGAATGGGATGTTCATTATCATAAAATTGGTACTGAAATTAATTATTTAATAAAGGGTGAAATGACAATACAGGGTAAAAAACTTGTAAGCGGAGACGTTTTTGTCATATATCCGTATGAAGTAGCTGATCCAATATTTTTAACCGATTGTGAGATAATTATTGTTAAAACTCCATCTAATACAAATGATAAATATGTTGTAAAAAAGTAAAACTAATTCAGATATTAGAATATAAAATTAATAAAAAATAATAAAAATATGATTAGTATATTTAGAAAAAGTGTTGATGAAACCAAATATTTTATAGTTACATATAACCTTAAATCACAAACCAATCTTAGAGATGCCTCTTGGAATTTGGCTATTGGTCAAAGTGTGGGAAATCCTAATGTAAGAAACCAATGGGAATCAGATGAATTATTTGAAAATCACTCTTGCTTAGTTATTGGTGATGAAGAATATTTAAAATCTATAAATGAAGGTATAGTTGATATTGCATTTCCTATTATTAATATAGATTTCAAAACTGATGGAATTTCTCATTTATTAGTTAATATAATGGGTGGACAAATGGATATAGATAATATCTTAAAATGTCAAGTTTTAGATATTAAATTTCCAAAATCTGTTGAAGATATATTCTTAGGGCCAAAATTTGGCATCTCTGGTATTAGAGAATATACTAAGGTTCATGATAAACCATTATTTGGAGCAATTGTTAAACCAAAAACAGGTATTTCTGCACAAACATTATTAGAAATGGTTAAAGAATTAGTAGAAGGTGGTGTTAATTTTATTAAAGAAGATGAAATTTTAAGTGATCCTTCTTTCTGCACAATCGAAGAAAGAGTTCCATTAATAATGAATTACTTAAAAGATAAGAATGTAATTTATTCAGTATCTATACACTCAGATTTCCCATATCTTTTAGATAGAGTTAAGCGTGTATATGAATTAGGTGGTAATTCAGTTCATGTGAATTTCTGGTGTGGGCTAGGTGCTTATAAAGCAATAAGAGAATTGGATTTACCTATTTTTATACATTTTCAAAAGAGTGGTGATAAAATTTTAACAAACAAAAATCACGATTTTCATATTGATTGGAAAGTAATTTCAAAATTAGCTGGTATGATGGGTGTCGATTTCATACACGCTGGTATGATTGGTGGATATTATAAATGGGATGAAAAAGAAGTTTTAGATTCTATGGAAGTTTTAAGACAGTACAATGTAATGCCAGCTTTAAGTTGTGGGTTCCAACCAGGATTAACAGAGTGGGTAACCAATAAAGTAGGCAACGATTATATGGCAAATGTTGGTGGCGCAATACATGGGCATCCGGGTGGTACAATTGCTGGTGCAAAAGCTATGAGACAGAGTATTGATGGTGTAGTTGGCGTAGAATATACACAAGCTATAGAAAAATGGGGTAAAGTTGATTAATGAAAATAGCAATATGTATATCTGGACATATTCGTAATCTATCCATAATTAGTGTATTAGATAATTTATCTAATGCTGGGATAGATTATGATGTTTTCATATCTTCATGGAATACTAATGGTCAAAGATTGGGTATGTATGACCATAATAGAACAATTCCGGTATCATTTGATAATATAAATATTAAAAATATTATCAAATGTGAAGTAGAAGATGATTTGGTAAAATTATCTGAAATTTATGATATATGTGAATTATATAAAGATGTTATAGAGCCAGGTAATTATGTATCTGAATTTGAGATAGAGAGGAAATACCAAATATTATCTATGTTTAGAAAATGCCAGAGATCTATTGATCTAGTAGATGGTCAATATGATTTAATACTAAGAACCAGATTTGATTGTTATTTTGATGTAAATATTGTGTTATGGCATATTAATAATCTTATTAATAATAATTTAATTTTGTTACCAAATACTTGGAGTGCGGGTGATGAAAGTCATCCAGGTGGTGGAAGAATATGTGATAGCTTTGCTATTGGAACATATGATAAAATGAAAAAATATAGTAAAATATATGATTTCTTATCGGAAAAAACAACCCCTGAATATTTATTAAATAATGAAGTATGGTTTTGTCCACATTCATTACTAAGACATCATTTATTACTAAATGATGTCTCTTATATTAAGGATAATATAAATTACAATGTAATAAGATAAAATAAAATGAAAAAATGAAAATAGCAATTTGCTTGGCGGGGCATGTAAGATCAAATTCCACAATAAGTATTATAGAACAGTTACCTAATTATGGTATAGAGTATGAAGTATTTGTATCATCTTGGAATACTAGTGGTATGTGGTTAGAGCCAACAGAATTACCTTATAATAAACAGTTACCTTTAGAAATTCCTAGATTGGGAATTTATGAGCATGATAGAACAGAAATTAATACAGGTATATTTGGGACTATAAAAAATTTAAATAAGTGTGAAATAGAGGATGATAAACAATTATTGCCTGAAATTTTAAAATTGTGTGAAACTTATAAAGATATAATTGAGCCTGGTGATTTTGATATGGATAGAGAAGATCAAAGAAAATATCAAATTTTTTCAATGTATAGAAAATGTCAAAGATCAATTGATTTAGTTGAAGGTGATTTTGATTTAATTATGCGTACTAGGTTCGATTGTTATTTTGATATCAATGCATTACTTAGAAATATAGATAGGATAATATCTAGCGATGCATTATTAATTCCATCTAATTACGAATTTGGTGGAGAAAATGCACCTGGTGGTGGTAGATTATGTGATAGTTTTGCATTGGGTAGTCCAGAAAACATAAGAAAATATGGTAAAATATATGATTTCTTAACTGATCCATCTACACCACAATTTTTCAGGGATAATGATATATGGTTTTGTCCACATTCATTATTAAGACAACATTTAATAAAAAGCGAAGTTAAATATATCAAAGACCACATAGACTATGATTTAGTTAGATCATATGGACGTATGCATGGTGGATTTTAAAAAAAAATAATAAACAAATGAATTTAGATTTTATAGAAATAGGAACAGCAGACTTTAACACAATTATTCAAGAGTGTGAAGATAGCAAAACGGGGTTATCAGTAGAGCCTATAAAACAATATTTAGATAATTTACCTGATAGAGATAATGTTAAAAAAATAAATGCAGCAATTATGTATGATGAAGCCATTAATACAATTGATGTTTACTATGTAAAAGAAGATATTATTTCTCAACATGGTTTAGGACACTGGTTAAAAGGCTGTAATTCAGTTAATAAACCACACGATTTTCATACTGGTTATTATCCAGATCCAGGTGAATGGCATAGAAATTTGAATAGAAAAGATTTACCTAAAAGAAATCTTTTAGCGGAAGGTCTTGTAGAATGTGTTCAAGTACCATGTTTAACATTTGGTAAATTAATGGAAGAAAATAATGTGGATTATGTTGAATTTGTTAAATTAGATACAGAAGGACAAGATTCAAAAATATTAAGTTCGATACTTGATTATTATGAAACATCTGGAAAAAAATTGCCAAATAAAATACTCTTTGAATCTAACGCACATAATGATCCTAATGAGGTCAATATTATATGCAAAAGATTAGCAGAAAAGGGATATAAAATGGAAGGCTGGGATGGTAATACATATGATTGTGTTAATCGTCATGATTGCATAGCTACATTATGATTTTAATAGCACATAGAGGAAATATAAATGGTAAATCTGAATATGAAAATAAACCTTCATATATAGATATTGCCATTTTTAATGGTTATGATGTAGAGATAGATTTGTGGTATATAGATAATAAATTTTATTTAGGACACGATACTGCTCAATATGAAATAGATTTTAAATGGATAATAGATAGAAAATCTAAATTATGGGTTCACTGTAAAAATATAGATGCTATCGCTTATTTGAAAGAAAGTAATGAAACAATAAATTATTTTTGGCATCAAGAAGATGATATTACAATCACATCTTTTGGTTTCTTTTGGACTTATCCAGGTAAACAACTAACTAAAAATTCAATTGCAGTTATGCCAGAATATAAAGAATTTGATAATATTAATTTAGCATATGGTATATGCTCAGATTATATAATAAAAAATAAAGAAATAGAATGAATTTAATAGAAACATTGAATTATTATAATTTAGGACACAAAACTACAATACCTACAAATGAAGGTCCATTTGGAACTGATAAAGAATTATGGGGTTATATTTCACTTTTTTATTCTGATTATTTAGCAGATTTGCAAAATAAAAAAATAAATATTGTAGAAATAGGAACAATGTATGGCGCATCATTAATGCTTTGGGAAAAATTCTTTACAAAAGCGAATGTTGTAGGCATCGAACTCACACCATACCATAAATTTAATGTTTCTGTTGAGGGTGGTGAATATGGTATTTATTCTGAAGTATCGTTTGAAGATTATCAGAAAAATAGTAAAAGAATAAAATTTTATCAACAGGATGCATATGATTTAGATTTCATTAATAAAACATTTAAGGATGAAAGTATAGATGTGTTAATTGATGATGGTCCACATACAAATTTTTTTCAAAAGAAAGTTACCGAGGTATATTATAATAAAATAAAAAAAGGTGGAGTTATAATTGTCGAAGATGTAGTTCCGTCAGATATTGGTTCTTTATTAAATTATTATAAAGAAACTTGTGAAAATTCCGAAGTTTCTCATAATTACACAAATGAATCAAGAGAATATTGTACAACACCGGGTATGTTTAACATTATAACAATAAAAAAATTAAAATAAAATGATAAAAGATTTCCTTTTTTTAAATTATAACTGGGTTCCTAATTCAACTTTCATATTTGAAAATTTCAGAAAAATAGGATATGATATTGACATTATTGGTGAGGAAGAAATAAGAACTTTCATACCAAATTGTGAATATAAAAATGTAGTAGTTTATTTACACGATGAGTGGGCATTGCCATATATTAATAATCTCATAAATAATTATTGTCAAAATAGTGTCCTAATACAACATGATGATACCGATTTTGAGCAATTGCAAAGATGGACAGAACGTAAGCCTGATTTATTTATGCAGAGGGAATATACTAAAAATACTGATTTAAATAACGTTTATGTTGGGTATAGTACAAATGGTTACCCAATTGATAAAACACCAGTAGAACCATTTCATTTTCCCATACCGAGTATGTATGATGCGGATTTACAAGAAAAGAAATGGGACATTTGTTTTTTAGGTAGACCGACTAATCATAGAAGGCAAATTTTTATAAATAAAATACATCAATTAGCAAACACTTCACTTAAACATTTAAAATGGTTTGTCAAATATGAATATGTACAAACACCTGAATTATATAGAGAAGTTATTAATGGTTCTAAAATAGGTTTAAATTATCCGGGAAATTCTTATGATAGTTGGAGAACATGGGAATTGGCATCTGCTGGTACAGCGATAATAATGCCTGAGTTGATGGTAAAATCATGTGATATGGAGCATATGCCATTTGATGAATATTTAAAAATAAAAGAAGATTCTTCCGATTTAGAAGAAAAAATATTATTTGCTTTAGAAAATGATAGGTGGAAAGATATCGGAAATAAAGCTCTTATAGATTATAACAATAATCATACACCAGAAAAATGTTTTGAATATTATCATAATACAATTATGAAATATGCCAAAAAATAATAAATTTGTAGAAACCAAAAATTGCATTAATTACCGGAATTACCGGACAAGAGATTTAATTATTAATATATAATTAATGGAAAAAACTTTCGTTAAAAAAGAGTGTGAATTTTGTAAATCACCATTTGAAATTAATATAAGGAGTAAAAGCAAAAGAATCTTAAATAAAAGATTTTGTTCTGAATTATGTGCAAAAAGATATAATGGACTTAATAATAAAGGTAAAAAAAGAACAGATGAATTTAAAAAAGATTTATCTGAAAGGTTAAAAGGTAAAGGTAATCCTTTTTATGGCAAAAAGCATAAAGAAGAAACAAAAAATAAAATTAGTCAAAAAAATTCTTGGATTGAAGAAGATTATTTAGTTTTTGAGTTTACAAACGAACAAAAACAAATATTTGATGGAATAATGATTTCTGACGGTTCTTTAGAGAAGCCAATATCTTTTGGTTCTAGGCTAACATTGGGATTTAAATACAAAGAAACACTAGAAAGAATTATTGAAAATTTAAATAATATGGAATATTGTCCTATTTACAAACATGATTATACAGAAAAGAGAAATGGTAATAATATAATTAATTTTTTTACAAAAACACATAGCTCTTCAACCTTGTGTAAAGAATACAATAGATGGTATGAAAATAGTATTAAAATAATACCCAAAGATATAGAATTAACACCTTTATTTTGTTATTGGTGGTATGTAATGGATGGTTATATTTTAAATGATATCATATATTTATGTACAGATTCATATACAAAAGATGAGTTAATATTTTTACAGGAATGTTTTGAAAAAATAAATTTAAAATGCATAATAACAACAAGAAACAGATTAAGATTTAGTAAAAAGGAAACTATTAAGTATTTTAATTATATAAAATATATAAAAATTCAAAAAGAATATGAATACAAATTTGGAAAATAAGCCTAGGGTGGCTTTTTGCACAGGAATCACGGGACAAGATGGAAGTTACTTAGCAGAGTTTCTTATATCCAAAGGATATATAGTGCATGGCTTAAAAAGACGATCTTCTTCACTCAATACGTCAAGAATTGACCATTTATATCAAGATCCACACGAAGAAAATAAAAAATTAATTCTTCATTATGGTGATATGACAGATTCATCTGGTTTAATTAGATTAATACAACAAATACAACCAGATGAAATTTATAATTTAGCTGCACAATCGCATGTAAAGGTTTCATTTGAAACACCAGAATATACAGCTAATGCTGACGGTTTGGGTACATTAAGATTATTAGAAGCTATTAGAATTTTAGGCTTAGAAAAGAAAACTAAATTTTATCAAGCATCAACTTCTGAAATGTTCGGTAGAGTTCAAGAAACTCCACAGACAGAAAAAACACCTTTTTATCCAGTATCGCCTTATGGCTCAGCAAAATTATATGCACATTGGATAGTTAAGAATTATCGGGAATCTTATGGTATATTTGCTTGTTCTGGTATACTTTTTAATCATGAAAGTCCAGTAAGAGGTGAAACATTTGTAACAAGAAAGATAACAAGAGCAGTTGCTCAAATACATCATGGTTTACAAGAAAAATTATTTATAGGTAATATTGATGCAGAAAGAGATTGGGGTCATGCTAAAGATTATGTTGAAGGTATGTGGTTAATGCTACAACAAGATAAGCCAGATGATTATATATTAGCAACTAATAGAAAAATGTCGGTACGTAAGTTTATTGAGTTATCATTTAAAGAAATAGGTATTGATATATTTTGGAATGGATTTGGTGTGAATGAAAAGGGGTATAATAGAGAAACAGGAGATATATTAGTAGAAATAGATTCTCAATATTTTAGACCAAACGAAGTCGATTTATTATTAGGTGATTATACAAAAGCAAAAACTGAGTTAGGTTGGAGCCCAAAATGTAAAATTGAAGATTTGATTAAAGATATGGTCCAATCAGATATTGAATTATTTAAAAAAGATAAATATTTACAAACAGGTGGATTTGAAATATATAATCATTATGAGTAAGAAAGAACAATTATTAATAGGTAAAAATTTAAAAGAATCTGCTGAAATTTTACGCAATTGTATATGGCGAATAGTAGCAGAAGATAATAAAGATTATCCTTTAACACAAGATTTAAATCCACAAAGATATAATCTTTATTTAGAAAAAGGAATTATTAAAGAAGTTAGATTTTTTTAAAAAGACGAATATTAAATCTTCGTCTTTTTTATTTATTGATAATAAGTGGTAAACTATTTCCTAATACATCTGGATTTCCTGGATCAAGAATTTTAGTATTATTCATTAAGAAATCCAATTCAATAAAGTTAAAATTAAAAGTAACAGTAAATTCAGCTGGATTTATTTTTTGAACTGAATAATCAAATAAACACTCTGATAAATTCATAGCAATTAATTGATAAAACCTTATCTGATATACAGAATTTCTCCACATGTCTAATGTCGTAATTGTAAATGGTTGAATAAATAAATGCTCTGTATCTAAATAATGTTTTTGGAAAATATCATACATTAACATATAATTAGCATGTCCGTCTACATCTCTAAATGTGACGGTTATTTCATGTGAAGCAACTATATCTTGGACAGGCGTTGCTGGTTTATAAGATATTTTCTTACCTCTGATTATTGTTTGTGATGGTGCTGCAATAGCTAATCCAGGGAATGATACTGATTTTATTGTAGAATTTAAATAATCTATAATATTATCATATGGCATTTGATATTTTTCTAAAAATCCTTTATAATCATGTAATACCAAAGGTGGTAAAAAATCAGAAGGAAATTGAAATATGAACGAACTACTTAATGTTGATAATCTCATTATTTAATATTATTTTTTAGACAATTTTTGGTGGTTTATGCCCGCCACCAGAACCTGATCCTGAACTACCAGAGCTTTTTGGTTTAACTGTTAAAATTATACTATCAGTATTACCATTAGGTGCTGTATATGTAATAGTAGTGGTGCCAGAAGAATTTACTCCTACATTAGCAGTATTATTACCAGTAGAATCAATAGTAGCAACTGTGACATTACTACTATTCCAAGTTCCGCCACCTATTGTAGTTGTATAATTTAATTGATTATCAACATCAACAGTTGCAATTTTTGAACCAGTAATTTTAGGTTTATTTGTCGTACCACTATTTGCACCACTTGAACCACTATTTGCACCACTTGAACCATTTATATTGGTTGTATTGCTATTAGAAATATTTGCTGATAAATTATTAGAAATATTACCAGAAGATTTGCTGACTAATGTAGGTGATATTAAAATTTTAGGTGAAGATAATGCAGTTAAATTGGCCTTATTTATTAAATTAGCCTTATTAAACGGCGATGTTGGTTGCGTCGGTGGTGTTGGTGGGGTTGGCGGAGTCTCTGTTGTTATTTGTAATTGTGTTGTATTTAAATCATTAATATTACTCGGTGAGTCATACATATCAAATAAGCCAGAATAAATAACTGTTGTTAAACTTTGCTGTGTTCCAGTTACATAAAAAACATTTGCACCAGATTGATATATTCCTCTAATATTACTAACAGCACTTGCTGGTATTAAAAATGTAACTACACCATTTTGTAAATTAATATCACCATTAGTTAAATATAATGGATAACTATATTGTGTTTGAGTGTTTTTAAAAACCATCTGTATTTGTCCAAATGGTGTTAAATCCATATATTTAATAGAACCTGTATCAGCATTATTAGTGCTGCTTGCAGATGCTCCCGTAACAGTTTGTGCTATTGTTAATTTAACTATTGTATCAAATGGTTTAATAACTATTTTTAATTTGCCATCACCATAAAAAATTGTACCACTATATATAGAATTGTTGGATTGTGCAACAACATTTGCTGATGTTACTAAAACTGCAAATGGCACTTCAACAGTTGTTACATTATTTACTGGTGCAACTTGATAGTTAGCAGCACCACCTGATTTTAAATTATAAATAACCGGTTTAGACGCACTTAGTAAATTTATCTTAGATAAATATCTACTAAACTTAGAAACTTCATCTTGTAACATTCCATAAGAGGCTTTCCTAACTATTGACGAACCGTCAACTGCGTCTATAACATTCATCTCGACATCAATGATAGCTGTTGTACTTGAATATTTTATAATAGGTCTATATTCAATTGGTGTATTAAAATTACTTGTAACAGTTATAGTTAATGAATTTCCTCTAATATTTTGCTCATACATAGTTATTGTATAAGTAACATAATAATCATTTCCTAAATAAACTGAATTGTTTATCCAAGTGTTAAATTCTGCTATTGTACCATTATATATTCCATATATTTGAAAATAATCACCATCAGATGCTGGTTCTATCACAACACCTAATTTTTGGAATTCTGGCACCTGTGGTAAATTTGTTAAAACTTTTGGAGCTAATAAATAAGTTGTTACATTATTTATTGTCTGGCTTTTATTTATAAAACTAAATTCAAAAAAAATAGGAGACTGTTGACTCATTCCCACGCCATTTGTCAAATTAAAATTTAAACTATTTGGTATAGTTATATTTGAATTTACTTGATTAGATATAGCATTTAAAGCAGGAACTAAAATAGTAATTTCTTTGCCCCATAAAGTTTCGTTATAAATAAATGGTGGATTTGTATAATTTATATAAGATTTAGTATTAACATTAGTTACATCAAAAAAGAAATTACATAAATCATAAGGTATTGAATTGTTTTTATCAAATCCATATACTTTTAGATAAAATCCAATATAGTTACCAAATGTATAATTTATAGGAAGATGTATCACGATAACATCATATCTTAATGGATAACCACTTGAATAATTATTAACTTGTAAAAAAGAATAATTAGTGGTATCTGATATACCATAAGTTCTTGTTATTGGATCAATTAAAAATAATTGATTGCCGAGCGTATTTACAGAACCAGAAGTAGTTGATAAAAATGAATTTTCAACATCTTTAGTATTAACTAGTATTTCATATGGCTCACTAATTAAATTAGCATCATCATAGATATACTCCATTAATATGTTAGCATCAAGATTGATATATTTAGAAACTCTCATAACATTATATATAAAAAAATAAACCGCATATGCGGTTTATTTTATAATAAATAGATTGATATTTCTTTTTTAATTTCATCATCTGATAACAAAGGATATTTCTCTCTAATTTTCTTATACAAGATGTTTTCTTCTTCCCTTAGTTTATCTATTCTATCATTAATAGGTTTAACTAATCTTATCAATTTTTGCTCTTCGGACTCTATTTCTTCCATCTTTTTCACAATTTTGTTACCAATAACTGTTGCATCAGTAGCAGATTTAATCTTAGAAACTTCTTTAGTATTTAATTCATCCAATTCTTTTGTAACATTTTGTAAATACTCAAATAATTGAGTTAATTCCTTATGATAAGAATCTAATTTTTTACTTAAATTTAAAAATTCATACCTTATATTTTTTGCACTTTCTAAATATTGTTTATCAATCATTGGTTTCTTTATTTTCTTCTGTATCTTTTGAAATGCCCAAAAGTGCATCAATTGTACTATTTTCTGTTAACTCTTTAACAATTTTTTCTAACTCTTTACCAGGAGCAATCTCTGAATCTTTATTTTTTCTTTGTTTCTTTTCTGGTAGCAAATTTTCTGTAGATATTTCTTCCTCTTTTTTCTTAGCTTTTTTTGGCTTATCAGAATTATTATCCAACATATTTTGCAATTCTTTGATTATTTTATCTCTAATTATATTAGGATTTGATAATAATTGTTGAGTGAATTCCTCTGCTAAATATTCAATTATAGATGTTTCATAAGAATCTTCCATCATTTCAATAAAATCTAATCTAGGTATTTTTTTCTCTATATCAATACTTATTTTAAAATCTGTGTTTCTTTTAGCCTTTCTAAACATAGAAATTATTGGGTCAATATATTCATATTGACTTGGATTTTTAGTTTCAACTACAGGATCTATTTGTCTAGAAGATGGTGAATATATTTCTTTATAATTATCAGGTGGTGTAACATGTTGTTGAACAGCAGGTTGTGTTATTTGAACTTGAGCTTGTTGAACTTGCTGCATTTGATTAAAATTCATACCTTCTTCTTCGAGCATTTTAGCCAATTTTGGATCAGACATAAATTTGCTATTTTGCCTATTTGCTTGTTCTCTAGCATCTTCCACAATAGCATTACTTTTAACATTATACTTTCTAGCTAATTCTTCTTTTTCCCTTTCTGGGTCATATTGAACCACTGCACTTGAGTTATCTACTGGGTAATTATTATACCTCTGTGACATTAAATTATCAGTTGGTAATTTTTCTATAAAATCATTTGGTATTGAATTTATTTGCTCAAATAAGGGATTTCTTTGGCTAAAGAATGAATTAGGGTCTATTTTATCCACTGGTGCTTTATAATTTTGTTGTACTTGTTGTGTAGGGATTTCAACAAAGTAATTTTTATCTAATAAAAATCTTGTATCAACTCTAGTGCCATCTGAAAAAGTAGTTACCTTTTCATTGATATCTTTAACTATACAAACTTTCCCCGACTTATTTTGAAATTTTTTTCCAATTAGATTCATTGACTATACAATTTAATTTATATATTAGAAAATAAACACTTTGTTTAAAAAATTAATCAATATTAGGCGGATTTAATTCATCAATTATATCTTGTGCAAATCCATATAATTCATATACTAAACCGTTACAAAATTCTTCTATGTTATACTCATGCCCATTATGATATTTAGAAAAATGTAAAATAATTACGCCATCATCATGTTCTATAGAACCATATAGTATACCATCAATTTCATCGCCATTTTCCCACTCTATATTAGGGACAGTCATAGTGCCATAATATAATGTTCTATCATCATCTATATTCATAATTTTGCCATTGAAATAGAAATGTAATAAATTATTAGATGATGTAAAATATTTGGCTCTTGATTTTATTTCAATTTCTTGTAACTTTTCTTCATCATTTTCAGCATGTGCCTTCATAAATTCTCTTTCTAAATAGGTTAAAGAATTAATACCAGATTTATTGATTTTATCTAGTAAATCATCCACATCAAATGATTCAAAATATTTTAAGTATTTCATCTTCTATATTTTTCTTTTCTTCTATCTTCTATATCAAACGCTTTTAAATTGCCATCTTTATCTCTACCTAAATTTTCAGGTCTTAAATCAGATGCTTCAATACCAAGCATTCTATAACTTCTATTTATTGTAGATATCTCACTCATAAAATGTTCCATTTCACTATTCCATGTACCTTCATAAGCAGACTCGTCAAAATATTCTAAATATTGCATAGGTAAACCTTGTGTTTCCAGCATATTAGATAAATCGTAGTATAAATCTTCTATTCTCGAATCTTCTTCTACTTCTTCGCCTATTATATAATATTCACCATTTATTTCAGCAGCATCGTAAAATTCTACGAATCCATCATATTCGTTAGATTTACCTATTAATTGTTTTGCGATTTCATATTCACTATACGAAGAAGTAATTTTTAATACTTTGCCTGTATTATTAATTGAATAAGCAGTGCCATAATCACCTTTACCTAAATATGATAATTTTTCAGAATCTATATTATTTTTTAAATAAAAATCTTCTTTGGTATAATCCTCAAATAATTTTAAAAATTTCATATTACTATATATAAAAAACACCTATAATTTATTATAGGTGTTTTTATTAATATCTCTATTAATACTTATTTAATAAGGTCTACTAGAAATCCTTAAAAAAGTCGTCATCTTCCCCAGAAGCAACTGATGCTGCTGGAGCAGGAGTTGTTGGTTCTTCAAAGTCGAAGTCGTTTGCTCCTACTGTCTGCGCCTTAGCGAAAGATGCAGATGCTTTACCAGTAAGATAATTTGAAATTTCAGTTATCTTAGCTTGTTGCTCTTCGTTTAATCTCTTTGGTGCAAATTCTTCTAATTCATGTTCTCTATTCATTAAAAATTCTTTAACTGCTGTTCTGAACTTAGGGTCAATGTTACCATCAACTAAAGGTACATTTTTGAATTTACCAGTTTCAGCATTAAATATTGGTAATGAAGAAGGGTTTGGTCTGAATGCTGATGAATTATACTCAGGGAATGTTTGACCAGGTTCTGCGCCAGATACTTCTTTAACTATCAAAGTTAAATCTTTGCCAGAATTTAAATCAAATACATTACATACTTCGCCAGTAATATCGCCGCTTAATTCTGCTTTAATCTTTTCAGATATTTGCTTACCATATTGGAAAATCATAATTTTGCCAACTAATTCTGGTTGTTGTTCGTCCTCTATTACTAAACAATATGAGTAATATTTTTTAGAATATTTTAAACATTTTGCTTTTTCGATAAGAATCGCATTTTTAGAGTTTATCATTTGGTAGTATAAATCTGTTAATGCACATTTCTCGTTAGGGAAATTCTTTGCACTATCAAACCAACCTGATAATTCTTTGTTGTTTTTAATGTCAACATAATGTGTAATCTTTTCGATAGCTGACTGACCAACTGTACCTGCTTTTGTTAAGTTAGGAAGCAATCTAATTACTGATTTCCAACCTTTCTTTTTGTCTTTAACTAATTCTAAGTTAATGCGATAGATACCGTCGCTGTTCTTTTCTGATTTCTCATTAAGGAAATCTACTTTGTTGTTAATGCCGCCTGCATTAAATAATGAATCCAATTCGTGTGTTGCTTGTGATGCCATTTTTGCCGTTATTTGTTTTTAATATCAAGTTATTTTTGTTCGCTTGATTAAGTATTATAGCAGAAAGTTTTGTTAAAGTTTATTTTTTGTTGAAAAATTTTCAAAAATTTTTCGTATTTTTGTAAAAATAATTTTAGAAATGAATTTAGAAAAAATATTTATTACCACTACTTTGCCATACGCAAACTCTTATCGTCCACATATCGGACATTTGTTTGAGTTTTTGCTTGCTGATTCTATAACAAGATTTTACAAAAGTTGTTATATTAAAGAAAGAATTATCTTTAACACTGGGTTGGATCAAAATGGGACAAAAATACTACAAAAAGCCAATGAACTTGGTTTACCTGTTAACGAGTTTTTAAAAACAGTTACAAAAGAATGGAAATTATTCTGCGATAAATTTCATGTAGAATTTGATAACTTTTACGAAACTTCTTCTAAAGAACATGCCGAGCAAGTTATAAAAGCTTGGAACTATTTTGTAGAAAAAGGAGATATTTATGAAAAAGAATATACAGGTAAATATTGCATTGGATGTGAATCATTTAAATTAGATAAAGATTTAATTGATGGTAAATGTCAAGACCATCCAACTGGAGAAATTGAAATAGTATCAGAAACAAATTACTTTTTTGATTTATCTAAATATAGTGTAGCAGTATCTAACTGGGCTAATGGAATATCTGGCTCAGCGCCTATTGTGCCTCATAATAAATTGGGTGAATTAAATGGGTTTATTAATGAATATGGTGAGCTTTCTGTTAGTAGAAAGAAAAGTGATATAACATTAGGAATTGATGTGCCTAACAGAACTGATCAAGTTATTTATGTTTGGTGTGATGCATTGTTAAATTACATATTTGCAGCAGATAAATTAGATAATTGGGATAATTGCATGAAAATAATTCAAATATGTGGACCTGATAATTTAAGATTTCAAGGTCAAATATTTCAATGCTTCTTAGCTGCTTTGGGTAGAAAATTTACCGATAAGATATTAGTACACGGTACTATTCTTGATAAAAATGGCAAAAAGATGTCTAAATCAGAAGGTAATGTAATTGACCCGATTGTGCAATTAGAAAAATGGGGATTAGATGCTATTCGTTATTATTCCTTAGCAGGTTTAAATACTTGTGATAATTCTGCTTGGGATGAAGAAAAATTGATTAGTCAATTTAATTCTGAAATTTGTAATGATTGGGGTAATCTACTTAGCAGAGTGTTGCATTTAATTGATTCTAAATTAGGTGGTGTAGTTATTGACCCCACTGAAGAATTTAAATATTTTGTTGATAGGTTTGAAAACAATGAAATTGAAAGTTGTTGGGAAGATTTTCGTATTAAAGATGGTTTACAAAAGACAAATGAACTTGTTAAATATGCTAACAAATACATTAATGATGAAAAGCCATGGAATTTAGAAAATCCTGAACAAGTATTAAGTAATCTATATTATTTAATATGTACAGTTAAGCAAATATATGACTGGATATTTCCACATAGGAAAGAAGAAATTTCAGAAGCACTTCGCAACAAAAAGAAAGTAATTTTATTTACCAAAATTGAAAAAGCCAAATCATAAGATTTGGCTTTTTTTATTTCTTTTTGTTTTTATTTTTCATGTGTTGTGGCTCATGCTCATATCCACTTTTCATTTGAGGACCAATATATTGTGTTGGTAACTTTTTTTGATTATTTAAAGGATTTTTTTCATCAAAATCTGGTGTTTTATAAAATGTTTCTTTATCATGCTTCATATAATCTTCATATGATTCTATACCATCATCAATTGGATTTGAATGACTCAGTAAATTGGCGCCGGTTTCTATGGTTTTATCTCCTATGTCAGTAGATTTACTTAATTTTCTAACTCTTTCTAACTGATCTACAGAATGTTGTCTTGGTAAAGATTCTGTTATAAACTCTTGGTAATTATAGATTTTCATAAATTTATATTTTTCTAATTTTTCAAATTAAGCAATTCTATGCTTAATTTTTTCGTTTGATACTCACATACTATTTTGCTATTTGCGTTGAAATTTTGCAACTTAAAATGCTTAAAAACGATTTTTACTTTTGCTATCATTCAGAACTTAATTACTTTTTGAGTATTAAATTTAGTATAATATGTTTATATATTAATTTTCATTATAAATTTTATTATAATAATCATCAGCCATTTTCTTATGATACGCAGCAGATTCATAATCACCTTTATTAGAACTATCATTCATCATATCTGTATGATATTGATGTTCATCTCTCCAAAATGCTAATTGATAATCTGGATCATTAGTTTCTTCTTCTTTGCATTTATCACATAGCATTTCATTATTAAATCTAGACATAGTTAATAATACATCTGGTTCAACAGGAGTATTACATCTATCACATTTTGTATAATATACCTCAAATAATTTCAAGTATTTCATATAGTTAATTATTTTTTAAATATTGGTATAAATATTTTAGAAATCTATTATATGATTTAGGTTTAGCTTTGGAAAATGCTATTTGCTCATGGGTTATTTTATTAGCGCCATATCTTAGGAAATTTAAACATTCATCTTTATCAAATAATTCTAATAATTTGTTAGATGCTGTCTTTGCATATGCCATTGCTTCTCGTGGATTATCATGGTATAATCCATTGTATCTATAATAGATGTATCCTGCTTTTCTGTATTGTGATAAATGCACAGCTTCGTGGTCTATAGTATTGTTTAGGATTTGAAATAGTTTTTTATCTTTTAAATTATCTTTAACTATACTTTCATCTATCGGAATTACTATGATAGGATCTTTAATACTTTTTTTATCTTTGAATGTTATAAACCCACCATACACTCCACAAATATTGGGCCTTGATGAAAATTTAGAACCATATTTTTCATCAACTTCTGCAACTGGCGTTATAAATATAGATTTTAAACTAAGTTTCTGACTTAAATCTTCTATTGAATTTACATTAGATATATCCACGTGAAAATAATTATCAGGTTCTAAAACTGATTCGTTAAATGACTTATTAAAAAAATCAGGTATTGTTTTATAATCAGTTGTTATTTCCTCATCTGGGCTAATATGCTCAATTGCTTTTATGAAACATTTATTGCCGATAATTTCTACTTCAGCGGTTGGTGTATTTGAATGATTTATTTTATGTCCCCACTCATTAATCCACTTTTCAGTATTGTCAAATTTCTGCAAATCAGCTATTTGACAGATAATTTTACCAGAAGATATATCATTTGTACTAAATAAACCTTCACCATCTATATTAGATTTAGAAATAAAAAGTCTTTCAAATATTTTTATATACCTCATAGCATATATATAAAAAAAGCCACCTAATTAGGTGGCTTTTAGCTATTAAAAATTATATTATTTTTCTGCTTCCCATTCATTAAAAAGCATTTCTAAGAGAAAATCCCTTTGTATGGCGATGCAAGCTTTTTTACCCCAAAAATTTATTTTAAAATAATTTCCACTTTTACCGCCACGGGGTGCATTATTTCCGCATTCATATTTTATGCCTGCCTTTTCTAATATTGTTTTGATTTCATTAGTTTTATCACTAGTTATGAAATGAGTCATGCGATCACAAATAATTGGATAGCAAAGTCCGTGGGTAAAAAGATCAGATAGCATTTTAATAATTAATGACGAGCGATAATATTCTGGTAAAACAATTAATATTATATTAATTGGTACAAAATTTTTTTCAAGTATTAATTTTACACTTTCTTGTTTTTTTGTTAATTTAAGTTCCATCTAATTTAGGTTTTTTAAAAAGCCACCTAATATAGGTGGCTTTTTAATTTATTATTCTTCTGATTTTTTCTTTCTAGTTCTTTTTGGCTTTACTTCAACTACTGTTATTTCCTCATCAATTTGAGGCTTAATTGTTGTTTCAACCGTTATAGGAACTATTTCCTCTGTAATAGTAGTTGCTTCTTTATCGCTATCGAAAGATAGGTGGAATATAGTACCAACAGCAGGATTGCTCTCTAATATATAGTCTGTTAAAGAATCATCAATCCATCTTTGAATTGCTCTCTTCATAGGTCTTGCGCCATATTGTGGGTCATAACCTACTTTAACTAAGTGATTTTTCAACTTATCATCAACTGTAATGTCAAATCCAATAGTTTTAACTCTATTGATAATTTTAACTAATTCTAAATCAATTATTTGAAGTATTTCTTCTTTACCTAAATCTTTAAAATAGATAATGTCGTCAATACGGTTGATAAATTCTGGCGGAAATTTCTTTTTTAACTCTTTTTCAAGTTTATCTTTTATAGTATCTGCTTTTTTATCATCTTTAGATTTAGTATTAAATCCAACACCTGTACCAAATTCTTTTACTTCTTTAGTTCCAACATTTGAAGTCATTAATATAACTGTATTCTTAAAACTAACTTTTCTACCATGAGAATCAGTCATATGTCCATCATCAAAAACTTGCAAGAACATATTATAAATATCTGGATGAGCCTTTTCAATTTCATCTAAAAGAATAACAGAATATGGTTTAGTTCTAACTTTATTTAGAAAAGCAGAACCTTCCTCATAACCCACATAACCGGCAGAAGAGCCAATTAATTTAGTTGAAGATATTTTATCCATATATTCAGACATGTCTAAACGAATAAGAGAATCTTCGGACTCAAACATATATTTTGTTAATTGTTTAGCAAATTCTGTTTTACCAACGCCTGAATTACCAATTAACATACCAACAAATATAGGCTTGTTAGGATCTGCTAAACCTATACGGCTTCTTTGAATTGAACGAACTACTTTATTAACTGCTTCATCTTGTCCTATAACTGATCCTTTTAATGCAGGCCCCATTTTAGCTAGTCTAGAGTTTTCATTAGTAGTTATTTTTTGTAATGGAATGCCTGTCATCATAGAAACAACTTGTGCCACATTTTCTTCTGTGACTATCTGTCTATGTTTTTTCTGTTCGGCTTCCCAAGCTATTCGGGCTTTATCTAAACTTTCATTTAGTTGTCTTTCCTTATCTCTAAGTTTAGCTGCATCTTCATAACGTTGGCTTTTAACAACTATTTGTTTTTCTTCTTTAACAGCTGCTATATTAGATTCTATATCTATAATTTCTTTAGGAACATTAATATTAGATATATGTACAAGCGAACCTACTTCATCTAAAGCATCAATAGCTTTATCTGGTAAAAATCTATCTTGAATATACCTTGCAGTTAATTCAACACATGCTTTTAATGCTTCTGGTGTATATGTTACTGAATGGTGAGATTCGTAATTGTCCTTAATATTATTAAGAATTTGTATAGATTCTTCTTCTGTAGCTGGTTCAACTAATACTTTTTGAAATCTTCTTTCTAATGCACCATCTTTTTCTATATGCTTGCGATATTCATCAAGTGTTGTTGCACCAATGATTTGCATTTCACCACGAGAAAGAGCTGGTTTAATCATATTAGAGGCATCCAATGAACCAGATGCACCACCTGCGCCAATTATTGTATGAATTTCATCAATAAAAAGAATTACATTTGGTTCTTTTTCTAGCTCATTCATTAAAGCTTTAATTCTTTCTTCAAATTGACCACGATATTTAGTACCTGCGACCATAGCAGCTAAGTCTAAAGTAACAATTCTCTTATTAAAGAGAACACGGCTAACTTTCTTTTGTACTATACGCAAAGCTAAACCTTCTGCTATAGAAGATTTACCAACACCTGGTTCGCCAATTAGAATTGGGTTATTTTTCTTTCTTCTGGACAAAATTTGAGATACACGAAGTATTTCTTTTTCACGTCCAACAATAGGATCAATCTTACCTTCTTCTGCTTGTTTAGTCAAATCCTTACTAAAAGAATCCAATACAGGAGTTTTAGATGATTTATTATCTTTTTTTCCCTTAAAAGGTTTTTCATCATCTTCTTCATAATCATCTAAAGAAGCTTTGATTTTTGATTCTTTAACGGAAACAATATTTGGTTGTTTATTCATATTTGTTTGTTTTTTTTGTATTATGATTGTTATACAATTGAATTTTTAAAAGTTTATAAATAATTGTTTAAAACACTTATTGACCTAATTATCTTGTCTATATTCTCTATTTCAACATTTTCTTCACCTTCTGGTTTAAACATTCTTAAATTTTTAAGAATGGTAAATTCTAGATGATAATTGTTATTATTATCAAATATAGTAAATACTAATTGTGTATTACCAGGTTTATGACAGCCTTGTACTTTTATCTTACTATAATTTCTATTTAATCTATTATCTAGTACTTTATTAACTTGTAATAATGTTTGTTCAAATGGTGTCATTTATTAAATATTAAAGGTTGTGCTAAATTTTTATTTGAAAATTCTGGTATATTTGTTACTTCGTAAATTACTTTATCGTTTATAAATCTTGGTATTTGAATAGGATATTGAAAATCAGGAATTTCTATTTCAGCGACTACTAATTTAAAAGTAAAATCATCTATTTCCCATTTTATGTTCTTTATCTCACCTTCAAAATCTGCATCAGTTCCAGTTAAATAAATATGTCTAGTTTTAGAAATAAAACGTGAATCATATTTACCACTATTAATATTAGAAACTAAAGTCTTATATTCGGTATAGGAAGCAATATATTCTTCTTCATAAGTTATGCCATCTTTATAAGTTTTTATTGTATGCAAAAATTGCTGGCCATAAACATTAGATTCTATCTTTCTAATTCTTTTCCATATACCATCAACTAAATAATAATATTGTATAATATTTTGTATTTCTGATAAAGTAAAATCAGGGGTAGCAATAGGCAAATCACGCAATAAGAATTTTCTTTCTATTTCTTTTTTCATTTATCAAAGATACAAAAATTTTCTGAAAATACAAAATTTATTTTAACAAAATTTTAACAAAAAAAAGACTTACCAATATAATTGGTAAGTCTTAGTAAACTAACTTAAAAAGAATTAAGCGTTAGTAGTTTCGCCGTTTACAGATGACTGTAAAGAGCTACCTGGCTTCCACTTAGCAATTCTTTTTGCTGGAATAGTGATTTCAGCACCGTTCTTTGGGTTACGGCCTTTTCTTTCTTTTCTACCAGCAGTTTGGAAAGTACCAAAACCTACTAAGGTAACTTTTTCACCACTAATTAATGAAGCTGATATTGCTTCTACCACTGCATCAATTACTTCTGATGTCTTTGTCTTTGTTAGATCTACCTTTGTAGATACTGCGTTGATTAAATCTTGCTTGTTCATACGATTTGTTTGTTTTTATTTATAGTCAACTGAAATCGAAATGTTTAAAAAAAGTTCAAAATTATTTCTAATCTTTTTACTGAACCAGTAGCTTTTTAAACTACTTTCAGAATTTCTTGTTGATATATCTTGTATAAAGAATTTTTGCAAAAGTTTTAAATTTTCTTAAAAATTCTCAAATATTTTTAATTTTTATAGTAGCGTGTATAGGGTTCCAACCTATACTTCCTAACCGAAAAGTTAAGCGTCCTAATAACTATTGCTAATTATTGTTGTAAACTACACCGTAGACTAACACGCCATTTGTTTTATTTAATTTACTTTGTTATTTGCTTTTGTTTCACAAAGATAGAACATTTTTTTGAAACTGCAAAACTTTTGTTAAAATTTTTGAGATTTTTTTATTTCTCATATCAGTTGTTCGTTTTGCGAAAGATCTGCAACATCATGATATATATAATACTATTATAAATACTATTACTTTTCATCTTCACCAAACAATTCATCTGGAAAATGGCTTAAATCTATATTAGCAAGCCTATGGTTTAAATGTTTAACATGCTCATAAGTAATGTATGAATACTTAAATTCAGCACACTCTAAATTTTGCCTTCTTGATTTTATTTCACTAAAATGTTCTGGTATTTTTGGGAAAAAGGCATCTCCTTCAAATTCTTTATCTATTAAAGTTAGTTCTATAAAATCAGCATAACCAATAGCTTGCTTGTATATTTCTTCGCCACCAATAATAAATAAATCATTACCAAATAATTCTAATACTTCTTTTAGATTAGAATATACCAAGCAACCTTCTATCTTAAGATTTATATCTCTTGATAAAATTACATTTCTTCTATTAGGCAAAGGTCTTCCAATAGACTCAAAGGTTTTTCTACCCATGAGAACAGTATGTCCAGATGTTAGTTCTTTAAATCTTTTTAAATCGCCTGGTACATGCCAAATTAACTTATTTTTATCTCCTATAACTCTATTTCTGCTACAAGCAGCTATTAATGTAATCATCTTTTTTTTCTTAATTTATAAGCTCTTCTTGCCGCATTTAAATGAACAAATATAAGATGCTCTATTTTTTGTAATTCTTCCTTAGAAGAGTTTTGCTTTGCGGATAATTTAGCACTTAATCTAATTGCTGTTTTAAAATGCTTTTGTGCAAATTGGTTTATTTTAAAGGATTTACATAAAGATGTAAAAGGCATATAAAAAGATATTTTTCTTATATATTACAAAGATATAACTTTGTCGAAACCTTCTTCATCTTTTATAGATTTATAAGAACTAATCATATTCTTAATGACAAATTCTGGTATGAATTTGTTTTCCTCTATTTTCCTTTTTTCATTTCTTGATTGAAATTCTTTCCATTCTAAGATAGGAAATACTACAGCTATTTTATAATAGCTGTCATCAAAAAAAGATAAATTATAAGTTCTTCTTTTTGCAGTAAGATTAGTCATATCTATAATAACATTTCTTCCATTAGCATTTGCATCTTCAATTCTAGATATAAGAACTTTATCAACATTTTTCTGATTAACAGTTTTAAATGCCGCAGAATAATCATCAGTGCCAGATTCTTCTAATAAGATTGCATCACGAGATATAACATCTACTTCACCATCAAAGTTTGATGTCCACTCTTTTATAGCAGTAGACTTGCCAACAAGTGGTGGTCCTACCATTATTAGTACGAATGGTTCTTTCAGATTTTTCAAAAGAAATTTGTTGTTTTTCATAACAATACAAAGATACTGCAAAAATCTGATTTAACAAAGTTTTTAACAAATATTTATTATTTTGATTCGTAATCTTTTAAGAATCGTTTATCAACCTGTCTTAATGAATTTATACCTTTAAATGAAATCATATCTAATATAATATCTATATCTAATTTAGAATAAATCCAACGTTCTAAATCATGTAAAAATATTTCATAGATATAATGGTTATCTTCATCTAAGTAATTTTTAATATAGGATATATCATAATCATTTTTTAAAATTATTTCAGAAACATCTTCGCATGAAAAATTTATAAGGTTTTTTTCTAAAATTTTCTTATATTTATTTATTTCGATTTCTGTTGTTATTACATAACAATAATAGAGTCCATCTTTTTCATAATCAAAAGAGGACTCTATATCTAAACTAGCAATTTTATCTAAATCTAATTCTGTTATAGTTGAATAAGTGGTTAAAATTTTTTTAAAAGAAATTTTGTAAATAGATAGTGGATTAATTGGCATAAATTATATATTAAAAAATAAGATTTAATATATAATTAAAAAGAATTAATATGGCACAAAAAATCTATTATTTAACAGTAAAAGGACTAAAAGTATTCCATAGTCCTAATTTAACTTTAGTTAATAACTATAATGCTTCAAAATATAAAAATAAAGGTGTAATTAACTCAAGATAATTTTAATATATAAAATAAATAAAATAAAATTATGAGTATAAATTTAGAACAAGACTGGCTTAGGTTTGATAACGTAACATCTAATACAGCTTCATATTATGGATATAATTTAAATGTAAATGCTGCGGAGGGTTCAAATACATGGGCTATTAGGGCACTTATTGGAACTGCTTCTATAAATGTAGCATGGAATAATAACCAATTTTTAACATATGAAGCATCTTGGACTAACAGATCGGCATATTTTGCTACTCCTTCAAATATTAATATAACTGCAACAGCTGTTGGTGGTCCTTCTATATATTCTGTGACATTTAACTGGACATCATCAACTGGTTCATCAAGATATTATGCTACATTATTTAGAGGTAATGCACCTATTATAAATTTGTTAGATGGCGGTTCTAATCAACAAAATCCATATCAAAATTCAACTATAAAAGAAATTACAAACGCAAATTCAATAACTATAAATAATTGCCCAGTAGGTTATACATATAGTGCCTCAGTTTATGCAAGCAATGGGTTTGGTAATAGTTCAACAGTTAGTGCTTCAATTGCACTTTAAAATAAAAAGCCGCTAAATTTTAGCGGCTTTTATGTTTTGTAAATGATTTTACTTGGTCAAATGTGATATTCCAAAATGTAGCTTGGATATATTTCTTATCAGATTTTTTATCTAAAATAATATTATTCCAATTATATTTTAGTTTATTATCCTTAACAAAGAAACCTTGTTCTATATAAGAGGGTATATCATCACTTTCTTCAATATCAAGAATAGAATGTCCTGTTTTAAACTCTTCTTCATCTTTAGCACCTAAAACTAAATGCCAATCATCAAAATCTGTTAAAAGAACCTTACTATCATCAATTTCAATTTCTATACGATAGAATATATCACCTTTATTAAAGTGTTTTTTTCGTAAATCTGGTTTTCTTTTACCACCATATTTATACCATGCCCACACAGGATGTTTACACTCTATATCAGATGGCGGTAATAATACTTTCATTTTGCCTTCTAACCATTCATAAGCATTAACAAACCAGTCAGCACATATAATGTCAGGGTGTGCTTTTAACACACCTGTTTCTTGAAACTCAAGGAATTTAAATTCTTCTTGTAATGTATATACAATCATTTATATAATTCTAAGGAATTTAAGAAGTCCATAGATTAATAGAAATGTTAACATAGTTTTAAATCCTATTAAAACCCAAATAACGATAAATATAAGTATTCTAAGCATAATTTTTTTTTGTAAAGATACGATTATTTTTTGAAATAAACAAATTAATCTTCTAATATAGAATTAATTTGTATGTCACGCCATTCAGCTAATGTGTAGCAATATGTTTTTATGTCCTCTTCTAAATCTCTTTTTTCGAGATAAACAAAACCACCTATTGAGGTGCCCATCTACTATTACTTTATTTCCTCTTTTATACCAAAGAAAATTAGTTTTAGCTACGTATATTTTTGGTTCTGATTTATAAGGTTCGGCTGTATAAATTCTAATATTCATTTAGTATCTCATTTATTCTTTCATCACGGAAATCAGCAAGTAATTTAAAACATTGTTCTGCTTCTTCTAAATCTACCGTGTAATATTTACCAGTTTCTATATCTATTATATCAAAAAACATAGTCATATCTGGATAAGGTATCTGTACCCATCTAATTTTACTATTGTATATTTTACCTACTGTAAAATACTTTTCTAATTTTTCGTTATTTATACATACTACTTTCCAATTATCAATCATTTAATATCTCATCAATTCTTTTTTCTCTGTATTTAGATATTGGCATAAAATACTCATTATATGTTAATGTTTCTCCACCTCTATATGGAACAATGATATAAATATCGCTTGGGTTATATTTCTTAACCTCATATATATCACCGATAACTAACCAATCATAATTCTTATTATTAATACAAACTAATTTAATTTTATCCATTTTAAAAATTTAAATATAATGACTCGCTTATTATTGAATCATTACTATTACCTATTACTCTTCTAAATGAAGAATTACCACTTAATAAATATTCATGTCTTTTGTAATTTGGTGCTACATGATTTATTTTATCTTCATTTACTTTACCATCATATGATAAAGCCCAATTACATTTTAAGTTATTTAACCAAGTAATAAATACTTTATTATCAAATCCACCAAAATACATACCTTTAGTATTTTCATATGGTGGGTCACAATACATAAAGTAATTATGATAATCAAAATCTTCTAACTGGAAATGTTCACTCATTTCTTTGTAACTCGTAGCACCAAATGATATATACTTAAATTTCATTAAGTTGTGATATTTCATTACAATTTTTTCAACTTCATCTGGTTTCATACCAGGTCTTGAAAAATGACAAGAATTATTAAATTCTCCATTTTTATTATAACGAGGCATACCATTTGTAGTAGTTCTCATTATCCAATAAAAATCTTCTGGTGCTTTGTTCTCATTAAATTGCTTTCTTATTTTAGCAAAATAATCTTTCCTATGTTGAATATCACTACTATTAAAATTATCATAGTGTATTTTATAAGCAGAAATCAATACTTTTGGATCTTCTTGAATTAATTTATAAACTTCAATTAGTTCTTTATTTACATCACCTAAGATATAGTAATCAACTTTTATATCGCTTTCTAATAATTGTAAAAATACAGAACCACCACCTAAAAATGGTTCAAAATACATTGATATTTTTTTAGGAAAATAACTTATTATATTCTTTGCTTGGCTGTCTTTTGAGCCGCTCCATTTCATTAACTCGGACATTCTTAATCTTCTAATATTTTATCAATTTGTTCATCTCTCCATTCGGCTAATGGAATATAATAATCTTCATAAACAGGTGCTGTAGATTCTGTTGGCAAAAGTTTTGGTGGTAATACAGCACCCAATCCAGCAGAATTACAATTAATTGTTGAATAAGGATTTATACCATCTACACCAATCATTAGTTCTAAATATGTATATTTATAGCCTTTAATATAAGTATCGTTATAAACTTTATCATAAAATGGTTGTGTACAAATTACTATTGTGTTAGCTCTTTTTAAAGGAATTTCGCCCATTTCTTCTATGCTAACTAGTAATTTTTTGATATAACTATCCTTGTTCATCTAATATTTCATCAATCTTATTTTCTCTTATTATAGATTTATGTATTAGAATACGGTTATAAACTAATGTATCTATAATATGTTTTGTTTCATCCTCTGAAACTTTCAATTCGCCTATAAAAACATCTAAATATTTTTTAAGGATTTTTTTACTTATGCCATAAAAAAATGTACCTGAATAGCCCTCAGTTGGGTTATCACTTTTACTAGAGGTTAGCTCATTGAGCCTTTCAAAGTCTAAAATATAATTATTTATTGTCATTCTAATATTTCATTTATTTGTTTATCTCTCCACTCTGCTAATGATACAAACCAATCATTTGCATCTAAAATTATTGGAGAAAACCAATATTTTTAGCTTCTATATTTATATAGATAGTATATGTACCATCATGACTATCTTCTAAGTCTGATTCTACTAAGTCACCTATTTTTATAGTGTGTGGAAAAAAATTATTCCAATTTCTTTCTTGAAATATGTTGACTGTTGTTTCGTGTATGCAGACTAGTTTAATCATTCTAAAATTTCATCAATTCTTTTTTCTCTATATTCAGCTAAAGTTTTAAAATAACTACCAAATTCTAATTCAGTAATTTTATCAAATGCAAACCAAGTATTATCAATTTTTACTAAATCATAATTTTTATAATTCTCAAGATCTCTAACAAAATAAAATCTATTTGCCATAAATATTTGTTTACCTTCTCTGTGAAAATCGTTAATACAAACAACTTTATCACCTATTTTAATCTTACGATTGATTGCTTGGTCATCCATTTTGTTACTATATTTTTTATTATATAGTAAAAAATGTTATTCTAAAATTTGATTTATTCTATATTCTCTATATTCACCAGCAGACATAAAATATTCTGGAAAATAAGTATTTAAAATAGTAAAGCTTTTTTTATCTTCTATATTTCCTGCAATTTCAACCGATGTTTGATGTAAATATTTTATTGTAAATATTTCATTTTTTTTAGCAAATTGTCCAAAATCTTTTTTACATACTGTAACATCACCTACCTTCATTCTAATATTTCATCAATTCTTTTTTCTCTATATTCAGCTAAAGTCATAAAGTATTCGTAAAATGAACAATGCCCACTATATCCAAACCACAATTCAAGTCCTTTATCATCTTTTATATTGACACCTAAATGATTACTAAAAGTAACTTCATATAAATTATCTTTCCAAAAATATGCTACACCTTTTGAGTTCATAGCAAAGTACATTTTTTCGCATAATACTTTATCACCTACTTTCATAGTATATTTCTCATAAATTTTACGAATAAGTCGTGGTTAACACTAACACATATTCTGCTATAAGATGACCAATTATCTTTATTATGATAAACAAATTTATCTAAACCAACAGCACCTATTTTATGTTGAAATAAAAAATCTTCTGACTTATTAATTATGGCAAATATACCCATTGGATTTTCACCTTTATAAATATCATCTACTAAAAGATGATTTTCTCTTAACCACTCTATATTTAGATTAATATGCTTTTTTGTTTCTTCTTGGAAATTATAAATTGCTTCTTGACCTTCATCTGTTGTTAATATTTTCTCAACTAAAATTTGCGAAGGCGAAGATACACCATTAAATTCATATAATAAACGTATATTTAATTCTTCATTAAATTCTTTATTTGTAGAATGTATAAAGCCTAATCTAATTCCACTTAATCCATAACATTTAGAAAAACTTTCACATATTATGATATTTTCGCCACCTACTAACATTGCCTTTTCAAAGAAGTTATCTCTAAAAAACAAACGATAATAAGGACAATCTAGTAGCACTATTGCTCCGGTATTTGTTATTTTTTTAATCATATCCAATAAATAATTAGTTTCAATATTAATGCCTGTTGGATTTGACGGTGAGCAAATGAATATACAAGAATTTTCATCCAATTCTGTTAAATTTATATTGTCTAATGATTTATAAAAATCATAAGATTTACCACGAATATCTGCCATTTTTGTATAACTACCCCAATACATATATGGAAACCAAATCTTGTTAGTATTTAAGATTTGCAATGATATATCTAGACATGGCATCCCACCACTAACTATGCTAATATTTTCATATAAATATTCTGATGAAAAATATTCCTTTGCTATATTTTTTCTTAAAGATTCTATACCTAAATTAGGTGCATAATGCTGAATTTCATTGCTATTGAAATCTATTTTATTTATTATTTCAGATAGATTAATATTTACTACTTGATTAACACCTCTATTTAATGGTAGATATTTATTTCCTGTTTCTTTTTCTTTTTCTTTAATTTTTAAACCTATTCCAACTATGCTGGAAAAACTAACTCCTGATTTATTTATTTTCATTATGATTTATTTATTTTTTGTTTATTTTCATGTGAGTGCAAATTTCTTCCAACCAATCGTTTTTATAAGATATTTGATAAGCACTTCCCGAATTTTTTTGAAAATCAACTTTCCTACTATATTTTAATGCTTCTTCTAAACATTTTTCCTTTGTCCATTTTATCGTTACACCGCTTTCTAAAGCAGCTTTTTTAACTTTTTGACCTATTCCAACAATTGATGAAAAGGTTGCTTTACTGACATTTATTCTCATACTACTTTTATTCTAAAGTAAAAATTTGTTTTATATATTTTTATTTAAATATATTTGAATAAAAAAAGAGGCTAATATAGCCTCTTTTTATTCATCATCTCTAAAAATATCATTAATCCTATTATTACGTTGTTTCATTTTCTCATAATCAGCAGGTGGTAAAACATCTTCTTTTGTTATAATTGCATAACAAAGTTTATTATCTTCGTAATAGGATGCTATAAATTCGTCAGTATATTTAGGATGCAATTTCTCAACATACGCTATTTTAAAATTTTTCTTTAAAAGAACATGCATTCCTATTTTAAGTTCACTAGGCATATTTTAAATTATATTTAATATTTCTATTTGTTCTGGATACAACGCCACAACTTCGCCTATTTGATTACTCATTTCCATCAAAACGACACCATCATATCCATTTTCTATTAACTTATCATAATCAGCCTTTTTAATAAAAGTTGCACTTTTTATTAAACCAGTACTATCATAAGAATAATCATGTAAATAATAATATGGATTTTTAATATTTACTTTACAAACATAAACATTTCCGCCTTCTGCATAATTATATGCTATTGATTTAGAAGGTGTGAAATAAAATCCCCAATGCCTATCATCGGTAAATCTTTTAAAACTTCTGTCAAATTTACTAAATTTAATTGGTTCTATTTTTTTATAATTATTTGAACTATCATATTTGGGTGGCTGACCATGGTATAATATATCTGGTATAGCAGGCAATTTTCTGCCATAATTATCCATATCTTCAAATGTTTTAATATATTTCATGTATTATATATTAAACTTTTTTAGTTTTTAATAGCAAAGTATTTTCTAAAAGTTAAACTAATTCTACCACCACATGGTTTATCATTTTTAGGTATCTTGTGTAAATAATCTTTTTGAAATCCTGCTGGCATTGTAAATAAAGAACCATCACCTAATAAATATTTATCTTCATCTGGTATATTACCCGTAACTCCTTTTTCTTTGCACCAAATATATCTCTCAGCACCAAAAGATATAACACCAATTGGGTGATTTTCGTCCATTTCTGGCGAATCATCAGCGTGCCAACCTAAGTGTTCTTTTTCGCTTTTGTAGAAATTCAAGAAGCAAATATCATATTCAGTTTTAAATTCTAAATTGATTTTTTCCATGATTTCTTTTACTTCATCTATCATATTAATAGATGAATATGTTCTAGTAAACCCTTTACCATAAGTATATTCTAATGGTGTTAATGACATAAAACATTCATCTCTTGGCGCATCTCTATTAGCCCAAGGAACTTTATTCATCAATGTATCAAACATTGGTATCTCAATATATTTTTCTTTATAATCTGGTTTCATATTAATTTTCTTTTTCTTTAAATCCGTCTTTTAACGATACTGTTTTTATAAAACTACCATCTTTATCTAAAGTAAAGTAGCCATTTCTCATAAATTGAACTGCTTTACCAATTATAGTATTTTCAATAGGCAATTCTGCAATAGCAGTTTTACTTAATACACTACTTTTTATATTATCAAAACTTTCAGGCATTTCTTCTGTAAATAAATTTTCATACTCATTTACAACAATTTCTTTATTATAAATAGCAGATACCCAATGTATAGTTCCTTTTACCTTTCTATCAGATTCACCTGATTTAGTAGTGGGATCATATGTACACTTAACTTCAATTATATTACCTAATTCATCTTTTACTACTTCTTCTGCTTTAATAATATAAGCACCCTTTAATCTAACTTCACCACCAATTTTTAATCTATGATATTTATTATTAGCTA
>Ga0316224_1000934_pt1 | contig 36022 bp, 30 predicted proteins | sample TBH18013metaG_FD_206254 | JGI IMG/M metagenome (GOLD analysis project Ga0316224, IMG submission 206254) | Freshwater microbial communities from Trout Bog Lake, Wisconsin, USA - TBH18013 | ecosystem: Environmental > Aquatic > Freshwater > Lake > Hypolimnion/Profundal zone | place: USA: Wisconsin... | reverse complement strand
CTGAGTAGAAACGGCAATTACCTAAGAAAAAACAGTAAACCCAACTTTGCAATTTTTTCAGATAAGAACGTAAACCTGGGCAACGAAAAAGCAGATGATTTCCGAAACGTACTGCAGCTGCCAAAGGACGCCTCCGCCAACTACATAACCTGGCCCCAGGCAACCGATGCGCTGAAATTCCACGTCGAAAACCTGTACAAGTCGTTTTTTACACAGCTCCAGCTCCCAGACATGAGCATGGAGTCAATGAAGAGCACACCGATGAGCGGCGAGGCCCGGAAGATGGTATTTATAGACGCCCAACTAAAAGTAACAGAAGAAAGCGGGCGCTGGATAGAGGCGCTCGATCGGGAAGTCAACGTTATAAAGGCATTTTTAAAAACGATAATGCCAGGAAGTGCTGCGGCCATAGACAGCTTGCAGATTGAAACACAGGTTACACCTTACGCAATAAGCGACGAAAAAGACACCATCGCAAACCTAATGGCAGCTACCGGTGGGAAGCCGATCATCAGCCAGCGAGAAGGAGTAAAGCAGCTGGGATGGAGTGAGGACGTAGAACAGACCATTCAGGAAATACAGAAAGAATCAGCCATCGACAGTATGGCCCCAACCTTTTAACAGATGGAAGAGGCAGTCTTACAGGCCATCCGGGACATCGAGGCCAAGAAAAAAGAGGTGGGAGAGGCGCCGGATTTTGCCACCCGCCGTGAGCTGGAACGGGTCGTCAGCGACGCGCTAAACAGCCTTTATGCACAACAGAAAATCGCGGTTGGAGTAACTGCAAACGATAAATGGATTAAAGCGATACCATAGGTCATGACTGCGATAGAGTGGGAACTTGAACACCAAAAGCGGATCGAAGAAAACGCGGTAAAAGTAAATGCAATATACAATTACGCGACATACGAAGCGGCCAAAATTGGCGCAACAGTAACCCACTTTAATCCAGACAAACCTTTCAAATGGGACGATTACCCGGGCACGAAATACCGGATCGACAAACTAACAACGTTGCTCGGCAGCCAGCTCCACGCCGTAGTCACCACCGGGACAAAAGCAGAATGGGACGCGGCCAACGAGAAAAACGACGAGCTGGTGCACAGCGTCCTGGGACTGACCAAACCAACCAGCACACCAGGGAAAGGGCCGGTGCAGCTCGACCTTTTCGCAACCCCGGAAGCCAAAGCAGCAGCGGAAAAAAAGTATTTCAACAACAACCCGGACGCGCTGGCCGCATTCCAGACCAGGAAAACCGCCGGGCTAAAGTTGAGCGATAGAGTCTGGCGATACACCAACCAATTCAAAGACGAGATCGAGATGGGCCTCGACGACGGAATCCGCAACGGAGCAACCGCTGCAAAGATGGCCCGGGACTTGCGCCAATATTTGCAGGAACCCGATCGCGTATACAGGCGGTTCAGAATGTACCTCCGGGACGGAGACGGGAATCCGGTACTAAACAGCAAAGGGGAAAAGATCGTAATAAAACAGGAGCGCCGCCGATATATAGACCCACTCACCGGAAAGGAAACCTGGAAGGTCGAAAACCCAGCATACAAGCCAGGGATGGGCGTATACAAAAGTTCGCTGAAAAACGCACAACGACTGACCAGGACGGAGATTAACATGGCGTACAGGACAGCAGACCACGCCAGGCGCCAGCAGCTCGACTTCATAGTCGGATTTGAGGTAAAGACCAGCAACAACCACCCGGTAATCGATATTTGCGACACCCTAAAAGGGCGCTATCCTAAAGAGTTTAAATTCGTAGGATGGCATCCCCATTGCCGCTGCAAGTGTATAAGCATAATGAAGATGCCCGACGAGCTCGAGGGCGACATCCAAAAAATACTAAACGGAGAACCCATCGACACAGAGAGTTTATTAACCATACGCGAGATGCCCGCCAACTTCACCAATTGGGTGGCAGACAACAGCGAACGAATCCAGGCCGCGAAAAACGTCCCTTATTTCATAGCCGACAATTACCCAGGCGGCGACATAGATGAACCGATAAAAGTAATCTCGATCCAGGAAGCTAAAGCCCAGGAAATAAAGAAAGCCCAGGAGGCATTCAAAGCAGCCGAGCAAGTAAAAGCCCAGGCAGCAGTCGCAAAAGCGGCGGAAGAGGCCCAGAAAGCAGCAGAAGCGAAAGCCGCCGCCGACAAGGCAGCAGCAGAACAGGCCGCAATCCAGGCAGCGGAACAAGCCGCCGCGCTAAAGGCTGCCCAGGAGGCAGAACTCGCCGTCCAGGAGGCAGCCATAAAAGCAACAGAAGAGGCCGCGGCCAAAGCAGCAGAACAGGCAGCAATCGAGGCGGAAAAGCAAAAACAGGAACAGGAGGCCAACGCCAAAAAGATGGCGGAATTATACGCCAAAATAGACAAGGGTTACAACAAACTAAAGGAGGCCCAACTGATCGGATGCCAGGACACACCCGAATGGAAGGCCCTGTTTGCATCGCTAAACGAGAAGGACATAACACCGCAAAAAATACAATACAGGATCGACCAAATGAATATCGCCATAAAAAAAGCGAAGGTAAAGCTGGCGATCGAGGCGGATGCAAAGAAGAAACAGGCGGAAGAGGACGCGAAAAAAGCGGAGGCGGAACTGAAGGCCAAACCAGCGAAGGATCACGCGTCCAGCGTAGTAAAGCAAGCTATCTCGCTGGGCTTGTTTGGCCCGGAATTAGACCAAACCATCATCGCAATAAATACCTCCACGGATACCGCGCTGATTTACTCCCGGGCCTCCACGCTATACAAGCTAATCCAGAAAAAGAAGAAAGCCGACAAAGCCCAGGCCGCCATTGAGAAGCAAAAGGCCGCAGCAGAGGCCGCAAAATTGGCGAAAGAGGCCGAAGATGCAGCCAAAGCAGCAGAAGCCGCCAAAGCCGCAAAAAACAAGGTTAGCACTAAAGCGTTCGACGACCAACAGCTGCTCAAAGCCCAAATAAAAGCCGGGAACAAGATAAACGAGGCGGAAAAATATGGGCTGACAGGAACGGCGAAATTCGACAAACTAAAAGTCGCCGCATTGGAAGCAAACGGGAACCCGTATACAATCCAATACCACATCGACCAGATGAACATCGCAATAAAAGAAGCGAAGGCAGCCGGCGTCGTACCAATCCAGGGCGTGACCGTACCATCGGCACAACCGACACCGACAGCGTCAAAGATAACAGCACCAAAGGCCACCAAAGTAAACAAAGCACCAGCAGACCCGCTGTCCAACTCAGCGCTCCTGCAGAAATACACCCAGGGAGAAATCGACGCGCTGCACAACGCGCACAACAAATTCCTGGACATGAAAGTGAACGGTTACGACTATCAAACCCAGGTCAAAAAAATAAACTACGAAATACAATTTGTTATAGATCACCCCAAGTTTAACACCAGCCCGACTATGATTGAGCTGCTAAAAAAAGACTTGGAAAAGGTAGAGACAGAGCACCAGGCAGCGATGGCAGTCGCCGAATATAACAACGTAAAAGGAAACGCCCAGGCGATGCTAGCGGGCCATAGCGGCATAAAAGACCCAGCCGTTTTAAAGGAGGCAAAGAAGCTGCAGGCGCTAATCAAGACCGGAACCAAAGACCAGATCGAGGCTGGGATTACAGCATTCTCCACGACTGTAAACGACTACACTTACAAGTCGATGAGCGTAATAGAGAAGCTTGACATGGAGTTTTTCAACCAGGACGACAAATTCAGTCTTTCCAAACACTACACACCAGCAGACCTGGCCGAAGTAAACAAATTACGGGAATGGTTAACCATTGCAACCAAGAAGGCAAATGGCAACATTAGGGACACCACTGTGCAGAGCAGACAAGAGATGCTGTCGCAAAAATTACAAGAGCTTTCGTTTAAGTACGCAACCAAACAGGAGCTAGTCAAAGACCTGGCCGCCACGATGGTAAACGGCAAACCGGTTTATAAATACATAAGCGAGAAGGAGGCCGCCGCGGCATATAAGAAGTACTGCTCAATGCCAAAGATAAAGGCGGGATGGTATAAAAACGGCGGAGCGATCGGCGGGAAGTACGAAGCCAGCAGCAGCGACGAGCAAGATCGTTATGACAACTACTTAAAGAAACTAAAAGCCGCCGGGCTAAAGATAGAAAATGAACCGAGCCTCGCCAGCCGGTATTTCAGAGGGAGCAGTTTTATTAACGAATACCTCCTGGGAAACGACCAGACAACCGACACCCAACACAGAGAAACGCTCGATGCTTACACCCCGGCATTGAGCTGGGCGCTTAACAAGCTGCCGCGATACAACGGTGCAACATACCGCGGATGTGATAAGGATGCTGGACTTTTTAACTCAGTAAAGGAGGCATACATAAACAAAAAACCGTTCACCCAGATAATCGGGATGAGCACATCGACAAGCCCATCCGTGGCCGACGGATTCGGGCGTGGGATCACGTTTAAAATATACGGGAGGTCTGGAGTTTACGGGGAATTTTCGTACTATAAAAACGAAAAGGAGGTTTTATATAGACCAGGCTCGAAGTTCGAAGTTTTGGAGCTAATAGAGAACACTGGATCGAATGGAATAGCGGAAAAGGGATGCGTTACCGTAATCCTGCGCGAGATTTTGGAATAAAAAAGGCCCCGGTTTTCCGGGGCCTTTCTCAAATAATAGGGGCAAATTCAAGATATCGATCCAACCAGCGAAGGCGCCCGGATTCCGGGTCGATCCCCATTTCACCGGCGGCTTTCACAAAACACCAATCCCGGAAAAACAAAACAAACGGCTCCACATAAGGCGGATCTGGGCGGACATCCCAATGGCGCCGCTCCATTTCCCACCAGGTGCCCCCGTCGTTTCTGGCGAAGTAAGGAGGGCACTCGTCCTCCCCCCGGAAATATTGATACTGATCCCAGCCAGTCAGCGAACGAAAGAAGCGATCCCGAAAAGGAACCTCCCAAGTAAATGGACTGGCCGCGTAGGCTTTCTCAAAAAACCATTGCCGCCGTGCAAAGCCATCCTCGGGCGGAAAGGGACAAACGTACTCACCCCGATAAAGATCGGCAGCGGGTACTTCAAATTCAGAAAGGGTCATAATTCACAGTTTTATAGAATTGAGAAATAAGGGCACGCATTGAGCCGGGAAGATACGACAATGCCGCGTATTTCATCCACGATGATACACCATAATAAGCCTCGGCAATCGAGCCAGCAATGGCCGCGATCGTATCAGAGTCGCCACCGATAGATACAGCCAATCGGATACAATCCTCGAAGCCACCGGATTCCAGAAAACACACAAGCGCCTGCGGAACCGTAACCTGGCACGTTTCGTCGAACTGGTTTATTTTACGGATAGATGCACAAGTAAAATCAAGCGAGTAATCAAAAGGAGGCGAAACAATAGCAGCGCTGATTTCGGCCTTTGTATAACCGCGATGGGCCATTTGAATGGCGAGTGCAACTGCCCGCGCCCCTTTGAGCCCTTCCGGGTGGTTATGAGATACAGCGGTCACCAGATCGACACGACGATCCAGTGCTGGAGAACTGAACTCCGGGAGGATAGGAACACGAGCCCAAGCCACCGGTGAAACACGCATAGCCGAACCGTTCCCAAAACTATCATAAGGAACTGGATTATTGATCCACTCGCTAAACATAGCACCGTAATCCCCGAGCGGAAAATTCAGACACCAGCGCTGTAGCATACGAGAAAACTGCAAACTAGCACCCGGGCCCCATTCGTTGACATTGACCACCCAATCAGCCACGGCCATAGTACACACCGTATCATCAGTAAACCGACACTGCGGGTGGAATAGCTCGAAGTTTTTGGCGCGGTAATTTGCAAATTCAAAGCGGGAACCGACGATGTCCCCGATAATAGCACCAATCATCTTAAAGAGTTAAAAATTAGACAAATATAAAAAACAATAGCCATACAATAAAACCTATTGTGCTCCATTTTTAGCAACGGCACAACGAAGCACGCGCTCCACATTATCTGCGGTCATAGACGACCGCCCAGCCAGATAGTCGGACAACGTAGCTCGGCGAATGCCAGCGGCATCAGCGACAGCCTGTTGTTGGCCCAGGACAGCCAAGCGAACGAAATCCCGGAGCGAAAAAGCCCCTGGACACGCCAGGAACTCCCGACACAAAAGCAAAGCAGAGGCCCTCGATTGGGCCCCTGAATGCGTGGCAAAGTCATGGAAAGTCTCCAGCTCCGCAATTTTCAAAGTAAGGAATTCCGAGGTTTTCATTCGTACTTTTTCATAACAACGCCGTCGAAATGGAGCTCGTCCTTGCTAATAAATACGGATTTTTCCCCGGCAATTACGCAATTAGGGAAACCACCGTCCCATTCCGAAATTATAGATACAGACACCCGGTGCACGGAATCCATAAGCATCTGAACCACCTCCCGGTCGGAGGTAAACCGGACGCCCTGAAAAACGCTGCGCCCGTTGATTTGAAAAGCCAAACCGGCGTAAGAGTAACCGATAACCGGCGCCACCTTTGGCAGCGTATCGGTTTTGGAACAGGAAAAAGAAACGATACAAAGCGCCAAAAGCGCAAAAATTGATTTTCTCATAGCATATAAAAATAAAGCCCCGACAACAGCGCCGGGGCGGGTAAATACTATTTATTTCTAAGGTAGGCCACAGGATTAGGAATATAGCCACGCGCAGCACAGCACTTGAGATATTCACCATGCCCGCCTTTTCCTACCAGATCAGCTCGGCCAAAGTAATAATCGCCATTGATACAGCAGGCCACATAAACCCGGTTTGACCGGCGCTCAGAGATAACAGAACCAGACTCGTCGACGACACGATAATGGAATTTTGTAGCCTTACTTCCGGTTTCGGATACTTCAAGAAAGTAGTTCATGATTGAGGATATAAAGGGTTAAGAAATAACAATCTAAGAATCAAGTCGGACGCGTACATCATAAGAAAACATATCCAGATTCCAATTCATGCGATTAGCAACAAAACCGGCCAGACGCCAAGCCATAGCCAAGTCAGTCACACCTGCAAGTCGGTAGGTTTCCCCCAAGATAGTATTAGTATAAACAGCTGTAAAAATTTCCATAAAAGCGGTTTTTTGAACCCGAGTTTATTCCCAAAAAGCATACCCCAAAAATACGTTAAACCGTACACCGGTGCAAATCATAACATGTTTATCTTCATTGTGATATATGATTTAGAAAGAATTTAAATTAAAAATAAGCTAAAAAATAAATGATTGTAATATAATCACATTTAAAATCGGCTAATTTTGAAGCATATAAACTTTAACAAACAAAAAAAGGGTATGAAAAACACAATCAAGGAAGCGCTGAAAAACAAGTATAAAAACATGGGTTTTGGCGATAAGGCGTTTGATGGGGCCGCAGAATACCTGGCAACATTGATCGAAAACGACACCGAGGTCGAAACAGCGGTCGCGGGCGTCGAAAATCTACTAAAGGCATTCCAGGCCGACAGCGACAAGGTACGAACCGAAAAAACGAACCTCGAGAAAAAGCTGGCAGAATTGGAAGGCAAAAACCCAGATGCTGCTTCGGCAGCAGCAGCAGCCGAAGCAGCAAAAAAAGCAGCCGCCGACGAAACACCGGCATGGGCCAAGTCCATAATCGACCAGAACAAAGAGCTGGCCGCGAAATTGGCAGCCATTGAAGGTGACAAGGTGGCGAACACCCGTAAACAGCAACTAACAGTGGCAATGGAGAAGGCCCCGGCCAAGCTCCGCGAACGATACGAGAAAGACCTGTCCCGGATGAATTTTGAAAGCGACGAGGCTTACGCCGAATGGCTGACAGAAGTAAAAACGGACACCGAAGCCTTTGTCGCCGAAGCCACGCAAAGAGGGGCGGTTTTTGGGAGGCCAATGGGAACCGGAGGCGGAACCACCCCGGAAAAACCAACCCCGGAAGTGGAGGCCCGCATTAAAGCGAGAGAGGCAGAAACGGCAGCCCCTGCCATTTTAGGGCTACCAAAATAAACCCATAAATCGAAATGAACGTAAACTTTTTTGAAGTAAGCCCGGACTCCGTAACCCCGGTTATTTTCGAGCAGATACTCGGAGAGAAACCAGGAGGTGCCATCGTCGGTAATCCAGCATGGGACGTACTCCCCGGGACAGCGGTCGGCCCAAACGGCTCGAGTGTTTTTACCCCAATTAAGGCATATCGCCTTACTAAAGCCGTCGCAAGCGGCGACACAACCATCGAAATCGCCAAAGGTTCAGGAGTAGCAGTAGGCGACGCAATCGGAAATGGAACAAAGGCGGTCGCCTGCACTGCAGTAGATACGACCACATACGCCACAAAGGACGTTGTCACCGTTTCCTTGGCTTTGACCATCGCAATCGGTACGGTTTTATACCAAGCCGCAGCAGCAAGCGCATCCGCAGCGGTTCCCATCTACACACCTAAATATTTGACAGGTGCATACGTATTCGCAGGCAAAGGCGACCAGGTAATAAAGCTGGTGAATTTCGCCAACGTAAGAAAAGAAACGGTCAATGCTTCCCTGGAAGTTTTGGCCCTAATACCAACCATTAAAGCCGTATAATCATGCTAAAGCCACTTTTTGACCTCGACCAGACCAACATGCAGGCCGAGGTAAACAGCTACAAACCAGGCAACGGCCTTGTTTGGTCAAAGCTATTCCCCCTGAAATTCACCCCACGATTTGACCTAAAAGGAATCGAGGGCAATGACGGAATCCCCGTCTCTGCCGACAGGGTCGCCTTCAATACAAAGGCCCCGCTGAAAACCCGCAAAACCGTAGGCTCCTGGAGCGGAAAGTTGGGTAAAATCGCCATTTCAAAACAGAAGGGCGAAGAGGAAATCAATGATTATAAGGATTTGAAGGTAATCAGCGCAAACAACCAGCTCGACAAGGCGACAGCGCAATACTTGGTCGATATGGTATACAACGACGTCCAGGCGGTAAACGACGGAACCGATTACAAGATCGAGATCGACGCGCTCCGCATTGGATGCAGTGGCAAGCAAACATTCCCGGCCAGCATTGAGGGCGAAATGGCAACTGCTGACGAGATCAACTTCAATGTACCAGCCGCCAATTTCGTCGGAGTAACCACGCTGTGGAGCAACGCAGCCAGCGCCGACGGGATCGGCGACATTGTAAAGCAGCAAAAATCGATTGCCAAATTGGGACTAAAAAAACCGATGTACGCAATTTTGGAGGCCTCCACCTTTGAACTTTTGCTCGCCCAGGTAGCCACTACCAAGAGGGTGGCCAGCGTACTAATCAACGTAAGCGGGCTCACCAGCACCGAGGTGCTGAGTGTTGACAACGTAAACGCCTACATGAAGGCCAAAGGATATCCGCAGTTTTTGGTTATCGACTCCTACGCAACCATCGAAGCGAAGGACGGAACCCAGACCACTATCAAGCCGTGGAACGAAAAAGTAGTCACGCTGGCCCCAACCCCACAGCTGGGTTACACATACTACAAACCCGTCCCATTGATTGACAACACAGCTGCGCTGCAAGTACAAGGGGCTTACGCCAAAACAACCGTATACAGCGAATTGAACCCGCTGCTTGAGGTAACAATGGCCGAAGCATACGTACAGGCCGGTTTGATCAACCGCGCCTCGCTGGTATTCATGAATACCACCAACGCAAGCGGCTGGAACGGCGGCAACTAATAGCGAAGCGAAGTGACAATCCTCGAAGCAATAAAAGCCGTTTCATCATACCCGATCCCGCTGCGAACGATTACCCGGTTCGCAGCGGCCAGGGATTTGAACGTAAATGCGGAAGTAAACAGCGAAACGCTGGCCTCCCGAGAATTCCAATTTGCAGAGGCGGACGTCATGATGTGGCTAACAAAGGCCCCGATAGTAACTGAGGGCGGCGTCACCATAACACTGAGCGCAGAAGAGAAATCGCGACTATTGGCCGACGCCTCCGAGGTATACGCGGAGCTGGGCACGAGGGAAAGGCTTTACGGATATAAAGGTGAGGATTTATGACCAACGGGACGCTGCAATACAAAAGCAAAACAGGTGGCGGAACAAACCCAACAACGGGCGATCCGATACCGGTAACAGGAGCGTGGAGCGATTGTATAGACTGCTTTATACAAACGAACCACCACAACACCAAAGGCAGATACATAGATGGAAAATTCGAAATAGTCGATTACACGATACTAATCGAAACACAGCCATTTGATGCCGACCGGGTGCTGCTGATAACCGACAAAGGAAAGACGCTGGGAGAATTCCAAGTCCAGAATGTCGAGTTTTTGGATGCAGTAGGACGGGTCAAAATAACGATCGCAAATGGCCATTAAACAAGTAACACCGATGGCGGCAATAGAGCAGCACCTGGCGCTTGAAATACAACGTAGGAAAGACGCGATTCTATACGCCTTCAAGTACGTAGGCGAGCGCTGCATCAACGAAGCGCGAACCAACGGCAGTTACAAAGACCGCACCGGAAATCTAAGAAGCTCGATCGGATACCTAATCCTACAGGACGGAGCCGTTCACACCGCCTCGGCCTTTGATGGCAACGAGGGAGGACAAACCGGCAAAGCCCTAATAAACAAATTGGTCGCCGAATTCCCGCAAGGAATAGCGCTCGTAGTTGTAGCAGGCATGAAATACGCCGCCGCGGTAGAAGCGCGCAATTTTAACGTTTTAACCAGCGCCGAATTGCTGGCCGAACAGCAAGTCCCAACACTTTTAAAAACGCTCGGATTCACCAAATGACAAAGACGGCGGACGAAGTAGAAAGCGATTTATTCGCGCTAATAAGCAGCAGCGCACTAAAGCAGGCCATCAAAGGGTCAGTCTACAAAGACGGAACCAGGCCAATCAACGCAACCACCGAGGACGCGGTTATTACATTCGTGGCAGGGCTCGACGACCAAATACAAACCGGAGCCATTAACCTAAACGTCTACGTCCCCGACATAGACAACGGAACCGGGACATTGGTCAAAAATACAGCCCGCTGCCGGGCTTTGGGTATCTTGGTAAACCAGATTGTAAAAGCAACTACCCCAGGGAACTACTATTGGTCGCTTGGCGGAACCATACAAACATTCCCAGCCGACCAGATAGGCCAGCACTTTGTAAACGCAAAAATCAAATTTCAGTTAGCAACCTTTTAAAAACTAATAAGATGGCAGTATTATCATGGGGTAAACCCACAGTCGAAATCGGAGTATCCACTGGAGCCGCAGCAACGACCTTCACCTCCCTTCCCGATATTAAGGAAGGCACGGCCAAGTTGACCACGACACCAGGGAACACACTCAAGGCAACCGCAGAAGGCGGTGCACTTATTGACGTCCGCAAAAACGTAAACAGCAGCGTTTTTGAATGCGAAATTTTCGTAAAGAAAGGCGCCACAAAACCCATTGCAGACGCCGATGGCGTAATCCTAACCAACCACACCCTGCGGTTAACCCCGGAGGACGTAACTCTGGAGGGATTCATAATGGATTATACCAGTGTTTCAGTAGTTGAGACATGGAGCTCGCAGGACGGCAAGATTTGGAAGTACACCTTCGAAGGATTGAAGCCGACCACCGGAAACATATTGAAACCATACACGAAACCGTAAAAGTAAGCCCGGCCATCACCGGGCCCTTTTAGTTTTTGATTGGAAGAGAGAAGCACAGAAAAGGCCGGGGAAAGCCCGGCCACCGGTACACACAACCCACACACGACATGCATGAAAAAGACAACAGAATCCAGGGTCGCCGACACCATACTCGAGCGCACTCAGGAAATAAAACTAAACGGTCAAACATACCAAGTGGCCCCACCAACAACAGCGACACTTATCCTTGTAAGTGAGCTGGTCGCGACCCTACCAGCGGTCAAACTTGACCCGGGAAACGTATTCTCCGAAACCATACTGATCGCCCCCGAATGCAAGCCGCTGGGCGAAATAGTGGCCGTTTTGATATTAGGCGCCAAAAACATAAAGCAAACCAAAACCGTCGTAAAAAGGCGTTTTTTTGGCCTAATCACGGAAACCACAGAAGTGACCATCGACAAACAGGCGGAGCTCGCCCACACCATACTAAACGAGCTGTCCCCCCGGGAACTATACGAGTTAACAACCCAGCTATTGACCAAGATGGAGATCGCGGATTTTTTCGCGCTTACCACTTCCCTAACAGAAATAAATCTGATGAAGCCGACGCGGGAGGTGGTAAAAACGACAGCATCTGGGCAATAATAGCAGGCGTCGCAAAGGGATACACGCTGACAATAGACTACGTTTTGCATGGCATGAGCTACGCAAATACGATACTATACAGCTCCGTCCTCCCCAGCTACGATGACTTAAAAGAAGAGGAAACGATCAACGCGGACGACCCGCGCAACCGGTCGAAAATAAGAAAAGAATTATACGGGTAAGCAATGAACAACGATAATGGAAGTATACGATTTGCGGTCGAGCTTGACAACACCAAGCTGCAGGCCGACGCGGCAAAATCCCGGGCGGAACTTACCAGCATAGGGAACACAGCAGCGGCGCAAGGCAACAAGATGCAGGAGGCGTTCAGCGCGATGAACGGCATGGTCGGAATGGCCGCAATGGCAGCCGTCGCCAGCATAGGGTTAATCGGGAAAACCATACTCGACACCACCGCCAAATTTGAGAAATTCGGAATCGTACTAAAAAACACGCTGGGCGAGGTAAAGGGAATCGACGCGCTGGCGATGCTTTCCCAATTTGCAGCCACAACACCATTCCAGCTCGACGAAGTAACCGGGGCCTTCATAAAGATGGCAAACCAGGGATTTGTCCCGACCCGCGAGCAGATGATCAAGCTGGGCGACCTGGCCAGCAGCACCGGCAAAAGTTTTGATCAGCTAACAGAAGCCATCCTGGACGCCCAGACAAGCGAATTCGAACGACTAAAGGAATTTGGGATAAAGGCCAGCTCCAGCGGCGACAAAGTAACCTTTTCATTCAAAGAGCAAAAGACCACCGTCGAAAATACAGCCAGCGCGATCCGCGCCTATATTTTGAGCCTGGGCGACCTAAAGGGAGTGACAGGAGCCAACGCGCTGATTTCTGCCAGCCTAACAGGCCAACTTTCAAACCTAGGCGACAAGCTGGCCGCGATGTACAACAAGATCGGCACCGACAACAAGGGGATTTTATACGGAGCGATCGACGGAATAAACACCCTGGTCGATCACTACCAGGCGGTGGGCGAAGTTTTGACCGGGTTAATTGCCATTTACGGGGCCCAGAAAGTAGCGGTGATGGCCGTCGCCTGGGCCGAGAACGCCAAAGCAGCAGCAACCGCCCGGGCTGCAGCGGTCGAAACAGAATACAACCTAATTATAAACGCGCAAAACTTTTACATGGCTGCCAAAGCCCGCGGCATAACAGCAGAAATCGCCATGCAGGAAGCCAAAGCGCTGGCCCTAAAAAACGTGGCTGCGGCGGAAGCAAAAGCAGCAAGCACAACCAAAGCATCCTCGCTGGCCAACCCATACGTCCTGGCAGCGATGGCCGTGGCCGCGCTCGGATTCGCCATTTATAAAGTAATAACCTACCAGACCGACCTCGAAAAAGCGATCGCCAAAACAGCCTCCCAGGTCGAAAACGAACGGGACAAAACCGCCCAGCTTTTCGCCCAGCTAAATCACGCAACCAAAGGAACCGACGAGTGGAAAAAAGCAAAGGCCGCGATTCTGGATCAATACGGGAACTATTTAACCGACCAGCAAAAAGAGCTCGACAACACCAAAGGAATCGCCGATGCATACACCGCAATAAACAAAGGGATTGCCGAAAATATAGCGCTAAAAGTAAAGCAGGAATCCTTAAACGCAATCAGCGAAAAATATAATCCCAGGATCACAGAGGGCACGGCAGGGATTCACAACGAAGTGAAAAAGGCGCTGGGAGCAGACCGGGCCGCGAATGTAGACCAGGAGATCGCGCCGCTGATCGCAAACGTAAAAGTGGCGGTCGACGAAAAGACAAAGGCGGACGCCAAAAGAGAGCTTCAAACATACCTGGACAATTTGCGCGAAGAGGTATGGGGCGGGCCCAACAGCAGCGTGTGGGGCCGAACCGGTAATATTTCCAAGTTCAGCAGCGAGCTCACCGCCTCGCTGGAGAATTGGAAAAACGAAACGGAAACCGTAAACAACGCCTTCACCGCCACAGCCCAGAAGATAGAGGCAGCAAAACCAGACCCGGTTAAAACAACGTACCAGGCCCAAATCAACGCGCTAAAAGCAAAGAAAGCCCAATTACAAAAAGAGCTCGAAGAGATCAAGAAAACCCCGGACGTCGACCCAATGAAGGCCGTCACAGCCAAACAGGGGCAAATCGACGAAATAAACAAAAAGCTGGGAGAGAAGGAAAAACCAGAAAAGGCGCAAACCGAAATCGAGAAACTAAAGGCAGCGATAGAAAAAGCCAACTATGCGGAAAAGGTAGGATTAACCGTAAAGCTCGACAAGTTAGAGAAGGAAAAGGCACTAAAAGAAGAAATCCTAAAGATCCAGGTAGCCATTGCCGAGAGTACAAAGATGGAACCCCGGGGCCCGGGATCGGCGGAATTGGCAATCGTAGAAGCGGCAAACAGCTCGAAAGAAGGATCAGCGGCAGCCCTGGCCAAGATTAACGATGCCGAATTTGAAAAGGTAAAAAAGCGGACGGAAGAAACGGCCAAGCTCGAAAAAGAAGCCGCAGACGACCAGGAGAAAAAAGCCAAAGAAACCGCCGGTTATTTTTACGACATAGCCGACGCCGCCGACTATTTGAGCCGAAAGCTGGGCGACAGCAACAGCGAGCTGGCCGGAATGCTATCAGTAGTCGCGAACATGGGCAGCCAGCTCGGGAAATTAGCAGAGAGCGGGTTTAAAATAAGCAAATCCCAGGGCATAGGCATGGCCATAAGCGGAGCCACCCAGCTAATCGGGATGGTAGTGGGGCAGGCAGCAGAAAACAAGCGGGTGATGGCTGAGTATTACCGGTCGGTAATTCAGCAACAGCAGGATTACAACATCCTACTAAACGATAATCTCCGGTTAAACAGCGATATAAAAGGCTCCATTTTTATAAAAGACTACGAAGGCAAACTGAAAGACGGAGCGGCAGCCTTCACCGACGCGCAAAAAAAGTACAATGAAGAACTAAAGAAATTCGCCACCAGCGAAGCGATCACCGGGAAGAAAAACGCCATCAGCGGGACAAACATACTCGCAGGCGTAGGAGCCGGGGCAGCGCTTGGAGCCGGGATCGGGTCGGTGGTTCCGGTAATCGGAACAGCGATAGGAGCGGCGGTCGGCGGCATAATAGGAGGGCTCACCGGGCTATTTGCCAAAAAGAAAAAAGACGTCGTAAAACCGCTGCTGGATGTATACCCGGATTTGATAGACAAAAACGGTGAGTTTAACGCGAGCCTGGCAAAGACCCTGGTCGACAACAACAAAGTCACAGAAGCCACAAAGCAGACACTGAACAACCTAATCCAATGGAAAGAGGCAGCAGACAAGGCCAAAGAGCAACTAAAGCAAGTAATCGCAGACTTGACCGGCGGACTTGGCGACGACCTAAGAAACGCGCTGGTTACAGCCTTTGAGGACGGAACCAGCGCGGCCAAAGCATTCGAGGGATCGGTAAACAAGTCGCTCGAGAATATAATGGCTAACATGATATTCAACAAGGCATTCGAGGGTGCGTTTTCAGATTTGCAGGCCAGAATGGAAGCCAGCTATGCGACCACCGGCGACCAGAGCTGGCTCGACGATTTCCAAGCCTTTTATTCCCAAAGCCCGGATTTGATCGCCAAGTTCAACAAGGGAATGGCTGACGCCAAAGCGGCAGGATCAGCCGCCGGGTTTGACCTATTCGGAGCAGGAACCAGGACGGCATCCAACAAAGGGATTGCAGCCATGAGCCAGGACAGCGCCGACGAGCTAAACGGGCGATTCACAGCGATACAAGGCCACACCTTCAGCATAAACGAGGGCGTCAAGATACTGAGCGCAAACAGCGGAATGATCCTGCAGCACCTGGCCGGGATAGAGAAGAACACGGCCCGATTGGAAGGGATAGAGAACCTCACCCGGTCAGTAAGCAACGGAATCGACACCATAAACTTAAAAGGAGTAACGCTAAAGCAATGACGGGAAAAACCTACATAGACGGCGTCGACATATTCACCACATACGGCGTGTGGATAACCGAAGGCGGTTACAACGGGCTGGTGGCATTCCCACCGCTCAAACAACCGGACGCGAACGATTGGCAGGAAGAGGACGGCACAGATGTAGACTTGAGCGCGACCATGCTCGACACCCGCGAATTTGCGGTCACGTTTGCAGCGACAAAAACGCCCCGGGTAAAGGATTTTATCACCCTTTTGGCTAACAAGGCGTATCACGTATTCGACCTCCGGGAAATAGGGCAAACATACACGCTGCGGATGATCGCCCAGCCAAACCGCCAGCTTTTTAACGGGGCGGAGTATTTCACCCTGACCTTTGCCGACGATTACCCACTAAAGGATTACACTTACGCAGCGCCAACGCCTACGATGGTAACACAAACCGGCTACACGCTGGACGGAACCCCGCTGGCCAATTACGGCGTGTGGGTACTCCAGGGAACAGAGTCCGAAATTCAGAAAACCCCAGCCGTAAAAAAGAATCTACTGCGGAACCTAAACAGCGCCTCCGGGGCGTTTTACGATGGCGAAGCGGTAACATTCCAGGCCAAAGAAGTAACCCTAAATTTCAGCCTCGTAGCGGCAACTCTGGCGACGTTTTGGCAAAACTATAAAGCCCTGCTTTATAACCTAAGCAAGCCAGGGGCCCGCCAGGTATACAGCGCAGCAACCGGCGAAACCTTCCCCTGCTATTACAGCAACGCGAGCGTTTCAAAATTCGGGCCGGTCGGGGCGAAGGTATACTGCGATTTTTCCGTAACCCTAATTTACACCCAATACAGGAACCCGGGCGAATATTTCGTCGCAGCCACGGAAGGGGCCAACCCGATAATCACAGAAAACGACGCGTTTATAGATATGGCTTTCCCGGGCCAATATTCCGTCACCGGAGACCGCATAAAGGTAAGCCAGCTGCCAGAGGCAACCAGCGCAAGCGGGCTCGTCCTTTTGGGAGTAAACCCGACAACAAACCAGAGTGTAAAAGTCCCGGCGGCCATTTTTGGAGGCGCAGGCTCCGGTCGGTACATAAGCGAACGACTCACCGGAAACGTAAACGGAACTAATAAAATATTCACAGCCAGCGCGAGCTTTGACCCGGCCACACTATCCGTGTTCCTTAACGGAATACTGGAATTAAACTATTCAGTAACAGCGACAAACGCGATCACTTTAACGGACGCGCCAAAGAATATCGGATTCACCGACGTAGTGACAGCGAGCTATTTTAAACAATAACCATTAAAACAGGACACCCATGAGCACCCAAATCAGAACCAGCAGCCAAGTTTATATCGATGCAGACTTGGACTTCAAAGGAAAAAAAGCGAGCAACCTCGCCGACGGAGCGGTGAACACCGACGCTGCAACAGTCGGGCAAATGAACACCGCGATTGCAAATGCCACCTCGGGCGTGGGTACATCGATACACGCACCGGTGGCAGACCTGGCAGGAGCCAAAGCCGTAAACGCAGCTGGGCGAGCAGACAGAATGCTGATGCTAATCGAGAGCCTCGGGCTTTACCATTTCGATGCCGAAGCGATGACAGCCAGCAACGACGGAACCGTTATCCGCCCAACAGATATCGGCAGCGACGCGAGCGCCGGTCGATGGATAAAAATGAGCGCCACCATCACAGACCACGACCTTTTGAGTAATATACTCGGAAACGGCGGTTACCACTTGTCGCAGGCAGAAAGGGACAAACTAACAGGGATCGCGACCGGGGCCGACGTAACCAACGCCACAAGCGTGGGATCGGCAATAAACGGAGCAGCCGCAAAAGCGACACCGGTGGATGGCGACGTTTTGCCGATACTCGACAGCGCGGCCAGCTTTGGACTAAAGAACTTCACCTGGGCGAACCTAAAGAGCGTTTTAAAAACCTATTTCGATGGGCTGTTTCAAGCCACCAGCCAAAAGGACGCGACAGGCGGTTACGTAGGAATGACGCTTTTTAAAATCAATTTTAAAAACGTAGCCAACACGATAACCTCGTTTTTTACCAACTCGAACACGGTCGCCAGGACGTACACGTTCCAGGATCGCGACGGCACAATCGCAGACAACACCGACATCACCAGCGCGAAAGACCGGGCGAACCACACCGGGCAACAGGTATCCTCGACAATTTCGGATTTCACCGCAGCAGCACAAACAGCCGCTCCCGCCGAAACAACCACAACGATCGGAAACCTGATCGGAGGGGCAGCAGCCAAAACCACACCGGTGGACGCCGACATGATAGGAATCAGCGACAGCGCGGCCAGCAACGCGGTTAAAAAATTCACATTCGCAAACCTAAAAACCTGGCTGGGCTCGTTTTTTAGCGGCGACATTACGGTCACGGCGGGCGGAGTAACAGCCATCGGGGCCAACAAAGTAACCAACGCACAGCTGGCCCAAATAGCAACCCAGACCTTTAAAGGGCGAACGACTGCAGGAACCGGAAACGTGGAGGATTTGACCATCGCACAAGTAAAAACGCTGCTGGGATTGACAGCCGCTAACACAGCAACCCGGGTTTACAGAGCAACCCCGACGGGAACCATAAACGGGAGTAATACGGTTTTTACAATTTCGGCGCTCGTTTTGAGCGGAACCGAGGTTGTAATAAAAAACGGGCTAATCATGAATGCCGGGGCCTCAAATGACTATACGATAAGTTATGGCGCGACCACCACAATCACATTCACCAGCGCACCCAGCAACACCCCGTTTGCAGACATAATCCTGGTTGATTACAGCTACTAAAAACAAGTAACCAATGGCTCGGACACAAACCAAAGGGAATGACATCGGCGACGGATCAGTCGGTCGGGCGGATTTAAACACCGCCACGACCGGCTCCGCCGTGATTACAAAACTTGTAGACGGCAGCCTCGGGGTAAAGATAAGCTCCAGCACAGGGGCGGACGCGGGAACCGGGGACGTGGTACTAAAAATTGATACCGCGTATCTGGATACACTTTATGCAACCCTGGCAGGCGACGATTTCACCGGGAACATAAGCGCCCCGAATTTGATTGAAGGATACACAACCACGGCAACATCAGCGGGAACAACAACGCTGACGGTGACAAGTACATACATTCAGTTTTTTACCGGAACCACAACCCAGACAGTCAAACTTCCGGTTACAAGTACGCTGAAGCTGGGCCACCAATTCTGGATCGTAAACAAGTCCACCGGGGCAGTCACGGTTCAATCTTCGGGCGCGAATTCCGTACAAGTAATCGCCGCGGGTAGTTCGGCCTCGGTTACCTGTATTTTGCTAACAGGAACCACCGCCGCCTCATGGCACGCGAAAGACGAAACAGCAGGCGGAACAGTCCCAGACAATGCCGCCACCTACGCAAAGCAGGGGACGGAGTTTAAAGGCGACCTTACCATCACAAGCAACGCGATCGATTGGTCAACCGGGTTTTATAAAGCCATAACCCTAGCGGCAAATACGACCTACACGTTCACCAACCTGGAGAAAGGGAAAACCATAATACTAAAAATGACCGGGTCATATACGCCGACATTTCCGGCTGCGGTGGTAATCGTAAACGGCGGAACATACGACGGAACAAAGCAGAATTATATAATAATGACTTGCGTAGACAGCGCGACGCCGACGGTTTTAACAACGATAAACAAGCCATGATAAACAACTTAATGGCAGTACACCACGGAAGCGGAGCACCAAAACCAACGATGCCGACGATATCCGTCTATTTAACCTGGGGAAACGATATCGCGGTAAATTGGAGCGACGCGCCGACAGCACCTGCTGGATTTGCCTCTTACAAGCTATACAGAAACGGAACAGAAGTTATGGTGGGTAACTATACAGCAGCGAGTGGATACGATTTGACAATCACCCGATTGGACGACGTCGGAGTTTTGACACCAGGGACAAATTACAGCTATTACGTCCGGGTTTACGACGTCGCTGGAGCCTATGCACAATCGAACACGGTAGTCGCGACTGCAGTAGAAAACACGCCTCCGGTGGCCGTTAGTTTACAGGTAAACCTTTACGGGACACCAACGACCGATGTACAATTATGGTATTCAGTAACCGACGAAACAGCCTTAAGCTGGATTCAATACTACGTATACGATTTGACAACCTCGACGCAAACCGCCTACGGATTAGTCGTTCTTACAGGGACAGCAGCAACCGGACAGATTTTGCTTGCACTTGGAAGCGGAGCATCGATGTCGAACACTTTTGTAAGAGGGCATCCAATAAGGGTGAGGTTTCAGATTTGCGACCAAGCCCAAAACCGATGGGGCGACCTTTATACTTCTGGAGCTTGGGAAATAACTAAAACACCATAAAAATGAAAGCGCGATTTAACAACGGGAAAATTACGGTTTACGAGCAACTGCCCGAAACCTTCAACAACGGAGAAATATCAATAATTGGAGAAATGGACAAACTAACAAAAGAAGAGCTGGAAGCCCTTGGCTTTTACGATTTGGTTAAACCACCAATTGACGAAGCGACACAAAGATACGCCAACATAATCTGGGATGCAGAAGCCAAACAATACACTTATTGCGTGGAACAAAAACCACAGGTCACGAATCCAATCCTGACCAAATTCCAATTTATAAGCCGACTGACCATGACCGAGCGCCTCGCCATTTACACGGCAGAAGCGAAAGACCCAATGATCAGAATGTGGCTTGATACATTCCGAATTTGCGACGATATCGACCTGACCAACCCTGACACCGAAACGGGAGTCCAGATGCTCGAGGCCGCCGGGTTTATTGCCCCAGGCCGGGTGAACGAAATCTTAAACATAAACGCCAATTGAAATAATGGCATGGAAACAAGAGCAGAAAAAAAGGGATGGCTGACCGACACCAGGATCAGTTTAATAGCGCTAATCGGAAATATAGTTTTCGTGATATACATCGGAGCGATCCAGATGAACGACACCAAAAACATGGTGCTAAAACACGAAGAGCTCCTAATCAAGCTGGAAACAAGAGTCGCCCAATTAGACAGCGACAAGCTGGACAAAGAGCAGTTCACCCTTTTTTTAACAAGTATTCAAGACCTAAAAATCGACATGAGGGATTTGAAAAACGCAATCATGGAACACATACAAAAAAGTAAACTAAAGTAAAAAGACAATGAAAAAGCTATTGGAAACACTAAAGCAAAAGGCCACCAAAGCGTGGGCCGATTTCAAGAAAACCCATTTTTACCAATCCCATAAAGAAGAGGCGCTCGCCATCCCGGCGGTATTGCTACTTTTCTTTTTTGCCAATTGGATCGGCAACAAGTACGAAAAGGGGAGCGCATTTTTTGACATACCCAGCCAGCTCGAATCGCTAATTTATAGCGCCGTCCGGTTTTGCGCTACCATAGGGCTGGCATGGCTTGGAATACGGATCATGGCCCCGCCAATATACCGTTATATAGTACGAGGACTTTATCCAGGATTCGACAACCTACCAGAAAAGGAAAAACGAACAGCCACCCTGGCGCTGGTAATAACACTCCTTCTTTGCGCGGCAACGGCACTAAAAGGCGGAGCCGCGACAACTACCAACGAAACCCGGGCCGCGCTAATAAAGGATTTGAACACAACGGTGGGAATCCACGAAACCACACCCAACGCAGGCCCCGAGGTTACATTTTTTTTTACGAGCGGTCAAGATATACACACCAGCCCCCTGGTGCGCGGCATACGTGAGTTTTTATTTGACAAAACACGGAATCCCGAACCCGAACACGGCGTGGTCGCCAGCTTTTGCAAACCCGAAGGATATAATCTGGACACCCAAAGACCAGCGAGTAAAACCACTCCCAGGCGATATCCCGACTTACTACAATTACAAGCTAAAGCGAGTGGGGCACGTGGGATTCTACGAAAAGACCGACCCAGATGGCTGGTTTATAACGATAGAAGGGAACACCAACGGGTCGGGAAGTTTTGAGGGCGAATGCGTAGCCAAGAAGAAACGCGACCCGGCCAAAATTCATGCGATAGCCAGATTTATAAAGTAATACAATAAAAACCCCCACCGGAATGATCCTAAATATAAACGGAACCAACACCACGATTGCAGTCGACGATTCGAGTTACAGATACAGGGCTATAATGGGCGAAAATAGCCTGACCCTGACATTTGCCTTGCCCGGTTTTTTGGACATACCGGTGGGGAGTTATTGCGATTTCCAGGGCGAGCGATACACGCTGACCAAGCCCCAGAATTTCAAGAAAAACAACCTTCGAAATTTTGAGTATACGCTGATCCTGGACAGCAACCAAAGCCAGCTAAAAAAGTACAAATTCCGGGACACCAACGACGGAACCAGGCTAAAATTCAGCTTAACAGCCAGGCCCCAGGAACACCTGGCAATGCTGGTCGCAAACCTAAATCTGAGGGATACCGGCTGGGCGGTAGGAGCCTACGTGGACGCGGTAGAAAAAACGATCGCATACAATCACGCATTTTGCATCGACGCGCTAAAACAGATGGCTGAAGCCTTCGAAACCGAGTGGGAAGTAAACGGCAAAACCATAAACCTGAGAAAAGTAGAATACAATAAAACCGCCCCGCTGGCGCTTTCATACGGGCGCGGGAACGGATTTAAACCAGGCGTGGGGAGAACCAACATGGACAATGCCAGGCCGGTCGAAATACTATACGTCCAGGGCGGGAACCGGAACATTGACCCCAGCAAGTACGGAGCCAAAGAGCTCCTGCTTCCAAAGTGCCAGACTTACACATACGAGGGAAGAACCTACCAAACCGACGCCGCGGGCCTTTCGGTGCGAAGAGCAGACAAGGCGCTGGTCACGATGGAAGAGGACAGCCTCGACCTTACAAACGTATACCCCAGCCGGGTCGGAACCATAAGCAGCGTGACCACCGTGGACGCCGCGGCCAACTTCTACGATTTCATAGACACCAGCATCCCGTTAACGCTGGACTATAAAGCCTGCCTAATAGCAGGGGAAACGATGACCGTAATTTTTCAAAGCGGAATGCTGGCAGGGCGCGAGCTCGAAGTGAGCTATGACCACGCCACGCGTAAATTTGCCATCGTACCACAGGAGCTCGACGGAGTAACCATGCCAGGCAGTGCATTCATACCAGCAGCCGGGGACAAATACGCCGTCTTTGGAATACAGCTCCCGGACGCCTACATTTGCGACAATACAACCCAAACAGGCGGCTCCTGGGATATGCTAAAGCAGGCCGTCAAATACCTATACGAAAACGAAGATCCGCGTTTTTCATTCACAGGAGAGCTCGACGGCATCTGGGCAAAAGCCAATTGGCTGGCAGCAGGCGGCAAACTAATCCTGGGCGGCTACATTTCGTTCACAGATACACAATTCCAGACCGCCCCAACGCTGATCCGAATCGTAGGCATAAAGGATTTTATAAATAACCCATACAAGCCACAGATCGAGCTTTCAAATATAACGATCGGCCCAACCGTAGCCAGCAGCCTGGCGAAGATAGAAACCAACGAAGTGGTGACCGCCGAGCTGCACCGGGACGCGATACAATACACAAAGCGCCGGTTTAGAGATGCCAAAGAAACGATCGACCTCCTAAACGATGCGCTGTTAAATTTCAGCGACGGAATAAACCCAGCGACAGTACAAACCATGCAGGCCCTGGTCGGAGACGAAAGCCTGCAGTTCAGATTCGTAAACAGCAAGACCACACCAACGGAGATCGACCACGTGGTCACATTCGACCCCAGCGCCAAAACACTAACAAGCGCCGCCGGTATTTTGCAGCACATGACGCTCGGGATCGCGACCATTTCATCCAGCCACGCCCCGGCGGAGTATAAGTTTTGGGATGTAGCAGGATACACGAGCCCGGCGCTGGAGGATAAACCAGCGTTTTATTTATACGCCAAAGTAAGCACAACCGGGACAACCGGAACATTCGTACTGAGTGCCACAGCCATAAAGAAGGACGCGGTCGCCGGGTTTTACCATTTGCTGGTCGGGATTTTGAACAGCGAGTATGAAGGCACGCGGTCATTTGTAACACTATACGGATTCACAGAGATACTCCCCGGGCGGATAACCACAAATAAAATTGTAAGCGCTGACGGGTACAATTTCCTCGATTTCGTAAACAACGCGTTCAAGGTAGGAAACGCGACAACATTTCTGGATTGGAACACCAAGGGCGACGGAAAATTGCGACTAAAAGGAACACTCCTGCAGAGCCCCAGCGGAACCGAATCACTCCCGGGAGTTTTCCGGGGAGCGTATAATGCCGTTTACACATATTACCAGGGCGATGAAGTAACTTACCTGGGCTCGACATACAGATACATAAACGCCACCCAAAGCACTGGAATTCTGCCGACAAATACAAGCTATTGGATCGTGGTCGCGGCAGCAGGCGCAACAGGGACGCCAGGAATCGACGGGACTGATTACGAATACATATTTATCCGCACCGCGACCAACGTAACACCAGCAACCCCAGCCACCAGCCAAACAAACGATTACATCCCAACGGGCGGATGGACTGACGACCCAATCGGAGTGAGCAGCTCGATCCCATATGAATGGGTCGCGAACAGGAGCAAAACTGCGGGCATTTGGTCGGCATTCAGCACCCCGGCGCTCTGGGCGAAGTGGGGATATGACGGCTCCCAGGGCATCCAGGGAAGTCCGGGAGTTAATGGGTCCAGCCTATACACTTGGCTGAAGTACGCAGACACACCAACTACAGGAATGAGTGACAGCCCGACGGGCAAAACCTACATGGGGATCGCATACAACAAAACCAGCTCCACAGAGTCGACAAACTATGCAGATTACGATTGGTCGCTAATCCAGGGAACACAAGGAATCCAGGGAGTGGCCGGTTCGAGCCTATACACCTGGGTCAAGTACGCAACCGACGCGAACGGAACAGGATTAAACGATAGCCCAACGGGAATGACGCACATCGGTCTGGCATACAATAAAACCAGCCCCACAGAATCCACAACGGCCAGCGATTACAGCTGGTCACTAATACAAGGCCCCACAGGCCCGCAGGGTATCCCGGGAAGCGCGGGAGCTGACGGGGCGAGCCTATACACATGGCTTAAATACGCGGACGGAGCTCCGCTGGGATTGAGTAACACCCCAGCCGGGAAGTCATACATCGGGATTGCATACAACCAGGCAAGCTCCTTCAAAGAAAACGTGGATTACACCAAATACGCATGGGGCACGCTGGGCGACACCACAGGAATGGCAGGAGTAAGCGGAACGGGCCTTTACACTTGGATCAAATACGCAACAGACTCAAGCGGAACCGGAATCAGCGACAGCCCAGCCGGCTGCACCTACATAGGGCTGGCATTTGGGAAATCCACAGCAGTAAAATCGACCACGGCCACCGATTACGCCTGGACACTAATGAGCAGCAGCGCAGTCACGGGATCGCAGGGATTAGTCGGCTCTACACTATACACCTGGATCAAATACGGACTAAACTCGGCAGGCGCCGGGATTAGCGACAGCATATCGGGCGCGACCTACATCGGGATTGCATACAACCAAACCACACCCGTAAAATCCACCAACGCGGCTGATTATACCTGGTATGCGATAAGCACCACGGGCGGCGTTTCGGGAATAAGCGGCTCCGGGCTATACACCTGGATCAAGTACGGAACCAGCAGCGCGGGCGCGGGATTAGCAGACACAACCAGCGGGAAAACCTACGTCGGGCTGGCATTCGGTAAATCCATAGCAACCGAAAGCACAACAGCCAGCGATTACACCTGGTCACTAATAGGAAGCACAACCGGATTCCTCGGCTCCCAGGGCATAGCTCCTGGAGCAGTATACACATGGGTAAAATTTGCCGATTCATACCCAACAGGAATGAGCGACACCCCGGATGGCAAAAAATACATGGGTGTCGCATACAATAAAGCCAGCTCGACAGAGAGCAGTACCTGGTCAGACTACGAATGGTCACTAATACAAGGGAAAGACGGAATCCAGGGGCCAGCCGGGTCAAGCCTTTACACTTGGGTAAAATACGCCACCAGCGCTGCAGGGGCCGGGATAGACGACAGCCCGACAGGCATGACATACATCGGGTTTGCTTTTAACCAAGCAAGCGCAACCGAAGGAACCGACCCCGCGGCTTATACCTGGTCGCTGATCCAGGGAGCAGCAGGGGCAACAGGAGCTGCGGGCGATTTCTTCGAATACCGTTACGCGAAAAACGGATCGACCAGCGTCCCCCCTACAATCGTAACCACCGATGCAATCCCGAGCGGATGGACGACAACCGTCCCGACCATTGGGTCGTTAGAATACCTTTGGAGCACAATCGCGAAAAAGACAAGCGCCGGGGCGCTTTCCCAGAATTGGAGCACACCGGTGCGGATGACCGGATCAGATGGAGCCACCGGAGCGACAGGAGCAACAGGAGCCGCCGGGATGTACTACGAATATCGTTACGCAAAAAACACCAGCAGCACCACGGCGCCAACATTAAGCACCACAACACTCTCCCCGGCAGGATGGACAAACGCGATGCCAGCGCTGGCAGTCGGGGAGTATTTATGGGCCACGGTTTGCACCAAAACAGGCGACGGAACCGGATTCTTGCAATATTGGCAAACACCGGTCAGGCTAACAGGAGCTGACGGAGCGCAAGGGCCGCAAGGATTACAAGGGCCGACAGGATCAAGCCTGTACACCTGGATTAAATACGCCACCGATGCAAGCGGAACGGGGATGAGCGACAGCCCGACAGGAATGAGTTACATCGGAATCGCAATAAACCAGACCACCCCGACAGAGGGAACCAGCGCGGGATCATACACCTGGTCACTGATACAAGGGGCGCAAGGTATACAAGGGACAGCAGGGGCCACCGGCGCCACACTATACACCTGGATCAAGTACGCAACCAGCGCCACCGGCACGGGAATGAGTGACAGCCCAACCGGAATGACCTACATAGGAATTGCATACAACAAAAACACCTCGACCAAGTCCTCGACGGCGACGGATTACGCGTGGTCACTAATACAGGGGCCGCAGGGCGCGACCGGTGCAACAGGAGCCACCGGAGCAACAGGGGCGATCGGAGCCACAGGGGCGAACGGCCCGGCGCTGGCGTATCAAGGAACATGGAATTCAACAAAATACTATTACGGAACCAGCGTCCGGGTAGACGCGGTAAAATATTCGGGCGTATACTACGTGGCCAGGATAGACGCCGGGCTTTTCAATACAACCGTACCAACAGACACCAGCAAATGGAATTCGATCGGGTCGCAATTTGAGCAAGTAGCAACAAACCTGTTGCTGGCAGAAGCGGCGAACATAGCCGATTGGATTATAAAAAACGGCCAGATTACCAGCCAAAACACGCTCAGTGACCTATCAACACCCCGGGCCGTTTTGGATGGGCTAAACGGAGCCATTGCACTAAAGTCGGAGGTTTCCAGATACACGCCAATTGCAGGAAACGAAACCGTCGTCCAAACCATTGACATAAAAAGCGCCGAAGGGATGATGAAAGCAAGCACCAGCGACAACAACATCGCCTGGCTTTCATCCCAGGGAATACTCGCCAACAAAGCCGGGACGCAAGCGGTGAGCGCAGCCACGGGAATGGAGATAAAAGCGGCGATCGTAGGACTTGGCAACGGGAGCCTTTTAAAAAACGCTTACACCAGCGGGCTGGATTCGATATGCGGAGTTTTTGGAGCCGCCTCAAATTCCTACACACCGGTGGCAAACGCAGCCCCAAGCTGGGGCGGCATTTTTTACCGGCTCCTGGCAAACGGGTTTTATTTGAGGACGTCGTCGGTTTCAGTAGGAAGCACACTCGGGGACATAGACACATACATTGCCTGCTACAATACCGCGACCGCCTATTTTTACCTTCCGCCAACACCACAGCTCGGGCAGCTAATATTCATCCGCAAGATGAACTCGGCGGTTATAACGGTATACGGAAACGGGCACAACATAATGGCGACCTCCTCGGTGGCAAACGTAAACGTCGGGATTGGAGCAGGGGACATGGGCGCCTTCCTATTCGACGGCACATATTGGAGCTATAATTATTGGAGTAAATAAAAACGACATGACACAAAAGGCGCGAATACTAAACAGGAGCTCGGTCGAAGTAATAGAGATCGAGCAAGAACAGGCGAAGGCGGAATTCCAAAGAAACCAACAAAAAGAGCTGGCAGGACTGACGGCGGAAAAGATAGCCGAGATCGAAGCCATAGAACCTGAAGAGCGAAGCGAGGCAGAAAACGAAAGCCTCGCATTTTGGGAGCACGTAGAAGCCGACTACCAAACCAGAATCCAGCAGCTGGCGGAATACCTACCATTTGAACCGAGCGACCCCCCAGAAACCAGCGACACCGATAACCCGCTGCCATACTACGAAGAGCGGAGCGGAGTCGTCATCCGGGCCTGGGAGATCCAGGCGAACGAACCGGCAAGAATAGCGGCGAAGATCGAATCGCTAAAGGTGGAGCTGGCCGGGACAGACTACCAAGTTGTAAAAGCCTACGAATATACGATGGCAGGGATTCCCTGCGAATACGACCCGTTAACCCTATACAAACAGCGACAAGCGATCCGCAACCAAATAGACACACTAAAAACACTACTGCCATGAATAAGTATTTGATGATTTTTTGCACGGCGCTAATAATAGCGCTGGCCGTTTCAGTAAAGAGCTGCATAAACCATGCAGCAGAAAAAAACCGATACAAAGGAAACCAGAGCGCCTTAATGAAAAAGGCCCGAATCTACCAGACCAGCGACAGCTTGAACGCGATCAGCGTCGAGCGGCTATTACTTACAAAGCAAGAGCTGGAGCAGGAACGCGGCTATTTAATGACTACTATAAAACTGCTCGGAATAAAGCCTGGCAGAATACAAAGCACCAGCACGACGGCCACACAAACAAAATACAATATAAAACCGATAATCCGTGATTCGATAATATACCGGGATAAGAATCCAGACACAATCCGGTGCGTAAACTACCAGGACAAATGGCTGACATTTGCAGGATGCAGGGACACGCCGTTACTAATTGAAAGCCGCGACACCATAGTCCAGGTCGTGCACCGTGTACCATACAGATTCTGGTTTATACGATTCGGGACAAAGGCGATCCGCCAGGAGGCGGAGACCAGGAACCCACACAGTAAAATAACCTTTTCCGAATATATAGAGCTAACAAAATAGCCATAATTTTGGAGCGATATTGTTTTGATATATAAGCATTTAAATACTGACTAAGTCAAGAAGCCCGCAATTCTGGGTTTTTCATTATAGCCCAAAATGAATAATGAATCTTCATGGATAAAAAATCGAATTCATCAATACATGTTGAATAACATATAAAATAAATCAGTTTTTTCCCAGTAAAACTGTATTTATATTAATAAATTTGTTACATGGTAAATTCAAATTGCAAGATGAATCTGCTCAATGATATATTTTTTGCTTTGACCTAAAACCTTAATTATGAAAATAAAAACTTCAATTTTCATAGTGTTCTTTCAAGTAGGAATAAGATACTCCCAATTCTTCAGTTATAAAAAGGAAGCTATCAAGATAAACAGCACAAAAAAAATGATGAAATCAATATTATTTGCAAAAAATTGTTTGAGTTTTTGCAACTTAAGATCGGTTTATATCTATAAAACCAATCCACTTTTAGTTGAAACTATAAAACAGTCATGATATATTTACTTTTTAATGCAGCACAAAAAATAATGGGTATATAGAAAAGTTTAGATTGAGAAATAGTTTTATAGAAATACAATAATCAACCTGACCATGAAAAATAAGAATTTATTTAAAAGGTTAATGATTTTTGGTCTTTTTACTGTCATTGTTTTAATGACAATAAATACATGCAAAAAGGATAACGTTAGTAATGTAAATTCAAATAAAGAATCTAAACAAGTACAACAAAATGTCGTAGCAGCTGTAGGGGCTACTTTAACCACCTCAGATTCACTCAAATTAGTTATTCCACCGAATGCATTACCAAATGATGGAACAGTTTTTTTAGGACGTACAGGGACAGAACCCACGTCAGTTCCAAATACCAACTTAAGAATTGTGGGTAATCCAATAACAATCCAGATTCCTTCAGATTCTATAGTAAAACCAATTTTAATATCTTTCCCGATAATTTCCACTTCAATCAGTACGGATAATTACTTTATTTTTCTGTATAATGGTTCGACCTATTTTCCTGTTTCATACACTCTGAATGGGAATATTGTCACGGTAACAATTGATATAATTAATTGGGAGACAAATTATAACAAAATGACGAAACAATCTTTATTGAATAAAATTATTATAAGTGCTGTCGAAAATATTCAAATGCCACCACCATCATCACAAATGGGATTAAAAGAGGTAATAATGCAATCAGGTGAAATGACTTTTTCTGACCCACAAACAATTAATTCATCATCCAAGATATTACTTTTAGTGCATGGTTGGATTAATGCACCAACTGTGTGGAAAACATTAATAGGTCGTCTTCAGAATGAAACGAATCCTTCATATACAAATTATTGGACTTTTGGTTACAACACCGCATTAAGTATTAATGTAAATGGAGAATTACTTTATAATTCACTTTTACATTATGATAAAGGAGCACAAATAGATCTTGTTGCTCACAGCATGGGTGGTTTAGTATCGCGATCGATGATAGAACAGTGGAGCGGTGCTACGTTTATAAATAAACTAATTACACTGGGAACACCTCATCAAGGAACACCGAAAGCAGCATTTCGAAATATTTTAGGTTTAATAGTATCGCTTAACTCTTTTTCATCTCTTTTTGATCTTTCAGATATATATATTTACTATTCGGATACTCAAGGGGTAGAAGACTTATATGAAAACTCCCAATTCATCAACCTGATGATGACTATGCCAGGTAATCCTTTACATTATCCTTACTATACAATTGCTGCAACCAATAATCCATCCTGGTTTGGTAACTTGTTTTTTGGAGGTCTGAATGATGGTTTAGTGTCAGTAGTAAGTGCAGAGGGCGTTCCTGGAGGGGGTACATGTCCAACAACACTTATTAATATACCAGTGGATGATGCGCACAATGCTCTTCCAAGTAATTTGCAAATATATGGTCAAATATTAGGTTATTTAAAAGTATTAATTCCTTCAGTTTCCACTAATACAATTACAAATATCACATCAACTACAGCAACAAGTGGCGGTAATGTCACAAGCGATGGTGGCTCACCAGTTACAGCTCGCGGAGTTTGTTGGAGCACCTCTGCAAATCCAACAATCTCGGATGCCAAAACAGAGGATGGATCAGGTTTGGGAAACTTCCCAAGTTCAATTACTAATTTAACTCCAGGAGTGAACTATTATGTACGGGCATATGCTACCAATAGTGCTGGAACTGCTTATGGAAATGAATTAAGTTTAAATGGTTTAACAGTGGATATTAATAATATCTTACCTCAAAGTGCACTCGATTCGATTAGAAATATGGGAATGCCTATCAACACAGGTTATTCACCACCAATGTTAAATGGTATATATGATGTTTCACCTTTTGTTTTGTTATCAACAAACGTTGTCAATGATTATCCAATTGGTCATCAATTCGCAGATTATCGAATTCAATTTTATAATGAGGATGCAATAAAACAGACTATCCAATTCAGCTATATCATGGGAAATGAATCAGGCACTGGAATAGGTAGTTTTATCGCAGGATCGGGTAATGAATTTACAATATTTGCTCAAGAAAATTCTACGATTCAAGGATATCCTTCTATTGGCGATGTGATAATCTCTGGATCAATCGGAGCAACTGGTATAAATAATTTTTATCAGTCGATTTATATGGTCCAAAACTACGGAATGAATTCGATCTTTATAAAGAATGGTTCAATAAGAGTTTCGTACGATCAAGACGGATTATCCGGACAGGTATCTTCGCTCAAAGCAGCAAAAATAAATAATCTAAGTGGAGGTAGCATCTTAGCTCCAAGAAGATAGTAGTCTCATCCAATTCAGAATTCGCGCTTTAAAACCATATATCAAAAATTGAATTTTTTCATGGATAACAATTAGAAGTGGAGACCAGAAACCATTAAAAACGGGGCGGTACTGAAAAGCCAAATGAGTAGGATGTGAAATTGAATTATTATGAAAAAGACAAAAGTATTTTTAAACGTAATTATGATTCTTTTGGTTTCTGTATGTATTGCAAAAAAAAGACCACCAGATCCAATAGTTGTTAGAGTACCAGCAAAATTTGATTTTAGTCCACCTTCAAGAGCTCTTGCAGCTTCGGCAGGTATAACTATCGCACTGGTCAAACCTCTTTATGTCGGTAAAAATCCAGAATACTATGTTCCTCCATTTAATGAAATGGCTTCAAGCATGGCTAATGATTTTGAAGAATTATTAACAGCAAAAGGATTTACCGTTAGAGGACCTTTTGGATCAAGAGATGAGATGGTTTTTAATGATAAACAGAATTCAAATTTTATTTTAGAAATCGGTATTGAGTTAAAACCTGAATATAATAGAAAAGACTCCCCAACCAAAATATTTGTTATAGGTGGTCAACCTTCAGTTACTTATGATCACAAAATGAGTGGTGAAATTACTCTATCAGGTAATTTAATTTTGAATGTAAAATCTTCCCAATACGGTGAATTAATTTGGAAGAAGAATATTGCATTGGAAGCTGCATCATTTACTTATAATGGTTCAATGACGTGGAGAGGTAATACTCCTACCATGGCGGAGGAATTAAAACAAGACAATTTGGTATATAATACATTATCAGTAGAGTTAGAGAAATTTTATCAAAAATCATTTAAACTAGCCTGGCAACAAATTGACCCTCAGGAGATGATTTCAGTGGCTGATCAGGCAAAAAAGGCTGACAAGAAAGGGAATTAGTAATTAACACTTATTCTTCTTTTCAATATTTGGTTAAGATACTTTTGTTTTCAATTTTGTAAATGCATTTGTATTTACATATGGCTAATTATTAAATTCATTCGTGTTTAATTATTAATATACGATCAATCAAAATAAGTGGAGTTCAGCAACCACTATAAAAACGGGGCGTATTCTGAAAAGCCTTAAGAGTAGGAAAAAAATAATTAATTATCATGGGAAAATATGTAAACAACAATTTGATTAAAGATGAGAAAGTGGAATATGAAACCACTTACCATTGGATTATTTTCTGTAATCTTTGGGCTTTAATAACTTTATTTATAAGTCCGCTTATTCATAAACTAACAGATGAATTTGCGATTACCAATAAACGCGTTATTATCAAGACTGGACTAATCAGTAGAAAAACATTTGAAATGAATCATGGTAAGATCGAAAGCGTAAATGTTGACCAAGGAATTTTAGGCAGACTACTTGGTTATGGTACTATACGGATTGTTGGTTCAGGTGGCACAAAAGAATCCTTTCCAAGGATTTTAAAACCTTTGGAATTTAGAAAAAAATTTCAGGAATTCTCTGTTTAATTAGTTATTGGGGTGACAATATTGGCCCGTTCACTCACTTTAGTTCTTAAATCATGAATGCGTTGATAATCAATATGAAATAATAAAGTATTTAAAAAATAACCCACGACTTTGGTACGTTGTTGTTGTGACCATTCCCGCCAAAAGCGGGACGAGCCCGGGAGACAAAAGCCCCGGGTTTTTTATTTTAAAACAAAATAAACTTCGAAACTGATCAGTTTTATTCAATTTTCAGGAGTAAATAAAGCCAGACAAAGTGAGCCAGCTATTTAATCTTAAGATCAATAAAATAAAGTACTCGTTTATTAATTTGGAATATAGAATATTATGTAATTTTAAACAAAAATATTACGCGATTTTGTTTCGTTTAGCCAACCGACAAATGAAGCAATGGGTAAGATTTGTATCGTGTACAAATAAGTTGGGCACAATATTAAGACATGGATTATCAACCATTACATATTGCAGGATTTTTAGATATCACTAATGACCAATTAGAGAGGACTTTTCTTGACCCCTTTGATAATAAAGATAGAAGAGAATATTTACTGACAAGATTTAGTGCTTTAATTGACAGATTTAAAGAAACTGGATTGACTGCTGAGATATGGATTGATGGTTCATTTGCTACGCTTAAGCCAGACCCTGGTGATATTGATGTTATATTCTTTGTTGATGCAAGTATTGTTAATTTATTGCCTGCCGATAAACAAAAGATTATAATGGATTTGAATAATCGCCAATATTCAAACATTAGATATAATTGCGATGTTTTTATAATACCGAGTCAAGATACTAATAATAGAAGTTATTGGCGAGGTTGGTTTGGATTTTCCAGAAATGAGGAACCAAAAGGAATAATTCGTTTGTATATTTGATTATGGCAAATATTGGAAGAATAATGTCGCATATAGAGCAATTAGAACCTTTGATTGCTCAACTAGAAGCAAATTTGAAAGCTTCACCAAATAATTTTGCCATTAAATTGGAATTATCATCATTAGTAAATCAAATAACTGATTTACGAGAGCAATTATATCGTGATAATCTTAAACGAGAAAAGGAGATTATTGAACTAAGGCTAATAGGTCAAACGGCAAACTATGGAAGTATACCTCTTGATTTTGTTGGAGGGATTACAATTAATTTTTCATCTGCAATTTTCAATACATCAAAATTTGTAAAATTTGGTAGTAAGGGGGGTAAAAAAAGAGTGAAAATTGTACAGGATACGGTTGATTTAAGACTTGAAGGAATAGGACGTGGTTCAACAGTTTTCTTTTTGTCCGGTCGTACTTCACCTGATTTGTTTGGTAATAGTATAGTTCAAGATGCATTGAAAAATACTTTTGAATTATTTCAAGCAAATAATTCTGATGAACTGACAGATAAAATAGGGGCTGTTGGAGTTGAAAGTATTAAGTACATTTCTAAATTTTTAAATGAATTGTCTAATGATGACTTGGAAATTGACCTTAAATGGCATAGCCCAGATGACCGTGAATTAATCTGGGAAGGAAGAAAAGAAAATATTTCAAGATTATTTAATTCATTAAATCAAATAACAATATCACAGCCAGTTGACATTGATTTCGAAGGAGAGTTGATTACAATAAGTTCAAAAGGTAAATTTGAAATACAGACTTCCGAACATATGCATCTCCTTGGCCAATTTTCGAATGATTTATTAGAAAAAATGAAGAAATTTCATATTGGTGATTATTGTAAAGGGATTATAGCAAAGACAACGATTTATAATCCATTAACTGATAAAGAAAAAGTAGAATATAATTTGAAAACGATAGAATAAATGCTGTGCACAATACGCGGTCATAAAAAATTGGGGTTTAAGTGGTATGCCAAGCGCTTCGTACGCTAGCAAGTTTTGTAACGGGTGATAGTTCGTCTTCACGGCGTCCCTCATGTTGCATACTGCCACCCCTTTAGACACATGCGAAGAAAAACAAGCGACAGCGGATAATTTGCTACAAAATGGCAAGAAAATAGAAATCAGCCAATGCACAAAACAGCACATTTACAAACCATACAGGCTGACACACAATCGTAGTTTGTAAGAGAGCAGTTTTCTCCAACCCATACGTAGAATGTTGAAAACTCAGTGAATATTTTTTTAAAGTTATAGGCTATTTGAAATAAAAGATGTTGTATATTTGACAAATATTGTCAAGACCGATAAGTCAAATGCAAAAATTTGGAGACATAATTCGCAGTTCAAGAGAGGCTAAAGGAATGTTATTAAGACAACTTTC
>Ga0316224_1000933_pt1 | contig 36044 bp, 33 predicted proteins | sample TBH18013metaG_FD_206254 | JGI IMG/M metagenome (GOLD analysis project Ga0316224, IMG submission 206254) | Freshwater microbial communities from Trout Bog Lake, Wisconsin, USA - TBH18013 | ecosystem: Environmental > Aquatic > Freshwater > Lake > Hypolimnion/Profundal zone | place: USA: Wisconsin... | reverse complement strand
CTCGACAGCGACTGATGTGATCAACGTGGCCGCCTCGCAAATGGGCGTGACGCTGACCAACTTCCCGGCAGTTGCCGCAAATGGCGCCACCGTCACCGGCACCATCACCTGTAGCAACAGCGGTACAGCGGCAGCCAGTAACGCGACTTGCGCGGTCAACACCGGCACCCTGTCCAACTGTACCCAATCGCCCGGCGGCACGGCACTGACGCCACCGATCAGCCTGAGCAGCCTGCCGATAGGCGGCAGCGTCAGCTGTACTGTAACAGCGACAGCGCCAACCAGCGGCACCTTGAGTATTACCGGTACCACCGGTGCGGGTAACCAAGGTAATACCAACGGTAACAGCGTCACCACCAGCTTACCGGTGATTGATGCTGTGACCGACCCTGTCACCAGCTTATCGGTTGGCGGCGGCACCGGCACTGTTAACATCCTCAACAACGATACCCTAGGCGGCAACCCGGCTGTGATTAGTGCTACCGGTATCAGTACACCGACCATTAAAAACGCTGGTGGCTTAACCAACTTAAGCATTAATACAGCCGGTCAATTCGTCGTAGGCAGCGGCAACCCGGTCGGCCAATACAACGTCACCTACCAGATCTGTAGTGCGCAACTGGCGAACGTGTGTTCTACTGCGACCGATGTGATCAACATCAGCGCCTCGCAGATGGGCGTGACGCTGACCAACTTCCCGGCAGTCGCCGCAAATGGCAGCACCGTCACCGGCACCATCACCTGTACCAATAGCGGTGCCGCGGCAGCCAGTAACGCGACTTGTGCGGTCAACACCGGCACGCTGTCCAACTGTACCCGCGGAAACGGCACCCCGCTGACCCCACCGATCAGCCTGAGCAGCCTGCCGATAGGCGGCAGCGTCAGCTGTACCGTGACGGCGACAGCGCCAGCCAGCGGTACCTTGAGCATTACCGGTACCACCGGTGCGGGTAACCAAGGCAACACCAACGGTAACAGCGTCACCACCAGCTTACCGGTGATTGATGCGGTCAATGACGGTACAGTGACATTACCGGTCTCAGGTGGGGTAGTTACAGTATTGGATAATGATACCTACGGCGCTACGCCGGTCGCGATTAGCGGTAGCGGTGCCAATATCAATACGCCAACTATTTATAAAACCGGAGGTCTAGCTGGACTTACGTTTAATACAGTTGGTCAGATAGTTGTGCCCGCAGGTTCCACGCCGGGTAACTATACGGTGGTGTATAAAATCTGCAGCCTAAAGGCAGCACAAGTCTGCTCCACCGCAACAGTGATTATTGATGTGCTGAATGCGCCGCCTTCTGCAAGAAATGATGCGGCGAATACCTTGGTGGCAACACCGGTAGTGGTTTTGGCCGCAGCTAACGATAGTTCCTGGTCCGGCACTGGCCTTAATCTGGCGTCAATCGACCTTGACCCAACGGTTGCCGGTCAACAAACCACAAAAACTATCGTCGGTGAAGGTGTATTTACGATCAGTACGGCAGCAGATAACGGACAGGTTACATTTACACCAAGTGCCGGTTTTATTGGTACAGTAACTATACCGTATACAATTGCAGATAAATTGGGGCAAGTGAGTAATTGGGCAAATATAACCATCACAGTTGAAGATACCAGTTCTAAAGTCATTGCTAATGATGATTATGCAACTACTAATATCAATACACCGGTAACTTTGCCTGTCTTGGTGAATGATGTTGTTTTGTCAGGTGAAACTCTGGCACCTGCTACGGTGCAGTTGATAGACCCGGCAGATTCAAAATCAAAATCTACCGTGACGACTAACACTGGACAATGGAGTGTTGATAGCACAACTGGCGATGTAATCTTTACCCCTAATGGGAAATCAACTGGCGTTTATACGCTGTCTTACACCGTTCAAGATAATCTAGGGGATGTCAGTAATGTTGCAACGATAACCGTTGTCGTGACAGGCGGCGCAACACCGGTGGCTGTTGATGATGCTAGCTCGACAAAAGAGTCAACCCCGGTTTCGCTTGCTATTTTGGATAACGACGTAGCTTCCAGTGGTTTTAGTCTGGAACTTAATTCGGTTAATTTAAGCGTCAGTACGCCAACAGCACCGGAAACCAGTGTCACTGCTGCTGAGGGAACTTGGGTTGTAGATGCCTCTGGTGTCGTGACTTTCACGCCGACAAGCAACTATCAATCTTCTGGTATACCCTTTACTGGATTGGCAAGCTTGCAATATACGGTAAAAGATACGGGTAATACCTTAAGCAATATTGCCAATATCAATATTGTAGTGAATCCTACGTCTGTGACGGCGGTCAATGATGGATATACGACGCCGATTAATACTGCGGTTACTCTGACGCCGGCAATTAATGACATCGCGTTGGCGAATGCCGTCATTGATGCCAGCACAGTTAATTTGGCGGCAGCGCTTAATTCAACGCCTGTGAACACCGCAATTAATCGCGGCGTAGTAACGACCAGCCAAGGTACTTGGAAGGTCACTGATAACTATGGAACTGTGCTGTTTACCCCGCAAACCGGATTTACCGGCAACGCAACACTGAATTATGCGATCAGTGATAGTTTGGGTAATACGGCAACAGCAACGATGACTGTTTCGGTAGCGCCGCCGCTTGGTTTGGACGCGGTAAATTATACGATTTATACGACGCAAAATACGTCCGTCTCTGGCTCAGTCACCTCGCAAGGGTCTATACCAAGCGGTTCAATTATTACTGTAAATAGTCAGCCTAGCCAAGGTACCTTAGTATTCAATGCAAATGGTAGTTATACCTATACGCCAAACACAGGTTACTCCGGTAAGGATCAGTTTACCTATAAAGCTTGTTTGCCTAGCGCGGATTTAACCAGTACTTATCCAAGCGTTTGTGCTACGGCGTATGTATATATCAACATTAGCAATACAAGTCCGCAAGCGCCATTGAATCTGGTTGCTAATGCGTTATCAATACCTTGTAGTCGCCCGGATCAATTGAATGTAACGGGTGGTAGCGGCAGTGGGGCGATAACTGTTACTGCTGTGCCGGTTAACGGCGCTAATTGTCAAATTAGTCAATATGGCTCAATATGGTATCTGGTGATTACCACACAATTTGGGTCTTGCAATGTAACTGCTACTAAAGCGGGTGATGGAACTTATGGCTCAGTAAGCTCAAACACGATAACTGTCACGGTACAATAACTCGAAAATGGTATAGATGGACAGGTATAGTAGGCAATTATCATACCTGTCTGGATATATATTAAATCCATTAACACATTAAGAGTTTTTGCTGACAAGGGTTCTTGGGCTATTTGGCACTTGAATTTCAAAAGCCGGTGAACCGATGGAATACAACTAATTATGAAAAAATTATCTTTCTGTAAGTGCTGCAATCGAGTTAAGCATACTTTGTCAATCACTGGTATTGCCTTTTTTATGACTCTCATGGCGGCTGGAACGGTCAATGCTGCAGTTAGCGCTGCTGCGAACATGAAAGTGAGTTTAAGTCACTTCCCTGTTGTCGCAGCAAATGGCGCCACGGTAACCGGTGTCATCAGCTGTATCAATAGCGGCACAACCGCTGCTGCCAGCGCCACTTGCTCAGTGAGCACCGGCAGCTTGTCCAACTGTACCCAATTGCCAGGCGGCAATAGTCTCAAATTACCGATTAGCCTCAGCAGTTTACCAATAGGCGGTAGCGTCAGCTGTACCGTCACCGCCACAGCACCAACCAGCGGTAATTTAAGCATTACCGGTAGCACTGGTGCACATAATCAAAGCAGCAGTAATAGCGTCACCACCAGTTTGCCGGTAATTGATGCAGTCAATGACAGTACCGTAACACTGACGGTTATTGGTGGTGTCGTTACTGTGTTAAATAATGATACTTATGGTACTGTGCCAGTGGTTGTCAGCGGCAGCAGTGCCAATATTAATGTTCCAACTATTTATAAGAGTGGTGGTTTAACGGGGCTTGCTTTTAATAAAACAGGCCAATTAGTGGTACCGGCAGGCAGTACTCCTGGTAACTATACGGTAGTCTACAAGATATGCAGTGTTCAGGCTGCGCAAATTTGCTCAACTGCGACAGTCGGTATTGATGTATTGGATGTGCCGCCGTTGGCAAAAAATGATGTAGCCAACACGCTGCCGGTTACCTCGGTGGTGGTATTAGCGTCCGCCAACGATAGTTCCTGGTCAGGTACTAGCCTCAATCTGGCTTCGATTGACCTTGATCCGGCCACTACCGGTCAACAAACCGCTAAAACAATAGTGGGTGAGGGCATATTCACCACCAGTACGACAGCAAATAATGGACAAGTGATATTTACCCCTAATACTGGATTTTTAGGTGTGGTAACCGTACCGTACACGATTGCAGATGAATTGGGGCAAGTCAGTAATTCCGCAAATATCACTATCTCAGTGGAAGATAGTAGTTCTAAAATTATCGCAAACGATGATTACGCAAGCACTAATGCTAATACGTCAGTGACCTTGCCTGTTTTGAAGAATGATGTCGCTTTGTCTGGAGAAAGTCTGCTGCCCGCTACGGTGAAGTTGATTGATCCTGCAGATTCAAAATCTAAATCTTCTGTTACCACTGCCTCTGGGCAATGGAGTGTTGATAATACAACTGGTGATGTAATCTTTACCCCTAATCGTAAATCTACCGGCATTTATACGCTGACTTACACCGTTCAAGATAATCAAGCGGATGTCAGTAATGCTGCGACGATAACGGTAAGCGTGACCGGGGGAGCAACACCGGTGGCAGTTGATGATGGCAGCTCGACAAAAGAATCAACGCCTGTTTCGTTTGCTATTTTGGATAACGACGCAGCCTCTAACGGTTTTAGTTTGGAATATGGTACGGTTAATTTAAGTGTCAGTACGCCGGCCTCACCGCAAACTAGCGTTACTGCAGCAGAGGGGGGATGGGTCGTGGATGCCTCAGGGCTCGTGACTTTCACTCCAACCAGTAACTATAAAGCTAGCAGTAAACCATTTACTGGTTTGGCTACTTTGCAATATACGGTGAAAGATACCGGAAACACCTTAAGCAATATGGCTAATATCAATGTTGCAGTTAATCCAATATCCGTGTCAGCGATTGATGATGCTTATGTGACGCCTATTAATACTGCGGTGATTTTGACGCCGACGATCAATGATATCGCGTTGGCGAATGCGGTGATTGATGCCAGTACCGTTAATCTAGCGGCTGCCGTTAACTCAAGTCCAGTGAATAGCGCTATTAATCGCGGTGTGGTGACGACTAGCCAAGGTACTTGGATGGTGACGGATAATTACGGAACTGTATTGTTTACACCGAAAATAGGTTATACCGGTAACGCAACTTTAAATTATGCTGTTAGCGATAGTCTGGGCAATAGGGCTATAGCCACAATGACGGTTTCGGTTGCGCCGCCGGTGGGATTAAATGTGGTCAATGAGACGATTAGCACAACGCAAAATCAGCTCGTCTATGGTTCGGTCACCTCGCAAGGGTCAATACCAACCGGTTCAACCATTACTGCAAATAGTCAGCCCAGCTTTGGTAGCTTAGCATTTTATGCCGATGGTAGTTATAGTTACACGCCAAATACGGGTTACTCTGGTAACGATCAATTTACTTATAAAGCTTGTTTACCTAGTGCAGATTTAACCAGCACTTATCCAAGTGTTTGTGCTACTGCTTATGTATATATCAATGTCTCCGCAATTAAACCTCAAAGCTCATTAACCTTGAGTGCGCTAACTTTATCTATACCTAGTAGCCGTCCGGATCAATTGAATGTGACGGGTGGAAGTGGCAGTGGGGCGATAAGTGTTACGGCTGTGCCAGTCCACGGTGCTAATTGTCAACTTAGGCAATATGCTTCAATATGGTATTTAGTGATTACCACGCAAGTCGGATCGTGCAATATTACTGCTACTAAAGCGGGTGATGGAACTTATGGTTCGGCAAGCTCAAACATGATTACTGTAACGGTACAATAAGCCTATAATGGTATAAACTCTTCTCACTTAAGATGGAATAGATCATAGGGTATGCCGAACAGCTTGATGCGCATCAATCGCGACAGATACGCCTACTAAGGTAGTAACCGGTTATGGATGGATGATTTAAAAAAGTATAGATGGATGAGGCAGGTGTGATAGTTAATCATTATGCTTGTCTAGGGCCGCATTAAACCAATTAACGATTTTAAACACTTTTGGATAGTTATTAGCTTGGCTTATTTTGGCACTTGATTTTCAAGCACCGGTAAACCGATTAGGACAAAATTAACGATGAAAAAATTATATTCCTGCAAGCACCCCCTTCAATTTAAACATGCTTTGCCAGCCTCTGGCATTGCCTTTTTTATGGCGTTCTTAGCGGTTGAAACAGCTAATGCCGAACAAAGCAAAGCACCACTTAGCCTGGAGATGTTTGCAACCGGGATGTTGGATAACCAGGGTAAGCCGCTGGTCCAGAAAGGTGCAACGCAGAGCGTTGGGCCAATCAGCCTGCAATTGGAGCGGAGTAAGGCTGATGCCGACGGCAAAAAAACCTTACCGGATGATAATAGTCTGCCGGTGTCGGTTACCTTTGAGTTGGATAATCAACAATATATTCATTATAGTTTACCGGCCGGGCAGGCAGGTGAGCAATATGGCGTAGAGTTTGGTCAGGCCGGGCCTTACAGCAGTGATGCCATTAAACAATACGCCAAAATTGGTGATTTTGTGTCTGAGAAAGGCGGAGATCTGGCAAAAGTTGTTGGCCCAGAGTCTGTCTATACCACGCGCTTACTGGATGAGGGTGCCAATAGCGGCAGTGGTTTAACGCTGCAAAATGAAGTGGCAACCGTTGCTTATCCTAATTATGCGGTACAACTGGCTGTTTATAGTCATCCTTTGCTGGGTAAGCTGGCGGGGTCATATCGGATGGCTGATCTGATTATACATTTTGACCGACCTGTCACCAATCCAATTTTACATTTTCATAAGTTGGGTGCCGTGATTCCCTCCGGTGCTATCAGTAGCAGTTTTTATTTAGAATCGACGGATTCTGCTTCCGGCGCAACGCTTAAAAAGCTAACGGGTAGTGAGCAGCGATTGGAGGTAAAAGATGACTGGGTTAAAAATAGCAATCCCGGTTTAGATTGTAGTGCTCCGGCGCAAAAGCCGGGTGCTGCTTGTGGTAGCGTTGAGGTTAAAGGCGAAAATATCCAGAAGATAAAACTAGTAGTTTACTTGTCTTCGCAAACCACTTTGAATGATCCAAAAGATAATGGCTTAAAAGGGGTGGATTTATTAGGTCTGTCGGTGTCTATCCCGGAACCTTTGCCCGTACCCTTATGGGAAGGGTTTTACGGTGGTGTTCTTGCTGGTGTGGTTTTGAATCAATCGCAAATCAATGCTCAAGGATTTGGAATAGAACAGAGTCCACTTTCGCATAATATTGATTCGACAAGTTTTATGCCGGGTATTGATATAGGTTATGTTCATCAATATAAATCAGGATGGGTTTCCGGTGTGGAACTTGATCTTAATTTCCCCTATAGCAGCGGTAGTGCTTTAGTGCCTTGTCTAACTTGTTCATCTTGGGATAAATATACTGTAAAAAGTACCATACAAGGTGATTTACTAGGTAGGATTGGGCATGAATACAATCGATTATTGCCCTATATAACAGGAGGGGTAAGTCTTATGGGTGCAAGCTTGAATTACTCAAACTCAACTCCTGACAGTTATAATAAAAACTCCGTGCTGTTGGGTTGGGTAGTCGGCACGGGTTTGGAATATCGGCCTATTGATAAGTTTTCAGTTCGAGCAGAATATTTATATACCGACTACGGAAATCACCTTGGTTTGGCTACCCCGAATTCGTCTGCACCTGGCTTGCCTTGGAATACCATCAACAGCGATTTCGTCACGCACACCGCACGCATAGCACTTAACTACTGGTTTTAGTTTTTTACCGATATTCTTGCGTCAGTCAACTTTGCTGACGCAAGCTATCTTTGCCTGATAACTGACCAACTATAGCCTCTTCTAGTCGGCTATCCACTTAAGGCGGGACAAAAATAGGATGTGCCGACGATAGGAGGCGCATCAATCGCGAAAGATGTGCCTCACGTTGTTCGGCACATCCTATAGTGTGTTCCGGCTTAAATTAGAAGCCTTCTAGTCGTTTTAGCTTATCCGCTTCAATACCTCATCCAATGTGCTTAAGCTGTTTTTTTAGGATAGAATACTCACTCGTTTTCAACCGTTTGCGTTTGAGCGACCACTGACTTTTCAGTCTACCGCCTAGACTGTCAAAAGCTTTTCAAAACAATAAAAATAAGCGCCGGCACAGCTGAGCTATTCTCACGAGTGAGTAAAACTCAGGCGGTTCAGTGCAAAACAGGAGAGGAATATGTTATTTCTGGCAAAATTGTTCGGTATTTTGACGTTGGTCTGGTTTTATTTATCAGCTAGAGACCATGACGGCCCTCGCTTTAATTGGTCTATCATTGGTTTGGTCGGCTATTGGCTGACATGGTGGCTGGCAAAGTTTTTGATTGTGGTACCGTTGGCGGACGTAGTGCCTAAGCATTCAGTGATTGAATTTCTGTTGACACAATCGCCGGTACTAGCGGCTGTGGGAGTTTGCTTTTTTATTAGAAAAAGACTGATTGCCGGTCTTGCCCAGAATTCGTAATAGTTTCCTGTGGCAAAGAATGTTTTGATTACCGGCGCAGCGCAGCGAATAGGTGCGGCTTGCGCACGGCTGTTGCACAATGAAGGTTGTAATGTAGTGCTGCATTACAATAAATCAGTCGAGCAGGCGCTGCAGCTTTGTGATGAGTTAAACGAACAAAGAGATAATTCTGCGGTGTTAGTCAAAGCTGATCTGCTGATTCCGCATGAATTGGAACATTTGGTCAATGCGGCTCGGAATGTTTGGGATGGTATTGATGTGCTGGTTAATAACGCCTCGCAGTTTTTGCCCGGCCGAGTAGGTCAGGTGGGGGTGGAGGACTGGGATGGTTTAATCAACAGCAATCTTAAATCGCCTTTTTTTCTATCGCAGGCCTTAGCGCCAATGCTGGCGAAAAGGTACGGCTGCATTGTTAATATAGTCGATATTCATGCTGAAAAAGGCTTGCCCGGCTATCCGGTTTATAGCATCGCCAAGGCGGGCTTAACGGCCATGACCAAGTCTTTAGCAAAAGAATTGGCACCGGCGGTGCGTGTTAATGGGGTTGCTCCCGGTGCTATCTTATGGCCGCAGAGTGGCGGCGATCATCAGCAACAACAAGAAATTATCCAGCGGATAGCCTTACAGCGTTGTGGCAAAGTAGAGGATGTCGCCAAAGCGGTACGTTTTCTGATTGCCGATGCCGATTATATTACCGGGCATATTTTAACTGTAGATGGGGGGCGTAGCTTATTCATTTGAAAGCCAGAGCGGTATTATCTTGTGCTGTTGCAAGTTTTCTTTATCAAAGTTTTGCCAAAGCTGTTCGTAAGAGAGTCCATTGATCGGGTGGTGCTCATCGGCGGCAATTTCCGCCAAAGGTTCCAGCACAAAAGCGTAGCGATAAATCTCCTCGCGCGGAATGTGTAACTCATCATCATCTATGACTTGATCGCCGTATATAATCAGGTCTAAATCCAGGGTTCTGGAGGAAAATTTTGATGAGTCGCGGTCACGACCATGCGCTAATTCAATCTGCCTGAGTTGCTTGGCAACCTGTTTGGCACTCAGTTCTGAATGAAAGCGCACAATCAGATTATAAAATTTGTCGCCCACAAAGCCTACCGGTTCGCTCTCATAAATATTGGATAGCGTCAGTGTGCCAAATTGGCTTTCCAATAGTTTTAAGCTGGCAGGTATATGGATTTCCTTGTCAATATTGCTACCGATGCTGATATAGCCTATCGTCATCAACGTTGTCCACGTTCAATAATAATGCCGACATCGCGAGCTTTGCTGATAGCACCTTTTTTATTCAGTGTGATTTTTACCCAGGGAATAGCAAATTCGTTTAATAAAATAGCGGCAATTTCTTCGATCAATTTTTCCACCAAATAAAATTCACTACTCTCTACAAAATCGACTATACGATCAGAAACCGTTTTGTAGTCTAAGGCATAGCTGATGTCGTCGGTGGCTGCCGCTGGTTTAATATCGAAGCCCATTTCAATATCAAGTACTATGGTTTGCTTGATATTTCGCTCCCAATCGTAAATACCTATCAGGGTAGCGACTTCAAGACCGCCTAAAAAGATGATGTCCATTATGATTTTCCGGTTATGATATTCGGTTAATTTATCAGTATCGGGCAAATTGCTCGACTGTTCAAGTTTTGAAAGAGAGGGTGTGAATGATGGAGTGGTTGCTGGTGCCTTTTGCCTATTTAACTGGATCTGTATCTAGTGCAATTATAGTTTGTAAATTAATGGGTTTGGCCGACCCTAGAGAGAACGGTTCTGGAAATCCTGGAGCAACCAATGTGATGCGTATCGGCGGCAAAAAAGCGGCGGCCATTACCTTGGTGGGCGATGCTTTTAAAGGTTTATTGCCTGTGCTATTGGCCAAGATGCTCCATGTGGACAGTCTACTATTATCGTTAGTTGTGTTAGCCGCATTTTTTGGGCATTTATATCCGGTTTTCTTTGGCTTTAAAGGTGGCAAGGGGGTAGCTACTTCCTTTGGTGTTACCTTGGGTGTTGCTTGGTTATTGGGGGGGGTGGTTTCCGCCACCTGGTTATTGATTTATAAAATCGGCAAGATTTCATCGTTGGCCGCACTGGTTGCAGCTACCTTGACGCCAATCTATGTTTGGTTGATTGTCGGTGATATCAATTTAGTGGCGACCTTCATATTGATCTCGATGATATTGTTGTGGCGGCATAAGAGTAATATCCAGCGTCTGTTGGCAGGCCAGGAAACATAAAATGCGTTAATTTCTTGATCAGTGTTATACGATGTGTTGAACAGCGTGAAGCGCTCTGTCGCGATTGATGCGCTTTCTTTTCTAGGCACATCCTATGCTGTCTATCTATTTACGCTGAATACTTACATAATATTTTTGACTAAGGAAGCTGGATGGCACTAGCAGAGCGATTAAAAATCAGCGTGAGTGATTATTTAGACGGTGAGTTGCTTAGCAACCTCAAGCATGAATATATCAACGGTGATGTTTTTGCGATGGTGGGCGTGAAAAGAGCGCACGATATTGTCACCACCAACTTGATTGCTGCGCTACACGCGTACTTGCGCGGCAGCTCCTGTCGCGTGTATTCGGGTGAAATGAAGGTTCGTGTGCAAACTGCCGAAACCGATTGTTTTTTTTATCCTGATTTACATGTGAGTTGCTCAGCAACCGACACCGCCGAGCAGTTTAATTGTCAGCCCAAGCTGATTATTGAAGTATTGTCCGAAAGTTCTGAACGTTATGATCGTGCTGAAAAATTTCATCATTACCGTAAGCTGCCGAGTTTGGAGGAATACATCCTGATTGCTCAGGATGTTGAGCGGGTAGAATGCTATCGACGTAATGAGCTATGGGATTTGCAGATTTATCGACAAGGCGAAATCGCAGTTTTTCAAGCGCTGGGTATGGAGTTGGCATTGGCGGATATTTACGAAGGCGCTAATCTGGCCGACTAGTCAGTGTAAATAAGCTGCATACGCGAAAGATGCGCATCATGCTGTGCAGCGCATCTTGGAGTGCTGGCAAACAACTTCAAGCGCAACTCAGCAATTCATCCATCGGCCAGCGAGGACGGGCGAAAATTTCCAAATTTTGCTGCTGTCCGACTCGTAGGCGTTGGTAGCCTGCATAGGCGATCATGGCGCCGTTATCGGTACAAAATGCCGGGCGGGGGAAATAAACTTCAGCGCCCTGGTTTTTGCACATTTCCTGCAGGCCGGTGCGAATCGCTTGGTTGGCGCTGACGCCGCCGGCCACCACTAGGGTTTTAAGGCCGGTTTGCAGTAAAGCCCGTTTGCATTTGATGCTGAGTGTTTCGGCGACTGCTTGCTGAAAAGCAAAAGCCACATCCCTTTTGTCCTGTTGATTGTTGGCGCTGTGGTTAATCGTATTTAATGCAAAGGTTTTTAGACCACTAAAACTAAAATCCAATCCTGGTCTGTCTGTCATGGGTCTTGGAAACACAAAACGTGGTGAGCCTAAGGCGGCAAGCTCCGCCAGCAGCGGGCCGCCAGGGTATGGAAGGCCTAGTAGTTTTGCTGTTTTGTCAAAAGCTTCGCCTGCCGCGTCATCCAGAGATTCGCCTAGCAGCTGGTATTGACCAATGCCGCCAACTTTAATAAGCAGGGTATGTCCACCAGAAATCAGTAAGGCAACAAAGGGGAATTGCGGCGGATTTTCTTCCAGCATCGGCGCCAGCAAATGGCCTTCCATATGGTGTACGGCAACTGTCGGCACCTGCCACGCCCAGGCAAGACTTCTGGCGGTAGCGGCGCCGACCAGTAAAGCACCCATTAAACCCGGTCCGGCGGTATAGGCCACTCCGTTGATTGCGGACGCTGATAAGTTACTATCGTGCAAAGTTTGTTTGATCAGCGGTATTAGTTTGCGAATATGATCACGGGATGCCAGTTCAGGAACTACACCACCATATTCGCTATGAGAAGCAGCCTGGCTGTATAAAACATGGTTGATTAAGCCTTTTTCGGCATGGTAAATAGCGACTGCGGTCTCGTCGCAAGAGGTTTCTATGCCTAAAACGTACATTAAGTTTTCGAAAAAAGTATTTTGCGGGTATAATTGACGGTTTCAAAGGCCTTTATGGCCTGATGGAATGACAAAATACTAACACAAATCGGATCATTGATAATGCCATCAATTAAAGTTAAAGAGAATGAACATTTTGACGTAGCAATTCGTCGCTTCAAGCGCGCTTGCGAAAAAGCTGGAGTATTGGCGGAAGTGCGTCGCCGCGAGTTTTACGAAAAACCCACTACAGAACGTAAACGTAAAGGTGCAGCTGCTGTAAAACGCCATTTGAAAAAATTGGCGCGTGAGCGTTATGCATTGAAAAATCTGCGTCGCGGTCGTCCGCAAATCTAAGGCGTTAACCATATGAGTATACTCAAGGATCGTATCAAGGATGATATGAAAGCCTCAATGAAGGGTGGCAATAAGGCTAGGCTGGGAGTAGTCCGCATGATTCTGGCTGCCATTAAGCAGGTTGAGGTGGATGAGCGGATTGAGCTGGAGGATGATAGGGTTATCGTTGTGCTGGACAAAATGCTGAAACAGCGCCGTGAGTCCATTAAGCAGTTTAGTGATGCTGGTCGCATGGATTTGGCTGAAATTGAAGAGGCCGAGGTGCTGGTGCTGCAGGATTTTTTACCACAGCCGCTGACAGAGGCTGAAATTGATGCGATGGTTGCTGCCGCGATTAGCGAGGTTGGCGCCAGTTCTGTCAAGGATATGGGTAGCGTAATGGCTTTGCTTAAGCCGCAAATGCAGGGGCGGGCTGATATGGCGGTAGTCAGTGCAAGAATTAAGGCAGGTTTTGCTGCATAAGGTGCTTTGTCGGTCATGTCCGGCAGAATTCCTAAGCCGTTTATAGATGATCTATTGGTCAGGGTCGACATTGTCGACCTGATCGATTCTCATGTGCCACTCAAGAAAACCGGCGGCAATTTTGTTGCTCGCTGTCCATTTCATACCGAAAAAACTCCCAGCTTCTCTGTCAACCGGCAACGGCAGATTTATCATTGCTTTGGTTGTGGTGTCAGCGGCAATGCCATTAGTTTTTTAATGGCGTTCAGTCATCTTGATTTTGTTGAGGCAGTTGAAGATTTGGCAGCTTTTGTCGGTGTCGACGTGCCCAGAGAGCAGTCGGATAAAACCGAATTTTCTGCAAAGCAGGATAGCGTTAGGCTTTACCGAGTGCTTGAAAAGGTAACTGCTTTTTATATGGAGCAGTTGCGTGGCGTGGAGGGTAAAAAGGCTGTTCAATATTTGAAGAGTAGAGGTGTTAGCGGTGAGACTGCCCGGCATTATTCTCTGGGATATGCGCCTAGTCAATCAGGTGTCTGGTCGTCCGGTTTCGATCAAAAAGCCCTGCTGGATGCGGGTGTGTTGGGTGTCAGGGAGGATGGTAAAATCTATGATCGCTTTCGCGGTAGATTGATGTTTCCGATTCGCGATAAGCGAAAGCGGGTGGTGGGTTTTGGCGGGCGTGTGTTGGATGATTCCATGCCGAAATATCTCAACTCTCCTGAAACCGCCATATTTTCCAAGGGCAAAGAATTATACGGCTTGTGCGAGCTGCTGGAAAATAAATCAAGGCCTACACAAATTCTGATTGTTGAAGGTTATATGGATGTGCTGGCGCTGGCGCAATATGGGATAGGTAATGCCGTGGCTGCGCTGGGTACCGCAGCCTCAAAAGCGCATATGGATTTGTTGTTTCGATTTGCATCCGAGTTAGTGTTCTGTTTTGATGGTGATAATGCTGGGCGCCAAGCCGCCTGGAAGGCTGCTGAGACCGTGTTGCCTTGTTTGAGTGATGGTAGGCAGGTTAAGATTATGTTGTTGCCGCAAGGCCAGGATCCTGATACTTTGATACGCGGGGAAGGTTTGGCTGGGTTTCAGGAACGAATTGAAAAAGCCGATGTCTTTTCGGATTATCTATTTGAGCAATTAGGTAGCCGAGTGAATTTGAGTACAGTTGAGGGGCGGTCGCAGTTGTTGGCTACTGCAAAGCCGCAGCTGGAGAAAATTCCGCGCGGCTTTTTCAGAGAGATGATGTTTGCCCGATTAGGGGATGTTTCGGGTGCAAAGGTTCATGATAATCGTAAAAATGCTGATGTGCCGCCGCTTGATAGGGGGATGGTGTCGCCTCGCTTAAGCAAGTCGAGCTTGATGCGTAGGGTTTTGTCATTATTATTACAGTTTCCACAGTTGGCAAAGCGAATTGAGCAGCAGGGGTGGGTAATTGATGATATCAATTTTGCCGGCATGGATTTATTGCAGGATGTATTGCGGGTCATTGCCGTCAGTAAGCCGGAAAATAGTTCGATGTTATTGGAGGCGTATCGGGATACGCCGCATGAGAAAACTGTTATTGCTTTGATTAATTTAGCCTTGGATATTCCAGAGGGCGGTGAAGAAAGTGAGTTTTGCGGTGCATTGCAGCAATTGGTTAAACAAGCTGGTGAAAGTCGGATGAGCGCCTTGATTGATAAGGTGGGCCGAGGGGAGCGTTTGACGGCAGAAGAAATGAAAGTGTTTAAAGCGGGCGGAAAAGCATAATTTTGGAAATGACAGGGTTATGTTAATCATTTATAATATTCTGTTCTGCCACGCTTGGTGCTGAACGTATTGTGAGTAAAGAATGAATCAAGAGCAACAGCAATTGCAACTTAAACAGTTGATCGCAAAAGGCAAGTCTCAAGGTTATTTGACCTATGCAGAGGTTAATGACCATCTGCCCAGCGATATTATTGATCCTGAGCAAATTGATGACATCATTGGCATGATCAATGATATGGGGATTCAGGTTTATGAGGTTGCGCCTGATGACGATGATTCTTTGATTACTTCAGATACAGTCGTTACGGCTGATGATGATGAAGAAGTAGCAGAAGTTGCAGCACTGGCTTCTGTTGATAGTGAATTTGGCCGAACTACCGATCCCGTGCGCTTATATATGCGGGAAATGGGTTCTGTCGAGCTGCTGACTCGCGATGAAGAGCTAAAAATAGCCAAGCGAATCGAGGAAGGGCAGCGTCAGGTGGTAACTGCGATAGCCCGATCTGGTTTTATTGTCGATTTCTTTATTGAAACTTTTGATTCTTTACATCAGGAAGAGTCTAGTCTGCGTTTGAATGATCTGGTGTTGGGTTTTGTCGATTTTTCTGAGGTGGAGTTAGAAGTTGCCGAAGAGATTGACGTGGCGCCAACCGAAGAGGCTGAGGAAGAAGAGTCTCGGGCTATTGATTACGAAGAGGTTAAGCAGAAGGTCGAGCTTTGTAGAAAAGCTTTAAAGTCAGTGAATTCGGCCGTTAAAAAGCATGGGCATGGACACGATAAGACAGAAAAAGCCTTTGATACTTTGTGCGAAGTATTTTCAGAATTCAAGTGGACGCCGCAGTTTCTGAAAAAAATGGTCACTATTTCTGAAGAATTACTGATTGCTATCCGCGATCAAGAAAGAGTGGTGTTGGATATTTTTGTGAAGAAAGCTAAAGTGCCCCGTAAAGAATTTATTGGTGCGTTTACTGGGCACGAATCCAGCAGCACATGGTTGGCCGCTTATCTAGTATCACATCCGCAATATGCTGATGTTCTGAATGTACATCAAGAAAAAATCAAGCTTGCGCAACAAAAGCTGGCCGAGATAGAATCGCAGCACAATTTAAATATTGTCGCGTTGAAAAGTATTTGTCGTAATATTTCTTTGGGCGAGGCTAAGGCGAGGCGCGCCAAGAAAGAAATGATAGAAGCGAATTTGCGCTTGGTGATTTCTATAGCTAAAAAATACACAAATCGTGGCTTGCAGTTTTTAGATTTAATTCAGGAGGGCAATATAGGTCTGATGAAGGCGGTTGATAAATTTGAATACCGCCGAGGTTATAAGTTTTCCACCTATGCAACTTGGTGGATACGACAGGCTATTACCCGCTCCATTGCGGATCAGGCCAGAACTATTCGTATTCCAGTGCATATGATAGAAACCATTAATAAGCTTAATCGCGTGTCCAGGCAGATTTTGCAGGAACTGGGTCGGGAAGCTACGCCGGAAGAGTTGGCTGAGCGTATGGAAATGCCGGAGGACAAAATTCGCAAGGTGTTGAAAATTGCCAAAGAGCCGATTTCTATGGAAACACCGATAGGCGATGACGAAGATTCACATTTAGGTGATTTTATTGAAGATTCAAAGATGCTATCTCCAGTGGAATCTGCTACAATTGCAGGATTACGTGAGTCCACTCAGAATGTATTGGCTGGATTGACTGCTAGAGAAGCAAAAGTGTTACGTATGCGCTTCGGTATCAACATGAACACCGATCATACTTTAGAAGAAGTCGGTAAGCAATTTGATGTAACCCGCGAAAGAATTCGGCAAATCGAAGCTAAGGCGCTGAGAAAGTTAAGACATCCTTCCAGGTCAGAACAATTAAGATGTTTCTTGGATGGTGAGTAACATTGCCGTAAGTGATTTACGCAAAGGATAAATAGAGGGCCCTTAGCTCAGTTGGTTAGAGCTTCCGACTCATAATCGGCAGGTCGTAGGTTCAAGTCCTACAGGGCCCACCATATTGCTGTCAGGTTGTCGTAAGACGGCCTTTTTTCACCTGCAGAATTTTTTAATTGGAATAATGAGGACCCTCGTGTGAATAAAAATTACCTTTTTACCTCTGAGTCCGTATCAGAAGGACATCCTGACAAAGTGGCGGATCAAATTTCCGATGCGATTGTCGATGCGCTTTTGGCGCAAGATCCGCGTTCTAGGGTCGCCTGTGAAACCCTGGTCAAAACCGGAATGGTGATACTGGCCGGTGAAGTGACTACCAATGCGTGGGTCGATACAGAAGAATTGGTTAGAAATGTAGTCTGCGAGATCGGTTATGATAACGGCGACATCGGCTTTGATGGTAAATCTTGCGCTGTATTAAATGCAATCGGCAAGCAATCGGCCGATATCGCCATGGGTGTAGACGAATCGGAAAACCACGAACAAGGGGCAGGTGACCAAGGTTTAATGTTTGGGTATGCCAGCAACGAAACTGATGTTTTTATGCCGGCGCCTATCACTTATGCGCACCGCTTGGTAGAAAGACAGGCGCAAGTTCGCAAAAACAAAACCCTGACTTGGCTGCGTCCAGATGCGAAAAGTCAGGTGACTTTTCGCTATGAAAATAACAAACCGGTTGCCATTGATGCGGTGGTTCTGTCTACCCAACATTCACCGGAAATCGGCGGTAAATTGTTGGAAGAGGCGGTTATGGATGAAATTATCCTGCCGACCCTGCCCAAAGAATGGTTGCACAAAGACACTAAATTCTTCATCAATCCGACCGGTCAATTTATTATTGGTGGCCCGGTTGGCGATTGCGGTTTGACCGGGCGTAAAATTATCGTGGATACTTACGGCGGCATGGCGCGTCATGGTGGTGGTGCATTTTCCGGTAAAGACCCTTCTAAAGTCGATAGATCAGCTGCTTACATGGGGCGCTATGTGGCAAAAAATATTGTTGCGGCTGGGCTGGCGGAGCGTTGCGAAATTCAAGTGTCTTATGCGATTGGAGTGGCTGAGCCGACTTCGATCAGCATTGAAACCTTTGGTACCGGCAAAATCGAAGAAGAGCGTCTGGTTAAAATTGTTCGTGAACATTTCGATTTGAGACCGAAAGGCTTGATTGCTCAATTGGATTTGTTAAAGCCGATTTATCGGCCTACTGCATCTTATGGCCATTTTGGTCGTACCGAAGCTAGCTTTAGCTGGGAAAAAACTGATAAAGTGGATGCATTGCGAGATGCCGCTGGTCTTTAATTAACAAGGATACATCATGAGTCAAGTCGATTATAAAATTGCTGATCTTTCTTTGGCGGCCTGGGGGCGTAAAGAAATTAACATCGCAGAAACCGAAATGCCGGGATTGATGGCGTTGCGTAGCGAATACGGTGCAAGCCAACCATTGAAAGGCGCACGGATTGCCGGTTGTCTGCATATGACAATACAAACAGCTGTGCTGATTGAAACGCTGACCGCTTTAGGCGCAGAAGTCCGCTGGTCTTCCTGCAATATCTTCTCAACCCAGGATCACGCTGCAGCGGCTATCGCGGCGGTAGGTATTCCGGTATTTGCCTGGAAAGGCGAAACAGAAGAGGAAGCTGAATGGTGTATCGAGCAAACCATCATTGGTCCCGATCACTGGCGTCCTAACATGATACTTGATGATGGTGGCGATCTGACCACCATGATGCATCAGAAGTTTCCTGAGTTGATGGCAGATGTTAAGGGTTTATCGGAAGAAACTACCACAGGTGTATTGCGTCTGTATGAGATGGTGAAAAAAGGCGCACTGAAAGTGCCTGCTTTCAATGTTAATGATTCTGTCACCAAATCAAAATTTGACAATCTTTACGGTTGCCGTGAGTCCTTAGTAGATGGTATTAAACGTGCTACCGATGTGATGGTGGCAGGTAAAATCGCAGTGGTTTGTGGGTATGGCGATGTCGGCAAGGGCTGTGCGCAGTCTCTGCGTGGACTGGGTGCGACTGTATGGATTACCGAAATTGATCCTATCTGTGCCTTGCAGGCGGCGATGGAAGGTTATCGGGTTGTGACAATGGAAGACGCTGCGCCTGTCGCCAATATCTTTGTTACCGCCACCGGCAACTTCAGCATCATCACTCACGAGCATATGAAAGCGATGCGCGATCAAGCTATCGTTTGCAATATCGGTCACTTTGATGCTGAAATCGAAATCGCCTCTTTACGTCAGTATACCTGGGAAAACATCAAACCGCAGGTTGATCATGTGATTTTTCCTGATGGCAAACGTATTATTGTCTTAGCGGAAGGTCGTCTGGTCAATCTGGGCTGCGCCACCGGTCATCCAAGTTTTGTGATGTCCAACTCGTTTTGCAATCAGGTGTTAGCGCAAATTGAGTTGTGGAATAATGCTGCCAGCTACGAGAACAAAGTTTATATTCTGCCTAAAAAACTGGATGAAAAAGTAGCTCGCTCGCATTTGGCACAATTAGGCGTTAATCTGACGGAATTGACAGCGGAGCAGGCTGCTTATATTAATGTGCCGGTAGAAGGCCCTTATAAACCGGATCATTATCGCTACTAAATAAACATGCCCTATTCTAGGGCATGTATGATGTTCGCTAAGATACCCTGTTGGGAAGCTAACAGGGTATTTTTTTGTGTACTCAGTTGGCTGGCAAATAGCTAACGAAAAATATTCATCAAAAAAGCAAAAACCACGGAACTTTTGTTGAAAGCCATTATCGGAATGATATGCGCTGAGTAAGTTCGGCTTTTCTCCTGTGCTTCGTGATACTCTCTCGGGGAACAGAACTCTAATCGCAAATTATTTTGTGCATATGCCTGATGAATGTCTGCTCAACAGATGTTAATAGTCTGTAGAGGTGTTTTCGGCATTAAACATGGAGAATCTCAGCAAGCAGAAATAACTAATGATAGGCAGATTTTATAGTTATCCTGTTTTGTAAAGATCGAATCCGCAATTCTAAAACTTGGATGGATGACTAAGCGAAGTTTCGTTTTCTCTGGTTTCTTCGTCGGGAGGTGTGTGATGCACAGAGATTACCAAAAGGGCGCAATTAATTTTTCTAAAGGAATTGAACTAATAGCGCAAACGGCTTTTCACGAAGCAGGTCATGCCGCAGCGATTTATCTTCGCAATAAGCTGCACAATATTAAACCAGTGCCGTTTTATATTGAGTTAACTGAATTTAATCGGCAAAAACGCAAAATGGATGGCATAACAGCAGTCCATGGGGCTGATTGTCAGGCGATGATCAGTGGTGGCCTGATTGTCACTGGGTTGATGCGACCGCCAATTGTAGAGGATCCCGTCTCCGTACATCAGCAATTAGCCTATGAAGCTGATATGGTTAATTTACTGGTTGGTCCTTTGGCAGAGGCGAAACATGTGGCACATCGAGATGGCGAGCTATTCAGTTCTTCTTTAATTACAATTGAAGCCTTAAAAAATTATGGTGGTCATTCTGATTTGCAGCAAGTCAATAGGTATTTGGATGTTTTGCTGGAATTAGCCGAAGCTAAGGAAAGTAAATTGCATAGCTTATTTTTGGATGCCTTTCATTTCGTGACGCAACCGGCGCATTGGCGGGCTATCACCAATTTGGCGCACAGCATGTTAAACGATGATCAAGACCGCATTGTTCGAGAAGATGCCATTGCCATTATGGATTCGGCGATTAAACATCATTCTCGATAATGATTGGTTTAAATTGTTTACTCTAGCCGATAACTTTGCGAATAGCTTTTCCCTTTACTGCAAACATCGCGTTTAATCGGTGATTCGCAGGATATATCGCTGAACTCTGCTTTCAGCTCTCCAGCTTTGTCAGGCACAAAAAAGAAACGAAAATTGGGGTCGGCACTGATGGCAATGTCGATTTTTGCGTTTAAGACGGGTTTGCCGTTAAAGCTGATTTTTAATTGGTCGATGAAGTTGGACTTTCTGATAAAACGCGTCATCTGATCCATTTGCATTCCGGTCAGGTTGGGGTGCGAGATCATCAATTGGGTTTGCGTTGGCTGACCGTCATGTATGCCCTCATCTAGTCGGAATTTGACTTTACCCAGTCGTTTCATCGCTTCATCAAGATCTGCGCCTATAGGTGCAGAGCAACCGCCGCTGGCTTTGACAAACTTTTTGGTCATAGTCAGTTTGCCGTCGTTGGTTTCAGCAATTGCACGAATATTGCTGTAGGTGTTGACTCGGATGCGTAAGGCTAGATCGGCTTTGCCGCTTTCTGGAAAGAATTCGAATTCGCCGACAAAGGGCAGTGGGTTTTTATCGACTAATAACCAAATTTTTTTAATATATTTGTCTTTGCTTTGGGTGATTTTACTGCTGACGCTAATCGGCACAATCGAAGGATCTTCAGCGCGGTACGGTGCTTCAAGTGTGATTACCGAATCGGTTTCCTCTATAGTTTTTCCGGCAAAAAACTGGTTTTTCAGCACTGCGTTCCAGGTGTCGTCATCGCCTTCGTTGACGGCGAAAGCGGGTAGGCTTATCAGCATCAGCAAGCAGATAATTTTTTTTGCATCAATCATGATTTACTCTCTAGTTTAAGATTAAGTTAATCTTCCCATTCCAATTCAGCAAAGGCAATGGTTATGTTTTTACGGTGAAATTCCTCAAATAATTGCCAGTGGTTTTTTGCTGATAGGCTGACGTTGTTTACGGCTTGTTCCAGGGTTTTGCCTTGTTTAATCAGTACTCTTATTTCGTCGGTCATCGTCTGCAAATAGGCTTTTTGCGGCTGCATACTCAGCGGCCAGTCAGTGACCGGGTGGCCATGGCCGGGGATAACCAAGTTGTAATGGTTTTTCTCTAATTTGGTTAACTCTGCCAGCCAGCCTTTGATACTGCCGTCGATCACCGGGATATGCTCCACAAACAACAGGTCGGCCAGCCATAAGGTGTTGGTCGTGCTGTCGTAAATGCTTAAATCGTTGTCGGTATGGGCGGTAGGGTGGGCTGTGAGGCGTAATTCACGATTGCCCAAATTCAGCGTCATGTTGTCTTGTACCTGTAAATCCGGGGGGATGATATTGGCCTGATTGACATGAATATCCAGCGTTTCCGGCGCTCTATTCAGATAATGTTGGCCGCGGCCGGCCATTGCCCGTGCGAGTTTATAATGACCGACAAATTGCACACCCGGTTGTTTAAAGGCGATATTGCCGTAGATATGATCAGGGTGCACATGGGTGTTAATGACATAACACACCGGTTTATTAGTGGTCTGTTTTATGGTGCTACGCAACGCAATGCCTTGCTGAGGACTGCCGCCGCTGTCGATGACAGCCACGCATTTGTCGCCGACAATAAAGCCGATATTGGCAATTTCGCCATGATTTTCCCGATCCGGCCAATGATGTTTTGCCTGATGCAGATAAATGCCTGGGGCGATTTGCTTGACCGTTAATGGGGGCAAAGCAGGGCAGGAGTAGCTTAACAATAGCCCGCAAACCAAAAAAACATAATGCATAGGCTAAGCTCCTAAGTCGTAATGAGTTTAAAAAATTCGCTTTCGGCAACGATGTCATGATTATTTTCCACTCTATCCAGATAGACTAAACCTTGCAAATGATCGAACTCGTGTTGAAATACCCGTGCCGGAAAATCTTTCAGCTCCAGTTCTTGAGATTCGCCTTGCGGATTTTGAAAATAGACTTTGATAGCGCGAACGCGAGGAACCAGCGCTCTGATGCCGGGTACGCTCAAGCAACCTTCCCAATCCTTGTCGGTAGTGCTGTCTGTCACCTCAAAACTAGGATTTATCATGATAATAGGTTGCATCAGCGGTGCGTTTGGATAACGAGCAGTCGGGCGGGAGGCGATAATGATAAGCTGCCAAGATTCGCCGATTTGCGGCGCGGCGATGCCTACGCCGTTTGCTTCCTGCATCATGGTTTGCAGCGTCGACATCAGCGCATGGAACTTTGGGTTGTTAGGGTCATCAATACGTTGGGCTGGCTCACGTAAAATGGGATCGCCTAATTGAACTATATCGGCTGTGTTAAGCATGAAGATCACTGGATAGTGCAATAAATTGCAGCAGTATACTGCGGTCAATTAGTATTTGCTAATCTTTACAAGATGCTGTCATTTATGGTATTAAATGCAGGCTAAGTTTAGGGAAAATTGTTTATACGTATTACCTGTCAAATTTTGGTGTCGGGGCTTCGTCAGAGGAGGCTATTAATAAATCCACGAAAGCTTAGGTTGGTGCCATGCCTTCTAAACTGCTGCTGAAAGACCCTGGTGCTAATTCGTGCCTGCCGAAATTTGATCTGTGGTGAGTATGCATTGGAGTGGTTCTCTTGCTTGGCGCTTTACTCGACAAAAATTATAAATTAACTCTATATGTTGGAGATATTATGAAAAAATTCCATAAAACCCCTTTGGCTCTTGCCATGGGCGCGAGTCTGTTACCAATGGCGGCTAATGTGGCTCAGGCTGATACCAATCCGTTTGCGTTATCTGAGCTTAGCTCTGCTTATATGCAAACAGCTGAAGCCAAACCGGATGCCGCTGGCGGCTCAAAAATGAAAGAAGGTGCTTGCGGCGAAGGAAAATGTGGCGCCGCTATGTCCAAACCAAACCCGGCGGCGGATAGCAAAGCAATTGAAGGTAAATGCGCCACCAATAAACCAGCGCCGACTGCTCCAGCCGGCGATGCGCAAAAACCTGGCAGTGGTAAGTAATTTTTTGTTATTGCCGGTCTGGTAAATAGGCTGAATATTTAAAGACTATGCATACAGCGCCTAATTCCATTTTGGTGCTGTATGCAATTCCTCGCAACCAGCTCGGCGTTTAGATGGCAAAGCTCTCCCCGCAACCGCACATGCCTTTGACATTGGGGTTGTTGAATTTAAAGGCTTCGCTAAATCCTTCTTTGGCGTAGTCCAGTTCTATGCCGTTTAATTTGTCCAGATCTTGTGCTTTAACCAGAACCTTGATGTTGTGCTGATCAAAAACTATATCATCGTTATCAATTTGATCCGCATAATCCAGCACATAAGCATAACCGGAACAGCCGGCTGGTTTTACACCCAGTCTTAGACCAAGGCCATTGCCGCGTTTTTGCAGTTGTTTTTCAATTTGCCTTGCGGCGTTTTCGGTGACGGATAGGCTCATTTTTTACCTCTTTTCTAGTGTATTGCCAGCAGTGTCTTCAAGACGCTGACAAAGTGATCAATTTGTTGTTCATCATTATCCTTGCCCAGGCTTACCCGAATGGCGCTGCCGGCCAATGCCGGTTCTATGCCCATTGCCGCCAAGACCGGGCTGGTTGCCGTAGATGAGGCCGCGCAGGCCGAACCACTGGAAACCGCAATATCGCGTCTATCCAACTGCATTAACAGCATTTCGCCTTTGATACCGGCAAGGCCAAATTGCAGGGTATTCGGCAATCTAGGGGCATCTTTAGCAAAAATTATCAGCTCGGGAATGCAAGTCAGTTGTTGTTCCAATCGGTTTTTCAGAGCGCGGATTCTGGTGTTGCGTTGTTCAAATTCGCTGTTAGCGAGTTCCGCTGCTTTGCCGAAGCCGACAATCGCGGCGACATTTTCTGTACCCGCTCGTAGACCTTGTTCCTGATTGCCGCCGCGCATTAGCGGTGTTAACTGTATGCCATCAGCAAAAACCAGCGCGCCACACCCCTTGGGGCCATAGATTTTATGACTGGACAGACTTAGCAGTTGTATGCCTAGTTTCTTGAATGATAATGGAATTTTCCCCAAAGCCTGCACCGCGTCGCTGTGGATGGTAAGTTTGCGATCAGCCAGATGCTCTGCGATACCGGCTACATTTTGTATGGCGCCAGTCTCGTTATTTGCCAGCATTATCGAGACAAAATCGCCGGACTTGATATCAAGTTGATTAATGGTATCAGGATGTATCAGGCCGGATTGCTGACAGGGAATCACCGTGGTTTTGTGGCGGCGGGCATGGGCATTTTCAAAAATCGATGGATGTTCGATAGCTGAGATAAATGCCGGAGCCTCGCCGGCATTGGCTAAAGCCAGAGTGTTTGCTTCTGTGCCGCCGCTGGTGAAAATAATTTGCCTGGGATGGGCATCAATCAGGGCCGCCAGCTGTTCGCGGGCGGTATCGATTGCGCTACGGGCAATTCTGGCGAAACGATACAGGCTGGATGGATTTCCGTATTGGCCTTGTAAATACGGCAACATGGCATCCAGTATCCGTTCATCTAACCTAGTGGTGGCGTTGTGATCGAAATAGATCATTTAGGCGGATTTTCTTTCCTGACGCTGAGGAAGTTCGATGACTTGTTCAACCAGTTCACCTTGGCGTTTGGCAACTTCGCTGACCAAATCCCGCTCCAGCAATTGGCCAAGGCTAATTTGTTTTAGATAGTCACGAATCTGCTCACTGAGGCCCATCCATAAATCATGGGTTAGGCAAGGTTGTTCGTTTTGGCAATTGGCCTTACCACCGCATTTGGTTGAGTCGACTGGCTCATCCACTGCTTCAATGATTTCGGCAATATTTATTTCCTGTGCTTTACGGCTCAGGGTGTAGCCGCCGCCAGGGCCGCGGACGCCTTTCACCATGCCGGCTTTGCGTAAACGGGCAAATAATTGCTCCAGATAAGATAAGGAAATGGTTTGCCGGGTGGCAATGTCAGTAAGCGTCACGGGTTTGAGTTGGCTGTGAAACGCCAGATCAAGCATAGCCGTGACTGCATAACGTCCTTTAGTGGTAAGCCGCATAAATAGTCCCCTTAAATTAACCTGAATAAAGTAGGGGTAACTATAAATAAACCTAGTAATTTGGTCAAGTATTATTGTGTGGTATGTGACAACTATCTTTTATTGGAGATTGTGGTTTTGCGAAAACCGCAGGATGCCGCGCAAAATATCCAGCTCTTTAGTGTCCAGCTGGCTGCGGTTAAAGATTCGTCGTAAGCGCCGCATGATGGATTTTGAGCGATCAGGGTCTAGAAAGCCAATGTCTAGCATGGTTTGCTGGAGGTGAATGTAAAAAGCTTCCATCTGTTCGGCGGTGGCTAAGGGCATCTCATGCAAATCGCCAACGCAGGTGGGCGACTCTTGGTCTGTGGCGATAAACAGTTCATAACAAACAACTTGCACTGCTGCGGCTAGATTCAGGGAGCTATATTCGCTGTTACAAGGAATACGCAGTAAATAATGACATAAATCCAGTTCATGATTTTTTAAGCCGGAGTTTTCTCGGCCAAACACCAAGGCAATTTTGCTGGGCAAGGGGCACTCGGTTGCGTGGTGAAATGTTTTTACCCATTTAGTGGCGCATTCGCGGGCTGTTATTGACGGCCAGCTAATCGTTCTGTCTCTGGCGCTGGCGCCTAGGACAATTTGGCAATCGGCTATGGCGGATTGCAGGCTGGAGTAAACTTCAGCTGTTTTTAATACATCATCCGCGCCGGAAGCGCGGGCGGTGGCATCGGCATGTGGAAAAAATTTCGGATTAACCAAACGTAACTGATTCATCTGCATGTTTTTCATGGCTCGAGCAACAGCGCCGATGTTGCCGGGATGCGAGGTTTCGACCAGAACTACTTTAAATTTCGATAGCAAGGTAAGTGCTCGGTAGCTAAAAAACCGGAAATTCTAACAAAATATTTGTTATGCTATGGCGGTTTCTACCGCTCATTAGTCAATTCGATTTATGCATCCAATGCTCAACATAGCCGTCCGCGCTGCGCGGAATGCCGGCGACCTGATTCAACGCGCGTCTCAAAATATTGAGAAACTCACTATCGATCAGAAAGGGCGTAATGATTACGCCTCGGAAGTTGATCGTATGGCTGAACATGAAATTATCAAACAGATACGCAGTTCATTTCCTGATCACGCCATTCTAGCCGAAGAAAGTGGCGAACATGTCGGCAATGATTATGTTTGGGTGATCGATCCTCTGGACGGCACCACTAATTTTTTGCATGGCTTTCCTCAATACGCTGTATCCATTGCCCTGAAAAATAAAAATAAGCTTGAGCTGGCCGTGATTTATGATCCTTGTCGGGATGAGCTGTTTACCGCAGAACGCGGTGGCGGTGCCATGTTGAATAACCGGCGGATTAGGGTTGCCAAACATAACAGTATGCGTGGTGCATTAATCGGTACGGGCTTTCCTTTTAAAAGCATGGAAAATATCGAGCCTTATCTTGCCATGTTTCGGGCGGTTTCCGCCGATTCTGCCGGCATTCGACGGGCCGGAGCTGCTGCGTTAGATGTGGCTTATGTGGCTTGTGGCCGGTTGGATGCCTATTGGGAAATCGGTGTTAAGGAATGGGATATCGCCGCCGGAGTGTTGTTGGTGCAAGAGGCTGGGGGAGTGGCAACGGATTTTTCATTCAACGATAAATATCTGCAGTCCGGCAATATTATCGTCGGAAATCCTAGAATGCATCAGTTGATGTACCATACTATCGAGCCGCATATACCGGAACGCTTGAAGTAATCGGCTAAAATTTTATATAGAGCAGGCACAATTTTTTGTGCAATTGTTTTTCTATTATACTTAAGGGCAAACAAACTAAGAGGACACCATGGCAAAACCCTTTATTCTACACATGCTGACCACAGCTAAAAACTTAAGCCCTTTCGATGTCAATATGGCATTGGATGCGGGTTGGATCTCGGCGGTACCTTATATCAATGTCGAACCCAGCGAAGTAAGAGGCTTGGTGCAGGACGCAATTTTTTCACGTAGCCCAAAAAACTTGAAACGCACGGCGATTTTTATCGGCGGCCGGGAAACCAAGCAAGCGATGGATATGCTGAAAACCGCTAAGAACGCGATGGTGCCACCATTTGAAGTTTCAGTTTTTGCTGATCCCAGCGGTGCATTCACCACTGCCGCCGGCATGGTTGCCGCCGTTGAAAAAGAGTTACTTGACAAATTTCAGACGACGCTAGAGGGTAAAAATGTGTTGGCCTTGGGTGGCACTGGGCCGGTTGGTCAGGCCGCGGCGGTGATCGCCGCACAAGCGGGCGCCAATGTCAGAATTATCGGTAGACAGCTGGATAGAGCAGAGCGCATTGCTGAACTGTGTAACGAAGAATTTGGCGATGGTAAAATCGCTGTTACTGCCGGTGCTGATGCCGATAAAGCCGAATACATGAATACTGCGGATGTGGTATTTGCCACCGGTGCGGCTGGTATAGAATTATTGAGTGCAGAATTGATTGCTGCTGCGCCGCAATTAAAAGTGGTTGCCGATGTTAATGCGGTGCCGCCGGCCGGTATTGCCGGTGTGGATTCGTTTGATAACGGTAATCCTTTAGCCGGTTCTATCAGTGGTGCCGTCGCTATTGGAGCCTTGGCGATAGGCAATATTAAATATCAGGCGCAAAATCGTTTGTTGAAAAGAATGCTGGAAAGCGAACAACCATTGTATCTGCATTTTGAACACGCTTTTGAAGTTGCCCGTGAGTTTATTAAATCGACCGATTAATAAATGTTATAGCCCCCATCACCTATAGTAGCCAAAGGGTAAGGTAAAATAAATGTCCAAGCGCAGCATATTACACATGTTCGACCCGATGCCAAACAATAGTCCATTTGATATTAATATGGCTCTGGATGCGGGTTTTGACGTATTGATGCCTTATTCTAACGTCAAACTGGAATATATAAACAATCTGACTCAGGATGTGATTTTTTCCCGTGGTCCGGCAGGGGTTAAAAGAACGGCTATTTTTATCGGTGGTCGGGATATGGGGTTGGCAATTGATATGCTGGAAGCCTGCAAGCCGGCAATGGTGCCGCCTTTTCAGGTTTCGGTTTTTGCTGATCCTAGCGGCTCTTACACCACTGCCGCCGCCTTGGTTGCCTGCGTGGAAAAGTCGCTTAAGGAAGTGCATGGTAAAGCTTTGCATGATTGTAAAGCGTTGGTCTTTGGCGGCACCGGCCCGGTGGGTATCGCCACCGGGGTGATCGCTTCGCTGCAAGGTGCCGATACCTATTTGGTTGATCATTTATCGCAGGATAACGCCAATGATGTCGCCAAGCAATATAATCGCCGTTTTAGCTCCCATCTGCGTGGGGCTGTTGCGCGTAATGATGAAGAAAAGGCGGCGCTGATTGCCGATGTTGATCTAATCTTTTGCACTGCCAAAGCGGGTATTAAGGTGTTAAACGCCGCCGTGCTGGCGCAAGCGAAACAGTTAAAAGTGGCCGGCGATGTCAATGCAGTGCCTCCTGCCGGCATTGAGGGCGTGGGTCTTAAAGACTTTGCCGTGCCGTTGCTTCATGCATCTCAAGCTACCAAAGCGGTGGGTGTGGGTGCTTTGGCTATCGGTAATGTTAAGTATAAGCTGCAACAAAAACTGTTAAATTCACTGCTGGAATCGGAAACACAGAAGTTTATTGATTTTCGTGATGCTTTTGATTGGGCGCGGATTTTGGTTTAAGAAAAACCCGCAAGGTCTGTCAAACTCATTTGCCTGATCTGATGGTTTTCAGTTGTTGCTCCGATAATCTCAAACTTAAGCAGTTTACCGCTTTTTGGAACAGACAGTAAAAATACATTGGTGGCTTATATCCGGTCGGTTGGCTATTTTTTAGGAGTAGGTAATGAGTTTAAATGACAAGAACAATATTTGTTACTACTCAGCCTTTGATTTCCCGGGCTAGCGGGCAATGTTTAGAGCAGAAAACTGCTAAAATTGTTAGAAATGCCGATCTTTCCTCGCTATCAGCCTAGCAAAACTGCCACTCCCCACGGATGTAGAGGCTGAGTAGTTACCAATATTTTAGTTCGTCTGGATACACGCTCGCCAGTTCAGTTAGAGCTTGGATGTGGGAATAGAAAACGTAATCCGGAGGCTATCGGGATCGATATATTGGATTATCCTGATGTTGATATCGTGGGCGATATCTTTGATGTATTGGCGGCTTTCCCTGATCAAAGTGTTGAAGCTATCTACAGCTACCATTTTGTCGAACATGTTGATGATGTCAGCAAACTGTTGGCGGAATTAGCAAGAATTGTTAAGCCTAATGGGCGCGTCGAATTCGTAGCGCCCCATTTTTCAAATCCGTATTTTTATTCAGATCCAACCCACAGAAGTTTCTTTGGCTTATACACTTTTTGCTATTACGCGGATCAATCGCCATTTGCACGTCAAGTGCCGACGTATGGGCATAAAATCGATTTTCATATTGCCAAGGTCGATTTGGTTTTTAAATCCCCGCGGCCGTTTATTTTTCGATATGGTGTTAAACGTCTAATTGGTAGTTTGTTTAATTCATGTACTTATTTAAAAGAGTTCTATGAAGAAAACTTTTTGCTATTTTTTTCCCTGTTACGAGATAAAGTATCTGCTGATCAAGCACGATAACAATGCATGAATGTTTGGTAACTACTTCAGTGTAAATAGATAAACTGCATAGGATGTGCCGACGATAGGATTTGTGATTGAAAATTGTCTGTCCGTTGCACCGCCGCACAGCGAAGCCAGTTTTTACCGTAGTAGTGGCGGTGCAGAATGCGATTTGCTGTTGACATTTCCAGATCAATCAACCTATGATAGAAATTAAACGCAGCCTGGAACCAGCCCTGAAAAAAGGTTTTTACGCCGCCCGCGATGATATTAAACCCTCAGCCGGTTTTTTAGTGTATCCGGGTGCAGAAGCTTACCCGATTGCCGAAGGTGTAAAAGCGTTGGGTTTATCGGCTATGCTAAATCTGATTGCTAGTAAGCGGCCCTAACGAAAACATAGTCTTGATTAACTTGGCTGATTCTAGGATCCTCGGCAGGAGGCGTGGCTTCCATCCGTTCACAACGCAGCTAGGCTGCGCCACGAACGGGATAGACTCAGGATGGTCTTGGCTTCCGTCAAGACCATCACCGCCAACGGATTATTGATCCGTCCTTCTATAAACCACCCGCCGGTTATAAGCGCGGCCGCCGTCGGTATTATTAGTTGCGGCAGGTTGTGATTTGCCGAAGCCGACCGTGGTTAAGCGCTTAGGGTTAATACCTTGTTTCACCAATTCCGCTTTAACAGCCAAGGCGCGGCGCTCGGAAAGATTCTGGTTATAAGCAACGGAGCCATGGTTGTCGGTATGGCCCTGAATTTCGACAGTTAAACTGGGGTTGCGCTTTAAAACATCAACCGCGTTTTGAATGGCGGGGCTGAAGTTGGATTTAATCTTGTCGCTATCGTAATCAAACAATACGCCATGAAACGACCAGCAGCCGTCTTTATCGACGATCGCGCCGCTTGGGGTGTTGGCGCATTTATCTTTCGCATTACTGATTTTGTCCTGGTCGTCATCTTTATCAGGTTTTGCAGGTACAAAGGTTGGCGCGAAATTGCTGCCTTTGAAGAAGACTTTTTTGACAAAATCGCTGATACCGGGTGCGCTGTTGATGCTGTTGGCGGTGGTTGCAAAGCCGCAGCCGGATGCGTCCGCCATTTGTTGCAGATTATCCTGGCCGTCTATATCTGGATCGTTGCCCACCCAGACCGTGTAAATGCACAATCTGTCGCCGTATTTAGCTTTTAACGTATCAGCAGCAGAGATAGCAGGCGCGTCGCCTTTACCGTCGCTGAATACCAGCAGAGCAATATTGCCGGGCGCGTTGCCGATATCGTTTTTGATTTCTGTGATGGCCTCAGCGAGTGGCGTACCGCCGCTTGAACAGCGTAATGAGTTTATTGCGTTACTGAAGTTCTGCGGATTGTATTTTTGAATTGGTTGATTCAGTTGGGTGCTATTCCAGCCTAGGCAGGAGCCGAAGCCGAAGCTGAGTAAGCCGGAGGACAGCGGAATGGCCGGAATGGTTTTATTTAATTTATTCAGCAACTCTTTTTCCACATCCAGCTTGGTGCCTTTATAGTCACCGGAGCCCAAATAAATATTGCCCATAGATGAAGAGGAATCGTTGACTACAAAGAAGCTGTCGGTTTTTTGCACCAGTCTGCCGGCTCTAACTTGCGGATTTAAATCTTCCGGCTGAAAAGTCTGGAGTGTGTGGACAGCCTGAGTGGCGCAACCGGATAACAGTGTCACTGTTAGTGCGGCGGCGAACAATAGATTTTTTTTCATACAAAGGATTCCTGAGGATGTTTGTCTAAACATGGCGGCAAGATTTTGACAATTTGCGTTATTGTGAAAGTCTAGCATTTATTGGTTAATTTTTAATGTAAAAAATGTCCTGATTAGTTTCGATTGTTCAGCGGTCAACAGCCGCAGTGAATAGTGATGTAAATTTCTTAAATATGATTTAGTATTGCTGTCCTTTTAAATCTGCCGACGCTGCCGCGATGAAATTCATGCAAATTCTGTTTCTGTTTTTCTTGATCGTTCCGTTTATCGAAATCTATGTCTTGCTGGAAGTAGGTGCGATTATTGGTGCGTTTCCCACTATTTTTTTAGTGGTTTTTACCGCAATATTGGGCGCATGGCTGTTACGTCGGCAAGGCTTCACCACCTGGCAGCGTTTTCAGGACAACCTCAAGCAAGGGGTGATACCAGCCTATGAAATGATAGAAGGCCCCATTCTATTGGTTGGTGGTGCATTACTGCTGACGCCGGGATTTTTTACCGATCTTTTGGGTTTTGCTTGTCTGATGCCGCCGTTACGCCGAAAAATTGCCCAGTACGTAATTGAAAATTATCTGCTGAAAGCCGAGACGGGTGCTGTATTCCGTCATCGTTCCACCGTCAACGACGGAGTCATTGAAGGGGAATATAAACAGGAAAACAAACCGTAATATCGGGCGGTTTTCGGCAAAATCCCCCGTTTTTTTCAAGGAATAAAATAAGTTTCGCCTGAAATCGCCTGAGTTCGCAAGCAAACTTGCGAACTCAGGAAGCTCGAATTATTCTTTGTCGGCATCAGCGACATCTGTAGCCGCTTCTGGCGCGGCATCTGTCGCTCCGCACAAGGAATTATGTGCAAAACCGGAATAAGCTGGGCACCAGCCAAAATAACTGGTAGCCACTAACACGCCGCCGACCACCAACAACAAGATGCTGGCGGTAAACAGTGAAATGAACAACAGCGCCACCCCGGCAATCAAGCGGATTTTTTTATCTTTTGCGCCAATGTTGTGTTCAAATTTAAGCAAACGTTTATAATCGAAGTTCTTAATATCAAAACTCATGTCCTGTCCTCTTGTTGTTGTGTAATTATTGTCCTGTCGCAATACTTTCCCTTTAAGGCTTGCAAATATACACAGCTCGCCAAAATCTGCAAATAAAAAATGGAAATTTCTTCAATTATCAGTTCGTTAAATGATGCTCAACGCTTGGCTGTTTCGGCACCGCCACAAGCAATGTTGGTGTTGGCGGGCGCCGGCAGCGGCAAAACCCGGGTTTTGGTGCACCGGATTGCCTGGCATTTACGCGTTAACCACCTGCCGGCACAAAATATTTTAGCGGTTACTTTTACCAACAAGGCGGCTAAAGAAATGCGTAGTCGGGTTGAAGACCTGCTTAACATTTCCGCCCGTTCCATGTGGATCGGCACTTTTCATGGCTTGGCGCACCGGCTGTTAAGACAGCACGCCAAACAAGCCAAGCTCCCGGAAACGTTTCAGGTGATGGACAGTGATGATCAGCTTAGGATTATCAAGCGATTGCTGAAAAATCTGAATATTGATGACAGCAAATGGCCGGCCAAGCAAGTGCAGTGGTTTATCAATGGTCAAAAGGAAGAAGGTATTCGTGCTCGGCATATGGCCGATCACGGTGATTTTTATCAACGGCAAATGCTGGTGGTCTATAAGGCTTATGAAGAGCTTTGCGAACGCTCAGGCATGGTCGATTTTGCTGAATTGTTGCTGCGGGCTCATGAGTTATTGCGTGACAATGAGGATCTGCGGGATTTTTATCGGCAGCGTTTTCAGCAGGTGCTGGTCGATGAGTTTCAAGACACCAACACGATTCAGTATGCCTGGTTGCGGCTGTTAACGGAGGGCAATAATAATCTGTTTGTGGTGGGTGATGATGATCAGTCCATCTACGGTTGGCGCGGTGCCAAAATTGAAAATATCTTTAATTTTCAAAAACATTATCCCGATCATCAAGTCGTCCGCCTGGAACAAAATTATCGCTCCACCGGCAATATTTTAAAAGCGGCCAACACCTTGATTGCCAACAATGATAGTCGCATGGGCAAGGAATTATGGACTGAAGCGGGTGAAGGGGAGCGTTTATCGCTATATACCGCCTTTAATGAACAGGATGAAGCCTATTTTGTGGTGGAAAAAATACGGCAATGGGTTAAGGACGGCGGCCTGCGTAGCGATATTGCGATACTTTACCGTTCCAATGCCCAATCCCGGCAATTTGAAGAACGGCTGATGACTGCCGCAGTGCCTTACCGGGTTTATGGCGGTTTGCGCTTTTTTGAACGCATGGAAATTAAAAATGCCTTGGCTTATCTGCGATTATCGGCCAATCCGCACGATGACGCCTCCTTTGAACGAGTGGTTAATACCCCAACTCGTGGGATAGGTGCTAAAACCCTGGACGAGATGCGGGTGCTGGCGCGGCAGGAGCAGTTATCTTTATGGCAGGCCTCGCTGGCGATGCTGGAACAGAAACAGCTTTCTGCACGCGCCGCCAATGCCTTGCAGGGTTTTCTAAATCTTATTGTGCAACTAGGTCTTAACAGCCGAGATAAAGCGCTTTACGAAATCGTCACCTTGGTGATTGAGACCAGCGGACTGATTGATTTATATAAAAAAGAGAAGCAGGATAAGGGCGAAACTCGGGTCGAAAATTTGGAGGAGCTGGTCAACGCTGCCAAACTTTTCGATTATGATCAAGACAATAGCGATAACATCAGTGAACTCGACTTGTTTTTAACCCATGCCGCACTGGAAGCTGGCGATTCTCAAGCCGAACCAGACCAAGACTGCGTACAGTTAATGACGCTGCATTCCGCTAAAGGCCTGGAGTTTAAGTTGGTGTTTATGGTGGGCATGGAAGACGGTCTATTTCCATCGCAGCAAAGCGTAGATGATCCTGGTCGCTTGCAGGAAGAGCGCCGCTTATGCTACGTAGGCATTACCCGCGCCATGCAGCAATTGTTTTTAACCCATGCCGAATCCAGGCGCTTATACGGACAGGACAGTTATCCGCGGCCTTCGCGATTTTTGCGGGAAATTCCTGAAGGTTCCATGCAGGAAATCAGGCTGCGGGCTAATGTCAGCCGACCGGTGGCGGTTACCGCTTCGCAGTCGGTTGCCCCTGGCGTCAAGCATCGCTATCGCTTGGGGCAATCGGTTCGCCATGAGAAATTCGGCGAAGGGGTGGTGTTGCAAACGGAAGGCGAGGGCGAACAGGAGCGTGTGCAAATTAATTTCCGTCATGTTGGAATCAAATGGCTGATGCTGGCTTATGCTAAGTTGGAGGGGGCTTAACCAAGCCCGATGGACGCATGGTTGAAATTGAGAGATTTTTTATCACCGACTCTATCTGTATAAGCCCAGATTCGAACTGGCAGTTTCGAGATTATGTTTCAATAAAATCTTAAACTGGTAGGCAAGGTTTGACCATTAGCTATCATCAATAAAAACTGTAGTTTGGCATGCTATCGTTAGGATAATGCTAAGTTTTTGAATTTTATTATTTTTTATATTGTTCCGGCTATGGCTTTCTTGGAGTACTTATGACTCAACATTCTTCTCAAAACATCCTTGATCAGCTTGATCGATTAGTCGCATCGTCCACAGAAAGCCAACAAGATACAGCTGCCACAGCTAAACAATGGATTGACGTTATCGGTAAAAATCAGAGTTTTTTGG
>Ga0316224_1000932_pt1 | contig 36060 bp, 67 predicted proteins | sample TBH18013metaG_FD_206254 | JGI IMG/M metagenome (GOLD analysis project Ga0316224, IMG submission 206254) | Freshwater microbial communities from Trout Bog Lake, Wisconsin, USA - TBH18013 | ecosystem: Environmental > Aquatic > Freshwater > Lake > Hypolimnion/Profundal zone | place: USA: Wisconsin... | reverse complement strand
AATAGTAGCACATACTATAAGTAAATTAATCGTGTCGTTGTAGTTAAAATTCATAAAATATTTTTAGTCGATTTTAAAGCGATTTAACAGACCTGAAATATGATATAATATGTAATGATTAAAGTTACTTTTGGCTGTTTAAAATCAATCTTAAAATCGACCAAAAAGACAACCAAATGCATAATATTCAATCATTTTCATCAGGTCATTTTCATTTATATGGTAAGGAGATCTCTGACATTACATATCGATGTCCCGTAGTACAAGTGTATTCCATTTCGGGCCTATTTGCTAATATTATTAGGAAATTAGTTTTTTTCCAATTGGTAATTTTTCTAAAGAAGCCAATAAATTGCGGCCCTCCTCTGTTTTGGTAAGCGCCTGCTCTACTATGTTATCCTTTATCAGGTCCTTATCACTTCTTACTCTGGCGATTTCTTTTTCCATAGCTGTGATTTCTTTTCTAAGTTCTTCATGTTCCTGCACCATCAAGAACTTCTTTTCCTGGAGCTTCTGAATCCTCGGATTAGCTACTTCGTCCATATTAACCCGAATAAAAGAACGAATGAAAGAAACAGTACCGTAGGGGGATTCGGGAGAAAATCCAAGTCTTCCAGAAAATCCAGGTCTTCCAGAAGATCCATCCTCTTCGTTAGCCATAAATAATACAAAAGCTTCTCTTGGCTCCACCTCAAACATACGGAGGATCATATGCCAGGTATGGTTTGATAATAACTCCCCTATTATTTTTTTGTCAGGATATGCAGGAACTATAATTTCTTTCGATTGGAGATTTTTAGCCATCATCTCTATCATTTTTCCGTATGTAGATTTGATGTGTTTGATAGAAAAGTTAGAGACCTCCTTGTTAATGTTCTTTTCCATAAGACCAATCTCTGTATAGATTTTTTCGCTGCGGAGTTTCATTGGTTCCATCTCTGCCTGGATCTCCCGTACTTTTTTGTTGACCATATAATCAACCAAGTCCTGCCGAGTTACTGATTCTGGATTTAAGATTCCTTCCATTGTGTTTGTTTTTAGTTTTAGTTTTATAATAAATTTACATCAAGAGTTTCGCTATTTGGATTGTAATAAAGATTTGGGTCCCATGAGATATATTGTACCCTCGCAATATCTTTACAATGGTTGTCTCTAGGAACTTTTGTTGCATTAAACCAAAGAGAAGCTACCTTTTCTTCATTGTCTGTATAATTATGCTCGTCACCATTTGTTTTTATTATGACTTTAATTCCATGTCCGGATGCTGTAGTAAACATAGCATGGACATAAGGGAGTTTTTTGCCTATTTCTTTTAGAGCTTCCGGATCTCCTACGTTATCAACATCTAAACATATTACTCCATTATAAAAATCCATTCCATTAATGGACCTATGAGAAAATATACCAGTAGGAGTGAAACATTGTAACCAATCTTTGGCCTTTAAATCTTGGTGACATTTCAGAATTTTTTCTTTCCATATTCCATTTTTAATATAACCTAACATTTCTTCCAATAGCATATAAGTTACAGGAGTAGTACTTACTTTGCTTTTGAATGTAGTTACCTTGATCGGTTCGTTTGCCATATCAGTTTCTATAAAGATAAATTTACATTGTAAATGTAATAAATAGTTGCTGAATATAAAAATACCAAATGTTAAAGATAATATAAAATATTTTTAAACCTTATAAGAATCTCCATAACTAAATCTGGTTTTTAACATACCAAATTTGCCAAATTCCGAAAAGAGGGAAAAGTCAAAATCAATCAAATTACAGAGTTCTTTTGTTTCCCTAACTGCCCGGGCGTAAGTATAAAGTTTTAATTTAGGCTCTTTTTCTGGAAGAACAATATTGGAATTTGTTATTTTAAAAACATATCGTAAAATAGCTCGACAAAAATCATAGTGCATCTTAAATTCTCCGTAAGTTCTTGGCATCATAAAATGACGAATTTCAATATATGATAATTCTCTCCAGGTTTTTACTGAATGTCCTTCAAAATTACGCACAGTAAAGAAATCCCCTTTATTATAGTCATTACAATCCAGATAAAATTTTATATTGGAACTAACATTATCATTAGGAGGGATAAAAGCCCAAATTACCCCAGGATTGTTGATCATTAATTGTTTATAGTTATTTATAAATTTACTGGTGAAATTTGGGCCAAATCTAGTAATACATTTGAGATCAAAATTTAGATGGCATCCTCCTTCTGATTCTATCTGAACCAATGAAGAAGGGGAAAATCCATTATCCAGAAGATATTTTTGGACCTCTTTGAATTTCGTATAGAAGGAATCAAAATCCTTAAATATACCAGGAAGGACTTCCAAATTTCCACCGTCAATATAGCATTTAATATCATCAATCAGAATAACCTTTTGCCCCCAGTAAGAAATTTCGGGCCTAAATTTCTTAATAATAGTCTCTGATATAGCATTAAATTTTTCCGTATCTGAAATTCCGGAATTTCTAAGGACCGAAGGATAGTATGTAGGCTCTGCAGAAAATTTATTAAATTCTGGTTTAATTTTATAGTTAAATTTTCTTGAGCCCTCACTAGGAAGAAGATTTGTATAAACGGGAGGAGATGTTATGATTTTTACTATCTTTTCCAAGGAGTAATGCTTAGTTAACCTTCCTATGAGTGCTTCTGCAAGATCCCCTCCTTCTAAAATTATGTGCCTTAACGTTGCTAAGGTAAAGGGGGTCATACTTCCAAGGGGTAACATTGGATTATGTGCTGGCCTCATGATTAATTATATTTTAGTTTCTTCGAATGTATGTTGAATAACGTATATAGCAGTATTTTTATCTTTTTTATTTTGGATTGCCATACCATTAAATAAACTTTTTATCCAATTATGGCAATAATAAAAAAACCGATGTTCTATTATTTTTCCCTTTTCTGGTATTAAATAATGCCAAATGACTCCATTTTCTTTAGTAGAATCCGGAATATAGGTAGTTTTTTCATATCCCGTAAATTTTTTGTTTATAAAATAGGGTCTAAATATTTCAGATGGATTTATAAAGGTGTTGAATATAATCTTACCAGCTGGTTTTAGATATTTTTTAAGCCCCATTATCTCCAATGGTACGAGATAATTAAAACTTCCCCTCATAATTATGAGATCGTATAATCCACCATCCTCGATTTTTGATATTTTTCCAGTATATCCTCTCGGTATTGGAGTATTATAAATAAATGGATCTAAAATCCAGGCATTATTTTTCATTGCCTGTGAACTGGACAAAGAGCCATCAACACCACCCCCAATATCAAGGATATCGAGATTCTCTGTTACCATTCGATCTTTAAAATCATCAAAATAGCTACGATCCAGATATCTGTCTGGAAAAAGCTGCTTATATTTATTCCATTGTACTTTTTCTATTGGATCTTCCATCTAACCATTTTTGTGCTTCGTAAATATTTTCAAACATAGCATAATAGCCATGCTCCTTGATATAGATAAAACGATCCTTAGGCCCAATAGATTTGATAGTTTCTAAAGTCTCTGTAGTATTATCAAAATAGTAGGGTAGATCAAGAACTGATATATTCGGTTGTTCTGGAAGAAATTCGTGTGCATGGAGAATTATTTTATGCCCCGGAACTTTTTTGTATAACAAATCCAGCATTGGAATATTTGGGGTCATTTCATCCCCTAATAAAGTATGGGTCTGGTGATTAATTCCTATGGTCTTACCCCAATATTTTCCCCTCTTTCCTCTTGTTGTCGAAATAATTGTTCCCCCGTCTCTTAATGAAACTGTACCAAAAGTATATCCGTATTTCTCGACCTTTATTTGATCAAGTAATATCTGTAGTTCCTTTTTAGTTTGTTCTGGGATTTCCGTCATTGAATAAGGTTCAGTATGATACTTTTCCAATTTAATGATCCTTTTTATCATTTTAATATGGTCATCCCAATCAAAATAGTGTACAGAAGCATCAGGCAATAGCATTATTTTCTTCTCCTCCTTTTTCGGGCTAAGAGAAATAATACATGTAGCATGAGCATTAAATAATGTTTTGAACCCTTCGTTGATGAATTGATTTTCTGTACCGATACCATCAAATGATTTATACCCGATTAAAACGGAGGCAGGCCATCTTTCCTTAACTATATCAATAACTCTCGGTGCAGGAACAAATGTTACAGAGGATGGATTAATTGACGTATCCGGAATAAATGATGGGATTTCAGCAGCTAATATATAGACATCAAATTGACAAGTGGATATGTAATTATAATAGCCAAATAAATCATCGACCCGAATTATGGTAATAGTACTATTACCATAATTAAATCCCTCTTCCCATTTGGTTTTATCCCATATAATAACTGTTACGTCATTATCTACAGCTAATGCTTTGGCTGTAGATAATGTAGAAATTCCATCGGAACCATTGGTAATATAATTGATAGGATCCAATTTAACCGGAATTGCCCCATAACTAACCAATATTCTTTTTCCCATATTTATATTTTTATACCAAATAATGGATATTTTTTCTTTATAATTTTTAGCTCTTTCTCCTGCTCCATTAGCTTTAAAACTAATTTACCTAACATCATCTTTACGTGTTCCTCATCACATTCGGAGATAAGCTCTTTTACAATTTCTATTTGATGCTTTACCCTCTTTTGCTGCAGGCGAACTATATTTCTTTCACTACCCAGAATGGAGAGGAAAGCTCGAAGAATTACCTTCCTGATTTTTATCATTCTGGAATCTTTATGTCCTTGTAATGTTTTTTACCTAAATTTTTTAATTGTGTTCGGACACTTCTTAGATGTACGTCAGTTACTTTTCTTCTCCCATCCACTAGAGGAAGCATAATAACTTTACTCTTTGAATCTCTAAAGAGTAAATGATCCTCAGTTTCAATTTTTTCAAATCCTGATTTAGTGAGGATTTTTAACAAATGTCCGTATCGCATAACACAAGGTTTAGTTATTAAAGAAAAACGGGCTCGTCACTACCAGTATAATAGGTATAGGCAAACACCTTAACATCTTCTATGTCGCATTCAAATTCACTCTCTAGCTCTCTAGCCCCCTCTATGATAGTTTCCATAGGCCTCACACTTTCCCCTTTTTCGTCACCATCTTGGGAAACATAAAATAAATGTTCCACACCCCATCCACCCTTAATTCCCCGTATAGGATATGTCTTGTTGACATATTTTTGTAAGTTGCATCCTTCTAAAAAAACAGGGGGCTCAGATTCGGGATCATCCTCACATCCAGGATGAATGTGATATCCTTTAGAAAGAAAGTATTCCTTAATTTCTTTGTTGGATTTACCATTAAGGATATTTAACCGAACCCTTAATCCATATTTAGTTATATTGGTACTCATATCTATTATTGTTTTAGCTTATAATAATCGTATTCGTAACCTGGAGTTTCATTATGTTTAAATCCATTCTTTAATAGAAAAGGAGGTAAGCATGGGTTGTGTGCATTTTCCACATATACTGCTTGGTCAAACTTTTCCAACCATTTTAGAAAACCAGTAAAGATACCTTTCTTTTGATTCTTTTCCTGTGTATGAATATTGGCAATTTGAATACATTCAACCTTTTTATTTTCAATAATTTTTGGACCAATCCTGAGATATACTTCTTGTTCCTCACAATGATAAATCCAACGGCTCCGAATAGGGCTCAGACCTTTTTGAAGAATGAAATTCTCTACATCGGGTTTAAATAGATCTATTTCATTTTCCATTATTGTAATGTTTATTATATAAATAATCTCCTTTCCATAATAATTTTTGATCGTGTTTAAAACGTCGGAATAATTCGATAAGGGTTAATGGTAATTGATCTGATGGAAATGAATTTTGGTAAGATGCAAATTCCGGTGAATCCTTTTCTCCTGCAATATCTTTGTTTCCTCGATATAAAATACTTAATTCCGCCATCTCTTCTCGGTGATCCGAAAAAGATACGTTTTTGTATATGTAACCATCTATTTTAAGATGGAGAAATACCCGTAGCTGATAAAAAGATTGCTCCAAGCTATAAGCTGATTTCTTTTTTAGTGACATTGCTACAATTCTTTTTTATGATTAATAAAGCTCTATAAAATCTTAGGATAAATTTTATAAAAATATTCCTGTTACGAATACTTGTTTCGAATTCGTATTTTTCTCCGGAAGGAACACCTTGTGATTTATATTCAATACTACATTTTTCGCAGACCTCTTCAAGTATATACATACCGATATAATCAGGTTCTGTATATTTTTGGCAGTTGTTGCAATATTTTTTTTCTATACTCATACTTTTTGTTTTTCAAGTAGAAGTTTTTCCTGTACCCCTTGAATATGTGAGCAATGGCTAAAAAATTGATATCCCTTACAATGGCAATCAAAATGACCCTTGATCAATCTTACTAAATAGGGAGGATTTCCTGGCTTTGATGAAGGAACCTCCCATGCTCTACCTTCCGGCTTATCGTGAGATTTGTGGGTTTTTATTGTATTGTTATCTACCCATCCGGATAAAATTTCATGGTATGGCATATCCATTGGAATAGCTACCCAAGAACTACCACTTACTGCATATCGGATTCCCGTAGTTGGACTAATGAAAATTGCAGGTGGATATTGTCCAATTATTTGGAATGACTTATTCATGTTTTCTATTAACTACCTTTTCTATGAATTGTTGATGTATTTTCGTGAAAATACTCAGCTCCTTAGTTTTACATTGCCCATCGCAAAAACATTTGCTAATGCCACATTTATTTGCTGGTATTGGTAATTTTTTAATCGGAAGTATTTTGTCCATCATTATTTAAGTTTAGTACTTCAATATAGCATAAGCAGGAAGATCCAATTGTTCTTTCATCACCACCTTCTGGCTTAATGTTGAAAAGGCATCTGCCATAAGTTTTTGTAAATAACCCAACATATTCCCGTACTATTGAATCCTGTGGACCTCCCGTAGTTTTGACCTTGATATAGGATTTGTTTGGAATTAAGGTTTTAATTATTTTCTCTGCCTCTGTCAGGAATTCTAAATCCTCTTTATATAAAGCATCAATTTGATCTGTCCAATTAGATAATGACTCATCAACTTTTTGAATAAGAAGGGCCCTCAATTTTTGTTTCTCCTCGGAAAGAACAAATCTTTCGTTCCTTTTAATTGGCTCTAAAGATGCTTTCATATTAGTCAGTTATTTGGATTTTTGACCCTGTTGAAATAAATTTTATAATACAAATGTAATAAAAAGTTCTTGATTAAAAAAATTCTAATTGTTAAAGATTATATAAAGTGTCTTTTAGTATAAAAAATTCTGGTATATTATATTTTATATAATCTTTAACATATAGTTTTATATTATTCAGAAACTTTTTATTATATTTGTTTTTAAATTTAAAAATATGAAAGACAATCAACAAAAACAAAAAGAGAAGAAGGTTAAACCCAAGAAACCTATTTTTGAAAAAATGAATAAGGAATATTGGGCTACCTTTCGCTTCTATGATTCCAAAGGCCGGAGGCTTTCTATCTTTGCCAGACCTTCAAAAGTAGACTATTCCATTATTGTAACAGTTTTAAAATTATCAAAAGAACCAAATATGGCGCCGGGCGATCCCCAATATGGTCCATATACTGGTCCATCTGATCGTTTTGAAAAGGTCACAGCAAAAGCTCTTTATGAAAAGGAGCATCTTTCCTCTTCCATAATGGGGAAAAAATCAGGAACAGACTATTCAGTTCCTTTACAAGAAGGAGAAACAATACCTAAAGCTTTAGTACGCTGGGCAAGGGAAACTTTCTATGTTCAAGTACCAAAACAAATCACGGTATTTGAATATCATAAAGCAAAAAACCTACCTAAGCCGGAAAAGAAAAAAGACCGCTTTACTGTATTCCTAAAAAATGCAGGGCCAAACAAACTGAGTGTTGTGAAATGCGTAAAAGACTTAACCGGTTTTGGACTTAAGGAATCAAAGGAACTTGTTGATAGTGCTCCAAAAGCAATTCAAATTAATCTGGATAAAAAAGCAGCCACAGAATTTGTTGCAGAATTAATCTCTTGTGGCGCAGCGGCAGAAGTAAAATAAATTATACATATTAGACATATAAAAAAAGCGTATCTTTTGGATACGCTTTTTTTGTTAATAGAATATTATTTAATTGGTTGTTATTTCCTGTTTAATTTTGGTTGTAACATAATCATCATCGCTTTCTGGACCCCATGCAGTAGCAATGTGGAATATTAAATTTCCCTTTATGTTAAGCGGGGAAAGAACTATAGGATCCGGCATGAGATTAGGCATTTTTAATTCAACCCTGAATTCAAATTTAGGACTATTAAAATATTGTAGGGTCCTCCCAATTGCTGCAAGGCCTTTTTTATTAAAATCCTTCATTGGGGCACAAATCAAATATACTGGGCTCTGTCCAATTCCATATGTTTTCTGAAGAAGGTAATCAATTGAATTGGTATTAGCAGAAATTCCTTTGCCCTTTAGCATTTCGTGATATTTTTCCATCTCCGTCAAATTCTTGTTTGGAATTATACCGGTATAGTTTTCAATGGGCGAGAGGTAAAGATTATACCTCTCACAAAGTTCCATTACTTTTTTAAATCCGATCAAACGATATTTCGGAAATTTTGCTTCAATCTCCAAAAGGGTATTAGCTAATTCGTTATTAGAATTAGTTTCTTCCGATGATTGTATTTTTTCCTGGAGCTTTTGATAAGTAGCACTATTACGTAATCCAAAGGAGGATAATCGTTGAGCTGCTGAATTGTATTCTTTAATATCCTCTAAATCCTGTACCTGGATAGTAGAGGTGTCTAATGAATTATAGAAATCCTTGTGGATTTTTTGGACCTGTGACAGCTCCTGTGTTTTTGTAATTGCCATAAAATTAAAATTTAGATTGTTCTAAGAAGATTTTATAATTAGATTCTGCTATTTTGATCGTTTCTTTATATCTAGCCCTTCCAACTAAATACTTATGGAGGTTCCAATAAAATCCAGAAACCTCATATCTAATATCTCCATCCTCGATAGACGCAGCAGCAGTACCAATTTTCCAAATAAGAATTGCTACATAGAGGATAATACTAAAAAGAACAATCAAGTTATTATCATAATACTGATTAAATATTATCAATGGTATTAAATTGATGGCCATTTCAAATCCAATTCCTAATATTCGTATTGTAGTATTAGTAAATATTGTTTGGAATGGTCCCTCGTCGTGTCGAAGCATGATAACTAATGAACAAATACAAGTAAAAATCATTGAGATATTAAAACCAATACACATAATATATGCTATTGTTGAAATCCCATCTCCCCGATTTTGAGCATTCCATATAGTTTGTATAAATGGGATAACATTCCTGTATATGAAAAAGATTGAAATTACCATGTAGATGGCAGAAAATATTTTTTTACCTATCATAACATTTAAGATTATGGTTTAATTAGATTTTTTGATATCCGGGGAATGGTTCTGATATTTCTTGAAACCCTATACTCATTACTAGATGGAATTTTCCCGATTCCTCTATAACATCGCTAATGCTACAACTCCTATTTTCCCATCCTGCACCAATTCCTCCTTGTGACATCATATAGGCTTGGTTTAAATTTTTAGCCATAACCTTTCCTTTCATTGTTCTTGGAAGATTTGGATTCCCTTCCAGATAATCCTCAAACCCAGGACTATCTGATAACCAAATGGAATATTCTTTCATATTTTAGTTTTGAAAAACAGGCCTCAAAATTTCCTTTTCTTGTATCTCTATTTGTGGTACTGCAGCAAAACCTTTTGTAATGGTTTCAATAATATACCTTAGATGTTCTGCGCTGTCCCGAAATCCATTTTCGTGGGCAATGTGAATATTTCCAATAAGAGCTTGGCAAAAGGCAATAGTAGCAATATTTGAACCTTCTTTTGTAAAGACCGTTTTTTCGCTGAGATATCTACTTTCATCTATCTCAGGTGAACAATCAATACGAATATTAGTTTCTTCCGGGACAAATTTGTTTGTTATGGGATTAACCTCAAGAACTAATTGAGCAATAGCAGTGAAATATACTTTGTTTTGGGTCATAATATAATTTTGTATAAGTGATCTATTTTTCTTGATAAGTCCAAGCAGGATCACATAAATTATCAGCTTCCTTAATGGCATCAGATAATGATTCAGCTTTAGAAATATAAAACTTAAATCCCATTAATCCTCTTGAAATATAGCTATTTTTTAATGCAGCTAATATTTCATCCAGTGAAGCAGATTTAAACTGATCAGAGGTATTGTAAAGATAAACAGATTTTTTATTTGTATTTATATGCCACCAACCCCCACCAGCTATTTTAAATTCTTTAATCCCTTTGTTTCTTTCTAAAAGATCCCGATGAAATTCAACATCACCCATCAAAAATTTAGCATCAGCTATTAAATACTTTTTTGCCATATGGAAATTAGCAGCTATACGGAGATTAATAAGTTTTTTCAGCCTCCATTCTTTTGCGGATAGATGAAATGGTTTTTATGTTTGCCCTGCCAAGGTTTTTAAACCTTAGATAATCGCTAACAGTAAGACCAAATGCCTTGGCTGCTTCTTCATTAGTTTTATGCTTGATAGCAATTCTTGAAAATCTGCCTCTTTCGTAGGAGTTAAGTGTGGTTGTGTTGATCGTGTTCATTTTTATTTTTTTAGTAATAAGTTAAGTTTTTTTGATTAGATCCTTATAAATTAAAGATCTATTGCAAATAATCTTTTCATCTGCTCCTGTAGTGCAGGTGACTGATTTTTTAGTATTGCCTTGTTCATCCTTACCTTTGTGTCCCTGGCAAGTTTATTCAAATTAATGCGGGGATTAGGAAAGGTAGCTAAAAAGTCATCGCATATTTTTTCAAATTCTATCCGATCCCTATAAAAGGATGCCATTGCTTTTGCCGGTACCTTAATTTCTTTGGTGTATATTTTACTACTACGAGAAACATAGGTAATTCCTTTTAACCCTGCTACATCCCCTTCGGTTCCCCCTGAAATCGAGCACTGCAGAATTAAAACTGGTGGTTCCTTATCCCCTGGTAAAGTCCAGAGATTTTCTCTCTTTAGCTCATAAATATTATCTGTTTTAGCATAACTATCCTCCTTGAAGGAAATTTTACTAATTGGTAAACCATTATATTGATTAGCATATTTTAAAGTAATATTTGCCATCATTACACTTGGATCTACCTTTTGAAGTTCTTTAAGAAAGTTAGATTTCTGAATTTCTAAAAAATCAGTAAATCTTTTTTGTAATTTAATACTAATTTCGTTAATGGAATTAACTTCTATCTGGATCTTCTCATGTCGGTCCTGAACAACAATATCAATCAGATCGCTCTGGCTAATTTGAGTTTTAATCCCTGAATCCTCTAAGGATTTTAATGTTAATGATGTTTCGGTTTTTGTTATCTTTTCACTCATTTGTTAATTTTTTTAGAATATAAAAGTAATGAAAAGTTTCAGCATAAAAAAAATCCAAAAGTTAAAGAAAAGTTAATTATACGCGATATTACTCCTTTGAGCCTACTCGCTTATAACCAGTCGCCATAATCTGAGCCCTCTCGTCATAGAAGGAATCATTTTGCGGAAGTGGGGAATTAAGGCCTTCTACATAGCGGTTATACATACAAAAGGCGGATGCTATCAGGACTGTATCATGTATTTCCACATCATCCATTCCTTCCATCCTAGCCCAGGAAATATCGGATTTTCTAACATTTTTACCACCCAATGCTACCTGTCCTGCTAAATTTAGCATTGCTCTGGTTTTCTTATTGACTGTGGATTCAAAAAGATCTTTGATGACTTCATCCACCCAATGAGCATCCTCTTTCAGAAGTAAGCGGGCAGTAGCAGCATGGCTCTTTGTACAAAATTCACATTCGTTCCTTGCGGAAACGTATGTAGCTATTAGCTCCCGAAACGCTACAGGGATGGGAGATTCCCCGTGCAGGATTCCCTGAGCTAATTGGTAAAGATATTTTCCCATATCTGGGCGAAAATCTACCAATCCAATAATTCCAGGTTGTGGATTTTCTTTTAATTGAATGTGTGCCATATTATTAACTTGTTTGAGGTGTGCGAGTTCTCCTTCTGAGCGAATCCAAAAGGGGTTTGATTGGCTTAAAAATCTTTTTTCTTCTATCACTTCCTGGTACTTCTACAGTTCCAGTAAAAACATGTGTTTTTCCTTTGGAAAGTAAGTATGAAAAATAGCATAATCTTGCTGCAGGTCTACGGTCAACGAGATTTTGTTTAATCCTACGACCACAGCCACAAGTACATGTGACATTGGATAACACCCGGTAGTCAAGCTTATGTTTTTTAACTTTTGCCATATATTAATTATTTTGTTCCTCTATAGAAGTAGATCCAAGATCAGTATGTGTGGCTCCTAGTTTTTGATCTAAAGCTTTAGAAGCATCTATTATTCCTAATATTGTTACTCCAGAGATATCGCCTAGATTTTTTAGCATATTGGAAGTATTTTTAAGGGCTTCCTCCTGTTTCTTTTTGTCCCCTCCAAAATCACGATCTCTTTTCCCTTTAATACGTAATCTCCCATCCTCGATAGATGCACAAGAATACGAGGGATCCAATTTGGTTAATATTTCTGCACTGCCAGGTTCATGCAAAACTACAACACCTGCAATATCCTCTTCTTTCAAAATGGCTTCTATTTTAGCCATTGCCTTTTTTAATTTGGGACTATACTGCATTTATTAAAACTTGAAGATTGAAAAATATGAACCATATAATAGCATGGAAATAATAATAAGAAATAATAAATGTCCTAACCAATATTTAACTCTTTTTGGCTTATAGCTTACAACTATCATAATATGCCAAATAATAGCTAATATTACAGCCAGGATCAATAATATAGTCCCAATTAATATTCCTAATACTATCATTAATAACTTGAATTAATATACAAATGTAATGAAAAGTTTTAACATAAAAAAATTCCAAATGTTAAAGAAAATATAAAATATGACATTTCGTCACATTGGGCGGCCTTATAAGAGTATTATCCGGAACTAGAAAAAAGACAAAAATGTGAATTTTTAAATATAAAGATGCCGTTTTGACCAGTGTATAGATAAATTTATTGAAAATATTAGCCATTTTGTCCAATTTATACCTTGGCATAATTTTTATGCTAATATAGCTAATATAACTAATATAACTATGTACAAGAAAAGATTAACATTAGATTGGCCATTCAATTTTAATGAGGCCTTAACAACATTCGCGCAGGATGCACGTGAATTGGTTGAAGATAGAATGTCTGCTATCTCGGTCAATATCTCAGAAGAAGAAAAATTCTACAAAATCTATGTTCTAGCACCTGGCTGGGAAAAGAAAGATTTTAAAATTGGCATAGAAAATAATATTCTAAGTATTTCTGCCGAAGCTAAACTAAGGGATGAAAATGTAACTTGGTTAAAAAAAGAATGGGGTATTGGTGCATTTACAAGAAAGTTCACGGTCAAAGATAACGTGGACACTAAGAGCATCTCCGCCAAATATGAGAATGGTATACTTGAAATTTCTTTGGCTAAAACTGAACAGAAGGCTATAAAAAGTGAGATAACTGTACATTAATCAGTATGTAGCAGCTATTTAGAGGCTCGTAGCTAAGATAAAATCCAGAATCTTGGTTACGGGCTTCTCTATTAATAAATAGCTTAATTTTACATGCGCTTCGTTCGAGAGAGCGCCCCGATTTTAAAATATCGAGGTAAAATTATCTACCCTGTCTTCTATATGGTTTTTGTTTTGGTGCTTTTGGTGAATTTCTTTTCTTAGCAACTCCTTTTTTCTTAACTCCGAATGTTATTTTTTCTGCCATAATACTATTTATCCATAACACAAGAAAAAACCAACTTTCGTTGGTTTAACCGTTGGTAAGTCAGGCACTTTCTGGTGATGAAAGCCAACATCAAACTACCAAAGCTCTTATTTATTATAAGATTCAATAACACTAATAAAGGGAACTTACGGGTCCCCTTTAATCTACATTTCAGCCCTTCACCGGGTGCGTAAGTTTTTATATAGCGAAAGTTTCGGTGCCGGCAGCACGAAATCCTTCCCAATGATACGTACTATGTGTCATCCAAGAGTGAGATACTTTAAACATAACATCTGCCCAAATTTCCTTAACCGGTTCCTTCTTTTTCTTACCTGTGTTTTTGGAACTTGTATCCTCCTCGTCTTTCTCGTCGTCTTCCTCTTCTTCTTCTTCTATAGCAAGGGTATGAACATCAAGAATTTCAAAGTTGGCATTTATCCAGGCTTCTTGTTTAGCAAAATTTCCTAAATAAGGATAGAATCGGGAAGCAGAGTCAATTCTTAAACGAACTTTAAGTGTGTCATTATCCAGTGCTTCTATTACTTCCCCTACGTAATCTCCTTCTATAGAAAAGCTATTACCTGGTGTTTCAATCGGATCGAAATCTCTCCGTGGGCCGACACGGACACCTTTTTTAAACATGGTCTCTTTGGTCTTATCCGGAGAAATAACGTAGATATCATATTTACCAGTTATTTGGCGAACATTGAACACATCAGCAAAAGCTAATGGTGGTTCCTCGTGAACATTTACTTCGTGGACAACTGCCTTAACAATATCAACAGTAATGATCTCCAATGAAGAAATAAATTGGACTAATTCTTCTGTGAATTGTTTGTGTACAAGAACATCTGCTAGGATCTCTCTGATGACAGCCGGCGTAAGGTCCTTAAATGTTTTTAGATAACGAATCCGGCCTGGCCTTTGTAGGAGGTTCTCATTGACATGAAGTTTGTTGGTAGTAAGAATGAAAACCCTGCGATAGATGGAATTTAATGCTCCATCCATGATAGTTAACATGTCCGCATCGTTTTCGAATATTTTTTCATACTCATCTATAAAGATGGTAATATCCTGTGGGATGTCATTTAAGTAGATATGGCAATCGATAAGATGCCGATCTACAATAATAACGGGTTGTTTCAAATTGTTACAAAGAATTTTTGATGTAACAGTTTTACCTGTTCCTTTAAGGCCATTAAGGAGTACACCCAAATTACCCTCTGACGCTTTATACGTCTTAAGAACACGGCTAATGAGTTTAGACTCCAGCCCATAGATCTTGTAATCAAACTGAAAGTCTTTGCTTAGAGGTCGCAAATACTTACCCATTAGTGGGTCCTGCTCGAGAATATAAACCCTATTCTCGAGGAGACGGTTCTCTGTTCTTGAATCCCTTAAAAATAGTAGTCCGTCACGCTCGACCCAAACTCTAGTTTCCTTGTCTTCTTGGATTTTTTCTTTTTCCATTGTTGTTTTGTTTTGATTGTGTTCTTTAAAAGTAAATAAGATTCTATATTAACTATGATTATCTTACTAGTTTAATTGCAGCTTTTATCGTATCCTCTAACTTATTATAAATAGGTGAAGTTAATCCATGTTCTGCTAGAAGATGTTCCCACATAACATCATTGTATTCAGTCCTGAATGCTCCTTCAGGTCTACCATAAACTACTTTAGTGGGTTTCCTCCAAGTCCATAGATGGTGTTCTGAATTTGTATTTAGACCCCAGCATTCTCTTGTACGAGGAATCCAAAACATTATGCAATCAGCTCTCTCTAAGCCATTATGCTCCCAAATTGGTAAATCCCTTCTACCTTTATCGGATTCAAATCGATTAGAAAATTCTGGCAGAATTAAGGTACCAGTAAATTCTAATTTTTGGAAAATTTCAATTGCCTCAAACCTCCAAGAAGTTAAATGAATTTGATTACCACGAACTGTTGGCCCTGCTAAAAATACCACAGGTCCAGCCACATTTATTACATCCTCTATGGAGGACTCGTATCTCATGATATTCATATAGACAATTTTATAATAGGTTTGAGGGCTTCCCCTGTTGCATCCCAGAATACACACCCTCTTGGCCCATCAAAGGGCTAATATTTTTAAATCCTGTACTGCACACATTATCTCTTTGGCAGGACCGGAAAAATGAATCGTTAATGACATATATTCGTCTGGATTTTCCCCACGTTCTATTAGTTTTGTTAATGGAACAAATCCAATAGCAGTATTATATGATATAGCCATAACAACATCCTCCAATTTTACGGAGGAGGATTGAAATTGACAACCTTTAAATCTTATAAAGAACTTATCATCGCTGAAGGTACCTCTGAGTATTATCTCTATTATACCATCCTCTTCCTTTATGGACCTTAATAAAGTTCCTTCTAAATTCTTCCAATTAAAATTGGGAAATTCATATACCATAATATTTAATGAAATTGGACATAGTGAAATTTCTTTCCCTTTTGTACTAATAGGTACTTATCATAAAGTAGATTCTCCTTTTTGATTAGAAATTTATCTGTGATCCTTTCTTTATTTATGCTAACGCCATTATTGGCAATCATTTTTCTTGCTTCGCCCTTAGATGGAAAAATACCGGTCTCAAAAAGAAATGTAATAATATTATTATCTAACAAATTTATTGAAACCTGTGATTTTGGTATACCTTTGAAAATATCCAATAATTTTTCTTCACTCAAAGACTTTAATCCTTCAATAGTATTACTCCCATAAAGAAGAATAGATGATTGTTGTGCCTGTTCTAAATCTTCTTTAGAATGTACCAGCTCTGTCATTTCAGCAGCTAATACCTTCTGGAGTAGTTTAGCATCAGTATTTAGTTTATGTTTATTAACTAACCATAAAATTTCTTCCCATTCCTTTAATGAAAAGGTATACATCATTTTTTCTGCATCCTCGTCCGCAAGATTTAACCAATATTGATAAAATTGGTATGGTGTAGTTTTCTTTGGGTCAAGCCATATATTACCGGATTCGGTTTTTCCAAATTTACTTCCATCTTTTTTGGTAACTAATGGACTTACGCATGCAAATACAGTTTCTCCAATTCTTTTATGTATGTAATCTATACCAGTTGTTACGTTACCCCATTGGTCAGATCCACCCATTTGTAATTTGACCCCAAACTTACGATATAAGTAATAGAAATCATATGCTTGAATAAGTTGATAACTAAATTCAGTAAATGATAATCCATTTTCTAAACGACTTTTTACCGAATCCTTTGATAACATGTAGCTAACAGTAATATACTTACCAACTTCTCTAATGAAATCTAAAAATGTTTTATGAGCAATCCAAGATTCGTTATTTTTTAATACTGCGCAATTAGGTAAATCCTCAGAAAAATCCAATAATTTTTTTAATTGTTTTTGGATATCAATAGAATTATCCATTACTGCCTCCTCCATCAATAAGGACCTTTCATTGGCTTTTCCTGATGGATCTCCAATTAATCCTGTAGCTCCACCGATAAGAATGTATGGCTTATGCCCAGCTTTTTGAAATCTCTTCAGGAGGATTATTTGTGCTAAATTACCGATATGTAAGCTATCGGAAGTTGGATCAAATCCTATATAGGCAGAGGTCATCTCTTTGTTCAATTGTTCCTCTAATCTGGGAGTCATCTCTTGGAGTAATCCCCTTTGTTTTAGATCCTGTATAAATGAATTCATAGAATTACTTTTAAAGAGGCCGAATAATTCCAATCACTTTGTAATTGACAGGAAATCCCAAGTAGTTCTTAGGAAGATCCTTTATTATATTATTTGGATCCTCACTTAACCTTACCTGTATATGATCATTTCCAACCCCACAGGCATTGATTTCATTATATTTGGATTTGTACTCCTTCCAAAATTCTTTGGCTACTTCTTGGATAGTCATATTTTATTTTTAGTGTTCCCTCGACCTGACTTGAACAAGTGACCCCCGGCAAAGGAAGCCGGTGCTCTACCAACTGAGCTACGAGGGAATATACCTGCTTTGGTGGGACTTACCAAATAAACCGTTTGGCCTTCGTCTTTCTGGTAAGTCTACCACCACGGCAGGTATTATTAAAATTATGTTAGTACTAAAGGTTCTGTTTTTTGAACCAATTGTATACCTAAGCTTGCAACTAGTAATTCTATTTGATCCTTATTAAGGTCCGTTAATTCTTTGCCATTCCAGGTTGCTTTTGCATCAGGATTAAAAGGTGTTGGAGAATAGAATTTATGAATAGTACCATCTATTGTAATATCCATATTTGTTGTTCCGCCATCTCTTGCTCTGATAAAATTACTTATCTTTCCCTCCTTCATACCTGTTCCTAAATTTCCAAACCAGAAACGATGTCCTTCGTAACTAAATTGATGCGCAGGATAATCGACAAGAATAAGATCCAAATCCTCTGTCATATAGGAATACTCTATTTTACGATGATCCGGAAATTTCACGTATTTTTTGGACAAGACATTTTCTATGGTTTCTTCGTTCCATAGGGGAATGAATTTATCATAAGTCTTCATATTTCCAAGTGCTACCCTATGTAGGAAATTAAATTCCCCCTTTTTAAACCCGAATTGGAGAAACAAATGGTTTTCATGCTTGTTAATAGTAACATATGTCGGATAATGCTTATTATCGATAATTTCCGGACTAACTAATTGGGCAATTATATCAGTTCCCCCTCCCTGGCACATCGAACCCCTGCAATTACCAAATCCTCCTTCTAATGGTATAAAGAAATCCGATTTGGGATACATGATAAATATTTCGGGGTGCAAATGATGATACTCAAAAATTACAACCGTAAATTCAGTAGGTTTATGGTCGCTATCTCCAAAATAATTACCAGTTAATGCTGGATCCATGCTAGAATATACTTCTATCTTACGTTCGTCGAATTCAGCCATATTTCCCATTGGCATATTTGATATTTTTTCGAGGTCGACTTGATATAGCATATTCTCTTTGAATTTTATAATACAAATGTAATCAAAATAATCTGACTATAAAAATTTTTAGTGTTAAAGAAAATATAAAAGATAAAAGACCTACTTTTTAAGTACTGTCTTCGTATAAATTTCTGTTATTGTTAAACCCCGATTCTGGCCTCTTAATGCTTTTTTAGATCTAAGCTTATCCCACCATTCGTGGGCATCCTTTTGTTCTTGTATTTTTTTATCATTTACCCCATTTGGTTCCAACAAAAATTCTTCTGGTGCAATTCCATAATTTCCCATACTAAAATTCGATAAGTTTAAAAATTGATAATTAGTTTTATTTAGAAGCAAACACACCACAATGGCAGTCTTCAATTCTAACTATAGGATGATGTTCTTTACAATCAACTAAATGAGCATTAGCAATAAATAACCCGAATAATATTGCAGGCAGAGCAATTTTTAATGCTAATCTTCCAAATTGGGGAATATTGAAATTTGGCTTTACAAATTCAATACTCTTGAGGTAATTAATAAATCTCTTTCCAAATACCATTCCTAAACGAATTCCAAGAATAGTAATAGCAGCTCCGGCAAACAGAAGGAATGGTATTGCACATGGTGTTACATTCATAATAATCTGGATTTAAAAATTAACAATAAACAATTTATTAAAAAATTCGATCCTCATTTTTAATTCTTCTAAACTAATAGAACTTTTTGAACCCTTCTTTTGGTTATCAATATGTTTAACTAATTTACAATTAGCTGGGTGCTTAATAATTTCAAGAGGAACATTATTTAAAAAACCATCTTTAACCGAATATAAATGATCCCTACTTACGCCATTTAAATTATTACCACCATTCGATGGTTTATACCAGCCAAAAGATTCAACTAATGATAGATCAAAATATCCTGGATAATCGTAAACATTAAATTGAAATTTAGAAAATTTTCGATAATTCTCATAATAGGATTTTTTACACTCATTACAAATACACCCAAATACTAAAATTTCTTTTTCTATTTTACAAATTTTACATTTTTTAATAACTTTTATCCCTTTAAAATTAACAGAATTAGATTTATAAATTCTATTTCTTTGTTTTGCTTTAAAGCTTTCTCTGTCTGAAACACCTATCCACGAATTAGAGATTTTTTCTTTAGTTTCATTAGATGTAATCTTTCCAGTTAAAGCTATAGCTATCTTTTTATTTGTTTCTTTCCTGCTTTTATTGCTACTAAATTTTCTTGAACACACAGAGGAACAAAATCTTCCAGAAGCATAATTTCCGTCATGAATATTAGAACAGTTTTCACAAATACACATTAAGTATATATGTCAAATTACTGTTCTAATAACAAGGTACCTTTTAATAAACTCCGGCCCAATCCTTGTACTTCGAAATTGGTTTAAATGCCGGTAGAATTGTGGCGCAAGTTAGCAATCAATTGGCTCAGAACCATCGATAAAGATGGACATGCTCAAGATTGAACTAATGCCTCAGCACATTCTTAAATAATTTTCGGGATTACATTCAGCCTATATCCGGAACGAGAGCTTGAACCCCTTCAGCCTTATGGTCAGCACCCCAAAAAATCGCCGGAACTCGCTATCTATGGAACTATCTTCCTACGGTGTGTCTGGTGCACCAAACTATCCGGATTAGAACACTTAAGAACTCGGTTACAGGAACGATCTTCAAATATCTAAAAAATCCCGGAGCTTGTTTGATAGAGCCTATAGTATCACACACGATGACTACAAGTACTCCGGGATCTAATCTTTGGTTATGAACTGTTACGGACTAATCAAAGAACTTTAATAACATCCCACCCATTTAATCTCTGGAACACGCCTCCATAAACAAATGCACTTGGTGGGCATTGCAGAAAGAAGCCATAGTGGCACGCATTTCTTTTCTACCCTTGGGGAAATAGCGTATTTCTTTCATCCCCAATTCCCGATCAGTTAATGGCTTTCAACAATCTTGAATATTTTAAAATATCCAAGAAACCCGGAGTTTCCGGGCTCCTGAATAATCTTCCGGTTTGCTCTTTAGGTATACCGCCGTCATTGCTATCTGAGGTTTCACTTATTACAACTTATGGAGAGATCTTAAATTACTATTTTATCGAGAAACCAAGGATAATTCTGGTTTTTCCTGTACTGTAAAGTTTTGTATCTTTCCACACGATGGGCACTCATGCTCATAATATCCAGGATCCCTAACAATCATACCTGCTGGATTATGTTCGGGATGCCTGCATATTTTCCCCTTTGGGAGATCCCCTATTTTTCTTGTTCCTTTTTTAGGATTACTTGAAAAAATATAGTTATTCATATACTATACATTTAATGATGATTGAATTAAGGATTTCCAATATAAAATGTTATTGGGATCAGAAATGAGATTAAGGTAAACATCTTCAGCTCTCTCATTGGAGAGAATATTAGGATCCTCCGATTTTATTTTTCTGATCATTTCTACCTTGTATGGTACAATTGAATCCCAATCAGCAGATTGAATGTATGCATCGCTCGCCCAACCTGAAGTTGTTCTTAATTCCTTGATTTTCAAATAATGGCTAAAGATAAAATCTAAGATATCTTTATCCTCTTCCTTCATCTGAATAGCAAGGTTAATTATTACCTTCATCATAGTATTTCTTCTTGTGCTGTGACCTGATTGTACATAGAATCCTTCTTATCACATTTTCTTGCAATGACATACTCAGCAAGATCTGCCAGGCCATTAACGATGAATGGGAAAGCTGGGGATTCTGGATTGTGACCCAATGCGATTGCGTATTTTTCGTACATAATTATGTTGTATATTTGGTTAATAAGAATATTACTGTTGCAATTAAACAAATAACAAAAAGCCATTGAAAAAAGGATCTTCTTGTCTCCGATCTATAAACACCCTCCACCTCCTTTTGCCATTTATCCGGCATCGTGTGTGTTTTATAGATTTTTTTTATTGGCTCTTCTTGCTGTTGCTCCTGGTTCATTTTTAATTTTTTAATAATAAATCCCGGAGGAATAGGGAATGCCACCAAACCCTATTCCTTTGCTCCGGAAAATCGTAGCGCATGCATCGAGTAAATGGAAAATCCCAACAAGGCCTGCCAGCATGTACAACGTACGATCTAAATATATTTAAAGAGCTTCCCAATCTTCTACTTGTCCTTCTATTTCCTTTATTATTTCCTCTGGTAACATATCAGAGGTATCAAAGTTATATTCATATTCCACATGCTTAATACCTATCAACCTCATACCTATATAAGGATCCGAACTTCCTTGGATATCAATATGCCTTGGAAGATGTTTATCAATGTACCAATGATCAGAGTCTTCTGTCTGTCCTGGATTTAGATGACGATTAAATCCCTTGGCCTTAAAATGTTCTACAATTTGTTTTCCTAAATCGTCCATCTTAATGTGGCATTTGTTTTTTACCTCTTCCTATACCAGGGAAATTATAATCACCTTTTCTGATAGCTGCATGATCTGCTTCCACCGCTTCCTTGTAACCAGGTTCGTGTTTTTCTTTGTCCTTACATGGAATGCAAATAACTTCCTGATTAAACATAGACATGGTTGTAACACCATTAGTTGGCTGATGACACCTGTCACACTTGTCTCTCTGCATCGTTTTTTGTGGATCAATCATTTCAATATTTTTAGTGCGGACCAGAAGGGACTTGAACCCCTATTGTTAAATGTACTCGAAGTACAAAGAGAAGTTTGACCTTCCCCAATCGAAGCTAGGCCTTTTTACCAGCCATCACTACGTGCGTCTACCGATTTCGCCACTGGCCCATTTATTACCATAGTCCAAATTTATCCAATTCATAAAGTTGTCCTATAAATTCATCGTTTCTTCTTAATCTTGCCGGGATATAAATTTTATCCAAATAATCAGGAAATTTAGAAATAGCAAAGGATGCTGCCACATCATAATTAGCAGGGATTGTAAAATCTGCACCCTCTTGTAATTGAATACCTAATCCCTTCATTACCTCCAGACTTTGTTTAATCCTAGTTACCACACAAATTGGTCCAATACCATCCTGTATGCTTTCTGGTACAGTAAGTGGCATACCACATTTACAACAGGAATTGAGATGGTATATTTTTAATTTTTCGTGGAACTTCTCTAAGCTACGCCAGTGGAAAAGTAACCATTTAATAGTTACTAAACCAACATAATCAGATTTTACCCCTTGCTTAACTTCTATTGTTCCCTTTTTTCTATCAATTTCACCAACCTGTACTTTACCGGCTACTTTATCACCAATTGCTTTAACATACACTTCAAAAAATCTAGTTTCTTCCGGTTGATCTCTTTTGACCTTCCTGGATTTAACATAGTAAGTAATATGATTTTCAGTTCCTACGTTTACCATTGTAAAATTAGCTCGCCCTTGAAAGAGAAAGGAGCGAAACTCCTTTGCGTCTATAAGATGTTTTTCGTGGTCGTGAAGTAGCGAACTCATTTATATTTTTCTTTTACAGAGCAAATATAATATAATAATTCTGACTAAAAAAATTTATAGTGTTAAAGAAAATATAAAATAAAAGAGAGTTAATTGATTTTAACTCTCTAATACTTATTATATAAACTTATTTTAATTATAGGTTACTACAAGATTAAATGACGTGATAGCTTTGTCGTCAACCAGAGCTAATATTTTATCGATAAGGTCCTGACGCTGATACTTACCTACAAATTCAAAACTAATTTTAGTAGCTTGTGAGATAGTATCTGCTGGAGCGGTTTGTATAGTAGGATTTCCTAAAAAATCTTCTGGCGTTATTTCAGTCTCTGGGATCTCTACCATGACAGGTGTGCCTTCTCTAATCATAACTGACGGGCCATTCCAAATGTTATCATCTTTAACCTTTTTAGGCCTTCTAATTGCAGAGGTTGTTACTGGTACTCTTTTTCTTGCTTTGTGCTCTGGCGAAGAATATTTTATATAAGCGGCCCTATTAATTTCTTGTATCTTTTCTGTTATTAGTAATGTTACTTTGGAATCCGCCTCATTGCTGGCTTGCTTATATTCCCATATGAATACAGAGCCTATAAGATTATTTGCTGAAATTTCCCTGATTATTTTTAAATCCTCCATAACCCGGAAGAATGTTGGTGTTAATTCATTCTTGGCTATAAATTCTGTCCTTTTAATAGGGCTGCTTGAAAAACAAGCATTCTTTACCAGAAGTACTGCGGTGTGATATTTTTGGAGATCAATTTTTTTAGTGCCCATTATAAATTATTTTTGTGTATATTATTTTAGAATGTAAATATAATATAATCTCACTGAATAAAAAAAATCTATTTAGTTAAAGAAATGTTAAGGTATAAAAGCCAAGATATATAATAAAAAATATCCAAATGATCAGAAATTGGAATCAATTTATTAACGAGAGCTACCTTCCGGAAAATTGTCAAATACTACTCATAGAATATCTTATTTGAATTGGTAACCAGTTAATTTATTAATTATTTTTATATCTACTTTCCAATGATCTAGTCCTTGAGGAGGATCGAATGTATTATTAAATAAATATGCTTCATAAGTATTTGTTTTTTTGATGTAAATAACTTTCCAGCACTGAGCAGGAACATTAATAATACCGTCTGTTTGTGATACCCCAATACCTCCACACCAAACATGGATAGAATCGTCTTGTATTGTTAAATTTCTACAAAGTGTTTCCAATTTTTTCCAATCTCCAGCATTTAATGAATGTGTTTGTGGCATCATATTTGAGAAATAGAAACATTCTGTTAATGCCTGCTCGCCTAAACATTCATTATCTGCTGCGGGACAAAGATGTCCCCTGTCATATCCTTTCTTTCCTGCCTCTTTTTGGTCCTTGTTAATCTGGACGTACCCTTTTTCCAGATCCGTATTGTTTACATCTAATGGATCTGGAGCAAATTGATCTTTTCTGGGTATCGGATTATCACAACCACATCTGGCTTTTGTTTCCCACCATTCTACTAATACTGGATAATGTAGTTTTCGATCATACGTAGTGGTATATCCATGGTGTTTAATAGTCTCCTGGCTTGTACCATTTGGAGTTTTGCTTGATGCTGACTGACAGCTTGCTAAAGATCCCGCTATTAATAGCAGGAGAGTAATTCTTTTCATTCGACTTGTTTTAATTTTATATTAGTAAAAGGCTTCCATACCCCGTAAAACGTCTGCTAATTTTCCTTCAAAAACTAATCCTTCGTTGGATCCATTTTCAAAATAGCAATATTTTTCATTACCGATTTTTAAAAAAGTTTCTCCAACAATAGAATAACAGGCTACAGAAGTCATTTCCTCATCAAAATTAGATGCTTCTAATTCTTCTAATTCTGTATCTGTAAATGAAGAAATCAGGTTCTCCGCATCGAATTTCTGTATCTTACCAGTTTGCTTCATAGTTACTATAAATTTTTACGATATTTAGATACCCTATTAAGTGCATCTTTTCCAAGAATTCTTTTTTTGAGATCACTATAACTCTCAGCATAGCCAGCTGTTCTTAAATCAGATAAGCAGCTATCACAGATTGCTATATAATAACTTTCCAAATCATGTCTAGAGCCATATCCACCAGTAATAATATTTACTATGCCGCCATCCCAGGGACCCCTTTCCTGTTCTAGCGGGTCCAATGATATTTCTTCTAGTGGATATAAGGGCTTGATTATATTAGTCTTACAACAGATGCAAGTTTTATCCTTGACATAGGCTTTAGCATTCTCAAGCTTTATCTCTTCATGTAGTTCAATAAGTTTTTCTATCTTATCCATTGGAATGATTTTTTTCGTGGTTTATTTTTGCTAGAGCATTGTAATCAAAGGTCCATCTTTTAGGATTAGTACTTTTTTCCATAGACGCAGAACAAATTAGTTTTAGTTCCTTACATTGAGCAGTCCCTGGCCATAACCCATCCCATTTTTGTGGTGTCTTATGTTCACATTCCATAACTTGATGATGACAAATTGGACATATATCTATGTCACAACCAATCTCATGAAGTTCCCCTGGTCCAGCAGAACAATCCGGACAATTTTCAGTTGCTCCCCTTTTTTCTTCTAACCATAAATATTCAATAATAGATTCTATTTCTGGTGATGTAAGTCCTATTTGTTCTGCTGTGTACCACATATTAAATATTTTTATTTCTTATCCCAATGTTTTGTTCCAATCAGGAATAAGAATATACATATTGATGGCAATGATAATATAAAATATTCCATATTAAGCCTTTTTGGATTTTCTTGGTTTCGGCTTTCCTGGATCCTTACGAAATGATGTTTTATTATCAAATCCAGCAGCTAGTATTTTGTATTTATCGTCAGTTACTATTGGCTCATTACTATCTACACCAAGAACCCCTGAAATATATTGTTGTATTTCTTGGAATGCTGCTGGAGGGCTCTTTACTTTATAGAAACTATAGTCAGATAATATCGGATTTAAAATGCCTTTTTCTCTTAATGCACTATATCTATGTCCACCATATACTTCAAGTACAAAAATTGGAACTTTAAGTTCGTTAATTAGTTTGCTAAAATCTAAAGCTTCTATTTTTTTGATATTTTCTATAGTGGTACTATATTTATTGTGGATTTTACGATTATATCTGCTTTTCCTCATTTTGCTATTAGCAGCCTCTAATAATGGATCTATTATTTCATCACCATATAGATGGTATGTGATATCCTCCGGCGTCATGTAGGGGCTAATCTTTGGACCTGCTTTTAGATACGTTAAACGAAGCATGATATGATTAGCCCCACAAAAATGAACCAGATACCACATAGCTTCCATTTCAAATTTAGTATTGTTTGGAAATTCAAATCTGCCTGCACCACTATCCCAAGATCCCTCCAGGGATTTTTTTACTATTGAGGTAAATTTAAGAAGCTCCAGACCTTTTAATTCTATTGGCTCTCTTTTATAAGGGATTGATTTGTCAACCCCAAATTGATCCCCTATTGAATCATAGTAATCACGAATTTTTGAAATTATTAGCATATTTTTCTAAAAGACAAATGTAAATAAAAGTTTCTGAATTATAAAATCTAATTTGTTAAAACTTTTATAGAATATTATTCTTGATATCAGTTAACTTTTTACAATATTCATAGTTTTCTTTAATCGTGAAATACAGGATTATATCATCTATATCTACATTAGTTTCTTTTTTATGCACTATACATAAGAATGCAAATAACATAATCCTTTCTAATTCAATTATTTCTGCATCCCCGATGGTTTTAGCTAAATCATAATGACCATTTGAAATAGATAATTCTATAACTTCAGGGGATAATGAATTTCCATATTTTTTATATAATTCCTTCATTTCCTGGTAAATCTATCTTAATAGAATTTTCATTTTCGTACCATGCATGTTTAATAGGTAATGAATTTATATCTATCCCTTTTATTCTGCATACTACTTCTCTATCACACGGAACATAAGGAAATTTTCTTTGATATTGGTCCATTGATTCCAAAATTTCGAAATTTCCATATTTTCCATATTGGACATCTCTTGGAGGATAGTCAACAAAAAACCAATCGTCTCCAGAAATTTCCAAGATATTTTTTGCTTTGCTGCTTACAACTCCTGTTACCATTAATACCTCGCCCATTCTAATTAATTTTGGGTGGATGAATTTCAGTAGTAGAGGATTTTTTAATTGTAGAATACGGGAGAGGAATGTAACTTGGTAATCCCTCAATTTCAAATGAAATAACTAATCCTTTTGAAATTAATGATTTCATAACTATTGCTATCTCATCTCCTTCCCCGAGATCCTCCATGGATGGGACAATATTCCAAACATCACACATCTTCAGAACGCTTAAAAATAAGCGTTCTGAATTTATGTCTTCTGGATTACCTATTTTCCCTGCAAGCCCAAGTAATTTGCTATAGACTTTTTGTTCTAAATTGGTAAGTTTTAATTCACCAATTTCACTGACGTTGTCAGGAAAACTCATATATTTATTTTTAGTCTGCTAACTCTTCTTCTTTTTCTATAACCTCTACATCGCCATGCAAGACATATTCACTACCCCGACTTTTAACTATGAAGTTGGGGTCATTGATGATCTTTTTGATACGGGAAACAGTAACGGATGTAGTTGTCCGATTTTTTGGAATTTGCGATCCGTAAACCCTCTGGGCGATTTTATCTATTGTAACACCCTCTGTCGGAGAAAAATGTTCCAATATATCCCATTGGGGAGATGTAAGTTCTACTGGGATACCGTCTACTGTTATGACGCGATTTTTTTTATCTACTTTGACCATATGATTATGTTATTTCATTATACAAATGTAATGAATAGTCTTTGAATAAAAAAATACTAAATGTTAAAGATTATATAAAGTAGTTTTTACTAGAAAGCTATTTCATTTGACCTGAATATTCTATGTGTATTTATTGGGGATTTTATCCTATAGACCTCTTTCTCCTGGCCATTAATATCGCCGGTGGCATCATCATAGGTATTTTTATAAACTACAATGTCGTTGTTGGGTAAAATTGCTTTAATCGTTCCAAAGTCATCATTGTTTACCCTGAAATGAGATCCTTCCGTAAACTTATCAGGCTGTATGTTAAAGTAAGCATATTCAATGAATAGCTTTTCTTTGCCATCTTCTATCTTGAAGAGGTTATATGTACTATCATCGGAAGATGTTACATTAAAAATATTCTTGAATAGTGCAGGATCCTCGTTGTGTATATTTACTTCCTCAATTACGGCTTTAACCAAATCAATTGTGATGATGCTTAGCTCTGAAATGAATTTGATGCACTGATCCTTCCGAGCTTTATGTTTCAGCAAATCATCTAGAACCTCATTTACTGTTTCCAGTGTTAGGTCACTAAATGTTTTGATGTATCTCAAACGCCCGGGACGTTGTAGCAGGTATTGATTGATGTGTATTTCATTGGTTGTCAGAAGAAAGAATTTCCGGTATTCAGTTGTTAACACTCCATCCAAAATAGTCAGCAAAGTATTATCATAGTTACTATAATACTTTTCGTATTCGTCAATAAATATGATAACCTCTTGTTGTAGATCATTTAAAAAAGGAATCAGCTTTTCATTTTTTTCTGTTACGAGTATTACTGGAAGTCCAAGATCATTGGCAATAAGTTTGGATGTTATTGTTTTACCTGTACCTTTTGTCCCATTAAGAAGAATACCCATATTACCTGTTGTCTCCTTATAGGTCTTTCTAACGCGTTCGATAAAAACCTTCTCCATACCATATATTTTATGGTTAAATGTAAAGGCCTCTGCCGTATGATACAGGAGAGGATTTTCAAATTTATCCAGTCCCCAACGATAGATGCCAGGTGGTATTTTGTCAAACTGATCGCTAATTTCTCCGGGGTAATACATATTACCCGTTTTATGCCAAATTTTAATCATTTCTTTTATTTGTTTAGTTGTGTTTTAAAAATCTTTGCTCCCCATGAGTTCTTCTAATGAATTGTACAGAGGGATGTCATATAGCTCACAAACAACCTCTACATTTCCCTTCCTAAAATATCCATCTGGACAAATGACAGAAAGTTTACCACTGCTAGCATGTAATCCTAATTCTAAAAGAGATATTGGTGAAATTGTATTAGGATCTAAATAAAGAACGATATGATCGGCCTTAGAAAGGGAATTAAGCTCCCATCGAACCTGTTGAGAGAAATGGGGATTAGTATGGGTTTGAATCCAAGAGGAGTCCCAATCTTCTCTACGTGGATTAAATACATTATAATTCTTAGCTATAAGCCATTCACCCAATCTCTTTTGCCAATCCTCTGCTTTACCCATTTCTATAGAACCAGCAAGGAATACGGATTCTTTGCTTCTTGGACGGAAGGCTATATTATTTGGCGGATAAAACATTATCCCTATTCTAGAACCCCTTAATTCCCATCTCCTTTTAATAGTCCTTACCCCGTCTTTAATTGAAAACATTATTTAGAATTTTTAATATCCTCTGTGATTTGGTCATTAATATTTAATAGAATTCCTTTACCCGTGAGTTGTTTATAAGCATTATTACATAAATCTATTATTGATTTGTGCCTTAACAAAAAATCTTGGGTATCCTTATTAAATATATCCCTCCATACGTTTTCCAAATAGGAAATAAGCTGATCTGAACTCATTTCCCTGATCTGTAATTTTAAGGAAACCTGAGGAATGTGAGATTCAAATTCCTTATTATTTGTGGCTGGTGGCATTTAGCAGGTTATTAACTTTCATTATTTTTAATAAGACAAATGTACTGAAAAGTCTTTGAATAAAAAAATACCGAATGTTAAAGAAAATATAAAATTAATAAATTTCCACTTATCTACTTTTCTTATTTTGTATAGATTTCCAAAGATTATATAGGGATGCTATAAATCCTGCTATTGCTAATAAAAATACTATTTTTTGCCACATAGTTAAGAATTTTCAAACTGAATCCTGTTACAGTCCGTTAATTTAGCCCAAAAACGAAGAGCCTTTAATTTTCTTGGTTTTGATTTTGACCAAGAATATTTATTTGCCGACATTATTTCGCCTAAGTCCTTAGCATAAAAGGTAATACTACTATAATCAGAGGCTCCTTTTCTAATATAGATCCTATCGATTTTTAGTCTTTTACCCTTTGGTATAGTAACAGTTAGAATAGGCTTGGAAATCTCTTTTGATTTTTTGTTCCATTCTTCCCTATCTAATTGATACTTTACAAATTCCGGACAATTTTGTTCCAATAATCTGCATTCATTATCGTAAAATTCTTTAGAGAATTTTTTCCCAAAGAATGTATTAGATTCTCCGTATTTAGGATATACTATATTATAGTCAGGATCTCTCAAAGGAGGATGTAATGCATCCTCTATCCATCCGGTATTATATCCTAAAATATAATGGCCGAAAAATCTGCCAAGGTCCAGATTTCGGCCTTCTGGAAATAGACTGAATGTCCAGTCCTCCGCCAATACTATTTCATCTCCAATTTCAGGTACGTAAAATTGCATAATTAGTTATTTAAAAAAATCAGCCTGATCCATATATTGAAATCCACAGCGTTTGGCAAATGTTTTGTCTGTTGTTCTATCTCCTACCATTATACATAAAGCCGGATCTAATTTATATTTTTCTATAAATTCAACACCCAATCCACAACCAGGCTTCCTACAATAGCAAGTTATTGGTGCTGGAGCATGTGAACAGAACATATAGTCAATATCAATACCTAATAGTTCATTAGTTCTTTTAAAGCAAGCATCTGCCTTCTCTACGTAGGAGGGGTCCTCTGAGGACCAGCTCTGGTTAGATACACCAAGTAACAGATATCCTTTTGCTTGGTATTCTTTCAATCGTTCTGTCCTGTTTGGCATTATTTTTACGTGATCCGGATGTTCTGGCCACGGATTCTCCGTTCCTATTGTTTCTCTTATTGTCCCATCGTAGTCTAGTATAATTGCTTTACCAGTATAACCATTATGGAGCCGATTGAATTTAACTTCTGTAACGGAATCAAAGCCTTCTGCAGTTGTTGGCTTTTCAAATGCTTTCCGAGCTCTATACATTGCCGCTACTGGAAAAATGTTCGGATCCTTAATCTCTCTATATTCCTGGGGATTTCGGAGCAATTTGCCATGTCTACGTATCATTCTCGATACGGAATTGTATTGGGCATCTTCAAAGGAGGTTGTGAGGTGTAAGCAGTTAACTATATAGCCATTTTCCTTACCAATTTTAATAACCTCTGTTCTGCTAGCCTTGCTGTAATGAGTGTTGTCAATTATGATTTTTTCATGTCCTGCTCTAATCTCTGTCTGGAGAACTTTTTCAGATTTATTGGCCCCGAAAATATCATCGGAGATGACAATGTATCCCTTTTCGTGGTATTTACCAACAAGAGTTGATTTACCTGCTGCTGGTAATGCTACCATTACTATTATTTCTTTTTTCATATCTTTTTCCTGGTTTGTATCAGTTTTCCATCTGCATTCTTACACCATATAACCATTAATGTATCATTCTTACAAATTAGTTGTTCCGGTATAGAGATTGAACTAAAAGTGGGCTCTGGAAAATCTAATAATTGAATTTCCAATCTAGCATATTTTCCTGGAATATTTTGGATTGGTATTGCTCTAGATTCACCATAAGAAACACAGGTGTATTCTCGAGCAAAATTAATTCTTGGTGATGAAACTATTATTCCAGCAAAAATAAATATCAAAACAATTCCTAAAATATATAATCTAGTCATTTTAAAGTTTATGTTTATTTTTCCAAATTGGTTTTATCCCTGTATTTGATTTGGTTCTTTTATTTTTAGTATTAGCTTAATGTTAATTAATGTTACTATTATAGCTATTCCTAGCCAGAGATACATCCAAATCACATATGGAAAAATACCAACTATGTTTTGAAATGCCTCTAGATCACTACTAGGACCTACTTGAAAATCTTCCAAAATATGAATTACACAAGCTACCCCAATAAATTGCAAAATGAAACGAGATATCTCAGGGATCTTTGCTAACCCTATAAATAGAATAGCATAAAAAATTAGGATACCTAAATTGGTGATATTACTAAACCAAAAGAAGCCAGCAAAGCATAACATACCTGCCAACACATAGCAAACTATATTAGAGTTCTTGGACAAAGAAAATTGGACTAAGAGATTACTAAAAATAGCACTACCAACATATCCTCCGATTGTTATTAATGATTGTGATCCGCCTGAAGTTGTAGTCACCCCAGAGCCATTAGGATTTACCTGAAGTGCATGGACATGACCTCCTGTCACAACTGCCATTGTAGCATGTCCAAATTCATGAAGGAATGCAACCAAGACCTCTATAGGCCCAAAGATTATTAATCCTAATGGACTATGCGATAACAGAAAATATGTTCCAGTAATAATCGCTAGGATTAATAAATTGGTTCTTTTTGTCATAACCTATTCTTTTTCTTTTTCCATTCTTCATAAAGAGTGCCATCAAAATTTTTAGTTATATTCTCTGCTGCAAGAGCCAATCTCTCCACATCATCTATCAATTTCTTACAAACATTAATAGAATGTTTAACACCCGTTAATTTTGCACCCCCATCATCACAAACGCTGAAGACCTGATGCCCATGAAAATTTAAAATTTCCGCATTGGAAATAGTCAATTTTCTATTTGATATTGGATCTATTTCTTTATATTCCCAACCCCTGATTTCAAAACCTTTGTAGGAATCCTTAATTTCTTGGTATTCTAATCGATTATCCATTTCAATAATTATTTTAGCCTTGTTGGTTCTCCGTAATTTTCTTTCAAGAACTTGACAAGTAATACATAATCTTTATCTGGAACTTCTTTACCCAGAGGGAGTCTTTGGAAAATATGGTCCCAATCTTCTATTATCTGTGCAACCTGTGTTGTTCCTCCGCGATTAGGATGAATATCAGCAGGGGGCTCAACATATTTGTCGTGTATCCTATATTTGATGGTTTCCCCTTCATTATACCGGCAGTCATTCCAAATAAAGGATCTAGATAAATTAGAAGTGTTGTAATGGTCTGTATCTAGCGGAATTAGTTTTTCGCCGTCTTTAACATCCCACCCCAACGAAGTTTTTATTAATACTCCTTGGTTATATTTCATAGCTATTCATACATTTTAATCCATTCAATTTCTGATAATTCTAATTGAACTGGGTATTCGATTGGTAATAATATTTCTTCCATCCTATATGTTTTTACTAAACAACATTTTATTTGGAGCGTCATTGATAAAACTAATTATCATATCTACTTTATCGGGAGGAATTCGAAGACTATAATTAAGGGTTTCTCCATATTGAGTAGGTTCTCCTAGTGAAAGTGTTTGTATAACCCCTATCAATTCGCATAAGTCCTCAAAAGCTTCCTGATTGAAGCCATTTGATCCCACCAGATAAGTGTAACTTTCCATATATTTTATGAAATTGGTTTCATTTCAATTGAGTAAACTATATACTCTTCTCTTCTTTTACCGGTAAAGAAATTTTCAGCTACCTCCAATACGTCGATGCAATAAAAGTAGGAGCTTTGCCTTTCGGTTCCCTCATTTTTCTTTTTCCAAATTACAGTAAATGGGGAAAGTGATGGTTTGGTAACCTCGAGGTAATGAATGATCTGGTTTAAGCATGCCTCCCTGGTTTTGTCTTCTACAACACGGAGAACAAAGGATTCTTTTGTTTCAGTGTTGTAGGTTGTTGCGATACACTGCCAGGGATTTATTTTGGAGATCCTATGATTCCACTCAAAGTGGGTTGTTCTTTTGTTCTCTGTAAAGATAGAAGATTGGATCTTGCTTTCCAATTCTGTTATGGCCGATGATGTTGCTACTGCTTCCATATTATGGTTCTATTTTGTTACTTGCGCTATAAATTGCTAATTCTACTCCAATGAAATGAAGATCTGCCAACGAACTATTACTTAGATTTAATTCATAATCAGATAAACCAAATGTATTAATTCCAATAGTAATTTTGTCCAGCTTATAATCCCGTAAAACCTTTATCCATTCAAAGAGTTTTGCAATTGTATCCTCAACTAATTGGGTCAAGTTTTTTTCTGGGTCCTTAATGTCGTAAATAGCAGAGCCATATGGGGAGGGTTGTCCTTTATACCTTCCTTTAGTAGCAATAACTCCTGCTTCCGCATGGATTTCTAAAGGAACATTTAAGTCCTTTGCTAATTCGGATGGTTGTAAACCATTTGCCATAAACCTTAAATATATTTCTGCCATATTTTATTTTTCTAGCTCCCGTAATAGTCCCAAAAAATTTTAGAAAATAAAAGTGAAGATCCACAAAGAAAACAAGATATTGGAATATACCATTTACTGATGTCATTTACTGGCATCATAAAGCCTGCCAGGAAAATTATTAAAGATATAGTAACCAAAATTTTAGCTGCACGAAGAACTTTTAATTTTGTTTTCATGATAACCATTTGCTTATCAAAGTTCTCCTTCGTTTTTGTCTGGGTCCTTTGAGGATCCCCCAGATTGATGTTTTTTTCGCCCATAATAAGTTATAAATAGTTTTGAAAATATAAAGGTTATTATCATTACAAAGATAGCAATAGGATCAAACCAAACATTAATAGAATTTACCGGCAGAAAAAGATCCAATATAAGTACTAAAAAGCAACACCTAGCAATAATTATGGCTATTTCTAATACCTTTAATTTCTTTTCTAATATTGGTATTTGGCTATTTAATTCTTTTTGCAACTCATCTAATGACTCCTCCAATAATTTATTGAATTCTTCATCCGAGATCTGCTCTGGGCTATTTTCTTCCATTATATAAGGTTATATTTTTTTAAATAAATAGTCCAAATGAAAATTACAAGGCCAATAGCTGAAATCCTACCAGAATATGGAAAAAAGATCTTATTAAGAGATTTATCCACAATGTAGAAAAAACCAAACACTAAAAAAAGTGTAAATCCGGTAATTTCAATGAATAATATAGGATCCCAGAATTCTTTCATTGGTTTTCTATTAAATAGTGACGGATAGTATATAGAATGACCGACATAACACTACTAATTAATGCCATCCATTTTGATCCTGGTAAAATCCTGCGTTGTAATGATAGACTTGCTATAGTAGCAGGAAAGCTAATGATGAACATTACATAGAAGAACATAGCTAACATCCCGGTATACATTATATAACCACTTGGAATAACAGCAATACGATGATGTTGATTACCAGAATCCTGTAGTATTATGTAATTGTGCCTTGGGTGTGAGTGATGCTTCCCCATGTATAAATTCTTTTAAAAGACAAATGTAATTAAAAGTCTTTGATTAAAAAAATTTATAGTGTTAAAGAAAGTATAAAATATGAAAATAACATCTTTAACAAAAAATTAACAATACCATTTAATTTTTTTATATTATATTCGCGCGTGCACCCGCTCTCGCTCGCACTTCTTATTATATTATCAGAATTAACAAACGTTAAACGAAACTTATACGTAAACATAATTTTAACTTTTCCTTAACATTATTAATTTTTTTTATCAGAAATGAATTATTACTTTTGTCTTGATGTTTAATTATAAGAACT
>Ga0316224_1000929_pt1 | contig 36111 bp, 39 predicted proteins | sample TBH18013metaG_FD_206254 | JGI IMG/M metagenome (GOLD analysis project Ga0316224, IMG submission 206254) | Freshwater microbial communities from Trout Bog Lake, Wisconsin, USA - TBH18013 | ecosystem: Environmental > Aquatic > Freshwater > Lake > Hypolimnion/Profundal zone | place: USA: Wisconsin... | reverse complement strand
TTTTGCAATTGGGTGATTTGGATTTGACGTCATCAGCTGGAAAATTGGTTATGTCGACCTTGGCGGCGGTTTCGGAGATGGAAAGAGACATGCTGGTGGAAAGAACCAACGCTGGTTTAGCCCGTGCTCGCCAAGATGGCAAAACCTTGGGTCGCCCCAGGGTCACCACCGATGAATCAGCCATTCAAATTCGGGATAAATTGGCACATGGAATCAGCGTTTCCCAAACCGCCCGTGACCATGGCATATCAAGGGCGACGGTCATCAGGATTCGAGATGCAATGGCGGCTTGATGATTCCTGGAATCAACCAGCCACTTTCCCCTATAATTTGGGGGCAACTGGACATACAATAGCGTTATGAAAAACAAGACCAGCAACAATGCGGCTCCAGCCGACTGGATCGAAGGGCTCAAGGCATCCGATGAGGATATTGAGGCGGGTCGGCTTGTTGATTCAGAGGTGATCTTCGCCGAGATTGCCGACACGCTTGCCAAAATGGAAGCTCGACGGAAGAGCACTTCAAAATCTGAAGTCGCCTAAACTTCAATGAGATTTACCGCTAAAGCCCAAACTCAGTTGCGGAGCCTCTTGACCCATTATTATGGGTTGGATCGAATCGAAGCGGTCGTCAATTTGAATGCCGCCATAGATCAAGCCATCGATGAAATTACGAAAACGCCCCGTGCTGGTTTGCGTTCCCCGCGTCCTTACCCTGAACTCTCAGCCCTTGGGCATCTATGGGTTAAAGCTGGTTCGTATTGGGTTTCTTATCGCCATGGCGTTGGCAAGCCGGGTAGCACAGCCCTGATCACTGGCGTCTATTATGATCGTTCCAATATCCCCGGCTTGGCATAAACCGAGATGGTTTGGACAGGATGATTCCGGGAATCATCCAAGGATTCTGTTATTAGGAGGCATTATCTGATTCAGGTATGTCCTCTGCTTCAACTGCAATCCTGTAATTGACCATCGTAATATCTTCAAGCCCTGGCACTTTAACCTTGACTGCATCAGGCTTCACAACATTATTAATGTTCAATAGCTTTTCTGCATTCATTGAATTACGTCCGTGATAATAGGTCCGTTGAATTTGATGCACGCTTGTTCCCATGTTTTCTGCAAGAACAAAAGCATCTACATTGCCTTCTAAAATTCTTTTTGTGGCGTATGTGTGGCGGAATGAATATAACACTCGGCGTTGACCATCATTTCCCCATTTCAAGTCTGTACCTGATTTTTCTTTGATAAATTCAATGAAATGATTGAATGTATAATCTCCATCAAAACCTTCTCCAAATAACGTGTCATCTGTAGCACATTCTTTAAGCTCTTTAATAACGTCAATCATATCCTTTAGGCAAACAACCTCACGCTCCTTCTTAACTTTTGATACAGATTTTGGAATTGAAATGAATATTGTTTTGTGAACTGCACTAAATTTAACATTTTCCCATTTTAATGCGGTTGCCTCACTTAACCTTATGCCTGAATACATAATAAATTTTGACATAAGGATTATTCTTTGCCTTTTTAGCCTATATGCTGGTTTTGTTTCAGCTATCCAATCTGCTGCATGTTGGAAATAAAGTTTAATTTCTGCATCTGTGAATGCATCGCCAACAGCAACCTTTTCTGTTTTTGGCAATTTAATTTTTCCAACAAATGTGATGTAATTCTTTCTTGCTGCATATTCCAAGACGATGTTGAGCGTCATTAATTCCATTTTTAAAGTGGCAATGGAGGGTGTTAGCCCCCTTGTTGTTTTGGTCGTTAGACGCCAATTATGATAATTTTCGCATAATTCATCATTAATTTTATTGGTTGTTTTATCTTTAAAATATTTTTTTAAAATAATAAGTGATGTTCTGTGTATCACTTTCATATTGGTGGACTTCGTGTTGTCTTGATCAAACATTTCAAACCATTCATCCATTATATCATTGAATGATTTTTTGAATAATGAATGACCTTGCCCCATTTTGACAACTTGCCTTGCAGCAAAATAGGCTTCCATAGCCATTTCACAAGCTGTATCAAAATCAGTTTGTTTGGTTGACACGTCTTTATAACGGCGACCAGCGGTATTTACCGTTATGCGATATTGCCATATCTTGCAGGTTGGGTTGCGGCGGAACACCCAAACACCATCCCTGATTTTTTCAAGGTTGAATTGTTCCTTGTTTTTGCCTTTGGAAATTCCTGCCATAATGCCACCGTTTTTGCATAATCAAGTGCGTAAAAGATGGCAAGAACAGCGGGATTTGGCAAGTGCATAATCGGTGCGTAATAACTAAGTGTTTGAAAGTGAAATATAAATATGTCTATCCTTCAAGCCCTGTTTATGGCCGTCCTACAGGGCGTCACGGAATTGTTTCCCATTTCGTCCTTGGCCCATGCCGTCATAACGCCCAGGCTGCTGGGCTGGTCCGTCGATCAAGCGGCGGAAGGATTTCTGCCGTTCGTGGTCGCCCTGCATCTGGGCACCGCTTTCGCGGCGCTTCTGTTCTTTTGGCGCGACTGGGCGATCATGGCGTTGTCGCTGCTTGGACGCGGCGACCCCGTCGCCATCGCCGAAGAACGCCGGTTGCTGTTTCATGTGACGCTGGCCACCATTCCCGCCGTGATACTGGCGCTGATGTTCGAAAAAACCATCCGCACTTTGTTCGCCACGCCGGAAATCGCCTCGGCGTTTCTGATCGTCAACGGCGGCTTGCTGTTCTTCGGCGAGCGCCGCCGCCGCTTGGGCGGCGACCGCGCATTGACGGACTTTACCTGGAAAGACGCCGTCGTGGTGGGCCTTGCACAGGCCACAGCGTTGATACCGGGAATTTCACGATCGGGAGCAACCATGGTTGCCGGACTGATGCGCGGACTTCATCACGAGGAAGCGGCTCGCTTTTCTTTTCTGATCGCCACCCCGATCATTTTAGGGGCAGGCGTTCACGAGCTTCCCAAGCTGTTACGCTTGACCGCCGAAGCCGACGAGTTCGTCCAAACTGCCGTCATCGCCGGTTTGGCCGCGGGCGTGACCGCTTTTATCGCCATTTGGGGCCTGATGCGGTATTTCAAGGGCCACGACGTCAAGGCGCTCGACCCGTTCGCATGGTATTGCTGGATCGCCGGTTCTGCCAGCTTGGCTTTACTGCTTTTCTGATTCGCGGCGTCTGCGGGCTTCATAGGCCCGCAGATGAACCAAGGCGGCGGACAGAAGGGGTACGGCAAGCCCCTTGGCTTCAGCGCGACCAACCAGATCGCCGATAATGTGCTCGGCTTCGGTGGGGCTTTTCCTCTCGATGTCGCGCAGCATCGAGGCGGTGGTCGGCGCACCGGTCATGGTCAGTTGCTTGACATTCTCGGCCATGGCTTCGGCGCGTGCCGGGTGGTCGCAGGCCGTGGCGATCTGCTGCGCTTCCGCCAAAATGCCAAGGGCGAAGTGCTCGCCGCCCGCTTCCCGTATGTCCCCCACCGAAGCTCGGAACAGGCAAGTCAACCCGGCTAGCGACGACAGGAACACCCACTTTTCCCACATATCCTGAATGATGGCCGGACTGGCCCGCCACGCGCACAGCGTTCCTTCGAATTGGGCCGCTATGGCCTTTACGCGGTCGCTGGTTTCATGGTTCCGCTCGCCAAACGCCAAGGCATGCAATTTGTTCAAATGCTGGATGTGGCCTTCGCCGTTCAAGGTCGCGCCGATGGCGCACAATCCGCCCAGCACCTTGCCTTCTCCGAAACGGTCATCCAAGACATCAAGATGCTTCATGCCGTTCAACAACGGCAATATGGCGGTGCCGGGGCCGACCGCCGCGGACATCGACTCCATCGCGCCGTCGAGATCAAAGGCTTTGGGGCTTAGGATCACCAGATCGTAGAACCCATCGATTTGGTCCGCCAGGATGGCGCGAGCCGACAGCGACACGTCGCCCAACTTGCTTTTGACCACCAGACCCGTTTCGGCCAATTGCGCTTGGCGTTTGGGACGGACCAAGAAGGTTACATCGCGGCCTTGTTCAAGCAGCCGCCCACCGAAATAGCCGCCGACGGCACCGGCACCAACGATCAGAATTCGCATGTTTCACCTACGTCCAATCGTCGCCGCCGCCGCCGCCCGAGAAATCGCTATCGTCCGAAGAATAGTCGGCCGATTGGATCGAATTGTCGGCGCTGTCGCCGTAGTAATTGTTGACCACGGTATTTTCCACGATCTCGGTCGGCCCGCCGCCGCCGAAGCCGCCGCCAAATCCGCCAACGGTGTCATAGCCGCCGAACCCGCCGTGACGCCCCGAAAACAAACTGGAGATTCCTTCGGCCAGCAACATGCCGCCCGCGACACCCGTCGCCGCGGTGGCCGCTTGGCGCAAAAATCCGCCGCCGCCCCCAGCCGCGGGTTGTCCCCACGGCGACGCCTGCGGCGGCGCGGGTTGCTGATAAACCGGCTGCTGCTGATAGGGTTGTTGCTGCTGTTGCTGCTGTTGAGGCCGGGACGCGGCGGCAGCGCCCCACGGATTGGCGCCCGCATTCAAAAAGCCGCTCGAAGAACCGGCCGAAGAGGCGGACAAGCGTTGTTCCAATTCGGCGATATGGGCTTGGGCCTGTTTCAGGAAATTTTCCTGAACAAGGACGGCCTGCACCAAACCGTAGGGCGCGTCGGGCATGGCGCGGACGCGCTCGGCGATCAAGGCCTGCGCCTCGGCATCCTTGGGCGCCCCGGACGTCTGGGCCAGCCGGGTGAAAACGCTTTCGATAAGGTCACGTTCTTGCGGAGTCATAATCCACCTGTTTATGTGATCGACGATACTGAACCCAACCACTGAAATGTGGTTAAATTAGGACACCAGCGCCGGTTCGACGGGCTTGGCGTCCCGTTTACCGGAAGTCTCGCCGATGTCCAGAAGCAATTTATCGGTCTCCGCGTCCAGCGACACCTTGACGACGCCGCCCTTGACCAGTCGGCCGAACAGCAATTCCTCGGCCAGAGGCTTCTTGATGTGCTCTTGAATGACCCGCGACAGCGGACGAGCGCCGAATTTGGGATCGTAGCCTTTCTTCGACAACCACGCGCGAGCCCCGTCGGTCAGCTCGATACTGACGGCGCGGTCGCCCAATTGGCCTTCCAACTGGATGATAAACTTGTCCACCACCTGGCTGACCACTTCGGGGGGCAGCGACGAGAACGGCACGATGGCATCCAGACGATTGCGGAACTCCGGCGTGAACAGCTTGCCGATGGCGTCCTGATCGTCGCCGGTACGCTCTTCGCGATTGAAACCGATCACCGGACGCGCCAATTCGGAGGCCCCCGCGTTGGTGGTCATGATCAGCACCACATTGCGGAAATTGATGGTCTTGCCGTTATTGTCGGTCAATCGTCCGTGATCCATCACCTGCAACAGGATGTTGAACAAATCGGGGTGAGCCTTTTCGATCTCGTCCAGCAACAAGACGCAATGGGGATGCTGATCCACCTGATCGGTCAGCAGTCCGCCCTGGTCGAACCCGACATAACCGGGAGGGGCGCCGATCAAACGGGAAACGGAGTGACGCTCCATATATTCCGACATGTCGAACCGGATCAATTCGATGCCCATGATCCGGGCCAATTGTCTGGCGACTTCGGTCTTGCCGACGCCGGTGGGGCCGGAGAACAAATAGCAGCCGATAGGCTTTTCGGGTTCGCGCAGACCCGCGCGGGCCAACTTGATGGCCGAGGACAGCAACTCGATAGCCTTGCCTTGGCCGAACACCATGGTCTTCAGGTCCCGTTCCAAGGTCTTCAGCGCTTCCACATCGTTGGTGGAGACGCTCTTGGGAGGGATGCGGGCGATCTTGGCCACGATATCCTCGATATCCTTGACCGTGACCGTCTTGCGCCGTTTGGCTTCGGGCAACAACATGCGCGCCGCTCCCACTTCGTCGATCACGTCGATGGCCTTGTCGGGCAGCTTCCGGTCGGTGATGAACTTGGCGGCCAATTCCACCGCGGCGCGGATGGCGTCGTTGGTGTAGCGGACTTTATGGTGATCCTCGTAACAGGTCTTGAGACCATGCAGAATCTTCACCGTATCGTCGATGGACGGTTCGTTCACGTCGATCTTCTGGAACCGCCGAACCAGGGCGCGGTCCTTTTCGAAGTGATTGCGGTATTCCTTGTAGGTGGTCGAACCGATGCACCGCAAGGACCCAGACGCCAAGGCGGGCTTCAGCAGGTTGGATGCGTCCATGGAACCGCCCGACGTCGATCCGGCGCCGATCACCGTATGGATTTCATCGATGAATAAGATCGAACCGGGGTGGTTTTCCAGTTCGCCGACGACGGCTTTCAGACGTTCCTCGAAATCGCCGCGATACCGGGTGCCCGCCAGCAACGTCCCCATGTCGAGGGAATAGATGACCGCGTCCATCAAAACGTCGGGCACCTCTTTTTTTACGATGCGCAAGGCCAAGCCTTCGGCGATGGCCGTTTTGCCCACGCCGGGATCGCCGATGTAAAGGGGATTGTTCTTCGAACGGCGGCAAAGAATCTGAATGGTGCGCTCGATTTCGGCCTCGCGGCCGATCAGCGGATCGATTTTGCCGTTTCCGGCCTTGACGTTCAAATTGACGCAATAGGCGGACAAGGCGTCGGCGCCCTTCTTGACGACCTTCTCCGGACCGCTGTCCTCGTCGGCGCCGTGCACGGTGCGCGACTGGCTGCGTCCGGGGGCCTTGGCGACTCCGTGGCTGATGTAGTTGACGGCGTCCAGACGGGTCATGTCCTGGGTCTGGAGAAAATAGACCGCATGGCTTTCCCGCTCGGAGAACAGGGCGACCAGCACGTTGGCGCCGGTGACCTCCTCGCGCCCCGAAGACTGAACGTGGATGGCCGCGCGCTGAACCACGCGCTGAAATCCCGCCGTCGGCTTGGGTTCGGCGTCTTCGGTGATGATCAGATCGGTCAGGGACTGATCCAAAAAGTGAATGATGTCCAAACGCAGTTTGTCCAAATCCACGTTACACGCCCGAAAAACCGCGACGGCGTCTTGGTCCTCGGTCAGCGAAAGCAGCAGATGCTCCAGCGTCGCGTATTCGTGGTGACGCTCTAACGCGAAGCCAAGCGCGCGATGAAGGCTTTGTTCGAGATGTCTGGACAGCATGCGTTCATTCCTTCTCGATAGTACATTGAAGCGGATGCTGGTTCTGCCTAGCTAAGTCCATAACCAGGGTCACCTTGGTCTCCGCCACTTCGTAAGTGTACACCCCGCATATCCCCACCCCTCTGGTGTGGACATGAATCATGATCCTCGTCGCTTCTTCCCGATTTTTGGCGAAGAAGCTTTCCAAAACGTGAACGACGAATTCCATGGGAGTATAGTCATCGTTCAGCATCAGCACTTTGTACATCGCAGGCTTGCGGGTCTTCGGGCGGGTCTTGATGACCACGCCTGTCTGTCCGCCGTCTTCATCCTGCTTGTTTGGTTTATCGGCGCTCATTGTCGTAAACATGACTCTAAGATGGGTGGAGAAATCGAACTTGCAATCATCATACCGATTGAAAAGATCAAGGGGTATCAAAATAAGAAAAACCCGGCGACGAAACGTCACCGGGTTTCCGTTAAATCGTGTCCGGCAAAGGGGTTAGGCTGCTTTGACCAACTTGTCGATCACGGCGTTTACCTTCTGCCCCAAGGGAGCGAGCGATTCTTCGACCAGCTTCACCGACAGGTCCGACAGGTGCGAGCCTTCGGAAACCAAGCGATCGAACTGAGCGCGGGAAAACGATGTCTGCAAATCGACAACGTCGCGGATGGTCTTGGCGGCCAGAAACTGCTTGGACGCGGTAACGTTATCTTCGACGACGCATTGGGCGATGCCGATCACGGTATTGCCGATATCGTGGAAGCCGCGAGAGAAAATGGTGCTGGCCTGAACCCAAACGTCGACGGCGTCCTTGCCGAAGCCGACCATGTCCTCGTAGGACTTAAGAGCTGCGGTTTGCGCCTTGGCGACGGATTCCAAATGATCCTTGGTCACAGCAACGGGTTGAGCCGTCGTGGTGCCGACGACTTCGGTGGCGGCCGCTTTGGCCCGTGGGGTGGTAGCCATGAAATTGATCCTTCTTGCAGGTTTAGTTGATGCTGCGTCGCAATATATTTAATATAGAAGCGCAAGTCAACTGCGGCGATCGAGAAATCCCCGACAATATCGCCTTTTCACGCAAGTATCGAGACCGCGATAAGTTTAGAGAAAGAAAGGGGAAATCGGAATACCGCGTCATAAAAACGAAACCTTCGAAAGGGTACGCGCACGACATATGGAATTGGCGGCGCATCGACGCGGATTGTCACCAGGAAAGGCCGCCGGAACCGTTTTTGCTGCACTGCAATTATAGTGTCATAATTTACCGAATGCCGGTAAATTTATTTCCTTCTTTCAATACTCTGGTAATTGGTTCGGCGTTACGGTGTCCCGGAACCGCTCGCGCCTTGAAGAAAAAAGATGCGATTGGCCCCAGAAGCCAAAGATTGCGTTCCCTTAAATCCGTCGACCCTATATATAGTCAACGGGTTACTGGACACGGAATCCATTTTTTCTTATGGTCTGGTTTATGGCTCAATTTTTGTGGACGAGGTTCGCTGTGTTTTCCAAGCCTAGGCTCGTCGGATTTAACGGTCTGATTTGCGGCGCTCTCGCGGCGTTGCTGTTGACGTCTTCGCCCGCGATGGCGCGCAAGGCCCATCACCATGCCGTCCCGGCACCCCAAGCTTCCCGCTATGCGGCCATCGTCATCGACGACGATACGGGCCGGGTCTTAAGCGCCAGCAATCCTGACAGACCCAGCTACCCCGCGTCCCTGACCAAAATGATGACCTTGTACATGCTGTTCGACGCCCTCGATCAGGGCCGGATCACGACGCACACCCAAATGCCGGTTTCGGTCAACGCGACCTTGCAAGCGCCGTCCAAGCTGGCTCTGGAAGCCGGCGACCGGATTTCGGTCGAAGAAGCAATTTTGGCGCTGGTCACCAAATCCGCCAATGACGTGGCCGTGGTGGTCGCCGAGGCGTTGGGCGGCTCGGAAAGTTCGTTCGCGCACCAAATGACCGAAAAGGCGCACGCATTGGGCATGCGCGACACCACCTACCGCAACGCCTCGGGCCTGCCCAACCCCGGCCAGATATCCACCCCCAGGGATCAGACCAAACTGGCGCATGCCTTGATTCACAATCATTCCCATTACTATCATTATTTCTCGGCGCGCGAGTTCGAATGGCAAGGGCAGGTCATTCCCAGCCACAACCGGTTCATGCTTAATTACGATGGCGCCGACGGTATCAAGACCGGCTTCATCAACGCGTCGGGGTTCAATCTGGTCGCATCCGCCGTCCGGGACGGCCACCGGTTGATCGGCGCGGTTTTCGGGGGCAGTACCGGACAGTGGCGCGATCACCGGATGGCCCAGCTTTTCGATGTCGGCTATGCGCGCGTTAACGGCGGCGGGGCGGAACTGGCCGGACAAACCGAAGACCAGTCCGAGCCCCCCGTGGCGGCGCCGACAAAGGTCGCTGCGGTGGCGACCAAATCGAAAATCGCCAAGACCGACCAAGTGGCCGAAGGCGACGACGACGCCTCGGACTGGGCCATTCAAGTGGGCGCTTTCGCTCAATTCAAGCCCGCGCATCACGCGGCGTCGAACGCCGTCAGCAGCTTGGGCGGGCTGATCGCCAAGGCCAGCATCGATATCGATACGGGACACGTCAAACGGGCGACCGTTTATCGCGCCCGGTTGATCGGTTTTTCCGCGTCGCAGGCCCAGGCCGCCTGCAAGAAATTGGCGAAGGTCAAACGGGAATGCCACGTGATACAGCCTGAAAGCTGACGGGATGGCCGCCATTCACAAGGTATCCGGTGATGACGTCGGCATTCGTTTGGACCGATGGTTCAAACGCCATTTCCCCGACGTCGCCCATGGAATGGTGGAAAAGTGGCTCAGGACCGGACAGGTTCGCGTCGACGGCAAGCGGGCCGCCTCGAATCTGCGGCTGGAGGCGGATCAGGAAATCCGCATTCCTCCAGTAGCCGAGACACCCGCGACGCCGACGTTGTCAAGGTCCAGACCGAAACCCGTCGATGAACGCACCCAGGCGAAGCTGCGCCAAAGCATCCTTCACATGGACGATCAAGTGATCGTTCTTAACAAGCCCGCCGGCTTGGCGGTTCAAGGCGGAACCGGCATGGAAGGCAATCATCTAGACGCCATGCTGGATGCCTTGCAGTTCGACGCGAACGACCGGCCCCGCTTGGTTCACCGGTTGGACAAGGATACGTCGGGCGTTTTGGTTCTGGGCCGGACGCAATCGGCGGCGGCCAAGTTGACGGCGGCCTTCCGCAGCCGCGAAGCCCGCAAATGCTATTGGGCGTTGGTGGTCGGCCTTCCCAAGGTTCGGCAAGGCCGTATCGATGCCGCGCTGGCCAAAACCACGGGCGCCCATAAAGACAAGATGCAGGTGGATTACGAGGACGGGCAAACCGCGCTGACTTGGTATCGGGTGGTGGACCATGTGGGCAAGAAAGCCGCTTGGCTGGAAATGGAGCCCCGGACCGGACGCACCCACCAATTGCGTGTTCACGCCGCATTGCTCGAAACCCCCATCCAGGGAGATGGAAAGTACGGCGGCGTCGGCGCCTATCTTGACGGCGTGGAAATCAGCCGCAAGCTTCACCTGCATGCCCGCGCCATCCGGATGCCGCACCCAGCGGGGGGGGAACTTTTCGTCGTCGCGCCGATGCCGCCCCATATGGCCGAAAGCTTCAAACTTCTTGGCTTTACAGAGCAAGAAGCCGGTCAACCGTTTGTATCGTTCGCCGACGATTAAACATATCGAAACGGAAATTCCGGTAAATTGCGAAATCGAGCGAAGATGCGAGACGCAAATTTGATTATCCTATACTATAATTGCATATGTCTTACGGTAGTTGGGCCATCACAGGTGGGGTTGTCCGGAAATGAGTGAGATTAAGCTTGCCGTATTCGATGTCGACGGAACCATCGTCGATTCCGAATACACCATCGTTCGCGCCATGACCGAAGCATGGCGGAGAAGCGATCTGGGTATTCCCATGCCCCAGGATATCCGCCGAATCATCGGCCTGTCCTTGACCGACGCCTGTGCGGCCCTGATCCCATGGGCCCCCAGGACGACGCAAAAAGTCCTGGCCGAGGCTTACTCGGATGCTTGGCGAACGTTCAGTTTCCTGCCGGAATCCATCGACCCTTTGTTTCCCGGCGTCGTCGACACTCTGGACAGATTGGAAGACCAGGGCTGGGTCTTGGGCATCGCCACCGGAAAATCACGCCGCGGCTTGATGACGGTTTTGGAAGGAAACGACTTGACCGGTCGATTCGTAACCATGCAGACGGCGGACGACAATCCGGGCAAGCCCCATCCCGCCATGCTGCTGCGGGCCGCCGCCGCCGTCGGCGCGCACCTTGAGCGGGTGGTCATGATCGGAGACACCGCCTACGACATGGAAATGGCGGTTTCCGCCAAAACCAAGGCAGTCGGCGTGTCTTGGGGGTATCATACCTTGGACGAGCTGAAAAGCGCCGGCGCCCAGGTCATTTTGGATTGTTTCGATACTCTTCCCGATACCTTGTCGTCCCTGATTCCCTTCGATAAATGAGCCTGGGGACCGTGAAGCGTTTTTATAAAAGCGTTGGTGTCGCCGAAACCCCGGACGGGTTTGGGATAACTTTGGACGGTCGCCAGGTACGCACGTCGGCGGGCAAGCCCTTGGTGGTCGGACCTTATCGAGATCTGGCGCATGAGATCGCGACGGAGTGGGAGGCGCAAAAGGACGTTGTCGCGCCCGCTTCGATGCCGATGACGCAGATGGCGACCACGGCGCTTGATCGCGTCGGCCCGGAACGCCAAGCGATTCTGGATCACTTGGCCGCCTTCGCCCAAACCGACCTGCTGTGTTACCGCGCTCCGTCCCCGGCATCGTTAAGAGAGCGTCAAGACCGCATGTGGCAGCCGCTGCTCGACTGGCTGCAAACCGAAATAGGCGCCGGTCTGACCGTGACCGTGGGAGTCATCGCCGTCGAGCAGGCGCCCGAATCCATTCAGACGATACGAAACCGTTTCGACGCCTTGGATCTTTGGCGCTTGACCGGCGCCCAAGTGGCCGCCGCCGCCGCCGGTTCGGCGGTGCTGGCCTTGGCGCTGGCGCACGGCCGTTTGGACGGCGAGCAGGTTTTTTCCCTGTCCCAAATCGACGAAGCGTGGCAGGCGGCGCTTTGGGGCGAGGATGCCGAAGCCGCACAGCGCCGTAAAAATCTTCGGGCGGATATCCTGGCGGCGGATCGATTGCTGCGCTTGATCGGTTAACGGTGCTGTAGATTCATGATGTCGCGATAGGGTATGGCGCCAACGATGGCGTCGGCGGCATCGACAATCGGAATGGCGCGAAAACTATATCGATTGAACAGTTTGGCCGCTTCCTTGACCGAAGCTTCCGCGCTTAGCGTAACCAAATTAGTGGTCATCACTTCGTCCAAGGTCTCTTCCGGTTTCGCTTGAAGGATTTCTTTGATGTCGATAACGCCCAACAGTTTGCCGTCGTCATCGCGCACATAGACGTACATCACCACGTCGGCCGTCGCCGCCACCAGACGATATTCCTTCAGCAATTGCGCGATGGTCATCCCGGGCGGGAAGGCGATGAAATGATGGGTGGCGAAATTGACGATTCTGTCGTCGTGATGCACAAGCAGATGACGGATTTTCCCGGCTTCGATGGTATCGATCATCCCCAGAATGATCTCGGCGTCCTTGGTCGGCAGGACGGCAAGAATATCGGCGGCCTGCGCCGGGGTCATGTCGTTGATCAACTCGGCGGCGCGTTTCTTTTCCAACGCCGAAATCAGTTCACGCTGAACGCGCGGTTCGACCTCTTCCAGCGTGTCGGACGCCTGCTCGGTATCGAGCTGGTTGAAAATGGCGAGCCGTTCGTCTTGATCGAGTTCCTCCAGGATGTCGGCCAAATCGACAGGATGAATTTCCGGCAGCTTGTCCTTCAACACATTCAGCTTCACGTTGCCTTTGAAACTGGTGATGTCTTCGGGCAGACGTTGGACGTAGGTCCACGGAATGGTGTCGTCCTTGATCTTGGCGGCAATCTCGCGAACGAAATTAGACAGCGTTTTAAGACCGATCCGCCGCAGAAACGCCGCTCGCGAACAATCGACGTCGCTTGCATAAAGCCTGCCCTGACGCAAGGCTAGTTTGATGTCGTAAACGACTTCGACCTCATCGTCGTCGCAATCCAAAATCTTCTTATCGAGCAGATGATCCTTAAGACAAACCTGGCCCGCACCGGGTTCCCCCTCGAACGACTCGGGCCGGTCGATGTCCAACACGACGGTTTTTTCCGCCAACTCCTTGACCCTGTCCCAAGGAATCATAAGCGGTTTGTCGCCGAACGGACGCGTGACGAACAAGTGCGTCACTTCGGGAATCTTTCCGGCTTCCGTCACCACAACGTCATTCAGCTTGCCGATCTTTTTCTCTCCGATCATGGCGCGCAGGCCGATCAGGTCGCTGAGCAGATAGGTTTTTTCCAAGGCGTTCATCATGATTGAAATCTCCGACCCGTTAGGAGGCGACGATTGTGTAAAACTTGAAGACAAGCAGACCGACCAGAACCAGCAGGTATATCCTAAGCGTCAACAGGGCGACGCGCACGGCGGGCGAAATCTCGATACGCGGCGCGGCGTATTTGCGGTTGATTTCGCGGATTCTTTCCAGATTGTCCGCGAAGGCGGAACGAATGACATGAGCGAACGACATGACGTTTCTCCTCGCGCTTTTTGCTAACTGAACAAGGTGGGGAACAACGCGCTAATGCCGTAGCACGTTGAAAGAACGATGATCGCGACGATGATCAGACCGCCGATGAAATTCTGGGACAAGGTGTTGCAATACTCGCCCATGGTCTGTTTGTCGTTAAGCAGCAAAATCAGGAAGACCAGCGCCGCGGGAAGCAACGTCACGGCGATCACCTGCACGAACAACGTGATCAGAACCAGCGGAGCGTCGGGAATTAGAACGACCAAACCGGCCGACACCAGGGTAAGAAAATAGCAGACGTAGAACCACGGAGCTTCCTTGATCTTGGTGTTGAGCGAGTGCGCCCAGCCGAAGATTTCGCCGAACGCCCAAGAACTTGCCAGCGAGATGCAGATGGCCCCCAGCAGCCCGGCGTCGAACAATCCGATCGCCATCATGGCTCCGGCGTATTTATCCGTCTGCATCACCAAGGCGGAGGCCTGGGCGGCATCGTCGATGTTGACGCCTTTCAGAATGGTTCCGGTCAACACGACGATGAAAATCGCCACCACCACGGTAATGACCGCCCCCACCCAAGTGTCGATGCGGCCCCAGGGAATGTCTTTTTCCTTCAGCCCCTTGTCGACCACCGAGCTTTGCTGGAAAAACAGCATCCATGGAGCAATGGTGGTGCCGACGTTGGCCATCAAAAAGAAGAACATGTCGCCGTTGAACCCGCCGGGGAAATTGGGAATCAAACCGTCGCTCAAGACTTGTTCGACAGGCGGATGCACCAGCAGGGCGGCGGGGATGTAAATCAGGTTCAACAGGCAGAATCCAAGGGCGATTTTCTCCCAGGTCCAATAGCGGCCGTTGACGACCATGAAGCCCATCAGCAAGCATACCGCGGCGACGGTCAGCCATTCCGGCACGCCGAAAATACGCAGGGCCGAAGTCATGCCGATAAACTCGGTAACTAGGGTCAACCAGTCGACCAGCATCAGATCGAGCAGCGAGAACCAGCCCCAAAAAGAGCCGAAGCCGTCGAATATAGCCTCGGCGTGGCCGCGTTTGGTGACCGCCCCCAAGCGAACCGTCATCTCCTGGACGTAGTAGGCGACCGGCACCAGGATCACCAGAAACCAGATCAGGTTGTAACCATATTTGGCGCCTGTGGCGGCATAAGTGGTGATCCCGCCCGCATCGTTATCGGCGATCATCACCACCAGACCGGGTCCGGCAAGAACCAAATACAATACGATCGACTTCCAGATCCGCCGGAATTGATAATAAGTCTTTGTAACAAAATTCATATTACTCTCCTCCGGCGCCTATCTATAAAATTTTGGCATTCCCTATTAACAACCAATACCCCATATTAGAAGGGTATACTCAGCACGTAACATAAAGTTAACACCAAGATCGCACCCGTCGTTATTCGGGCAGACTGCGTTCGACTTGCCACGTCGCCGCCGTAACATTGGGTTCCAAGCTTAGACGTCCGACGATCTGTTCCAGCGCCGCATCGCAGCGCTTCGATGCCACCAACTGAGCCACCACCGTCACTTGAATGGACTCGGGGATATCCTGGCTTTCGATCCGCCGCAACCCCAGCCCTTCCTGCGACAGGGAATGCAAAATCAAGGATCGCATATGAGCCTCTTTCGTCGCCTTACAGGTTATTTGCACCGTATAGACGGTTTCAACGTCCGAAGCGGGGAAAAGGGTTTGGTGATTAAGAAGGCGCGTCAACGGATGCAGCAAAACGTTGACGGCCACGATAAAACACGCCGCAGCGGTGCTCGGCCCAAAAAATCCGCCGCCGGCAAAGGTGCCGACCATGGCGGAACACCAAAGCGTCGCCGCGGTGTTAAGGCCGTGGACATTGACGCCCTCGCGCAAAATAACGCCCGCCCCCAGAAACCCGATACCGGAAACCACCTGGGCGGCGATGCGGGTTGGGTCGCCCTCGCCGACCACGGCCGAGAACACGACAAAACCGCCCGCCCCCAACGAAACCAAAGCGTTGGTCCTAAGTCCGGCCATCTTCTGTTTGATTTGGCGTTCGACCCCGATCAGCAGCCCAAGCGCCAAAGCAAGCCCCAGACGTTCAATTGTCGTGACCAGATCAATGCTTTCAATGGCCATGGCGGACCCCTCTCTTTTAAAATCGGATGTAAATCAATCGATGTGCGACGCCGTCCAGATGCAGACCAGACGTCCGCTTTCATCCGGCACCCATTGGGCCACCGGCTGCCCGGCATGAAACCGGACGGGATTCGGCGACGTGGGATTGGACACGCGAACCGACTTGTCCGGAATCGCGATTGCGGACAGTTCGAAAATCGGGAAGTAGGCGATTACTTGGATGTTCATTTGCGCCTCCTGTTAAGGGCGGGTCGTTTGTGTCGACCCAGGAGGCGCGAAAGATCAAGTACGCCCTATGGTCGGAGCGTCCTTAAGGTCTGTCGAAACCCCTGGGCAATAATCCCCCGCATCGGCATAATCGCGTTGCGACTACGATCCTCTGACGGGGCGTTGCTAGGTCGTGGGTTCATTCGGATACCTTGTGAACAAGTGGTCTTTGCGCTTTACGATTTGGCGCATAAGCTGCTATATACTCCCCCAGAGTATAAGGTCAAGAATAAATGACGCACACAACCGATGAAAAAGAAAAACGCAAGCTGCTGGCGCGAATCCGGCGCATTCGCGGCCAAGTGGATGCCGTAGAGCGGGCATTGGAAGAAGAGGCGTCCTGCGCGGCGATTCTGCAACAAGCCAAGGCCGCACGCGGCGCCATCGACGGACTGATAGCCGAAGTGGTCGAGGATCATATACTGGAGCATATGATCGACCCGTCGGCGCCGCGCGACGATCCCAGATCGATCGCCGCGGAAGAACTGGTGGAAATCGTTCATTCCTATCTAACCTGATTTCGGATCGCGCGCCGCCCTCGTCGAGCGCGACGGAACCCGGCGGCGCATTGTTGCATTACCGTTCGAGTCGCTTATATTTTCGCATATGGATGACCAGAAGAAACTACGCTCGAAGGACCGGTTCATGCTCCGCATCGCGGCTGTAATTGCCTTTTTCCTAGCCGCGCTCGTTTCGTCGGCCCATGCGGACCAACCGGTCAGCCGCGACCAAATCAAGCTAAGCTTCGCGCCGGTGGTCAAACAGGCAAGCCCGGCGGTGGTCAACATCTACACCCGCACGGTGGTGAAAGCCTCGGACAATCCGTTGCTGGCCGACCCGTTCTTCCGCCGCTTCTTCGGCGAGAACATGAACCGTGAACGGGTGCAAAACGCGCTGGGTTCGGGAGTCATCGTCGGGGCCGACGGCGTGGTGGTCACCAATCATCATGTGGTGGCGGGCGCGACCGAAATCACCGTTGTTCTGTCGGACCGCCGAGAATTCGAAGCCAAGCTGCTGGGCACCGACGAACGGTCCGACCTTGCCGTCCTAAAGGTCAATGCCAAGGGCGAAAAACTGCCGACTTTGTCGTTCGGCGATTCGGACGCTCTGGAAGTGGGCGATTTGGTTCTGGCCATCGGCAATCCGTTCGGCTTCAGCCAGTCGGTCACCAGCGGCATCGTTTCGGCGTTGTCCAGATCGAAAGGCCCCAACGATTACGGCACCTTCATCCAAACCGACGCCGCCATAAACCCCGGCAATTCCGGCGGCGCCTTGGTCAATCTGTCGGGACAGTTGGTGGGGATCAATTCGTGGATCGCCTCGCCTACCGGCAGCTTCGTGGGCATCGGCTTCGCCATACCCTCGACCCTGGTCAAGGCGGTGCTGACCAGCATTACTCAAACCGGCAAGGTAGTGCATGCCTTTCTGGGGATGTCCGGTCAGGCGCTGACGCAGGAGATCGCCCAAAGCATGGGGATGTCCAAGCCGGGCGGAATCCTGGTCAATCAAGTGGTCAAACAGGGCCCCGCCGCTTTGGCCGGAATCAAGCCGGGCGACGTCATCGTCGCCGTCAACGGCAAACCGGTGGACGACCCGGAATCCATGCGCTTTCGCTTGGCCACCCAGCCCATCGGTTCGGAAGCCCACATCGTCTATTTGCGCGAAGGCGCCGAGAAAAGCGCCGATATCCGCCTGCTTCCTCCGCCCGAAACGCCGCCTCGCGACACCGGCGAAATCAAGGGACGCAGCCCCCTTTCCGGAGCTGTCGTGGCCAACGTCAACCCTGCTTTGGCCGAGGAAATCGGCTTTCCCACCGAAACCAGGGGCGTCGTCATTCTCGAGACCCGCCCCGGCTCCGCCGCCGAGCGCTATGGATTCCAACCGATGGATATCCTGTTGGGGATCAACGATCAGTCCATCGGATCGGTGGCCGACGCGCGCGCGTCCCTGGCCGCTTCCGCTCCGGGTTGGAAGATCAAAATCAACCGCGAGGGCCAAACCTTGAGTCTGGTGGTCGGCCAATGAACGGCCTGTTCGCGTCCGACGAAACCAAACCGCTTGCCGAACGTCTGCGCCCCCGAACGCTGAAGGATGTGGTCGGTCAGGACCATGTGCTGGGCGAGGGCGGCGCGCTGGGACGGATGCTGGCGGCGGGCCGCTTGTCCTCGATCATTTTCTGGGGACCGCCCGGTTGCGGCAAAACCACCATCGCCAGATTGCTGGCCGAGGGCACCGATCTGGAATTCGTACCCTTATCCGCCGTGTTTTCCGGCGTGGCAGATCTGCGCAAGGTGTTCGACGCCGCCGCCAAACGGCGTGAGGACGGCCGGGGAACGCTGTTGTTCGTGGATGAAATTCATCGCTTCAACCGGGCGCAGCAGGACGGGTTTCTGCCATTCGTGGAAAACGGCACGGTTACCCTGGTGGGAGCGACCACCGAAAACCCCTCGTTCGAGTTGAACGGCGCGTTGCTGTCCCGCTCTCAGGTACTGGTGCTGCGCCGTCTTGACGACGCCGCTTTGGAACTGCTGCTGGCCAAGGCCGAGCAAACCATGGACCGCGCGTTGCCGCTGGATGCGGATGCGCGCGCCACCCTTAAAGCCATGGCCGACGGCGACGGCCGCTATCTGCTCAATCTGGCCGAGGCCCTGTTTCTGCTGCCGCCGTCTCCCGTGCTTGACAGCGCCCAGTTGGCCCAGGCTGTGCAGAAACGCGCCCCCGCCTACGACAAGGACCGCGAAGAGCATTACAACCTGATCAGCGCGCTTCATAAATCCCTGCGCGGATCGGATACCGACGCGGCGCTTTACTGGATGGCCCGCATGCTGACCGGCGGCGAGGACCCGTTATTCATCGCCCGCCGCCTGACCCGCTTCGCGGTGGAAGACGTGGGGCTGGCCGACCCGCAAGCCGTCGTCCAAGCCTTGGCCGCCTGGGACGTCTACGAACGGCTGGGCAGTCCGGAAGGCGAACTGGCCCTGGCCCAGTTGGTCATCTATCTGGGCACCGCGCCCAAGTCCAACGCCGCCTACGTCGCCTATAAATCCGCCACCCGGTCGGCCAAGCAAACCGGCAGTCTGACGCCGCCGTCCCATATCCTCAACGCCCCCACCCGATTGATGAAGGATTTGGGTTACGGCAAGGGTTACCAATACGACCACGACACCAAGGAAGGGTTTTCCGGGCAGAATTATTTTCCCGACGGCATGGATCGCGTGGTTTTCTATGACCCGCCCGAGCGCGGATTCGAAAGGGAAATCCGCAAACGCCTGGATTACTGGCAAAAACTGCGTGAGCGTAAAACGCCGTAGGCGGGCGGCCATTTTTTTCCTGACGGGGCGACCCAGCTTGGACAGAGGTAGGTTTCGGCCCGCACCATACGCCCCGAAGACAACCTGACCCCGACCGGGGCGCGGATGTACTCCTCACCCTCGTATTCGTCCAGCCGAGCGAAATCCCGAGGCGACAGGTTGCGGATCGCCAGCCCCATCACGCGCCCGCCCGCCTTCGCCGCCAGCATGGGATAGGGCCTTCCAGCCACCTGAACGCGAACATATCCGTCGACCCGCACCGGTCGAATCCAGGATCGGGGAAGGGTACGGCCAAGCACCCGAAAACGCGTCTTGGCATCCATCAAAGTTCCGAACACGAACAGCATCAATCCAGATGCAAACCGCTTTGCCGGAGCTGCTGCTGCAACTGGCCTTTCAGCCGCTCCAGACCGGCTTCGTTCAGGCTTTCGCAGCGGGCAACCAGAACCGCCTGGGTGTTGGAGGCGCGCAGCAGCCACCAGCCGTCTTCCGTATCCACCCGGACACCATCCACGTCGTTGACCTTGGCGCCCTGTTTGGCCAGCCGATCCTTGACCTCGGCCACCACCTGGAACTTGCGTTCCTCGGCGCAGGCGAAGCGCAGTTCAGGGGTGTTGACCATCTGCGGCAGCAGATCGCGGCGCTGGGCCAAGGATTGATCGGTCCAGCGGGCGACGATGCCCAGCAGGCGCACCGCCGCGTAAAGGCCGTCGTCGAACCCGTACCAATGATCGGCGAAGAAAATATGGCCGCTCATTTCCCCGGCCAGGGGAGCGCCGGTTTCGGCCATCATGGTCTTGACCAACGAGTGGCCGGTGCGTCCCATCAGCGGCGTTCCGCCCAATCGGGCGACCTCGTCGAAAAACACTTTCGACGCCTTGACGTCTGCGATGATCTTGGCCCCGGGGCGATGATTCAGCAAATCCTCGGCCAGAATGACCAGGATCTGATCGCCCCACAAAATCCGTCCCAAGCCGTCCACCACTCCCAGCCGGTCGCCGTCGCCGTCGAAGGCGATGCCCACATCCGCCCCCACGGCTTTGACCCTGGCTTGCAAATCCACCAGCGTATGAGGCTCGGTGGGATCGGGGTGATGGTTGGGAAAGGTCCCGTCCACGTCCGGGTACAGCACCTCGTGACGACCGGGCAGTTTGGCGACCAAGTCGGGAACGATCCGCCCCGCCGCGCCGTTGCCGCAATCCCACACCACCGACAGCGGTTTTTCCCCGTCGTAATCCTGGACCAGTCTTGCCGTGTATTCATCGGCGATCGGATCGGCGTCCACCGCGCCCGTCCCGGTCTCGAAATCGCCCGCCGCCACTTGCGGTCCCAAGGCGCGGATGTCGTCGCCGAAAAACGGCTTGTTGGCGAAAACCATCTTGAACCCGTTGTGATCGGGAGGATTGTGCGACCCCGTCACCATGATGCCGCCATCGGCGTCGCGCACCTTGGCGGCATAATAAAGCATCGGCGTCGGCCCCATGCCGATGTCGCGCACCGTGCAGCCGGTCGAGACCAGCCCCTCGATCAACGCCTTGGCCAAATCCGGCGAGGACAGACGTCCGTCGCGGCCCACCGCCACCACCGATCCGCCGTTGCGGCGAACCCGCGTGCCGAAGGCCTTGCCCAAATGCAGGGCGTCGGCGGGCGACAAGGTCTCGCCGATAATGCCGCGAATGTCGTATTCGCGCAAAATGGTGGGATGAAACGCGTAGCTCATGTGATCACATCCGGTTGGGTGCGTCCCGTCCGCTTCTCGATTTCCGAGATCGTCCGCGACAAGCGAATCAAATCGGCCAATGCCTGTTGCGGGTCGCCGCTGGCGGCCGCGGTCGAGGGCGGCTCGTACCGTTCCAGATAGACCCGGATGGTGGCGCCTTCGGTTCCCGTCCCCGACAACCGCCAGACCATGCGCGATCCGGCCCCGCCGTCCAGGATCAGTCCCTGGCCGCCGCTGACCGAACCGTCGACCGGATCGGTATAGGTAAAATCGACGATCCCCGGCATCGTCCGCAAATGGTCCATCACCGATTGAGCGGCGGCGGAATCGACCCCCTCGTAATCGTGACGGGTATAGACGTCGCGGCCATACGTGCTCCAATGACCGCGCACGATCTCGGCCACCGATTGCTTGCGGACGGCCAGGATGTTCAGCCACATCAGCACCGCCCACAGTCCGTCCTTTTCGCGCACATGGTCCGAACCGGTGCCGAAGCTTTCCTCGCCGCACAAAGTGGCGAGGCCCGCATCCAGCAACGTGCCGAAAAATTTCCAACCGGTCGGCGTTTCGTAGCAGAGAACCCCCAAGGCGGCGGCGACCCGGTCGGCGGCGCGGCTGGTGGGCATCGAGCGGGCGATCCCCTTGATTCCGTTTTTGTAACCCGGCACCAGGGATGCGTTGGCCGCCAGCACCGCCAGCGAGTCCGACGGAGTCACGAAGAAGTTCCGTCCCAGCACCATGTTGCGGTCGCCGTCGCCGTCCGAAGCCGCGCCAAAATCCGGCGCGTCGTCCCCGTTCATGATCTCGACCAACTGGCTGGCGTAGACCAGATTGGGATCGGGATGGCCCTGGCCGAAATCTTCCAGCGGAATGCCGTTCATCACCGCGCCGCCCGGCGCCCCCAACCGCCGCACCAGAATTTCGCTGGCATAGGGTCCGGTGACGGCGTGCATGGCATCGAACTTCATGGTGAATCCGGTCGCGAACAAAGCGCGGATGGAATCGAAATCGAACAGCGTTTCCATCAAATCGGCGTAGTCCCGAACGGAATCGATGATTTCCACCCGCATAGGACCGAATTCGACCGTCCCTTTCGCGTCCAGATCGATGTCGTCTCCATCGTGAATTCGATAGCGGTCCAGCGCCTGCGTCCGCGCATGGACGGCCTCGGTCACCGCTTCCGGAGCGGGTCCGCCGTTGGCGATGTTGTACTTGATGCCGAAATCGCCGTCGGGACCGCCGGGATTGTGACTGGCCGACAGCACCAGTCCGCCCAAGGCCTTATGTTTGCGGATCACGCATGAGGCGGCGGGGGTGGACAAAATCCCCCCCTGCCCGATCAACAGCTTGGCGATCCCGTTGGCGGCGGCCATTTTGACGATGGTCTGAATGGCGGCGCGGTTGTAAAACCGTCCGTCGCCGCCCACCACCAGAGTCGCCCCGTGCAAGGACGGTCCCAACACGTCGAAAACCGACTGGACGAAATTTTCCAGATACCGGGGCTGACGGAAAACCGAGACCTTCTTGCGCAACCCCGAGGTGCCGGGCTTTTGCCCGGCGAAGGGGGTGGTTGCGACCTCTCTCACCTTAAGGACGACCCACGCTGACGTAAGTGAAACCGGCGGCGCGCATTTCGGCCGGATCCCAAACATTGCGCAAATCGACCACCACCGGCGACTTCAGCAGCGTCTTGACCCGCTTCAGGTCCAGCGCGCGGAACTCGTTCCATTCGGTGACGATGGCCAGAACGTCGGCGCCTTCCAAGGCGTCGTAAGCGTCCTTGGCGTATTCGATGCCGGTCAGCATCTTCTTGGCTTCCTCGGTTCCTTCGGGGTCGAAGGCGCGAACCTTGGCGCCCGCGTTCACCAGGGCCGGGACGATGTCCAGCGACGGGCTGTCGCGCATGTCGTCGGTATTGGGCTTGAAGGTCAGACCCAGCACCGCCACGGTCTTGCCCTTCACGTCGCCGCCCGCGGCCTTGACAATACGGTCGGCCATGGCCTTCTTGCGCTCGTCATTGACGGCGACCACGGTTTCGACGATGCGGATCGGCGAGCCGTAATCGCGCGCGGTCTTGACCAGGGCCAAGGTGTCCTTGGGGAAGCACGAGCCGCCGTAACCGGGACCGGCATGCAAAAACTTCTTGCCGATGCGGCCGTCCAGTCCGATGCCGCGCGCCACGTCGTGGACATTGGCGCCCACCTTTTCGCACAGATCGGCGATTTCGTTGATGAAGGTGATCTTGGTGGCCAAGAAGGTGTTGCCCGCGTACTTGATCAATTCCGAGGTGCGGCGCGAGGTAAAGACGATCGGCGTCTCGATCAAATACAATACCCGGTAAAGCTGACGCATGACAGCGCGGGCCTCTTCGGACTCGGTGCCGATCACCACCCGATCCGGGCGCATGAAGTCGTTGATGGCCGAACCTTCACGCAGGAACTCGGGATTGGACACCACGTCGAACTTGGCGTCGGGGCGTCGGGTTCTGATGATCTTTTCCACCTCGTCGCCGGTTCCCACCGGCACGGTGGACTTGTTGACCACCACCGTATAGCCGTCCATGGCGTCGGCGATTTCCTCGGCGGCGGCATAGACGAACGACAAATCGGCATGGCCGTCGCCGCGCCTGGACGGCGTGCCCACGGCGATGAACACCGCATCGGCTTCCTTGACCGCCGCTTTCAGATCGGTGGTGAAGAACAATCGTCCGGCCTTGACGTTGTCGGCCACCATTTCATCCAGCCCCGGCTCGTAAATGGGCATGATGTTCCGATGCAATTTTTCGATTTTACCGGCGTCGTTGTCGACGCAAGTAACGGTGATGCCGAATTCGGAGAAACAGGTTCCCGAGACCAAACCCACATAGCCGGTGCCGATCATGGCGATACGCATGATGAAATCCTTGTCGAATTAGAAATTGAACTGCTTAAGAGCCTCGCGGACCGAGGCTCCGATATCCTGGCGTTCCAAAGCGAAGGCCACGTTGGCCTCCAGCCAGCCGACCTTGTCGCCGCAATCGTAGCGCGTTCCCTCGAACCGCATGCCGTGGAACGGCACCGTGCCGATGCTTTGGCTGATGGCGTCGGTCAGTTGGATTTCGCCGCCCGCGCCTTTTTCTTTGCGGTCCAGATATTCGAAAACTTCCGGGTGCAAGATATAGCGGCCGATAATCGACAAGGTGGACGGCGAGACTTCGGGCGCGGGCTTTTCCACCAGCCCCTTGGCCTTGGCCAGACGACCGTTATCGTGCTCCACGTCCAAAATGCCGTAGCGGTTGGTGTGCTCGCGCGGGATGTCGGCGACGGCCACCACATGACCGCCCACCTCGGTATGCACCGCGACCATCTGTTTCAGACACGGGGTCTTGGACAGAATCAAATCGTCGGGCAGCAACACCGCGAACGGTTCCTGATCGACCAGATCGCGCGCGCACCAGACCGCGTGCCCCAGGCCCATCGGCTCCTGTTGGCGGGTGTACGAAACGCGGCCCGATTTCGGCATCCACGAGGTAACCGCCTCCAGCAGATCAAACTTGCCGCGTTCCCTCAAATTCCGCTCCAGATCGGGAGCGTTGTCGAAGTGATCCTCGATGGCGTTCTTGCCGCGTCCGGTGACGAAGATGAAATGCTCGATTCCGGCCGCCGCGGCCTCCTCGACCGCGTATTGAATCAGCGGCTTATCGACCACGGGCAGCATTTCCTTGGGCATGGCCTTGGTAGCCGGTAAAAAGCGCGTGCCCATGCCGCCCACCGGAAAAACCGCCTTACGCACTAGACGAACCATAAAATCATACTCCCTTGCCGCCGATGGCCAGTGAACGCGACGTTCACGATCGATCACATTGACGAACGTCAACGGCATCATATGAATCCGACTTTTTCATGATCGAATCGCACTGTGATCAAGGCCGTCTTTGTGCCATGGCCTTAACGCGGATGCAATATGGTGGTTTAATCAATCCATCATGACCAAGACCCAGATCAAAACCGCTCTGAAAACCGCCTGCCGTCAATCGGTCTACGTTGCCGACCAAGTGGCGCGCGATCCGAACATCTTGAAGCCGACCGACCTTAAATCGCTGGATCGGAAACGGTTGGATGCCGATTGCGCCAAAGCCTTGACGCACACCGACGATCAGGAATTCCGCCGCGCGCTTCGCTTGATCCGTCATCATCACATGGTCCGCATCGCCGTGCGCGATTTCGTCAAACTCGCCGATTTGGACGAGACCCTGGCCGACACGTCGGACGTGGCCGACGCGCTGATCGCCACCGCTTACCGTTGGGCCTACGAAAAACTTGCTCCCGTTTGGGGGCGGCCCGTCGACCCCGACGGCGACGAACCCCAGGAAATGATCATTCTGGGAATGGGCAAGCTGGGCGGACGCGAGCTTAATTTTTCCTCGGACATCGACTTGATCTTCATCTTCGCCGAAGACGGCGAAACCCAAGGCGGAGAAAGGGAGATCACTAACGAGGAATTTTTCATCAAGGTCGGGCAATTGATGAATTCGGTCCTGACCGCCAGTACCGACATGGGGTTCGTCTACCGGGTGGACATGCGGCTTAGACCGTTCGGCAGCGCCGGACAATTGGCGCAAAGCCTTGACAGTATCGACTATTATTATCAGACCCACGGCCGACCGTGGGAACGCCATGCCCTGGTCAAGGCCCGGGCCATCACCGGAGCGCCCAAGGACATCGCCCGTCTTCGCGCCATTCTCAATCCGTTCGTCTATCGGCATTACGTGGATTTTTCCATGCTGGATTCATTGCGCGACTTGAAGCGCATGATCGCCGAGGACCTTAGCCGCAAGGGCGACACCGTCGATTTGAAATTGGGCGCGGGGGGAATTCGCGACATCGAATTCATCGTCCAAGCGTTTCAACTGATCCACGGCGGACGCGATTCCGCCCTGCGCGGCGAATCACTGATGCCGATGCTGGCGGCGCTTAAAGACCGTCATTACCTTGACCAAGCCATGGCCGACGACCTGCTGGCCGCCTATCGGTTCCTGCGCCGCGCGGAAAACCGCGTGCAAATGTGGGAAGACCATCGTACCCACAGCCTGCCCGAAGACCCCCGGCACTTGACCGTCCTGGCCCAAGGCCTGGACTTTCCCGATGCAACCGCTTTTCTCGATCATTTGACTTCGGTCAGAAATACCGTATCCGCCCGTTTCGACACGGTATTCCGCCAATCCGACCCGTCCGAATCGACAGGCTGGCTTTCCCTTTGGAACGATCCCGCGGATGGCGAAGCGCCCAAGCCGTTGAACGGCGACTCCCAATGGCGCGAACATTTGTCCGCGTTCCGGCAATCCCGGCGATTTATCGCTCAAACGGCGGAAGACCGCGCGCGGCTGGATGCGGCGATGCCGTTGCTGCTGGACGAAATCGACGATGTGGAAACTTTGAAACGGGTGTTGCAGGTGCTGGATTCCATCCTGCGCCGCTCGGTCTATCTGGTGCTGTTAAAAGCCAGTCCGGCGGCGCGGCGAACCCTGATCAAGCTGTGCGCCGCCAGTCCCTGGCTAACCGACAGCTTGGCGAACACGCCCGCCCTGCTTGACCAGTTGCTGGACCCCGAGCGGTTGTTCCATCTGCCCGACCGGCGGGAACTGGTGGAAGAATTGGCGGATCAGTTGGGACCGAACCCGGACGAAGAGCATTTGATGAACGTCGTCCGCCGGATCAAAAGCTCGGCGGTTTTCAAAGTGGCCGCCTCGGACTTGATCGCCGGATTGCCGTTGATGAAGGTCAGCGACAACTTGACCTGGATCGCCGAGGCGGTGGTCGAGGCCAGCCTGAACGTCTTGTGGAAAATGGCCATTGCCCGTCACGGCCGTCCCGGCGGATGGGACCAGGACGAACCGCCGTTTCTGGTCGTCGGATTCGGTAAGTTGGGGGGATTGGAACTGGGCTACGGCTCGGACTTGGACATGGTGTTCCTTTGTCCCGACGAACTGCCGGCCGCCACCATGAGCGATGGCCCCCATCCCCTGGAGGGGGCCATTTACGTAACCCGTCTGGGCCAGAAGCTGATCTCGGTTCTGGCCATGGTCCTGGCCAGCGGCATTGCCTATGAAGTGGATAGCCGCCTGCGCCCTCACGGGGCATCGGGCCAATTGCTGAACACCCTGGACGGATTCTTCGATTACGAACAAAAACAAGCCTGGATTTGGGAACATCAGGCCCTGATCCGCACGCGGGCCATCGCCGGTCACCCCAAGCTGCGGCGGCAATACGAGGACATGCGCCTGCGGTTCCTGTGCCAGCCCCGCCGGACGGAAACCCTGCGTTCCGAGGTCCTGTCCATGCGCCGAAAAATGCGCGCCCACCTGGATCAATCGACCGCCGAATCCACCGATCTCAAACAGGGCGAAGGCGGCATGATCGATTTGGAATTCCTGGTGCAGTTCCTGATCCTGGACAACGCCCACGCGCATCCCGGCATCGCCGTCCACAGCGACAACATCCGTCAGCTTCAGGCCTTGGCCGACGCCGGAATTTTAACCGCGAACGAAAGCGCCGCCCTGACCGAAGCCTATCTGGGCTTGCGCGGCCTAGCTCACAAGGCGGCTCTTGCCCGGGCCGAGGCGACGGCCCACCCCTCCGCGATCGCGCCCTGGACCGGCGCCGTCATCGCGGCCTGGAAAAAATATCTGGGCGGATGACGAAAGGAAGGAAGGTCAGCGCCGTTTAGCCAGCAGGAACGTCACCAATCCGATCGTTATGACCAAGACCGAAATAAATCCCCCAACCGCCAGATAGGCGTCCGTATCCAGGTGCATGATGGCCCTCCGCATCGATCACGAAATACTCGTTCCGATCCTAGGGGTATTTCTTGACATAAGTCAAGTTACGGGTGGACGGGCAGCCCTGCTGCACCAATCGCTTAATCCCGGGACGGGACCATCAGGGTCGCTTCGCCGTCGACCACCATCTTTTGATGAACCCAGCAGGTGGTGCGGAAGGTGACGAATTTGCGTTCGGGAACCAGGCCGGTGACTTCCACCTGGGCTTTTACCGTATCGCCGCTGAAAACCGGAGCCTTGAACTTCATGGATTGGGAAACGTAGATGCACCCGGGTCCGGGCAGCTTCATTCCGAACACGCTGGAAATCAAGGCGCCCGAGATCATGCCGTGAGCGATGCGCGCCTTGAACATGGTGGTTTTGGCGTATTCCTCGTTCACATGGATTGGATTGAAATCGCCGGACACGCCCGCGAACAGAACTAGGTCGGCCTCGGTTATGGTCTTGGAAAAGCTGGCGCTTTGCCCGACGAACAAATCTTCGAAAAAATACCCGATGTCGATTTCCGCGCTCATCGCATACTCCAAAACGGCATGGACCTAAACTTACAAACCGGTCTTGCCCTTTAGGGCCCGGGCGGCGCAGTATATACGTCCCGTTCTCCAACACCAGTGCAGAATTGAAACGCTTCCTTCCCGATTCTTTTTCCCTGGCGCTTATATCCACGGTGACGTTGGCCAGCGTATTTCCCATCCACGGGCAAGCCGCCGACGGCTTCGCCGTTCTCACCAAATTAGCCGTCGCCTTGCTGTTTTTTCTGAACGGCGCCAAGCTGTCGCGTCAATCCGTGATCGCCGGGATCACCAATTGGCGCCTGCATCTGATCGTTTCCGCCGCCACTTACGTGCTGTTCCCGCTGCTGGGAGTGATCATCGCCTGGACCCTTTCCGACGTCCTCGGTCAAAGTCTCACCCTGGGTTTCGTGTATCTGTGCTGCCTGCCGTCCACCGTCCAATCCTCGGTGGCTTTCACCTCGATCGCCAAGGGAAACGTTCCCGCCGCCATTTGCAGCGCCACCTTGTCCAACCTGATCGGCGTGCTGCTGACCCCGGCCTTGGTCGGATTGCTGCTGTCCGCCCATGGGGCCGCCGGGGGGGCCGACGCCGTGATCGCCATTGTCGAGCAATTGCTGGTTCCCTTCGCCCTGGGCCAAGCCGCGCGGCCGTGGCTGGCCAATTTTCTTCACCGCCACGCCAAAGGCGTCCGACTGGTGGACAGCGGATCAATTCTAATGGTGGTCTACGGCGCCTTCAGCGAGGCGGTTCGCGGCGGCCTGTGGACCAACACCGCGCCCTCGTCCCTGGCGACAATGTTTGTCGTTGCGGTTGCCTTGCTGGCGATCGTCTTGACAGCCACCGCATGGGTCGGTCGAAGTTTCGGTTTCACCACCCCCGACCGCATCGCCATCTTGTTTTGCGGATCGAAAAAGAGCATGGCGTCCGGAGTTCCCATGGCCGGCATCCTGTTTCCCGCCGCCTCGGTGGGCAGCATCGTGTTGCCGGTGATGATCTTCCACCAAATCCAGTTGATGGCTTGCGCCTGGATCGCCCGGCGCTTTGCCGGCAGGGACTCCCAGCAATGAAACGCCTGTCCGTTCTGTTTCTATTGCTGACGTTGGCCGCCTGCGCGGCAAAGGTTCCCTGGACCAACGCCGGTCTTCCCAAAAGCCAATGGTCCAAGGACTGGAGCGAATGCAAGCGCGCCGCCGAATACAGCGCGGGCGGTGTCAGGGATTGGGACGACGTTTCCCCCCAGGACCCGTTGGCCGAGTATGAACGCCAGCACGCGGCCCAGCGGGTCAAGACCGAAGTATCGCTGTGCATGATCGGACGGGGTTACGTTCCGGCGGAGAGACAAAAATGAGAAGAACGCTTCTGATCCTTGCGCTGCTGGCCGGTTCCGTCACGGCCTCCCCCGCATTGGCCGATGACGACGACTTGCCGCAGTTCCCCAAGATCGCCCCGCCGGACCCTTTGCCCGACGCCGCTTGCGACGCCGTCGCGGCGCCTTTGGAATGGGGGCTGGGCGATTGGATCGCGGCGCCTTTACGCATCCATGTGGAGAAAACCGCGTGGACCATAGCGGGAGGTCCCAAGCCGTTGAGCGGCAAGACGGTCAGTTTGGAGCCCTGCACCATCGACTTGATCGACGATCAGGGTTCGATCTTCGCCGGCGTCCGCGCCGAGGACGGGCATTTGTACGCGGCCTTGTGGACCGACGACGGCAAAGTGCGCAGATTGAATTTTAAGCGGCCCTAAGTCCCTCGCCGGGCGCGGACATCCGTCCGCTTGGCCGCGACCTCAATGGTCGCCCTAATCGAACAGGCTGGAAACCGAGCGTTCTTCCGAAATACGGTGGATGGATTCGGCCAGCAGCGGCGCAATGGTGACCTGACGAATGTTGGCGGCTTTCCTGACCGCCTCGGTGGCCGGAATGGAATCGGAAATCACCAATTCCTTCAGCGGCGACGATGCGACGCGAGTCACTGCCTCGCCCGACAACACCCCGTGGGTGACAACGGCGGACACGCTTTCCGCTCCGGCGTTCATCAACGCCACGGCGGCGTTGCACAAAGTTCCGGCGGAATCGACGATGTCGTCGATCAGCACGCAGCGGCGCTTCTTGACGTCGCCGATGATGTTCATCACTTCGGAAACGCCCGCCCGCTCGCGGCGCTTGTCGATGATGGCCATGTCCACTTCCAGTCTGGTCGCCAGGGTGCGGGCGCGAACCACACCCCCCACATCCGGCGAAACCACCATCAACCCCTCGCTCGATTGACCGACGCTGGTGCGGATATCGTTCACGAACACCGGCGCGGCGAAAAGATTGTCGACGGGAATATCGAAGAAGCCTTGGATCTGCCCGGAATGCAAATCCAGCGTAACCACCCGGTCGGCTCCGGCGGTGGTGATCAGATTGGCCACCAGCTTGGCGGAAATGGGGGTGCGAGGACCGGACTTGCGGTCCTGTCTGGCATAACCGAAATAGGGAATCACCGCGGTGATGCGCCGGGCCGATCCGCGCCTTAGCGCATCCAGGGTGATCAGCAATTCCATCACGTTGTCGTTGGTGGGATAGCAAGTGGGTTGAATGACGAAAACATCTTCACCCCGGACGTTCTCGGCGATCTCCACGAAGACCTCCATATCCGGAAAACGGCGGATATTGGCCTTGGTCAACGACATCCCCAAATAATCGGCAATTGCTTGAGCCAATGGGCGATTGGAATTGCAGGCGAGAATCTTCATAATTCGTTCCCCGGAAACGGCTGCCAAGCGCGCTGACGCTTGGGCATGGACGGAAGGCTTGGCATGGACCGGCCCCGTATATCAGTCCCCGCGCCCGGTTGTAAACGCCGTTCGCACCACCTTCACGATTCCGTCGGCCCCGCCTTCGGCGATGTCGTGGGCCAGACGCCCCCAACGTCCGTTTATTTGCTGCGAGGGCGCGGCTCCCTTCTGCTTGACCTGCCCCATCTCGCGACCATCCGTCGTGGCGACCGTCCAGGTCAGAGTCAGCGCAACCCCGTCGGCACCCGGCTCGCCCAGTTGAACACCGGGGGTGACGATCACGTCGCCGCCTTCGCCGACCACCAGCACGCCGCGCCGCTCCAACGCGCCCTTCAGCGCCTGACGCATGGCTTGATTCCCGTCGCCGGGCAGCCCCGCGAACGCTCCCAATCTGGCCGTCATCCTTTTTCCAGGAGCCCGTCCGTCATCGGGTTCGGTCTGCAACAGATCCGGCCTTGCCAGCGGATCGGCCTTGCCCTGGTGGCGGAACGGTTGCGGAATTTCCCCGCATGCCGCGATCGCCAGCAGCACCAGGATGACGATCGCACGGGTCACCGGTCGATCACGATGGCGGAAAGCTGGCGCCCGTAGTCCGCTTCCTTGCGCAACGTCGCGCGGCGATAACTGAAGAAGCGCCCTTCCTCGAAGCAGGTGTCGGCAGGCAACGCGTGAACCTCGCCCACCCCGGCCCGCCTAAGCCGACTAAGCACATACCCCTTCAGGTCGAACAGAAAATGCCCGTCCCGGGCGGCAGCGGCGAAAAAAATCCGGGCGTCCGCATTCTCGGACAGGAACGGCGCCGGAAATTCCGGCCCGACCTCGTAGGAGCGTTGCGCGATGCACGGTCCGACCACGGCGACCATGGCGCCCGGCTCGGCGCCCAAACCGATCATGGCCTTGACCGTGGCGTCAAGCACGCCGCCGACCGCCCCCTTCCATCCGGCATGAGCGGCGCCGATCACTTTGCCGCGTTTGTCGGCCAGCAAAACCGGGGCGCAATCGGCCGTCAATATCCCCAGAACAAGACCGGGACGATCGGTCGCCAAGGCATCGGCAACCGGTGCCTGACCATGGGGAAACGGCCGTTCCACCACCACGACATCGGCGGTATGGGCTTGCCGGACGGTGACCAGATCCTCGGGGCGGCGCTCCAAGGATTCCATGGCGGCGGCACGATTGCGAGCCACCGATTCCGACTGGTCGGATGATCCCGGCCCGCAGTTCAACGAAGCGTACACGCCTTGGGAAACCCCGCCTGCCCGCGTAAAGAACGCATGCCGCACGTCGGGAACGTCGTTCAGAGTGTTGAAAGTGATCATAAGCCGAATCCAGGCGGCGGCGGAAATGCCGGATGAGCGATAGCCATGACCTTGAATAATGCGCCCATGGCGTCCTTGTCAATCAAGCGGCGGACCCCGTCGGCAAGAGCTTGGGCAACAGCGGTGGACTTGCCCCGCGCCAGCATGGTCAAACGGGTTTCGATGCCCATGGCTTGCAGAAACGCGCCCTGCGTGACAACGCCGTGAGCGCGGGCCGGCATGGCCGCTTTCGCCAACGCCTCGAAGTCCACATGGGCGGTCAAATCGGCTTGCCCCGGCTCAGTCAGAACCGGATGAAAGCGGTGGTCCTTGACCGCTTGCAGCGAGTCTCCTGCCTGAGAGCGGCCATAGCCGTAATCGAAAATCAACGCCGACCCGCCCTGCCTGACCAAGCGTTGCCCCAGATGAGCGGCGATGCGAAGCCCTTCGGGACAGGATTCGCGAATGGCCCCGTCGTCATCGTCGAACGGCATGTCCGCCGTTTCCCCATGAACGAAAACCAGCCCAGCCGAGGGATCGTGATCCACGCACCTCCGCCGCCATGCGCCCTCGGCGCGGACATACTGTTCGATCGGCAGGGCATCGAAGAATTCATTGGCGATCAGCAACAGGGGGCCGGCTGGAATGTCTTCGGCTTTGTCCGTCCACTCGACGCTGATGCCTTCAAGTTTGCGCCGCTGCTCGTCGCGCAGCGCCGGACTGGTTTCAACCAAGACGATTCGCGCCGATTGCATGAAAGCGGGAACGATCGCCGCGGCCCGAACCAGATCGGCCATCAGCGTCCCCCGGCCCGGCCCCAATTCTGCCACCACGATACCGGCGGGACAGCCCATGGCCTGCCACTGCACCGCCATCCACACGCCGATCAATTCGCCGAACGTCTGGCTGATTTCGGGAGCGGTAATGAAGTCGCCCTGCCGCCCGAACGGTCGGCCCTGGGCATAGTAATGGGATTGCGCCTGCTCCATAAATCGCGACAGCGGCATCGGACCGCTAGTCCCGATTTGGCCGACCAGCCGTTCGGTCAGGTCGTCCGGCGGCGCAGCCATATGATTGTCAAGCCCGCCGCCGCCAACGGCAGCGACAGAACTTGCCCCATGGTCAGCCAATCGCCCACCAGGAAACCCAGGAAGGAATCGGGCTGACGAAAGGTTTCTCCGACGATGCGCGCCAACCCGTATCCGGTCAGGAAGGCCCCGGCCAAGACGCCGGTCCGCTCCTTCACTGCGCCGAACCTCCACAGGCAGAGCAGGACCGCGAACAAAACCGCCCCTTCCAACCCGGCCTCGTACAATTGACTGGGGTGTCGCGGTTCGGGTCCGCCGTTGGGAAACACCATGCCCCATGGCAGATCGGGGGCGACCCGTCCGTAAAGCTCGCCGTTGATGAAATTGGCCAAACGCCCGAAAAACAGGCCGATCGGAACCGCGCAGCAAATCACGTCGCCCACGGCGAACAGATCAAGCTTGTTGAGTTTGGAATAAACGACGATCGCCGTAACCACGCCGATCAGACCGCCGTGAAAGCTCATGCCGCCATGCCATACGGCCAGGATTTCCGACGGGTTATGCAAGTAGAATCCGGATTTGTAGAACAGCACATACCCCAATCTGCCGCCCAGGACCACGCCCAGGGTGGCCCACAGCAAGAAATCGTCCACCTGCTGATCGGTCATGGCGAAAGGCGGTTTCTTGACCAATTGACCAACGTACCAGCGCCCGACCAAAAGCCCGGAAATATAGGCCAGCGCATACCAGCGGATGTCGAACGGGCCGAAGGTGTGGCCCAGCAAATCGAACGAGCCCAGGGACAAGGCGACCGGACTGATGTCGGGATAGGCGATGGTCACGATCAGCGGAACCTGTCGCCCTGATTGAGGTAGCGGGTGACGTAAATCCCCACGCCTTCCTCAAGCGAAGTGAATTCCCTGGCGTACCCGGCCGCGCGCAACCGGTCCATTTTCGCCTCGGTGAAATATTGGTATTTGTCGCGAATGGCGATGGGAGTGTCCTGGAATTTAATGTTGGGTTCCTTGCCCAGGGACCGGTAAACAGCGCTTGCCAAATCCTTGAAGGTCCGCGCCTTGCCCGAACCCACATTGAAAATGCCGCTGGCATTGGGGTTGTCGTAAAGCCACAGCACCACGTCGACCACGTCTCCGACCCAAATGAAATCCCGCATTTGCTCCCCGTCCTTATAGTCGGGATTGTGGGATTTGAACAACGGATAGGCCGCGTCCGCCAAAGCGTGCGGAAACACTTGCGCCACAACGCTTTGCTGCGGTCCCTTGTGATATTCGTTGGGGCCGTAGACATTGAAGAATTTCAATCCAGCCCATTGCGGCGGATGTCTTTGTCCTTCCTTGATCTTGCGGGCGACGCGACGGTCGAACAAATGCTTCGACCAGCCGTAACCGTTCATCGGTCTCAACTTCGCCAGATGCTCGATACTCCAATCGTCGTCGAACCCGGACTCTCCGTTGCCGTATGTTGCCGCGCTCGACGCGTAAATGAAGCGTACCCCGTGAGCCGCGCACCACGTCCACAACGCCAAGGTCAGCGAGAAATTGTTGGCGGTGATGTGATCCACGTCGGTTTCGGTGGTCGAAGACACCGCCCCCATGTGAATGATGGCCTTTAGCGGCTCGCGATTGGAGGCCAGAAACTCGAAGACCTGCTCGGGATGAACGATGTCGGTCAATTCCCGTTTAGAGATGTTGCGCCACTTCTCGCCGGAACGCAGACGGTCGCTGACGACCAGATCGGTCTCGCCGCGTTCTTCGAGCGCCGCCACGATGTTGGACCCGATAAATCCAGCGCCCCCGGTTATAAGGATCATGCCGTCACTCCCTAATGATGCTTCGTTTGACTTATAGGCGGACAACCAAGCCAGTTGCAAGCCGCTCGCCTTGCATTTCGTCCGAATTGGCCCATATTGCATATGGATACTTAAAGACGAGGCCCGAACACCATGCAAACGCAAAAGCCCTTTTTCGACGATCTCGCCCGCTTGGCCGGGGGCGCCGTCAATGCGCTGTCCGGTATCAAAGCGGAGGTGGAAACCTTGGTCAAACAGCAGTTCGAACGTTTGACGGCCTCGATGGATTTGGTCAGCCGCGAAGAGTTCGAGGCGGTTAAAGCCATGGCCGCCAAGGCCCGCGAGCAGCAGGAGATTTTATCCGAAAGGCTGGCGGCCCTGGAAGCCCGATCGACCGACCGTCAGTGACGGGTTTGTGAAATAATCACCAAAAGGCCTTGCACGCGTTTCGCAGTGTCGTTAGTCTAGCTGTAGTGGACGGTAGCTGGGGCGACCTACAATTCCTAGATTAGGGTCGAAAACAATAAGATCGATGCCGTTCGGGACAGGGCTTTGACCGAACTCATGGAGGCGTAACATGTCCGTTGCACTCGTCTACGAAGATTTGCC
>Ga0316224_1000928_pt1 | contig 36128 bp, 21 predicted proteins | sample TBH18013metaG_FD_206254 | JGI IMG/M metagenome (GOLD analysis project Ga0316224, IMG submission 206254) | Freshwater microbial communities from Trout Bog Lake, Wisconsin, USA - TBH18013 | ecosystem: Environmental > Aquatic > Freshwater > Lake > Hypolimnion/Profundal zone | place: USA: Wisconsin... | reverse complement strand
GTAGGCGATGAGGGTCAGCAGCCAGAAAAAGGTGCTCAACACATCCTTGCGCTCGGAGACCCACGCGACGGATTCCACATGCAGCGGATGCCACGCGAACAGCGCCGCCACGAACGCGCTCCGCCAGTTGCAGCCGGTCGCGGCACGCAAAAATGCAAACAGCAGCAAAGTGTTGGCGATGTGGAAAAGGACGTTCACTAGATGATGCCCGCCGGCATTCAGGCCGAAAAGCTGGCAGTCAATCATGTGCGACAGCCAGCTCGCCGGATGCCAGTTGCCGACGTGGATGCCGTTGAACGCCCAGACCAAACCGTGCCACGTCAGCCCGGCCTGCGTGACCGGGTTTTCGGAAATGTATTCGGGATCGTCGAAGTTGATGAACGGATAGCCGGTGACCGGCCAGTAGAGCGCCAGCGTGCCGAGCGCGAGCGCCAGGCTGGCGAAGAGAAAAAACTTTTTATCCGCGCGCGCGTCGTTCATGCGTCAGAGCCAGGCCGGTTCCGCCTGCCGCCGTTTGAAGCGCAGCGTCTCCGTGTAGCCCACGCTGCGGGCGAGCGCCACGGCCTCGGCGAAATTCATCCCCACCTCCGCCGGCGCATGCGCGTCCGAACCGAAGGTGATGGGCACGTCCTTCGCGAAGGCGATGGCCAGCAGGTCGCGGCCGGGATAGATTTCCTCGCACGGCTTGCGCAGGCCGGCGGTGTTCAGCTCGATGGCGCAGCCCGCCTGCGCGGCGGCGGCGAGAAACTTTTCATAAAACGGCGTGCAGTCCTGCGCCGGGCGGAGGCCGAACTTCTTCGGCAAATCCGCGTGGCCGATGATGTCGAACAGTTTTGATTCCGCCGCCAGCGTGAGCCGGTCGAAATAAAGTCGCCAGACCTCGTAAGCGTCGCGCTTTTTCCATTCGGACAGCTTGGCGGGATTGTCAATGTCCCACGCCTCCGAGACGTAATGCACGCTGCCGATAAAATAATCCCACGGATGCCGCGCGGCCAGTTGGCGGATCCAGTCCTCGTGGCCGGGCAGATAATCCACCTCCAGCGCGAGGCGGATGGTGAGCTGGGGAAACTGCTGCTGCGCGAGCCGCACCTTGGCGACGTATTCATCGAGCTGCCGGTCGAGCATCCGCCAGTTGTCGAAATCGTCGCGCGGCATGGGCGAATGGTCGGAGAAGCCGATTTCCGTGAGGCCGAGCTCCAGGGCGTGCTGCGCGTAAGCCACCGGCTCGCCGACGGCGTGGCGGCAAAGCGGCGTGTGCATGTGCAGGTCGGCGGGCAGCGACATGGCGGGGAGTTTTACGATTCAGCGTGGAACATTCAAGTTTCGAATGGCCATCCTCGTTCGGCGAAGAGGGAGAAGCAATGCAGGTTTGAAGGATGCGCCGCCGTCATCGTGGCAGGGCCGCAAGCCTAAGAGCAGAAGGCAGAAGGCGGGCAGGGGCACCCGCCAAAACACAACCCGCCCCGGCCGGCTTCTGATATAATTTAATGTCAAAAAATGGTTGGCGGGTTTCGGGGGGATGGCCTAGGGTGTGCCTATGCCTAGATTTAATGGGCAGGGACTCCAATCATTTATGAACAATCGCCCCGGCCGGCTCGCTTTCAAGGTGGCCTCGTTTTATGTCACCGTGGCGGCGATTTGGATTTATGGCTCGGAGGAGTTGGTCCGCCACTTCGTTCACGATCCGGACATCCGGCTGAAATTTTTCATCTTCAAGGGCTGGGGCTTCGTGCTGGTGACAGGTTTGCTGCTGTATCAGTTTTTATACCGGCTGCTGGTCCGCTGGGACCAGGCCAAATCCGCCCAGCAGGCGGGCGAGGCGCGCTACCGCAAGCTGTTTGCCAACATGAACGAGGGGGTGGCGTATTGCCAGATGATTTTTCAGGACGGGCAGCCGGTGGATTTTGTTTATCTCGCGGTGAACAGCCGGTTCACCGGGCAGACCGGGTTGAAGGATGTGATTGGCAAGCGGGTGTCCGAGGTGATTCCCGGCATTCGTGAGAGCGACCCGGAACTGCTGGAGATTTACGGGCGCGTGGCGCGGACCGGCCAGCCGGAAAAGTTCGAGCGCTATGTGCAGTCCCTCAAGATGTGGTTCAATCTCTCGGTGTTCTGCCCGGAGCTGGAGCATTTCGTGGCGGTGTTCGACGTGGTGACGGCGCGCAAGGAGCAGGAGGCGGCGCTCAAGGCGAGCGAGGCCAAATACCGCGCCATCTTCGAGAATGTCCAGGATGTTTTTTATCAGACGGATAACGCCGGCCTGATCAGCGACATCAGCCCGTCCATCGAACGTTATTCGGGCTATTGCCGGGAGGAGCTGATCGGCAAACCCGTGACCGAGGTTTATTATCATCCGGCCGACCGGGCGGGCGTCCTGAAAGCCCTGCACGAAAAGGGCGAGGCGGTGGATCATGAAGTCCGGCTTAAAACGAAGTCCGGCCGCCTGGTTTATACTTCGGTCAACGCCCATGTGCTGCTGGACGCCGCGGGGAAGCCGGCCGGGGTCGAGGGGAGCTTGCGCGATGTTACCGAACGCAAGCAGGCGGAGGCCGAGGCGCGCGAGCGGACGGCGTTTTTTGAGGCGCTGGTCAATTCCGCGCAGGACGGCATCCTGGTCGTGGACAACCAGAGCAAAAAAATCATCCAAAACCAGCGCATGATTGACCTGTGGAAGATTCCGCCAGACATCGCCAGCGACCCCGACGACCGGAAGCAATATGCGTTTGCGCGCGGGCAGACCAATGATCCGGTGGGTTTCGATGAAAAATCCCGCCAACTGGCGGCGAGCGCCGATGACCATATCGGGGATGAGCTTGAACTAAAGGATGGCCGGGTGATGGAACGGCACACCAGCCTGGTGGCGGGCCCGCACGGAGAAGTCTATGGCCGCCTGTGGAATTTCCGCGACATCACGGGGCGGCGGCGGACGGAGAAAACTCTGCGCGACAACGAGGAGAAATTCCACCAGCTCGCGGATAACATCAGCGACGTGTTCTGGATCGTGTCGCCCGATTTCGCGGTTCTGCACTATGTCAGCCCGGGGTATGCGACCATCTGGGGCCGGCCGGTGGCGACCCTTTACCGTCGCCCGGCGGAGTGGCTGGAGGCCGTCGTGCTGGAAGATCGGGAAAGGGTCTTCGCCATGTTCAACACCCTGCGCGAGGCGGCGCCGGCGGTGGATGTGGAATACCGCATCGCCCGCCCGGATGGCACGGTGCGCTGGATTCGGGATCGGGGCTTTCAGGTGCGGGCTGCCGCCGGGGAGTTGGTGCGCATTACCGGCATCGCCACCGACATCACCGAGCGCAAGCAGGCGGAGGAAGCGCATACCCGGCTGGCGACCGCCGTGGCGCAGGCTGCCGAGACCATTGTGATCACGGACCTCGCCGGCAATATTGAGTATGTCAACCCGGCGTTCGAGCGGAACACCGGTTATACGGCGACGGAAGCCCTCGGCCAAAACCCGCGCATTCTCAAAAGCGGCAAACAGGATGCGGAGTTTTACCAGCGGATGTGGGCGGTGCTGCGGGGTGGCGAGACGTGGAGCGGTCATTTCTCCAACCGGCGCAAGGACGGCACGGTGTTTGAGGAGGAGGCCACCATCTCGCCCATCCGCGACGCCGCCGGAAAAATTGTCAGCTATGTCGCCGTCAAGCGGGATGTGACGCGCGAGGTAGAACTGGAGGCGCAGTTCCGGCAGGCGCAGAAGCTGGAGGCCGTCGGGCAGCTCGCCGCCGGCGTGGCGCATGATTTCAACAATATTCTTGCGGTCATCCAGATGCAGGCCGGGCTGATCCGGCTCGATGCGCCGGCGGCCGGAAATCCGGCGGGCACGGGGACGGATTACGCCGCCGAAATTGAAAAGGCCTGTCACCGCGCGGCCAACCTCACGAACCAGTTGCTGCTGTTCAGCCGCAAGCAGCCGTTGCAACTGCGCGACCAGGACCTGAACGAGGTCATCCCGGGCATCGCCAAGATGCTGCAGCGGGTGCTCGGCGAGCACATCCAGATGGTGATCAAGCTGTCGCCCCAGCCGCTGACGGTGCATGCGGACACCGGCATGCTGGACCAGTTGCTGATGAACCTGACGGTGAACGCCCGCGATGCCATGCCCCAGGGCGGCACGCTGGAACTGGAAACCACGGCGGTGGAATTTGACGAAACGACGGCGGCGCAAAATCCGCGCGCGCGGCCGGGCACCTTCGCCTGCGTGCGCGTGGGCGATACCGGCTGCGGCATTGCGCCGGAGGTGCGGCCGCGAATTTTCGAGCCGTTCTTCACCACCAAGGAGCCGGGCAAGGGCACCGGCCTCGGGCTGGCCACGGTCTATGGCATCGTCCAGCAGCATCAGGGCTGGATTGAAGTGGCGAGCGAAGTGGGGCGCGGCACCAGCTTCCGCATTTATCTGCCCCGCCTCGCCACGGGCACCGGCAAAGCCGCCGACTGGTCTTCGTTCGGCGAGGTCCGCCCCGGCCACGAAACGATTTTGCTGGTGGAAGACGATGCCGCGCTGCGCGGCTCCATTTCGGGCGCCCTCACGCGTTTCGGCTACCAGGTGCTGGCCGCCGCCAACGGCGCGGAGGCGATGGCGCTTTGGAAAACGCAGCACGCCGCCATCCGGCTGCTGCTGACGGATCTGGTGATGCCCGGCGGGATGTCGGGCAAGGATCTGGCGGAACTGCTGCAGCAGCAGGACCCGAAATTAAAGGTGGTCTATGCCAGCGGCTACCGCGCGGAAATCTCCGCCGAGGGTTTTGAGGAAGGCGTCAACTTTCTCACCAAGCCGTTTGAGATGCAGCAGCTCGCGCAAATCATCCGCAACCGCCTCGACCAGGTTTGAAGGCGGAGGCGGGTTCTCTTGAAACCTGTCAGCGGCAGTATTCGTCTGACAAATCATATGCTTAAGCCGCTTTCATCCGACCGATGGAACTTTGCCACGGCGGCGCATTTGTTGAACCGGGCCGGCTTTGGCGGGCCGCCGGCGGACATCCAAAAGCTGTGCGACCTCGGCTTGGATCAGGCGGTGGCGCACCTGCTGGACTACGAATATACCCACGACCCCACGACCGATCCCGACTGGGCGAAGCCGGATCCCGACGAGGTCCGCCAGTTCCGCGAGGCCATCAAGAACGCCGCCACGCCGGAGGAAAAAAGGAAATTGCAGCAGGCGCGGGAGCAGGCCATCCAGCGCCGCATTCTGGAACTGCGCGGCTGGTGGCTCGGGCGCATGGTCGCCGGCCCGCGGCCGTTTCAGGAGAAGATGGTTTTGTTCTGGCACGGCCATTTTGCCACCAGCGTGGAGAAGGTGCGCAATCCTTATTTCATGTGGCGGCAGAATGAACTGTTCCGCCAACAAGCCATCGGCAACTGGCAGGAGCTGCTCACTGCGGCCGGCAAGGATCCGGCCATGCTCGTCTGGCTCGACCAGGCACAGAGCCGCAAGCTGCACCCGAATGAGAATTTCGCGCGCGAGGTCATGGAGCTGTTCGCGCTGGGCGAAGGCCACTACACCGAACACGACATCGGCGAGGCGGCCCGCGCGCTCACCGGCTGGTCGCTGGAACCGGACACCCAGCAGTTCATCTACCGCCCGCGCATCCATGACGATGGCGACAAGACCATCTTCGGGCAGACGGGAAATTATGATGGCGACGATTTCATCGCCATGATTGTGGAGCAGCCGCAGGCGGCGAAGTTCATCACCGCGAAGCTGTGGAACTACTTTGCCGGCGCGGAGCCGTCGCCGGCGGTGGCCAATGCGCTGGCCGCCAACTTCCGGGCGAACGGAAACAACTTTAAGCCATTTCTCCACGTGCTGTTTCGGAGCGAGGAGTTTTATTCGCCGGACATCGTCCGCAATCAGGTCAAAAGCCCGGTGCAATGGCTCATCGGCAGCGTCCGCGTGCTTGAATGCGAATTGCCGCCGCCGCTGGTCTGCTTCGGCGCGTTGCGCCAGCTCGGGCAGGATCTGTTCGCGCCGCCGAACGTCAAGGGCTGGGATGGCGGCATCACCTGGATTACCACGAACACGCTGCTGATGCGCTACAACGACGCGCAGGCGCTGGTCGAGGGGCAGTTGCCGCCGCTGACGGCGAATGATTTTGCGCGCAAAGAAGGCGGGGCGGGCGGACAGAAGGCGATGAAGGCGTTGCAGCGTGTCCGCATGGGCGGCGTGGACGTGGAGAAAATTCTCACGCCCGAGCAGCGCGCGGACAAGGCCACGATTGTCGCCGCGCTGGAACACCGGCTGTTCCAGACCCGGCTCAACAGCGACCAGGAGCAGACCCTACGCGATTTTCTCGATTCGAAAACCAAGCTGTCCAACGCCGACATCATCACCACCGTCCGGCTGATGATGTCCACGCCGGAATATCAAGTCACCTGACGTATGAAGAATGAAATTACATTGCAGACGCGCCGCGAGTTTCTCCGCCGCACCGTCCTCGGCAGCTCGCTCGCGTGGACCGTGCCGGCGTTTCTCGCGAATACTTTTTCCGCGTTGCAGGCCGAGGCCGAAGGCTCCGCCATCCAGACGCCCACCGGCAAGGACGCGAGCATTCTCGTCGTGTTGCAAATGGCCGGCGGCAATGACGGCATCAACACCGTCGTGCCCTATGCCAATGATTTTTACCACAAGGCGCGCCCGGTCATCGGCCTCAAGGCAGAAAATGTTTTGAAGCTGAACGACCAGGTCGGCCTGCACGGCGCGATGACCGGCTTCAAGTCGCTTTACGACGCCGGCCAGCTCTCCGTTATCCAGGGTGTCGGCTATCCGAATCCCAACCGCTCGCATTTCCGGTCCACCGAAATCTGGCAGACCGCCAGCGACTCCGACCGCGTGGAGAAGCACGGCTGGATCGGCCGCTACTTCGACGCCGCCTGCGCCGGGGCCGACCCGACCGTCGGCGTGGTAATCGGCAACCAGTTGCCGGAATCATTTTTCGCAGCCACGCCCAAGGGAATTGTTTTCAACAACCCGCAGAACTACCGCTTCATGGCCAACGGCGCGGCCACCGAGGAGTCGTATAAAAAATTGAACGAGCTGGAGATGTCCAGCCCGCTGCCCGATGACAATTCCGGCGGCAGCATCGCCATGTTGCCGGCGGGGATGCCCATGACCGGCGGTCGCGCGGTGGATTTCATTTCCCGCACCGCGCTCGACGCGCAGCACAGCAGCGACGAGGTGCGCGCCATCGCCGCGCGCGTGCAGAACCAGGCGGAGTATCCCGGCTCCCAGCTCGGCAGTTCGCTCAAGATGGTGGCCAAGCTCATCGGCGGCGGATTGCCCACGCGGATCTATTACGTTTCGCAGGGCGGCTACGACACGCATACCAACCAGCTTGCCTCGCAGTCTCGACTGCTGGGTGACCTCGCCACCTCCGTCAAGGCGTTCACCGACGACCTGAAGGCGCAGGGCAACATGGACCGCGTGCTCGTGATGACGTTTAGCGAATTTGGCCGGCGCGTTTCCGAAAATGCCAACGGCGGCACCGATCACGGCGCGGCCGCACCCATGTTCGTCATCGGGCACAAGGTGAAGGCCGGCCTGCTCGGCCAGTATCCGAGCCTGGCGCCGGCGGATCTTTTCCAGGGCGACGTGAAATACAATGTGGACTTCCGCAGCGTCTATGCCGGCGTGCTGGAACACTGGCTGAAGACGAAGAGCGCGCCCATCCTCGGCCGGCAATTCACGCCGCTGCCGGTGGTGTGAACGGATGAAGTTTCTTTTGCGGCGGCAATCTGGATCGCCGTCGCGTCCGGCTCACGGCTTCTTTGGTTTCTTCGGCAGGTCGGCGGAGAGCCGCAACATTTCTTCCACGGTGACGGGGATGTTGGATACCTCGGTCTCCAGCCAGTCGAGGTTGGCGGTCACGCCGAGAATCACATGGCAGTCCGGGCAACAATAGCACGTCGCGCCGGACTCGTTGACGATGCCCAGGCTATCCACCGTGGCCAGGCTGCTTTCCGCCGCCTGCACAATGTTGCGGCCGCACTTGGGACAGAATCTAGATTTAGGCATAGGGTTGATAAACCGCCGGTGAACCCAGGCAATCAGCCACGCCCGGTCCCCGATGTCAAATGCGAATGCGCCGGGTCACGGCTTAATTTCCTCCGGCGGCTGGTGGAAGATGAGCTTGATGCCGAAGTTCCCGCGCTCGCGCCAGCCGAAATAAAATTCCATGCGCGAGTTCTTGTAGTCCCAGAACGGCAGCAGCACGATGCGCCGTCGCGTCACCGCGAAATTCCAGCCGCCGTGCGGATTGCCCACCAGCTTGGGATAGCGCCCGTAGCGCATTGTGTCCTTGTCCGCCACGCCGATGACGAAGTAGGTGAAGTTGGTGAACGGGTTGCGGAAAAACCAGTCGCGCTTGCGGTGCGGATTGTCCGGCTCATACCACGCCGGCGGCACCGGGTCATCGGCGTTGCCGAGCCACCAGACCGGGTTCCACTTGTCATACCAATGGATGACCGGCTCGGTCGGCTTGGCAGGCATAGCCACGCCATGCCAGTCCGGCTCCTGGTTGGTGGAATAAAAAAGATAAGCATCCGTGCCGGCAATCGTCCGTTCGATACCTTCCCGATGGCCGCCGGCGCGGGCGACCGCAGAACCCAGCAGCAGCAGCGTCAGGGCGAACGTGGTCGGCCAACGGCGAAACAACTTCATGCGCGTAATCTAGCAGGCGGACGGCGGCGGGGCTATAGAAGTCAGCGGCTTTGAAAAGCTTGTCCGTCCATCGCGTGTAGTTTCCAGCCGGTTTTGTCCGTTTCAATTTTCACCGCGCCGGCGGTCCGCGTGTAAATGACGGGAATTTGCTTCTGCTCCAGCCGCTCGCGCAAGGCGCGGCTGGCGCGGCGCGTGGCGGGAAATTCCGAATCCGCAATGACGATGACGCGCGGCCGGATCGCGTCAATCAGCGCGTCGCACAGCGGCTCGCCTGCCGTCGGCAAGCCGGCGACCACGATGTCGGCGCGCAAATCATTGGTGGTGGCGAGCAAATCGCTTTGCCCTGCGCGGCTCAAATCGGAGAGCAGCAAAATCTTGGTGCCGCAAAAATTTCCCAACAGCACGAGCGGGCGGTCGTCGGTCTTGGTGAAATTCGTGGACACGCTTGGAAATAAAACGTGCCAGCCGCCGACGGTGTCGCCGGAATTCAGAATTTTGTGACGGGACGGCGGCTGTTCAAACGCTTCGATAGTATCGCGGTAATCTGCCGAACGGAATTTTGCATCGCCCGTCCACAGTTCGCCGACATGGAAAAGTTCGTCGAGCGTTCGCGCGCCGCCGATGTTTTTTGTGTCGCCCTCGGTCAAGATCAGGCGCGGCAGCGTGTTCACGCCCTGCGCGCGGAGAAAATTCTTGAGCGTGAAGCCGACCGCGTTTGCATTGCCGCAATTGATAAGCCAGTCGTTGGCGCGGCCGTCGGCGTCAACGTAAACGGCGTGGCCGCCGTTGAGCGGCAGCACGGTCAAATCGGTCTCGTCGCGCGCCGACTGCCATTGCCATAAGTAAATTCCACCAATGAAGAATAAGATTAGGGCGCCCAGAAAAGATCTTTTTCGTGTCGAAAACCAGCCGCTGAAAATGGCGATGACGGTGGCATAATAAATTGCAATCGTGACGAGCGACGGTTCGGGGACGTAAAAATAGGCGCCGGGAATCTTGGCGGCCTCGACGCTGACCCACGTCATCGCGACCATGAAAAACCACGCGGCCTGATTGAACAGTTCTGTGAACCACGGCAGCCAGTGGCCGCAAACGAGCGCGCCGAGATTGGCCATGAGCGCGAACGTGCCGAGCGGCACGGCGAGGATATTGGCAAAGGTCGAGACGGGGCTGAGTAGGTGAAAATATTTTGCCGCAAGCGGCAGCGAGCCGATCCACGCGGCGAAGGACAGGCCGAAGTAGCGCGCGAATTTGCGCGCGAGCCAGCGACCAGATTTTTTCCAGCGGGAAATAAGTTCGTCCGGCAGCAGTTCGTCTGGTTTTAGCAGACGGTCGAAGAACGCATTTAATTTCGGCAGCATGAGCGCGATGACGAGCATGACAAAAAAGGATAGCTGGAAGCTGGCCTCGAAAAGCTGGAGCGGGTTCCACAGCAGAATCACGAACGCGGCGGCGGCGAGGGAATTCAGCAAATCGCTCGGACGTTTGAGCGCCCAGCCGCCGAGGACGATGGTCATCATCACGGACGCGCGGATGGCGGACGGTTCCCAGCCGGTCGCGGCGGTGTAAAACCAAATTGTCGGCACGGCGATTGCGCCGCACCACGCGCGCGAGACGCGCAGCGCGCGCAGCAGCGCGACAATCATGCCGGAGAGCAATGCAATTCGTAGCCCGTCAATCGCAAACATGTGCATCGTGCCGGCGCGCAAAAAAGGTTCGCCGATGTCGCCGGTGAAGGCGGTGCGCCAGCCGAGCGTCATCGCCCACAACAAGCGCAAAGGCTCGTCTTCATTGGGCAGACCGAGCGCGAGCGTTTGTTTTGACCAGCCAAGAAAACGGTCGGTGATCGGCGGATGCGAAATCGCCGGCGGTAAAATGTTCCAGTCGTTGGTGGACTCGGTCTTGAGCTGGTAATAAATGCCGCGCGTTGCGAGATAATTTTCAAAATCAAAAAGTCCGTCGGCCAGCGGCGGCGGCGGGCGCGCGATGACACCGGAAATTTCCACGCGCTGGCCGGCAAAGTAATTTGTGCCGGGCAAACCAGACGTGGTGACGAGAATCTCACCGGCAGCGGGAACAAATACATCCGTGCGCCGGATTTCGGTGACGCGGACGCGGGCGACGTTGCGCCAGTTTTCCGATTCATCGCGGACGGTTATTTTGAGGCGCGGGGTTTCGGCCAGTTCTCCGCGCACGGTGACGAGCGCCGGCTCGTTGCCGAGCAATGTCCTTAAATCATTGGGCGAAATGATGGCGGTGTGGCAGATGAAATTTGTCCAGCCGGCCAGCACGAGCAGCGGCCAGAAGAAAAACGGGCGGAGCTTGGCGGACACAAGTGCGAGGATCAAAACGAAAACCGTCAGGACCAGCAGCCCGGCCGGCGGCGGCTGAAAAATTTGCGCGAGCAGCAGGCCGGCGGCGTAGGCCATGACGACGCTGGCGAGCGGACGGTTCATTTTACCAGTGCTTCAGGATTTTCCCAATGCCCCAGAGCAGCAGCAGGCTGATGGCGCCGCCGGTGGTGTCAATGATGACATCCGAAACGAGCGGAGTGCGCGATGGGACAAATATCTGATGAAACTCGTCGCTGGCGGCATAGAGAAAAACGCTGGCAAGCGACAGCCCGGCCTCATCCCAGCGCCACGGGCGCAGGCCGTGGTCGCATTTTTGCGGCCGCCGGATGGCGCGCCAGAGGAGCAGGGCGAGCAGGGCGTATTCGGTAAGATGGGCCGTCTTGCGGACGAGATGGTGCAGGAGCTCGATGTGCTCGGCTGACATGTGCGGAAACAGCCAGCGCAGCACCGGCGAAAACAGCGCGGACGAATGCTGGTAGGATTTGGTGTCGCCGGACGCGGAAAAAATCACGATCATCCAGACGAGTGGCGGCAGCCAGTATTTGAGCAGGATTCGCAATTTTGGCACGCCCGATGAAAGCGCGATTTTGACGGCACGGCAATCCGAAATTGAAATGAGGCGGCGGTTGCCGCGCCTTTGCGGTTGCCAAGCCGCTTCGGATTTGGCACAGAAAAGCGCCCGTTGAATTTTATGCTCAAGCTTGGAGTCAACATTGACCATGTCGCCACGCTCCGCGAGGCGCGTTATCGCGGCCGCGGATTCGGTGAACCGGATCCGGCTGCGGCGGCGTGCTTGTGCGAGGCTGCCGGCTGTCACGGCATCACCGCACACCTGCGCGAGGACCGCCGACACATCCAAGACCGCGACATTTGGAAACTGCGCGAAGTCGTTAAAACGCGTTTGAATCTGGAAATGGCCAACGCGCCAGAGATTGTGGAAATCGCGTTGAAGCTCAAGCCGGAGATTGTCTGCATGGTGCCGGAACGGCGGCTGGAAGTGACGACCGAGGGCGGACTCGACGTGGTCATGGCGGAAAAATCTTTGACAGCGACCTGCCGGAAGATGAACGCCGCCGGCATCGAAGTCAGCCTGTTCATCGCGCCGGACGAAAAACAAATTGCCGCCGCCGCCCGCACCGGCAGCCAGTTCATTGAGCTGCACACCGGAACTTTCGCGGAACACTTTGACGACAAAAAAAAGCGCGCCATCGAATTGCAACGGCTCGTCGCCGGCGCGCAGCAGGCGCATTCGCTTGGCTTGAAAGTGAACGCCGGCCACGGCTTGAACTACGTCAACCTCGCGACGCTTTTTCAGGTGCCGCATCTGGTGGAGCTGAACATCGGCCACAGCCTCGTGAGCCGTGCGGTGTTCGTTGGGATGGAAACCGCCGTGCGTGAAATGTTGGCGGTGATGAAAGGTTACCGCGCTTGACTAAGTTTTCGCGTGCTGCATCTCGACATGGACTTTCGCCACGCCTTTCACAAGCATCTCCCAATCCGCCTCGGTCGTTTCCCAGCCGGCGCTGAAACGCACCACGCGCATGGCCTGCGCGGCTTTGACGCCCATCGCGGCGAGAACGTGTGACGGCTCTTCCTTGCCGGTGGTGCAGGCCGAGCCAGTGCTGACTGCGAAACCGGCCTTGTCGAGGCGCACCACCCATTGATGCTTGCGGTCGCCTTCGGGCATCAGCGCGGAAACGGTGTTCCACAACCGCGGCACGTTCGCACCTATGATACTGGTGCCGGGCAACGTGCGGAGCAGTTCGCGCTCAAAATTATCGCGCCACAATTTGCGCAATAAATGCTCGCTGCGGGAAATCTGATTTTCGCGCACTTCGAGCGCGGCCAGCATCGCGGCAATGATCGCGACGTTTTCCGTGCCCGCGCGCCGGCTGCCTTCCTGTTTGCCGCCGTGGAGCAGGGGCGTGATGGCTTTGCGGTGCGGGATTTTTAAAAAGCCCACGCCGCGCGGCCCGCCGAACTTGTGCGCCGCGCCGCTGACGTAATCGCAGTCGCCCAGTCCTTTCAACGGCAGCTTGCCGATGAACTGCACGGCGTCGGTGAAGAACGGCACGTCGTAGGCCTGGCAAATCGAATGGATCTCGCGCCACGGCTGGATGACGCCGGTCTCGTTGTTCGCGGCCATGACGCCGACGAGGCCGGGACGTTTGTCGGCCATTTCGGTGGTGATCCAATCCATGTCCACCACGCCGTCGCGTGTGACGGGAATCAGTTTTGCGCGCTTGCCGAAATAATGTTTCGCCGAATCGTGGACGCACGGATGCTCGATGGCGGAAATCCAAATCTCTTCTTTATCGCCGAGCGTCTTGGCGAAATGGTGCGTGACCATGTTGTTCGCCTCGGTCGCGCCGCTGGTCCAGATGAGGTCGAGCGGATGGCAGCCGAGAAACGCCGCGAGCTTTTCGCGCGCGTCGGCGAGCGCGATGCTGGCGCGCGTGCCGGCTTGGTGCATGGACGACGGATTGCCGCCGGTCTTCTCGGTGATGGCCAGCCAGGCTTCGCGCGCCTCGCGCATCACGGGCGCGGTGGCGTTGTAATCGAAGTAAATCATCGGTCGGACAGGATACTTTTGGCGGCGGCGCTGGCGAGTTTTTTATGGGCGCTGGCAAAGGCAATCGAATCAAAGCCTTCCGGCGCGAGCCAACGGCCAGACACTTTCGCCGGTGGTTTCTCCAAGGAAATTGAAAAAGCCTCCAGCGTGATGCGATAGCGGGTGATGGAATGTTTCACCGTGCGCAACGGCTGAATCGTCTTCGGCTTCACGCTGAAAAGTCTTTGGAACAACGCTGCGGCGTCTGGTTTCGTGCCGGTGACTTCGACATTTGGAAATTCCCAAAGCTGCGCGTTCACCACGCCGGCCGGCCGTTGCTGCACGAGAAAATTTCCGTTCACCTCGACGGCGAACGCGAGGAAATACCGTGCCGTGGCCGCTGCGCGCTTGCCGAGGTTCGGCAGTTCATCTACGCGGTTTTCCTTGAAGGCCGCGCATAGTTTTTTCACCGGACAAACCAGGCATTGCGGATTGCGCGGTGTGCAGACGAGCGCGCCGAGTTCCATCAGCGACTGGTTCAGGTGCGAACAAGCAAGTGGCGGGTGACGAGTGACGAGTGATGAGCGCAGGACTAACTCCTCGGCCAGTTGCCAGAGCCGCGTGTTCGTTGCCTTCTCCTTCGGGTTTTCCGCGATGCCGAAAATCCTCGTGAACACGCGGATGACGTTGCCGTCGAGAATCGGCGTTGGCTGATTGAACGCGATGCTGCAAATCGCACCGGCGGTATAGCGGCCAATGCCCGGCAACGCGAGCACAGCGTCAAAGTTTTCCGGGAATTTCCCATCATGCTGCGCCACGACAGCCTGCGCGGCCTTTTGCAGATTGCGGACGCGCGTGTAATAGCCGAGGCCTTCCCACAGCTTGTGGATTTTGGCCGAAGGCGCGTTGGCGGCGGCTTCAATCGTCGGCAGTTCACGCAGCCAGCGGTCCCAAAAAGGAATCACCGTCTTCACCTGCGTCTGCTGGAGCATGATTTCAGAAACCCAGATCGCGTAAGGATCGCGCGTGCGCCGCCACGGCAGGTCGCGGGCGTTCGCGGCGAACCAGTCGAGCAACTGGGAAACCAGTTTTGCCGCCGTCGCGCCGGAGCGGCGCTTTGGCACACCGCGAAGGTGGAAGTTTTTAGTTTTTTGTTTTGAGTCGGCGCGCACGGCAATTTGGTGGGGCGAGGCTACCGACGAGCCGCCGTCGGGGCAAAGTATTTTGAAGTCGGCTTGCGGGGACGCTCGCCGCGCCGATTTGGCTTGGCAGCTAAAATCTTTGTGTTCTTTGCGTTCCTTTGTGGTTAATTTTTCCGCGTGAAGCCGCTGACCATCCACACTTGCAAGCTGACCGACGAACAGGCGTCGGCGCTGCTGGCCGCGTTGCAGGCACGCAACTGGAAGCCGCGCACGGTGCCGTATGCGCGGTTCGCGTTCGAGTCGGACAAGACGAACATTGTTTTCTACGAGAGCGGCAAGTTGGTGGTGCAGGGCAAAGGCACCGGTGAATTTGTCGAGTTCGTGCTGGAGCCGGAAATTCTCAAGGAGGTCAAGCTGGGCTACGAAACCATTTTGAATCCCGAGCTGCTCCTGCCGCGCATCGGCGTGGATGAAAGCGGCAAGGGCGATTTCTTCGGCCCGCTCTGCATCGCCGGTGTTTATGTGAACGAGAGCGTCATCGGCGCGTGGCAGGACGCCGGCATCCGCGATTCCAAAAACATTTCCAGCGACAAGAAGATTTCCGACCTCGCCGAACTCATCCGCACGACGCCCGGCTGTGTAGTGGATTCCGTGGTGGTCGGCAATGAGGCTTACAACCGGCTTTACACCAAGATGCGCAGCGTCAACACGCTGCTCGCGTGGGGCCACGCGCGCGTGATTGAAAATCTCATGGGCAAGCGCTACCAGATGAACCCGCCGCCGGTGAAGGCCATCAGCGACCAGTTCGCCGCCAGCAAGAGCGTGATCGAAAAAGCGTTGATGAAAGAGGGCAGGGGCATCCAGCTTGTCCAGCGGCACAAGGCGGAAGCGGACATCGCCGTGGCGGCGGCGTCCATCCTGGCGCGCGACGCCTTTGTGAAAGGCATCGCGAAACTGGAGAAAGATTTTGCCATGAAACTGCCGAAAGGCGCGAGCGCGGCGGTGGACGCGGCGGCCAAACAATTTGTGGCCGAACGCGGCGCGGGCGAGCTGGCGAAAATTTCCAAGCTCCATTTCCGCACCGCGCTGCGGGCGCAAGGTTTGCCGGAGCCGCCGAAGACCGAGCGGCGGAAGAAATAATCAAAATCTTTTGCGATGGACGAATGCGGGGCGGCGTTTATTGGTTCCGAAGGAATCCCTGACAATAGCCCGGCGTTTTAACGCTTATGCTCGGCGGCAAGAAACAGGTCGTCGCGCAATACGGCGATGACAGCGACCAAGCCCAAGCGGTCGGACTGACCAAATCCGAATACTCCAAGCCGAAATCCAAAAAGATCCCCGACCCTGCGCCCAAGAAATAGCGGGCAGGGAACAGTGGCGTCCGGTCGATGACCGGCGCGGACGGACGTCTGGATGTTGGCCGTGCGCAACACCAAAGCCGCTCCGAGAAATCGGGGCGGCTCTTTTGTTTTAGTGTGGGGCGGCGTTGCCGTCCACACCCAACACCGTAGGTGTGCCATCGTTGTAGAATATTTGGTCAAAAATGATTTCAAGCTCCGTCGGAGCGACATCTGCGAAATATGCCGCGCCTAACGGCGCTGGCGGGCATCCCATTGACGCCGTTTTTGAGTCGCTTGAGGCATCGGGTTGGGCATATTTTAAGGCTGCCGGTGAAATTTAAACGAAATGACATGCGAAATGTCTGATTTAAAATTAAATAACCAATGCATTCAGACGAAGCTTCAATAACGCCGGCAACGGCGCTGCCCGGCCAGAAAAGCCGCCATGGGTGGTGGTGGGTCATTTTGCTGGTGCTGGCCGGCGGCATTTTCTTTTGGTGGCACCGGGGGCGGTCGCAACCAGCAATCCCGGCAACCTCCGGCCGCAGCGGGGCCGGCGCTGGCCCTATCATGGTCAGCACGGCGAAGGCGCAGACCGGCGACATCGGGATATATGTCAACGCGCTGGGCGTGGTGACGCCGCTCAACACCGTATCGGTGAAAAGCCGCGTGGACGGTCAACTCGTGAAAGTAAATTATTCAGAAGGCCAATTGGTTCATGCCGGCGACTTGCTGGTGGAAATTGACCCCGCACCGTATCAGGCGACACTGGACCAGGCCATCGCCAAAAGGAACCAGGATCAGGCGTCATTGAACCTGCAACTGGTCGAATTGAAACGCGAGGCCGAGCTGCTCGCCGCCAAGATTGATCCGCAGGACACCTACGACCAGGTGGACGCCCAGGTGAAAGAATTGGAGGCCGCCGTGAAATCGGATGAGGCCGCGATGGAAAGCGCCCAGGTGCAACTCGCCTATGGCCACATCACCTCGCCGATTTCCGGGCGTGTCGGTTTGCGCCTGGTGGACGCCGGCAACATCGTCCACGCGAGCGACACGACGGCGCTGGTGGTCATCACCGAGCTTCAACCGATTACCGTAATCTTCAACGTCGCCGAAGACGACCTGCCGAAAATCCAGACGCAGTTGCGGGCAGGAAACGCGCTGACCGTGGACGCCTTTGACCGCACGCAGACCAAAAAACTGGCGACGGGAACTTTGGCCGGTGTGGACAACCAGATTGATCCGACCACCGGCACGGTCAAGTTGAAGGCGGTTTTCACCAACGCCGACGAAACGCTTTTCCCGAATCAATTCGTCAACGCGCGGCTGCTCGTGGACACGATTGAAGACGCGACGCTCCTGCCGAACACGGTGATCCAGCGCAATGCCGACAGCGCGTTCGTTTATCTCATCAAGCCGGATAAAACCGGCACCAATCAAACTGTCGCCATGCAAACCATCACACTCGGCACGACCGACGGCACGGTTTCGTCGGTGGAGGGAATTGAGCCGGATACTCTGGTGGCCGCCGATAATTTCAACAAGCTGACGGATGGCGCTAAGGTGATGCTCCGGCCGGCCGGCGGGGGAGGCGCGGGCCGAGGCGGCTGGCAAAAGAAAAGTTCCCAGTGAGTCCGTCACGGCCATTTATTTTGCGACCGGTGGCGACGTCGCTGCTGATGGTCGCAGTGCTGCTGACGGGCTTCATCGCCTACAAACAGCTTGCCGTTTCCGCGCTGCCGGAGGTGGATTATCCGACGATTCAAGTCGTCACGTTTTATCCCGGCGCAAGCCCGGATGTTTCCGCGTCCGCCATCACCGCGCCGCTCGAGCGGCAGTTCGGCCAGTTGCCCGGACTCAGCCAGATGACTTCGATCAGCTCCGGCGGCAGCTCGATCATCACGCTGCAATTCGCGCTCAATCTGAACATTGACGTGGCCGAACAGGAAGTGCAGGCGGCCATCAACGCGGCGCAAAGTTATCTGCCCGCCGGCCTGCCGTCGCCGCCGATTTACAGCAAATCCAATCCCGCCGACGCGCCAATAATGACGCTGGCGGTCACGTCAAAAACTTATCCGCTCTCGCAGGTTGAGGATTTCACTGACACGCGGCTCGCGCAGAAAATTTCGCAGGTGACGGGCGTTGGTCTCGTCACCATCAGCGGTGGACAAAAACCGGCCGTGCGCATCCAAGCAAATCCTACCGCTCTATCTTCTTATGGCATCAGCTTGGAGAGCCTTCGCGCCGCACTGCAAACCGCCAGCGTGAATCTGGCGAAGGGAAATTTCGACGGCACGCGCCAGGCTTATGAAATCAACGCCAACGACCAGCTTTTGAGCAGCAAGGATTATCAATCGCTCGTCGTCGCGTATCGCAACGGCGCCCCGGTCGTTCTGTCCGATGTGGCGAAGGTGATTGATGACGTGGAAAACACCAAGCTCGCCGCGTGGGCCAACGCCACTCCAGCGGTCATCTTGAACATTCAGCGGCAGCCGGGCGCGAACATAATTCAAGTGGTGGATCGCGTGAAACAATTGCTGCCACAACTCAAAGCGAATCTGCCCGCGTCCATGGATGTTTCAATTTTGACCGACCGCACGACGACGATCCGCGCCTCGGTGCGCGACGTGCAGTTTTCGCTGATGCTCACCATCGCGCTCGTCGTGCTGGCGATTTTTTTGTTCCTGCGAAATGTCTATGCCACGATCATTCCAAGCGTCGCCGTGCCGCTCTCGCTCGTCGGCACGCTCGGCGTCATGTATCTGCTCGGTTACAGCCTGAACAATCTCACGCTGATGGCGCTGACGATTTCGACCGGCTTCGTCGTGGACGACGCCATCGTGATGATCGAAAATGTTTTTCGCTACATCGAGCTGGGCGAAAAACCGCTGCAAGCCGCGTTGAAAGGCGCGGAACAAATCGGCTTCACGATTATTTCGCTGACGATTTCGCTGATCGCCGGACTCATTCCGCTGCTGTTCATGGGCGACATCGTCGGCCGGCTGTTCCGCGAATTTGCCGTGACCTTGAGCGTGACGATTCTCGTATCCGCCTGCGTCTCGTTGACGCTCACGCCGATGATGTGCTCGCGTTTGCTGAAATCAAAAGCCGACGAGAAAAAACACGGCCGTTTTTTTGAAGCGACCGAACGCGTTTATGATCGCATCGTAAAATTTTACGGACGCACGCTGCAGACGATTTTGAAACACCAGACCGCAACGTTGCTCGTGGCCGTTGGCACACTGGTGTTCACGATTTTTCTCTATGTCATCGTGCCGAAAGGCTTTTTCCCCGTGCAGGACACCGGTGTGATCCAGGGCATTTCCGACGCCGCGCAAAATATTTCCTTCACCGCAATGGCCGAACGGCAACAGGCGCTGGCGCAGGTGATTTTGAAAGATCCGGCGGTGGATAGTTTGTCGTCGTTCATCGGCGTGGACGGCATTAACGCGACGCTCAACAGCGGACGCATTCTCATCAACCTCAAGCCGCTGGATGAAAGAAAAATCAGCGCGAGCGATGTCATCCGCCGCTTGCAGCCGGGACTGGCGCAGGTCGAAGGCATCACGCTGAACATGCAACCGGTGCAGGATTTGACCGTGGAAGACCGCGTGAGCCGAACGCAATATCAATACACGCTCGAAGACGCGAACGCAGACGAGCTAAATTTGTGGACGACGAAGCTGGTGGAAAAATTTCAAACGCTGTCGCAGCTCCGCGACGTGGCGACCGACCAGCAAACACACGGCGCGCAGGCGACGCTGGTGATTGATCGCGTGACAGCCTCGCGGCTCGGCATCACGCCGGCAGCGATTGACAACGCGCTCTACGACGCATTCGGCCAGCGGCAGATTTCCACGCTGTTCACGCAGTTGAATCAGTATCACGTCATTCTCGAAGCGTTGCCGGAGTTTCAACGCAATCCGTCAAAGCTGAATGACATTTACGTGCTTTCCACTGCCGGCGGCGCGGTGCCGTTGAGCGCGTTTTCACACTTTGAATCAGGCGTCGCGCCGCTCGCGATTAATCATCAGGGGCAATTCCCGGCGGTAACAATCTCTTTCAATCTCGCGCCTGGCGCGGCGCTCGGCGAAGCGACGAAAGCCATCGAGGACGCGCAAAAAGAAATGAACATGCCGTTGAGCGTGCAAGCGTCATTCCAAGGAACGGCGCAGGCCTTCATCGCGTCGCTCGCGAACGAGCCGTGGCTGATTCTCGCGGCGATCATCACGGTGTATATCATCCTCGGCGTGCTTTACGAAAGTTACATTCATCCGATCACCATTCTCTCGACGTTGCCATCAGCCGGCGCGGGGGCAATTCTCGCGTTGCTGATCACGGGAACGGAACTCGGCGTGGTCGCGCTGATCGGAATTATTTTGCTCATCGGTATCGTGCAGAAGAACGCGATCATGATGATTGATTTCGCACTGGATTTGGAACGAAAGGAAAATCGTCCGCCGCAGGAAGCAATTTATCAGGCTTGCCTGCTGCGCTTCCGGCCAATTTTGATGACGACTTTCGCCGCGCTGTTCGGCGGCCTGCCGCTGGCGTTTGGCAACGGTGTTGGCTCGGAGCTGCGCAAGCCGCTGGGCATCGCCATCGTTGGCGGCCTGATCGTAAGCCAGGTGCTGACGCTTTACACGACGCCGGTGATTTATCTGTGGTTTGGCCGGCTCGCGGCAAAATTTTCACGCGCGGATGCGACGGTTAAAAACGAGGGAATTATTCCTGCTGAAGTTGGATGAACATTTCCGCGTCATTCATCCGACGGCCGGTTGGCACGGCACTGCTGACGGCGGCGATTGCGCTGGCGGGCGCGGTGGCGTATTTGCAACTGCCCGTCGCGCCGCTGCCGCAGGTGGATTTTCCGACCATCAGCGTCGGCGCGTCGCTGCCGGGCGCGAGTCCGGAAATCATGGCGTCATCTGTCGCCGCGCCGCTCGAACGCCAGCTCGGCCATATCGCGGGCGTGAACGAAATGACTTCGTCGAGCACGCTTGGCTCAAGCTCGATCACGCTGCAATTCGATTTGAACCGCGACATCAACGGCGCGGCGCGCGACGTGCAGGCCGCGATCAATGCCGCGCGCGCGAATCTGCCGGCGAATCTGCCGAGCAATCCGACGTATCGCAAAGTCAATCCCGCCGACGCGCCGATTCTGATTCTCGCGCTGACCTCGGACATTTACGACCGCGGCCAGCTTTACGACGCGGCCTCGACGATCATCCAGCAAAAGCTGCTGCAAATTGAAGGCGTCGGCTCGGTCAACGTCGGCGGCGGCGCGCTGCCGGCGGTGCGCGTGGATGTCAATCCGACGTTGCTCAACAGCTTCGGCCTGAGCCTCACCGATGTCAGCACAATGCTGGCGCAGCAAAATGCGAACCTCGCGAAAGGCCAGCTTGCCGACGACCAGATGACACTGGACATTCTCGCAAACGACCAGTTGCTCAAGGCTACCGATTACAAAAAACTGATTGTCGCAGTTCACAACGGCGCGGCGATTCGGCTCTCCGACGTGGCCAATGTGCAGGACAGCGTGGAAAATGTCCGTGCGGCGGGCTACCTGAACGGCAAGCCCGCCATCCCGCTCATCATTCTGCGGCAGCCCGGCGCAAACATTATTGACACCGTTGATCGGGTGAAAGCCGAGCTGCCGTCGCTCAAAGCTTCAATTCCGGCAGGAATCAAATTGGACGTGGTGCTCGACCGCACGACGACGATTCGCGCATCCGTCCGCGAAATCGAACGCACGCTGCTCATCGCCATTGCGCTCGTAATTCTCGTCGTGTTTATTTTTCTACGCAGCCCGCGTGCGACGCTGATTCCCGCCGTTGTGGTGCCGGTTTCGCTGATCGCCACGTTTGGCGTGATGTATTTGTTCGGCTATAGCGTGGACAATTTGTCGCTGATGGCGCTCACGATTTCCACCGGCTTCGTGGTGGACGACGCGATTGTCGTCATCGAAAACGTCACGCGGCATTTGGAAATGGGTTTGAAACCGATGCAGGCGGCACTGAAAGGCGCGCAAGAAGTCGGCTTCACCGTGCTCTGCATCAGCGTTTCGCTCGTGGTGGTGTTCATTCCGATTTTGCTGATGGGTGGCATCGTCGGCCGACTGTTCCGCGAATTCGCCGTCGTGCTGTCCACGGCCATTCTCGTCTCGCTCGTAGTTTCGCTCACGACGACGCCGATGATGTGTTCGCGGCTGCTGCGGCACCGCAAACCCGAAGAACATGGAAGGATTTATCGCTTCAGCGAAAAGGTTTTTGTCGCACTGCTTGGTGCGTATGAACGCAGTTTGACCGTCGTGCTGCGGCATCCGGCGATCACGCTGACGACGCTGCTGTTGACCATCGCGCTGAATATTTATCTGTTCGTCATCGTGCCGAAAGGGTTTTTCCCGCAGCAGGACAACGGCACGATTTCCGGCGGCATTCAAGGTTCGCAGGACGCTTCGTTTCCGGCCATGCAATCGGCGGCGGTGCGGTTTGTGCGTGCCATCACCAACGATCCAGCTGTGCAAAATGTCGTCGCCTTCACCGGCGGTGGCGGCGCGGCCAACAGCGGATTTATTTTCATGGCGCTCAAGCCGCTGGAAGAACGCAAAGTTGGCGCAGATCAAGTAATTGCCCGTCTGCGGCCAAAACTTGGCGCCGTGCCAGGGGCGTCGCTGTTTTTGCAGGCCGGGCAGGACTTGCGCATTGGCGGACGCCAGAGCAGCGCGCAATATCAATACACGATTCAAAGTGAAACTCTCGACGACCTTGTGAAATGGGGGCCGATTCTCCTGGAGCAGATGAAAAAACTGCACGGCTTCACCGAGGTGAACACGGACCAGCAAAACAACGGCCTGCAAGCCTCGCTGGTTTATGACCGCGCCACGGCGGCTCGGCTGGGAATTTCGCCGCAGACGATTGACCAGACACTTTACCAAGCGTTCGGGCAGGCGCAGGTTTCGACGATGTATTCGTCGCTGAACCAGTATCATGTCGTCATGGAAGCCGCCCCGCAATTTTTGCAAGGCCCGCAGGGACTCGACGGCATTTATCTGCACGCGACCAACAGCAGCGCGATGATTCCGCTAAGCGCCGTCGCGCATTACGAACCGACCACCGCGCCAATTTCCGTGAATCATCAGGGTCAATTTCCGTCCGTCACGCTCTCGTTCAATCTCGTGCCGGGCTTCGCGTTGAGCGATGCGGTGAAGGCGATTCAGCAAATGGAACAACAAATCAAAATGCCCGAAACAATTCATGGTAATTTTTCCGGAACGCTGCAGGCGTTTCAACAATCACTTGCGACCGAGCCGTTTCTAATTCTCGCTGCGCTCATCGCGGTTTACATCGTGCTGGGCATGCTCTACGAAAGTTACATTCATCCGATCACGATTCTTTCCACGCTGCCTTCGGCGGGCGTCGGCGCGGTGCTCGCGCTGCTGATTTTCAAGACGGATTTGAGCATCATGGCCATCATCGGCATTCTGCTGCTCATCGGCATCGTGAAAAAAAACGCGATCATGATGGTGGACTTCGCGCTGGCGGCGGAACGCGAGGAGGGCAAAAATTCGCGCGATGCGATTTACGAGGCTTGCTGTTTGCGCTTCCGGCCGATTTTGATGACCACGATGTCGGCGCTCTTCGGCGCGCTGCCGCTAATTTTGAGCAACGGCACCGGTGCGGAGCTGCGCCGGCCGCTGGGCATCACCATTGTCGGCGGTTTGATTATGAGTCAAGCGCTAACACTTTACACGACACCGGTGGTTTATCTTTACTTGGATCGGTTGCGATTGTGGCGGGAGCGAATACATAATAGGAAAATCAAAAATGTATCCGCGCTACAGTCAGCGACGATTGCCTGGTAGTTGCTATGCTTTGTATTGGTTGCTGGCATTAATAAAACAATCCCGAAAATTTTTGACGATGGGTGACGCATCCTGACGTCGCCAGACCAGCAGGGTTTCCACCGGCGGCAGGCCGGGCGGCAGTGGTCGGAAAACAAGCCCAGGTCGCTTTACATCTGAAAGTGCGGACGTTGTGGGAGCAACCCCAAATCCGGCGGAGATCAGCCACATTTTGATTTGAATGTCATGGGCATATTGCGCGGGATGCACCTTGGCTCCAGCATTGGCACAGGACGCAAGGAATGCATCGTAAAACCCATGCTGTTGTCCAGGCTGGATCATCACCAAGCCTTCGCCGTCGAAATCCTTCCATTCCAATTTCCGTTTAGTCGTCAAACGGTGACCGGCGGGCGCGGCGAGGACTTGCGGCAACTGATCAACAAACCGCCATTCCAATTCGGCAAAATTGACTGGCGGTCGCAGCAATCCGAAATCCAGTTCGCCGGCACGCAGGCGCCGCAACTGTTCGGGGCTCGTCAATTCCATCAGCGCGAGTTGCACGCCGGGAAAGCTTTGATGAAAATGCCGCAACACATTGGCCAGCCGGGGACTGGTCGCCGGCGCAATGACGCCCAGGCGTAGCGTGCCAACGATACCGTGATGCGCCTTGTGCGCCGACTGCTCGGCTTGCGAAGCCGCGACCAGCACGCAATTCGGCGTGCAATATCTCATCAACGCCCGCGTGCCGGAATACGCAATGGATTCGGTCGAGACGCTCAATTCCTCGCCCATAAACGCGGGCACGGATGGCGCGGGCAGCGGCCAGATTCTTGCCAATGTCGCGACCATTTCGCGCACCGCCGTGCCGCCGGTGTTCACGCATTATAACGTCGCGCCCGTCATTGACGTTTTCGGCAACGTGGACGGGCGCGACCTCGGCGGCGTGCTGCACGACATTCAACCGCTGGTGAATCAGGCGAACAAAGATCTGCCGCGCGGCAGCTTCATCGTGTTGCGCGGCCAGGCGGAAACGATGCACAACAGTTTTGTCGGCCTGGGCGTCGGCCTCGTCATGGCCATCGCGCTGATTTATCTTTTGCTCGTCGTGAATTTTCAAAGCTGGCTCGATCCGTTCATCATCATCACCGCGCTGCCCGGCGCTCTGTCCGGCGTGGTTTGGGCGCTGTTCCTGTCGCAGACAACTTTGAGCGTGCCGGCGCTGATGGGCGCAATCATGAGCATGGGCGTGGCGACGGCGAATTCTGTTCTCGTTGTCAGTTTCGCGCGCGACAATTTGCGGCGTGGCATGGAACCGATTGCCGCCGCGCTGGACGCCGGCGTCAGCCGCATCCGGCCAGTGCTAATGACGGCGGCGGCGATGTTAATTGGTATGTTGCCGATGAGCCTTGGCCTCGGCGAAGGCGGCGAGCAAAACGCGCCGCTCGGCCGCGCGGTCATCGGCGGGCTGTTCGTCGCGACGATTGCGACGCTGCTGTTCGTGCCGGTGGTTTTCAGTTTCATGCACCACAAAATTGCGGAACGCAAAGCCGCAGACGATGCCGCCGCCGGCGCGCTGCCAATTCCCAATCCCACGACATAATTGATTTTCTATGAATCCGGTTGATCCAAAACTTTCCGCCAAAGAACCTGGCACCGCGCCCAAAGCAGCGCCCGTTCGCTTGCGTCGCGTCCTCGGCGTCGTCATCGTCATCATTTTGATTGGGCTGGCCATCGGAATTATTCCGCGCTGGTTTTCGCGTCGCGCGCTCGCGCAGGAAACGCAGGAACTGGCCGTGACCACGGTCGCGGTCGTTTCGCCGTCGCCGGGCCAGAGCTATTTCGGCGTGCCGCTGCCGGCGGAAGTGCAGCCGTTTGTCGAAGCCCCGATTTACGCGCGCGCCAGCGGCTATTTGAAACACTGGCTGGTGGATATTGGAGCAGCCGTTACCAACGGCCAACTGCTGGCGGAAATTGAAACGCCGGAGCTGGATCAGCAGCTCGCGCAAGCCAAAGCCGAGGTGGCGCAGAACCAGGCTGCGCTGGATCTGGCAAAAATTACGTCGGCGCGCTGGACGGAATTGCTCAAGTCCGCGAGCGTGAGCGAACAGGAAACCGCCGAGAAGCATTCCGACTTGGAATTTAAAAAAGCAAACCTCGATGCCGCGCAAGCGAATTTGCGCCGGCTGGAGGAAATGAAAGTGTTCGCCAGTGTCACCGCGCCGTTTGACGGCACCATCACCGCGCGGCGGACGGATGTCGGCCAGTTGATCACCGCCGGCAGCGGCAACGAACTATTCCGGTTGGCGCAGGTCAATCCGCTGCGCGTTTATGTCCGCGTGCCGCAGACGATGGCGCGCACCATCACGCCGGGACAAACCGCCGAATTGATTTTGGATCAGTCGCTCGGAAAAAAAATCACCGCCAAAGTCGTCCGCACCGCCGGCGCGATTGAGCCGGGATCGCGCACCCTGCTGACCGAATTGCAGGTGGACAATGCGCGCGGCGACATTCTCGCCGGCAGTTACGCGCAAGTGCGGTTCACCGACAGCGTCGCCGCGCCCACGCTCACGCTGCCGGCCAACACGCTGCTGTTCCGCGCCGAGGGCATCCGCGTGGGCGTGGTCAATGCTGACAATAAAGTTGAAATCCGCGCCGTGAAACTTGGTCGCGATTTTGGGCAGACGGTGGAAGTTCTCGAAGGCGTTGCGGCTGGCGACCACGTCATCATGAATCCGGTAGATTCGCTGGCGAGCGGTTTGGCAGTGCGCGTGGCGGAGCCGGTGAAACCCACGGCGGACAAATGAACAAACAATTTTTCATTTTTGCAGCCGGACTGGTTTTTATCGCGGGCTGTTCCGTCGGACCGGACTATCACCAGCCGCCAGCCATCGCCTCGCAGCCGGTGCCGGCGGCCTTCACCGGGACGGTTTCGGCGACAAATTATTCTGAGTGGAAAGTTGCGCAGCCGTCCGCCAGTTTGCCGCGCGGCGAGTGGTGGAAAGTTTTTGATCGCGCGGAGCTGGACCGGCTAGAATCCCTGGCCGCAACGAATAATCAGAATCTGGCCGCGACGGCGGCGCAGGTTGAGCAGGCCCGCGCGCTGGTCAAGGTCGCGCGTGCGGATTTTTTCCCGCAGCTTTCGGCCCAACCCAGCTACGTCCGCCAGGGCACGAGCTTTAACGCGCCTCAAAACGGCAAAGCTGCCGGCGCAGCCTACACCTACAACACGTTTATGGCACCGCTGGATTTGAACTGGGAACTCGATTTGTGGGGCCGCGTGCGTCGGGAAAGCGAAAGCGCGCAGGCGCATTTTATGGCGGTGGCCGATGATTTCGCCTCGGCCAAACTTTTGCTTCAGGCGGAAGTAGCCAGCGACTATTTCATGCTGCGCGCGCTCGAAGCGGAACACGCACTGGTGGCGGACACAATCACGACTTATCGCCGTTCGCTGGAGCTGACACAAAACCGGCGTCGGGGCGGCATCGCCTCCGATCTGGATGTGGCGCAGGCGGAAACTCAGCTGCGCGTGGCGGAGGCGGAATTGCCCGCGCTGGAGTTGCAGCAGGAAACTTTGCTGCACGCGCTCGCCACGCTTTGCGGCCGGCCGGCCACCGGTTTTCAGCTTGCGCCCGATAATTTAATGACGAACGCGATTCCAAACCTGCCGGTGAGTTTGCCGAGCGAATTGTTGGAACGCCGGCCGGACATTGCCGCCGCTGAACGCCGGATGAACGCCGCCAACGCCGACGTGGGCGTGGCGAAAAGTGCCTTTTATCCACAAGTCTATTTGAATGGCGGTGCCGGTTACGAGTCTTTGAGCGCGAACAGCCTGTTTGACTGGCCCAGCCGGGTTTGGGCGCTGGGTCCGTCCGTCAATTTCCCGCTGTTCACTGGCGGACGCAATCGCGCACAGCTGGCGGCGGCGCGGGCGGCGTATGACGGAACCGTGGCGAATTATCGTGAGACCGTGCTGACCGCTTTTCAAGAAGTGGAGGACCAACTCTCGGCGCAACGACTGCTGGCCGCGCAGTTCGATGCTCAGAGCGCCGCCGTCGCGGCCGCCCAGCACACGCTGGATATCTCGAACAATCGCTATCAGGCCGGGTTAGACACCTATCTGGATGTGGCTACGGCCCAGAGCGTCACGCTGTCAAACGAGCGCACCGTCGTCCAATTGGCTGGCCAACGGCTTGTGGCGGAAGTGGCTTTGATAAAAGCCTTGGGCGGCGATTGGCAGCCTTTAGGTGTCGAAAAAACTTCCCAAGATCAGGGTTCGCATCAAGCTGTAGTTGGGCTCAAGCCATAAGCCTGGTTCAGCCATCAAAAACGCGTAGAAAACTGGTCGTGCTGATTGACCAGCGGAAGACGCTGGCGCCGGTGGGAATAACAATTGGCCGGAGAACCGGTTTTCCGGCCGCTGGTCAGATTGATCGCGTGCTCCGGTCTCTCACGGAAGACAAATGGGGCCAGCCGGTGAAATCAGATTCGCTGAAGTTTCCGCAGCCGGCATCACTCCTCGGTTTTAATTTCCAACAGCAACTTGGCAATCCCCCGGTAGCTTTCATGAATGTAGCAGGTTTGCTTGCGCAGCCGCTCGGCTCGTAATTGGTTTCGGTCTTGATGTCGTGCTTGTTGTTCCAGAGGCCGGCGGTCAGTTCAATCAACAGTTCCGCCCCGAAGCGTTCCTAAACCGAAGGCTTTGGGTTGCAAGTCCAGTCGGCAAAACCTGTCGCACCGGCAATCATCGCCCTGCAATTTGCGCCGAACTCATGGCGGCGTCAGGCTCTGCGGAACGAGGAATCGGATCCTTCCACAATTTGCCACGGCTACCGGCTTGGGCTACATTTCAACATGAAGATAAAATACCTGTGGCCGCTGGCGGGACTCCTGTTGACCGGGTGCGTCACGCGCACTTACACGGTCACTGCGCCGCCGCCGGGACCGACTTTGGCGGATGTTCAATCCATGGTGCAGGCGCATGTCAGCGATACGGTCATTGTGAGCCAGATCCAAAACTCCAGCGCGCGCTATGCTTTGACGTCCGACCAAATCATCGCCTTAAAAAACGCCGGGGTCAGTGACACCGTCCTCAACGCCATGATCAACACCGCCAGCAAGCCGCCGGCTCAAGCTACTACTGCGGTAAGCCAAAGCAGCTATGTTTACCCGTATGTGTATGTCAATCCTTGGCCATGGGGTTGGTGGGGATATGGACCTTATTACTACGGGGGCTATTACCATGGCGGCTATTATTACGGTGGTGGGTATCATGGCGGCGGGTATCACAATTGGCATTGAGATTAATGGGAAGCGGTCTGGTGAACGGCCCAAAACCTACTGTCCATACGCCCAGCTTGTTTGTTAGGTTTCGCCAAGAGGATTTGCCAGCCACCGGGGATGGGTTACACTCGCTGGCTCCGAAATGAAGGATGCCCGCGTTGACGAGATTCGACTGCTCCTGCCCCAAGCGATGCTGCCCGACTGGGTGCAGCTGGGGGGGCGGATGGTTCGGCTTTTGCGCGACCGGCTCCATCCGCAGCAGCACGACGCGGTCTTGAACCGGCTGCTTGCCCAAGTGCGCGCTTCGGTCGCGCTGCGGGAGGAACGGCGGCTCAACGTTCCGAAATTAAATTATCCGCCGGACCTGCCCATCACGGCGCGCAAGGATGATATTGTCGCCGCCATCCGCGAGCATCAGGTGGTCATCATCGCGGGCGAAACGGGTTCGGGCAAGACCACGCAGATTCCCAAGATGTGCCTGGAAGCCGGGCAGGGGATCGAGGCGAAAATTGGCTGCACGCAGCCACGGCGCGTGGCGGCGGTGTCCATCTCGCGGCGCATCGCGGAAGAACTCGCGGTGACCTGGGGCCGCGAGGTCGGCTGCACAATCCGTTTTGACGACCGCAGCAGCGCGCAGACTTACATCAAGCTGATGACCGACGGCATCCTGTTGGCCGAGACGCAGGGTGATCCGCTGCTGTCGGAATACAATTGTATCATCATTGACGAGGCGCATGAGCGCAGCCTGAACATTGATTTTCTGCTGGGCTATTTAAAAACGCTGCTCGCCAAACGAAACGACCTCAAGCTCATCATCACGTCGGCCACGATTGACACGACGACTTTTTCCAAGGCCTTCAACGATGCGCCGATCATCGAAGTTTCCGGTCGGCTGTATCCTGTGGAGGTGATTTATGCGCCGTTCGACGCGGACTCGGAGGAGCGCGGCGACATCACCTATGTGGACGCCGCCGTGCGCGCGGCGGAAACCGCGCTGTGTGAACCGGGCCAAGGTGACATCCTGATTTTCATGCCTGGCGAACGCGACATCCGCGAGACGTGCGATTTGCTGGACGGCCGCTTCGGGCGCGAGGCGGAGATCATCCCGCTCTTCGGCCTGCTGAGCGCGGCGGAGCAGCAACGCGTCTTCGCGCCGTGCGCGCACCGGAAGATTGTAGTCGCCACGAACATCGCGGAAACGTCGCTGACCATTCCCGGCATCCGCTACGTCATTGATTCCGGGCTGGCGCGCATGAGCCGCTACAATCCGCGCACGCGCACCAAGCGGCTGCCGGTCGAGGCCATTTCGCAGAGCAGCGCCAACCAGCGCAAAGGCCGCAGCGGCCGCGTGCAGGACGGCGTGTGCATCCGGCTTTATTCGGAAGAAGATTTTTTGGAACATCCGCAATACACGCAGCCGGAAATCCAGCGCGCGAATCTGGCTGAAGTCATTTTGCGCATGAAGGCGTATCGGCTCGGCGACATCGAAATGTTTCCGTTCGTGAATCCGCCGCCGCCGGCCGCGATCCAGGGCGGCTATCTGCTGTTGCAGGAACTTGGCGCGCTAGACGAGCGGCGTGAACTTACGCAGCTTGGCCACGATCTCTCACGGTTGCCGATTGACCCGACGCTGGGGCGGATGCTGCTCCAGTCGCAGCACGAGCACGCCACGCGGGAACTGCTCATCATCGCCGCCGGCATGAGCATCCAAGACCCGCGCGAACGTCCGCTCGACCGCAAGGAAGCCGCTGCCGCCGCGCACAAACGCTTCACCGATCCGGCGTCGGATTTTCTTTCGCTGTTAAAAATCTGGGACGCCGTCCACGATCAATGGGAGCGGCTGCGCTCGCAAGGCCAGCGGCGGAAATTCTGCAAGGCGAACTTTCTTTCTTATCTGCGCATGCGCGAGTGGCAGGATTTGCACGCCCAGTTGCATGGTGCGCTGGAGGACTTGGGCCGGTTCAAGCTGAACGAGAGCAACGCCGATTACGCGGCCATTCACCGCTCGATTCTCACCGGCCTGCTCGGCCACATCGCGCTGCGCAAGGAACGCAACCAGTATCAGGGCACCGGCAACCGAATGCTCGCGCTGTTCCCCGGCTCGGCGCTTTACGACCGCAACGAGCGTCAGCCGAAACCCGCTGCGCGTAATGCGAACCAGTCTTCTCAAAAGCCCGCGTCCACGCAGCAACCGCCGTGGATTGTGGCGGGCGAAATCGTGGAGACGTCGCAGCTCTTCGCACGCACGGTGGCGGGCATTGACCCGCTGTGGATTGTCCAGCTCGCGCCGCATCTGTGCAAAACCACGCACCAGAATCCGCACTGGAGCGTCGCGGCCGGCAATGTGCTGGTCGAGGAACGCACCACGCTCTACGGCCTGGAAGTCCGCAAGGTGAAAGTAGCGCACGGCAACATCAATCCGCTGGAGGCCATGGATATTTTCATTCGCGCCGCGCTCGTCGAAGATGACTTGCTGCCGACCCGCCGCAAAGTCACAGACGATGAAAGCGACGAGGACGACACGCGCATTTTGCGTTCTACCAACCAGCCGCCGCCCTTGCCGCCGCAGTATGCGTTCCTCGAACACAACCGCCAGGTGCGCCAAAAAATCGAGACGTGGCAGACGCGGGTGCGGCGTCATGACCTCGGCAATCTGGATGAGAAGCTGGCTGATTTTTACGCGCAGCGAATTCAGAACGTCTCCTCGGTGCACGAGTTGAACCGGCTCATCCGCGATGGCGGCGGGCCGGATTTTCTCTGCGCAACGGAAGCGGATCTGACCGGCGGCACCGCTTTGGATTTCGACAGCGAAGCGTTTCCCGATGCCGTGCCGCTGGGCGGCCAGCCGGTGGCGGTGGCTTACGCCTATTCGCCCGGCGAAGAACATGATGGTGCCACCGTAAAACTCGGCTTCGGCCTGGCGCAAACCGTTTCGCAGTCGTGCGTGGAATGGTCGGTGCCCGGATTGCGCGAAGGCCTGGTGAACGAACTGTTGCGCGCGCTGCCCAAGGGCCTCCGCCGCGAGTTGCAGCCGTTCCCGCCGAAGGTTGTGGAAATCGTCAGCGAACTCAAGGCCACCGGCGAGTCATTGCAAGCGGATCTCGCGCGGTTCATCCGCCAGCGCTACGGCGTGGCCATCCCGCTGGATGCGTGGCCCACCGGCGCGATTCCCGCGCATCTGCGGCCGCGCATCGAAGTCCTCGGCAACGACAAGAAATCGCTCGGCACCAGCCGCGACCTCGGCGTGCTCCGGCAAAAGCTGGAGCAGGTGCAGGCCAGGCCCGCTCCGGACGACTCCGCCTGGTCGCGCGTCGCGCAGCAATGGGAACGCGCCGGCATCACCGCTTGGAATTTCGGCACGCTGCCTGTGCGCATCACCGTCAGCGAAACCGGCCCGGTGCCGACGTATGCGTGGCCCGGCTTGTTGGCCGAAAAAGTGGCAGTGAGCCTACGGCTGTTCCGCACGGAAGCGTTGGCGCGGCTGGCGACGCTGGGTGGCCTTCAAAAACTCGTGGAGCTGGCGCTGGCCAAAGATTTCGCATGGCTGCACCGGGATTTGCGGGAGCTGAACCGCTTTGACGCGCTGGCGGCCAACTTCTGTCCGGTGGCGGAATTGCAAGAGACGGCCTTTGAAAACCTGAAGCGCCACGTGCTGCCGGGCGAAGTTTTTCCGGTATTGAACGAGGATAACTTTCAAGCCGCCGTGCAACAAACCCGCCTGGCGATTCCCGGTCTTGCCATGAAACTGGTGGATCAGGTCGGCGTCATCCTCCGGGCGCGGCATGAACTTCTGTTGCGCGGCGGGCCGACACCTGCGTCGCCGGCGACGAAGAACAAGACCCTTGCCGATTTGAGCCAGTTAAACCTCGTCCCGCGCGCGGCCAGCAAACCGGCGGATATTTGGGCGGAGGAACTGGACGCCCTGCTGCCGCGCACATTTCTGAACGAAATTCCGTTTGAGCGGCTCGCGCACGTTCCGCGCTATCTCAAGGCGCTCGCCACGCGCCGGGAGCGGGCCAGGTTGAATCCAGTGAAGGATCAGGAGCGCGCCCAACTCCTCGCGCCTTACCTCGCCAAGCTGAAAGCGCTCCGCGACCAGCCGGCGAAATCCGCCGAGGTGCGGCAGTTGGTGGAAGAATTCCGCTGGCTGGTGGAGGAATACAAAGTCTCGCTGTTCGCGCAGGAGCTGGGCACCGCCGTGCCGGTCTCACCCCAGCGGCTGGATTATCTGCTGCAAACCTCCGGGCTGGTGGCGCGCTAGATGCAATTCATAATTTTCATCAGCACCGGCCATCGGCATACTGTCGCCCATGTCTGTTGAACTAACCGAAGCATTGCTCGCCGAGGCAGCCGGTTGGGATGTGATGAAGCGCGCCCGCGCCTATCTGGCGCAGGGCCAGGTGGTCAGCTCGTATTGGGCGCCACCGCTGCTGCGCGGCGTGGTGCAGACCGAGGGGATGACCTTTCGCGGCTCCATGGTCATCCACAACTCCGTGGACATCGAAAATCTCTGCAACTGCCGCGAAGCGCGCGAATGGGGGAAAATCTGCGCCCACGGCGTCGCCGTCGGGCTGCATTGGCTGAAGGCGCAGCCGCCGGAAGTGGCTCCGCCACCAGCAAAAGCAGCCACCGCTCTGCCGGCCAGAAAAATCCCGGCGCTGCTACGCGCACCAGACGGTGAAACGGCGGAATTATTCGTCATCCTCCCACCGAACATTGACCAGGCGCTTGCCCGTGGCAAGGTGATGCTGGTGCTGGAGGCGAAATGGGGCGGCGGGCGGTGTCCGCTCAATGCCTTGCCGAAAGGGCGCACCTTCGCCTTTTCAACATCAGACGACGCCCTCATCGAGCAGCTTGAAATTTTGACGAATGGCGAGACGCCCGCACTGCTGCAACTGGAGACGAAAGATTTTGCCACGCTCATCCCGCTGCTGGTGGATCACGAAAACATCACGCTGGGAAAATCCAGCGCGGTCACAGTCACCAAGACGCCGCTGAAGCTGACGCTTCGCGCCACGCTTGAAGCGAACGGGGAAATTATTTTGGCGCTGAAAGACAAACCGGCGGCGCTCGCGATGGCGGGCGACTGGGTCTGGCAAAATAATTCGTTGCAGCCGCTGGGCCTGCCGGCGGAGCTGAAAGAGATTTTCCGCGCACCGGTGCGCGTGACGCGGACGCAGGTGCCGCAGTTCCTGAGCCAGCATTGGCCGCAGTTGGCGGCAGCGGGTGGACTGGAGGCGAATTTCAAGCTGGAAGAATTCTCGCTCGCACCGCAGGCGCCGCGCTTTCTGCTGGCGCTCAAGGGCGGGCTCACGCAATTGAGCGCGCTGCTGCAATGCGCCTACGGTGCGCGCATCATGACCGTGGGCGTGACGGCGGCCGATGAAAACATCTGGCTGCCAGACCCGGAAGTGCCGACGCGCTATGCCACCCGCGACTTCGCGGCCGAGGGCGCGGCGCTAGGCCGGTTGCAGCGCAGCGGCTTTGCCAGTCCCGATACCAACGGGAGATTGCAACTGACGGGCCAGAATGCCGTGCTGAACTTTCTCGCGCGGGAATTTCCCAAACTCCAGCGCGAATGGAGCGTGACGCTGGATGAGCAGTTGGAAAACCGCACGCTGAAAAACCTCGAGCGCGTCGAACCGCAGTTTCAGATCACGTCGTCCGGCGTGCAATGGTTTGATCTCGGCGTCGTGTTCGCGGCGAGCGACGGCGAAACCTTTTCGGCGGCGGACATCCAGCGGCTGATCTTGTCCGGGCAAAACCACACGCGGTTGAAGAACGGAAAAATGGCGGTGATCAATACCGGCGCGGTGGAGGAATTGCAGGAGGTGCTGCTGGACTGTGCGCCCCAGCAAAACGCGGGGGGTTATCGTATCAACAGCCAGCAGGCGGGCTTTCTCGAAGCCACGCTGCGGCAGCACGCCGATTGGAAAGTCCAGGCTCCCGCCGCCTGGCGCGAGCGGGCGGCGAAGCAAAGCGGCGAGGCCAAACTGGAATGCCCGCCGCTCGGCGACTTGGAGCCGGTGCTGCGTCCTTACCAAAAGCAAGGTGTGGCATGGCTGCACTTTTTGCGCGCCAACGGCTTTGGCGGCATACTCGCGGACGAAATGGGGCTGGGAAAGACGCTGCAAACATTGGCGTTTTTTAGGACATTGCGAACTGCCAACACCAATCCTCCATCCTCCATCCTCCATCCTCATCTGATCGTTTGTCCGACGAGCCTGGTGTTCAACTGGCTGGCCGAGGTGAAGAAATTTACACCGGAATTGAAAATCCTCGCGCTGCACGGGCCGGACCGGCATGCGCGCTTTGACGAAATCGCCGCCAGCGACATCGTGGTGACCAGTTACGCGCTGATCCGCCGCGACGCGGAAAAATATCGCGGACTGGAATTCGACACCGTGGTGCTGGACGAGGCGCAGCACATCAAGAACCGCCAGACGCAAAACGCGCAGGCGGTGAAAGCGGTTCGAGCGAAGCATCGGCTGGTGCTCACCGGCACGCCGCTGGAGAATTCCGTCTTGGATCTGTGGTCCATCTTCGACTTTCTCATGCCGGGCTATCTCGGCACGGCGAAGGATTTCCGCGAGCGCTACGAACAGCCCATCGCCAAGGAGAAAAATGCCGAGGCGCAAGCGCGGCTCGCGCGGCGGCTGCGGCCGTTCATGCTGCGGCGCTTGAAACGCGATGTCGCCGCCGATTTGCCGGCGAAGCTGGAACAGGTTTCGTTCTGCGAATTGACACCGGATCAGCGGGGCATTTATCAGCAGCTCATCGAAGCGAGCCGCAAGGAAGTGCTGGAGGCGGTCGGCGCGCAGGGCATCGCCAAGAGCCGGATGGTGGTGCTGACCGCGCTGCTGCGGCTGCGTCAGGTGTGCTGCGATTTGCGCCTCTTGAAACTGGACAACGTGAAGCCGGCAACGGCGTCCGGCAAGCTGGACTTGTTCGGC
>Ga0316224_1000923_pt1 | contig 36299 bp, 36 predicted proteins | sample TBH18013metaG_FD_206254 | JGI IMG/M metagenome (GOLD analysis project Ga0316224, IMG submission 206254) | Freshwater microbial communities from Trout Bog Lake, Wisconsin, USA - TBH18013 | ecosystem: Environmental > Aquatic > Freshwater > Lake > Hypolimnion/Profundal zone | place: USA: Wisconsin... | reverse complement strand
CGGCTTTTTATAGCCCTTATTTTGGTGACTTTGCAGGATTGTATTGTCGTCACGGGGAGGGCTGGATTTGCAAAAATTAAAATCCAGACGTTGAAATGTTGATAAACGAATTATTCAAGATCGACTAATTAGTTTTGTGGCGCAAGGCTTTCAAGCATTTTCATTGCTTCTCGCTTCCCCATCGTCCTGAGCTTTGCAAGCCTCTCCATTTGAGGCGCTTTAGGCTTTGAACTTTCACCCTCCCAGTTATATATAGTTGATGCCGGCACATCAAGCAGAATGCCAATTTCACCAGCGGTCAAACCAAGCTTCTGCCTGAGAGACTTGAATCCTTTTACCGTAAAACGTATTTTCGATTCCGATTCCGGTACGGGTTTAACAGCGGCGCCTTGCGCTGCTGCCTTTAATGCATGTGACAATTGCTTTTCCAGATCAGTTAAGCGACGTTTCAGGGCAGCGATTTCTGACCTATACTGCGCCGATGCCTTTTTAAGACTTTCTGTTTCTGTCTTGATTTCCTTCCGAGCTAATCGGGTGATTTCTTCTTTCAGTACTGATGCAACTTTTGCCATTTTTCTACCGTTCCTAACTTAATGAAAAGACCAGGCAAAGATTGCTCTGGCCTTTTCAAGTTTCGTCATTTCAATATGAAACTTACTTCTTACTGCCGTTAACCGTTGCCTTCAAGGTAGCACCGGCCTTGAATGCGGGCTGTTTGGATGCTTTGATCTTGAGTTCCGCGCCAGTCTTTGGGTTACGACCGGTACGAGCCGCACGCTTGCGCACTTCGAATGTGCCGAATCCAACGAGAGCAACTTTATCGCCCTTCTTCAATGCGCCGGAAATGATGTCGATAAAAGCAGCGATGGTGCGGTCTGCAGCAGCGTTGCTGGAATCAGTCTTTTTTGCCAGTGCTTCGGCGAGGTCTTTACGATTCATAGAGTGAATTTCTCCAAAGTTGTTTTGAATGATTGCGCACCAAGGGTTGGCACGGTGCAATTGTTGTAGATATTGAGGTTTAAGGCAAGGGGCGATTGAAATCGTAGCCAACGTAATCGGCAAAGATGGAAATATTTAACGGCTAGCGTGCCGGATCATCATTCCTTTAACTCTCCTGCATGCTCAGAACATTTCGTAGCATTTCTTCTTCAAGATCACGAAAGCCATCTGGACACAAAATCAGATTTGTGCAATCTGGAGGAAAAATCTCAGGGTCATCGTCCAATGCAACCCATGGTGCAGATTCGAGGTAATTTTTCTCCAGAAAATCCAAAATTTCTTCATAGCGCGGATGTTTCGGGTAAGGAGGCTCGTTCGATTTCAGAACCGGGGTTGCACCGATAATCCTGGCAGATATGTCCGAAGAAAATGCACCGATGACATTTTCCCATGGGCGGAATTGACGCCACGAACTTGAAATTACGATTTTGAATTCTGGATAATCCCTCAACACGCTCTCAAGGCGTGGCAAATAAGAAAACAACTGGTTTTCTTCATCAGTAAGTTCTCTCCTCGGGAAAACTGGGTGCAACACACCATCAAAATCAAGAAAGATGATCATGATGCACCCTCAATCAGCACCGCTTTGTTTTAAACATGCTCGGGCTGCATAGCAATTGTCGCACAAGGTGCGCATGTATCCGTCGTCGTGCAATGTTGCCTGAGATCCGCATACTTCACATACCGTCTTCGACTTTTTTGCTGCTTGTGCGATCAATGTCCATATTGATGGCAGCATTCCCCGCCCATCACTGTCGCGCTCACCAGCCGCACAATAGAAACTCAGTGTTCCGAACTTTTCTTTCACTTGCAGGACTTCCGGCCATTCTTGTGATTTCGTCGAAATACCCAATTGGTGAGCCTCGTGCTCTATGTCCGTGCATAGTTCGTACACAATATTAAACCATCCGTCTCCGCACTCGATCCCGAAATGCTTGCGCTCTCCGGCAATCGCCTCGCGGAAGAGGAGAGGAAAATCGGTGTATAGCTTTTGTTGGTTTTCTGGTGACATATTTGTTCCTTAAATGATTTCTACTTCCAGATCAAATTACAATTCATGAGTAAACTAAACCTGATCCTGCACTATTTACTAATCGCTTTGATGATCGAAATAGTGATGCGCCTTAAAAGCCGTCCTATTACAATTAGGGGCGCAAAGAATTCACGCGGCGTTTCCTTAGCCGCCTTAATAAAACCCTCTACGAACTCATCAAAGTGTTTTTTCACAGGGTTCCTTTCTGGATATCATTGCTCTGAGCATCGATTTCGCTCTGCCAAACGTGAAAGCCTGAAAGCGGCAAATATTGTTCCCTGCCATCCGGAAACTTTGCGATAACACGAGCCCCCACTTCTTGAAGGCGCGCCACAAAATGTTTGACCTCATCACTTTTGAGCTGAGCTGCCTCAAACAACTGCAAAAATTCTTCGGCAGCATGCTCCCGTTCTGACGGGGCATCAGTAGCCATGCGCCGGATCACATCATGCAGGGGTTCGTACCGAGGCAATGGCCTGTAGCCATTAGCCATTGCATCCAGAATCGTAATTTCTGCGATTCCACTGCGCCCATAACCAACATAACTGCCCACCCGTGCGAGACATCCTTGATGATTGACTCACCGGATAACCCAATATGAATAGAGTCACTTTGGTTTTCGTATTCAATTTTCATCGTTATTCCACCCAATCCATTTCATTCTCATATTCCTTCTTGCGGTCGCAAACTTTCTTGTCGTGCTGCACAACAAGCCAAGCGATCACCGATACGAACACCATAAAAAGTGGCAAAGCTATATATAAGGAATTCATTTTTGCTCCTCAGATTGCCGTTGATATCGATGTTTCTTGCCTTGAAGCTCAGCTTCGAGTTCTTCCAAGTTGTTTTCCTTGGGAGGATTGTCTCGAATCCATTGGCCTGCTTGAGCCAGAAATTTTTTCATGGCTGGCTCGTGTAGCCATAGCTCGTCTGATGGCACAATAACCGTGCGTTTAACAACGATCACTCCGTCGGGAATAATTTCTATTAGGTATTCTCGTCCATGATGATTTTTGACATTCCTGCCGACAATTCTCCGGGCACGATATTTCTTGGCCTCTCGAATCAATAACAGACCAATGCCTATGCCGATCGCGTCAATAACCAGCAAGATAACGTAGTCAACAGGCATAATTTCAATCCTTATCAATTCTAATGCCGACTGCACCCGTCCAGAACATGATAACGAGCACACCCAACGGCAGCGGAACTGTGAGGGCCAATATTGGGTGCTCAGGCCATAAAATAATGAAAAGAAGCACGATACCGATAGATGTAATAAATCCTTTCATTCATTTCCCTTTCTGTGAGTTTCAAATTTTCTAACAAGCTGTTGGCCAATTGTTCAGCAGGCTGCTGGACAATTACCTGATACTGGCCAGCCCTAAATACTGCGTTTTACACATTCAAGCCAGGCAAACCGGTTTGCCTTGGCATCGTCCAGTGCATGATGCCGGCACAATGGCGGGACAGCATTCCGGAAAACCTGATCTACCGTGCGCTCAAACAATGGCGAACCGATCAGGTCGTACAGACTCATTGGCCGCTTGTCCAAGTTTTCAGACCATGTGCCAGGTAGCGAGAATAGCTTCAGTATCCACGGCCAGTCCCACGTAATGCTGTCTGTGGCCATTGTTAGTGGTTGCTCGAATCCTTCTAGCCAATTACCAAGCCGAAGAGTAAGCGTATCCATGGATACGAGGGAATCGCCGCCGTTCAAGTGCGGTAACACGGCATCCAGCACAAAGGCCGAATAGTTTGGTAATTCGTATGCATCGAAGATTTCCGCATAGAATTCCATGCCGTCCTCGGATATGAGGCCGATGCTGATCAGTTGTGCATCCATGCTCAGGTCGGTAAATTCAGTGTCAAAAAAGATCAGCATTATTTTTTCCCCTTATCACGTGAACGCCACAACGCAGAAATCACCCGCATCAATCCATTGAATGGCGACCAAAACAATGCCCATCCTTCGTGAAGTCCAAGCATAAATTGCTTTTTTAGTCGATTCATCATGGCAGTAGCCTATTTGCCTCGTGGTCCTGATTTATTCTGCGCACGAACTACAGACAACACCGGCCAACGCTGCGAAGTACAACCGGCAACTGCCGTGCAATCCTCGGTAGTTCGCCACCACCTATCTTTTTCCAAGCTTGCATGCACTTGTGCAGATTCATATGTGTGGATTATTTTTCTTTCCCCATTTGATATCCCTCCATTTGTCATCAGACTTGTGACTGGCACTCAGCCATTCTTCGACTTCATCTGTCCGAATAAAAAATGTCCCTATATCATCGTAAATTGTGCCTCGCCTTTCGACATAGCATGCCAGCTCTGATTTTTGTTCAGCGTCCATTGATTAAAATTGCTGATCCCAGCACTCCAAGTATCGACACCATCATCCATGCAAGCGAAATCCAGAATTTTGGTGTCCATGGCTCTTTGCTACCGTCATCCACTTCCATTATTGCAACGACCTGTCCGGGGCTGATTTCAATCGGCTGCAGATTCGGTTGCTCGATGACGCCGCCCTCGTTCGACCGTTTTTTACGGAATTTGACATTAATGCTGCAAATTCCGTTTTTCACTTCACTTCCAATTCCCGCCTGCATAAGGTATTGGCATGCAGGTTGGGTCAAGGTGAGTTGATCAGTCGGCAGATTGTCGAATAGCTCCATGCTGCCAGTGGCCAGAACCATCGACAGAAGGAATCCAAGCGCTCCAAATATTCCGATCATTTTTGTTTTGTCATTCGCCATAATTCATATCCCAATTGCAATTTGTAAATTTTCATTTAATTTTATGGAAGCCGATATTTAAACCCAAGGTTTTTCGTGCACCTGCCGGTCATGTCTACCTTGGGTATCAGAGCCGCCGTATCAACTTCAAAGCTCCATAATTCCTGTTGTCGTAAACGCGGTCAGATATCAACGATCAAATCAGGAATAAACTCAAAATTTTCCGTGCGCTGAGATGTGACATAGCCACGCGGGTTGCAAACCACACGCGTGCCGTTCACCTCATAATCGAGGTTGTCGTGTGTATGCCCGTGTATCCACAACACCATTTTCCCAAACAGATAATCCAGTTCTGATGCGAAACAGGCCGAGAGCAGGTCATTCTTGTAACGATCCACAACAGATTGCATTGAAGGCATGTGATGCGTAATTACAACCGTTTTACCGTCGAACGGCTCATCAAGCTTGACCTTTAGCCATGCCAGCGATTTCTTGTGCAATTCGATGGAGCGCGTAGGGCTAAAATGCTCGTGACTTCTCTCATAAATAACACTGAAGTCGCTCAGCCTGCGCCCCTCTCTGATCGCCAATTTCTGTTTAGCTTCACCGTACAGGCAGAAGTCCGTCCACAAGGTACAACCCAGGAATCGCACACCTTCCTGTTGCATTACAAACTCTTCGTCATCCAAGAGGTGTACGCGGTTTTGCTTTCCTGCTATGCGGAGCAGCGATAAGGTTTCAGGTCGTTGCGATTCGTAATACTCGTGGTTGCCTGGAACGTACAGGATGGTTTTTTCCGGGAATACTCTTCGTGACCAATAGACGCCTTTCGCGCCCTTGCCAATATCGCCAGCCAGCACGATTACATCCGCATCTGTGACAGGAGGCTCAAAGTTCGAAAATTCCAGATGCAAGTCGCTCAATATATGTATTTTCATGTACTCACCTTTAATTACTTACTGGCCAGATATATTTCCGCCGTCGTCATTTATATATGTGCATTCTTGGCGATATGTTTGGGACTCCCTTGCACATCGCCTGCCAATAGGATGACATTCATTAGTAAAATATCGAAAGCGCACCGAGATATTCACCAACACCCCATGAATGGAGGCAATAACAAATATGCAAAAGGATGTGCATGTCTGGTTCACCTTCTCCCATTTCCCCTAAGCGGTACAGACTGTTACTTGTGAGAACTAAACCGTTTTCAAAATCTACCGATAAGATGGAAGAGGTACACCAAGTGCAGCCTTTTGCTTGGTGAACCCCTGTCAAAATTAGTTTATTGCCACCAAGTCTTGGGTGAACGGCAATACAAGCTATTCGCCATTCGTTGATTGTTGCCTTCACCAATTTCTGTTCTTCAATCGAAGACACCATTCGACCTAGTAACAAAAAATCATCGACAGTCGCCAGCCTTATCGACACCTCATCGCGATGCTGTCGAATAATCTCATCCAGAGTTTTCGGTATTAGTTTTGCAAATTCAGTATCAATGTCGCTCATCACAAGTTCTCCTCTATTTTCACTATTAGGTCGTTCTGTGCTGCAGCATCCCCAAGCCCTCTCCTATCATCTGTATGGACCAGATGGTGCCTTTTTTCCTCCGGCCAGCCTGTATCGTCGTTATCGATCGCGATCCACTTGCTCAGCAAATGACGCTTAACGTACCGGTCGATTTGACTGTGTCGGGTGAATTGCATCCACAAGTGCCGATCTTCCATGCGGTTATGCCATGTAGCCCCCTTTACTTTGGTCTGTAATTGTTTAGGTAACCTTGCTTTCGCCTCATCAAAGCCAAACACACACACCCAGCTTGTCGATAGCACTATTCGAACCTGAGGGTAGGGATCGATTAGGTCAGCTAATAGTTGCGCGTGCTCGAACAGGTTATGCCCGTCACAACGCAGCACCACTCCTTTTCTGGATCCATAAACCTCATCTGGATGAAGAACACCGTCGTAATCAAGAAACAATGTTATTGAATCTGTTTTCGTTTCCGTCTGATAAACCATATCTGTTGTCATGATTTATTCTCCGATCTAAGAAAACATGATTCGATCTTGCGCTTTGATCAAATCTTTACGGAGCTGAGATGCCAGCAGGTCTAACTGAACCGAGAAACTTAATCCCGTGAAATCCTCAGCATGTATTTCCACCCAGGTAATTAATGCATCGCGATTGCTCTTCTCTTTGCCATTACCAATTAATGGAACAATTTCATTTCCTGTCCTTATTAGTAGTAAAGTCATTAAGTTTTCAGCTAACCTATAGTTATGTTTCCTCATTTGGATAGCCTTCATTGCTTCCATAATTAATTTGATTTTCTCGTACTTATCTCCTCGGTTGGTTTCAGTGTAAATTGATCGATCGTCGCAATGGTTTTGTGATTCCATATTTAACGAGTTGGTTTGTTCGCATGTATATGTTGTCAAATATTTTAGTGACATAATGTTCTCCATAAATTAAGATAGGCTTGGATTGCAAAAAGACGTAATACATATCGTTTTGTCATCCTAAATGACATTATATGTGAACAAATTACACTGCGCAAGACATTTTGTCATTCTTGGAGTAATTTTTTAATGTAGGGTAAAATGATTAAATGTCACCTCTCGCGAATGATGGGCGAGCACAAAATGAAAATTGCCGATGTTGCAAGAGATGCAGGACTGCATAGGAATACAGTCACACTTCTTTATAACGAGACTGCTACCCGGATTGACATTGAAGCTATAGATAACCTGTGCAAGTTATTTCAATGCAAGGTGGGTGATCTTTTTGAATTTATTCCAGACGAACTAAGCTGACTCAGGGTTTCTGGGCACAACATTCAAGGTTGGTGAGTTGTGATAATCTGTATCGATATCTACTATGAATGATAATATCGATCAGGTGAATGTGTTGATGCTGATTGTCTTTCATTCTTAGAGTTCTTAATGCTGCTCCAACGAAGTTGATTATAGACACGCCTCCTCAAAGCTCTTCCGCTAACTTTGACACTACATCTTTGGTAGCTGCAGCTGCATCCGCAGGGCAAGCTACTCATACCTATCAATTTTTGTTGTTTTTCGTGGGTAGCGGCGGCTGAGTGTCTTTTACCGACTGGTGCGACGACTTGGACTTACATTCCGCAGGTCGGGGGAGGAATATCTGCGTAATTACCCAACAGGATTTTTCAGGTTTTTCGTGGTGCCTCAGTTTCAATGAGCCGCTCCGTTCCCATCTCCCAATCGCGAAGAAGTTTTTGCAAGCTGCGGTAGTTGTTGATAGCAAGATGCAGTAATGCCGCCTGTTGAGCCGTAACTACTCGATGAACCAGCTTCCCCCATGCATGAACAGACGGCAAGTTTCCTCACGCCGGCAAAGATCAATATAGTCGAGTTGATGCAACGAAGATAGCTTTACAAAGCAGAATTGCAATTGGGGGAATTGGAAATTTTGTTTCTATGGCTGGCGCGCAGTGTAATTGTGAATTGTCAGCGTATAGTTTCCATTTCACTTTCGGCGTCACAGTAATTACAACATAACTACCAACTACTGAAGTAGGTGGGATAGCGCAACCTAGTGCAGGCGACAAAAGTCACCTACCCGCACCCGGCTAAACGTGTAATACTAGCCGGGAGGAACGTGATTCGATTGTTCCACTCTTACTGAATTTGCAAGACTAAAGCTGACCGTCTAAAGACGGTAGTTTTAACCTTGTGATGGCCAATAAAGCACAAAGGTGACGATTTTATGATAAATCGAAAGTGTAAATCAGGTGGTGAACTAACCCTTCATGTACATCAATTAGCAATAGTTTTGTTGCCGTTTGGTTGCCGTTTGGTTGCCGTAGGTAACGAACGTTAGCGAATGTTAAAATGCCTATTGAATTAGCTGAATGATATATTACTATTGAGTAACAAAGAATTATCATTCTTTTTCATTCGCTAGGATTCATTAGTAACGTGCAACTTATTATTTAAAAGAATAGCCTGCTGATGAATTTTTTCCCGATATTTCTAAATCTGAGAAATCAGACTTGTCTGATCGTAGGAGGGGGCGAAGTCGCTGTGCGCAAAGCATCTGTTTTGCTGCAAGCGGGCGCCTACCTTAGAATCGTTGCTCCGAATCTAAATGGTTTGCTTGAACTCCCTCCCGGCAGCCATCATCTTCCTGAGAAGTTTCATCCTTCCCATCTTGACGGGATAGCACTGACCATCGCAGCAACCAATGACACCGCCGTCAATCAGCAAGTTTCCGTGGAGGCCAGACTGCGCAACATCCCGGTTAATGTCGTCGACAATCCGGAACTTTGCACCTTCATTATGCCTTCGATCTTGGATCGCTCTCCCCTCCTTGTCGCTTTTTCAACGGGAGGAGCCTCCCCTGTACTGGCACGCCTGCTACGTGGCAAGCTTGAAACACTGATTCCACAAGCCTACGGACATTTGGCTGCGTTTGCCGAACGCTTCCGCAAAGTTGTTAAACAGCGCATTGAAATTCCCTCCCGGAGACGGATATTCTGGGAAGATATCCTCGACGGTGCGGTGGCAGAAAAAGTGCTTGCAGGCGATGATTCAGCGGCTGAAGCCATGCTGATTGAGCGACTTGATCATCCGGAGTCGCCCGTAAAAGGCGAGGTGTATTTGGTGGGTGCCGGCCCCGGCGACCCGGACTTACTCACCTTTCGCGCATTGCGGTTAATGCAAAAAGCTGATGTGGTGTTATATGACAATCTGGTTTCCAAGGCAATCGTAGACATGGCACGGCGCGATGCGCAACGTATTTTTGTCGGAAAACGTCGCGGCAACCATACCCTTCCGCAAGAGGAAATTAATGATCTTTTGGTACGTTTGGCAAAAGAAGGCAAGCGCGTCTTGCGTCTAAAGGGCGGTGACCCGTTCATTTTCGGACGTGGCGGTGAAGAGCTTGAAAAATTAGCCAAAAATCATATCAACTTTCAGGTTGTACCGGGCATCACGGCGGCATCGGGCGTGTCGAGCTACGCCGGCATTCCCCTCACCCACCGCGATCATGCACACTCCTGCGTGTTTGTTACCGGCCATCTGAAAGACGGAACGATGGATCTTGACTGGGAGTTTCTGGCACGCCCCAAACAGACGATCGTGGTTTATATGGGCTTGCATGGACTGGGAATTTTGTGCTCCCAACTGATTGCACACGAGTTACCGGGAACCACCCCCATCGCCATCGTTCAGCAGGGCACGACCCAAAATCAGCGGGTAGTCAGCGGCACACTTGCGACCCTGCCCTTGCAGACTGAAATAGCACAACTTCGTGCCCCAACTTTAATTATTGTGGGCGGGGTGGTCAGCCTCAGGGACAGACTATCCTGGTTCAAACCCACCGAATTGCCCTTATCTGATAATTAATTTTATTGGCACTCGCCAAAAATCAAACTCCAACCATCTGACAATGTGCACACCTAGCGCACGGGGAGATGCAGTGCCTGAGCCACCACGTCACGTGTTAAATGGGGTGCGAACAATTCAATAAAATGATAAGTAAATCCGCGCAGATATTCATTTTTACGGATGGCCACACGCGTAGTACTTGGCTGGAACAAATGGCCTGCTTCGATCATGCGTATCGATTTATCCCGTTCGGGGATATAAGCCATGTGAGCGACAATGCCGATGCCCAATCCCAACTCCACATAGGTTTTAATGACATCCGCATCGATGGCAGTCAACACAATATTGGGCGTAATTTTGCGTGCCTCAAAGGCTGCGTTGATTTTCCCCCTACCACTAAAAGCAAAGTCGTAAGTAATAATGGGATAACGTGCAATGCTTTCCAGCGTCAACACCGTCTCGGACAATAAGGGATGTTCCGGCGGAACAATCACACAGTGATTCCATTGGTAGCAAGGAAGAGTCACCAGTTCGTCATACAAAGACAAGCTCTCCGTGGCGATAGCAAGATCCACTTCGCCGCTCAGCACCTGTTGCGCCAATTGTGTTGGACTCCCCTGGTGCAGGTTGAGCTTGACCTTGGGATAGGCTTCGATAAATTGTTTAACAACTGCCGGCAAAGCATAGCGTGCTTGGGTATGCGTCGTTGCAACTGAGAGAGTGCCACTGTTCTGATCATGAAATTCTGCGCCCACCTGCTTAAGATTATTTGCATCAAGCAACATGCGTTGGGCGATTTCCAGAATGGCTTTGCCCGGCTCGGTAAACGCGGTAATGCGTTTTCCATTGCGCACAAAGATCTCTATACCGAGTTCATCTTCCAGTAACTTGATTTGTTTGCTGATCCCCGGCTGCGAGGTAAACAGTGCATTCGCCGCGTCTGTAATTTTCAATCCCTGGCGAGAAATTTCGTTCAAATAGCGCAGTTGTTGCAAGTTCATCAGAATCCCCTCATAACTTTTAGTTATAATATACTAACTTAATAGTATTTTGGACTAACATACAGGTAAGCTAATATGCTTACCTTTTTTGCAAACTTTATGGATTGGTTGTACACATTTTCCGGCTTCCTGGTAGGCTTTATCGTCGGTGTGACAGGGGTAGGAGGCGGATCGCTCATGACGCCCTTGCTGGTGCTGGTATTCGGCGTAGCTCCTGCCACTGCCGTGGGAACTGATCTATTGTATGCCTCTCTAACCAAGATGGGCGGAAGCTGGGCTCACAGCAGGCGCGGAACGGTTGACTGGAAAGTGGTGCGGCTTTTGTCAACAGGAAGTCTGCCTGCTGCACTGCTGTGTATGCTGCTGTTGCACTACTTGGCTTTGGATGAGAAGCATTTGAAAGCACTCATCACCAGTGTGCTGAGTGTGGCTCTGATACTCACTGCGCTGGCCTTATTGTTTAAGCCCTATTTACAAAAACTCGGGAGAAGTGCTGATGGCGCAGTTTACGAATTGCATGCCCATCATTTGGCCGGAGCAACGATACTCACAGGCGCATTACTTGGCGCATTGGTCACGATTTCTTCTGTCGGAGCAGGTGCGCTGGGGGTCGTGGTATTACTGTTCCTTTACCCGCGTTTGCCAACGGCTAAAATAGTCGGCACCGATATTGCGCATGCGGTTCCCTTGACGCTGATCGCCGGATTGGGGCATGCCGCGCTGGGCACGGTGAATTTTGGATTGCTCGGGAGCTTATTACTGGGATCGCTACCCGGTATTTGGCTGGGGAGTCATCTTGGTGTCAAAATACCGGATCGGATTTTGCGTCCTATTTTGGCGACGATGCTAATATTAATCGGAACCCGATTGTTGTTTTAAAAGTAAGGAAAATTAATGAGCGCGAACAAACCCAATCAACCCAAACAAGTCAGCTGGTTCAACGGCTGCGGAGGACGTATCGGTGTGGTTGTCGGACAAACGGGCGAGCATGCCTATATCGGAGCAGCATTGCTGCATAGCGAAGATGCCGATGTCAAACATATCCTGATGTATGGCGCAAAATTTCCGCTTGAAGCGGCCTTGTTGCTGCCCGTGTCCAAAAGCTATCCTGCCGAAGACCAGATCGGGGGAAAATAAATGTATCGTTACGATACCTTTGATCAGCAGATTACTGCAGAGCGGGTCGCACAGTTTCGCGACCAAGTCAGACGGCGCTTGTCCGGTGAATTGACGGAGGATGAATTCCGCATTCTGCGTTTGCAAAATGGCTTGTACATGCAGATTCATGCCTACATGCTGCGTATTGCCGTCCCCTACGGATTGGTCAGCGCTGCACAGATGCGAATGTTTGCTCATATTGCAAGAAAATATGATCGCGGCTACGGACACTTTACAACGCGCCAGAATATTCAGTTCAACTGGCTCAAGCTACAGGATGCACCGGATATTCTGGCCGATTTGGCCACTGTTGAGATGCACGCCAATCAAACCTCGGGCAATTGCATCCGCAACATCACCAGCGATGAGTTTGCCGGGGTGGCTCAGGATGAAATCGTTGACCCCCGCCCCTACGCCGAAATACTGCGCCAATGGAGCACCTTTCATCCGGAATTTGCTTATCTGCCGCGCAAATTCAAATTTGCCATCACCGGTGCAACCGAAGACCGTGCCGCCATTGCCGTGCATGATATCGGTTTATCCGTCATAAAAAATGCCCACGGTGAAGTTGGTTTTCGCGTATTGGTGGGCGGAGGTTTAGGGCGCACGCCGGTCATTGGAACAGAAATTTGCGATTTTGTACCTTGGCAGCACATCATTACGTATGTTGAATCGATTGTTCGCGTTTATAACGAGTATGGTCGCCGCGACAACATCTACAAAGCCCGGATCAAGATACTCGTAAAAGCACTTGGCATTGAGGAATTCAGGCGCCAGGTTGAAGCCGATTGGCAGTTTACTAAAAATGGCCCCTGTACCATCACACAGGCAGAGTTGGACCGCGTTGCAACCTGTTTCACTGCTCCCGCTTACCAAACATTGCCGAAGGAAGATGCCGCAGTGGCAGCCTTGCTGCGTGATAACAAAGCTTTTGCCAATTGGGTAAAACGAAATGTTAAATCCCACAAAATTCAGGGTTACGCAGCCGTCGTACTGTCGATGAAAAAAACCGGAATGGCTCCGGGAGATGCGACGACGGAACAATTGGAGGCGGCAGCCGAGCTGGCTGAACGTTTCAGCTTCGGTGAACTACGTATCACCCACATGCAGAATCTGGTGCTGGCTGACGTCAAACAATCCGACCTCATTGAACTTTGGGAAACCGCAAAATCACTTGGCATGGCAACGCCCAATGCAGGATTATTAACCGATATCATTTGCTGTCCGGGCGGGGATTTTTGTACGTTGGCGAATGCGCGTTCCATTCCGCTTGCCAAAGCTATTGCCGAGCGTTTTGATAACATCGATTTTCAACATGACATCGGCGAAATCGAACTGAACATGTCGGGCTGTATCAACGCCTGTGGTCATCATCACATTGGGCATATTGGAATTCTTGGTGTAGACAAAGAAGGCGTCGAATGGAATCAAGTATCGATTGGTGGCGCTCAGGGCAATACTGCTAGCCTGGGCAAGGTCATCGGCCGCGCGTTCAGCTTTGCACAGATCCCTGAAGTGATCGCCCGTTTGCTGGAAGTCTATGTCCGCGAACGATTTGAGGATGAACGTTTCATCGATACCGTGCGCAGAATAGGTGCCGAACCCTTCAAGGAATATGTCTACGCAACTCCGGTAGCCGAAGATCCCAAATTGGCCGGTGCAGAATATGCCCTGCTGGATAAAAACAAGGGTACACCTTACGACACGCCCTTTTATTCTCCGAGGTTCTGATGATTATTAAAAATAAATCCATCGTCAATGACGATTGGAATGTACTGCGTCTGGGCGAAGGCGACTCGCCTGAATCCGTCGACGTGCCATCCGGAAAGATCATTGTGCCGCTGACCGTTTGGCAGGCACAACGCGAGACGCTACAACAGCGTTCTGAAGTGGGCGTGTGGTTGGCAAGCGATCAACGTGCGGAAGAGTTACAGAATGATCTCGCCATGTTTTCAGTGATAGCAGTGGATTTTCCAAGATTTGGCGATGGACGTGGTTACTCTCTGGCCTACCATTTACGTACCCGTTTGAATTATCATGGCGAGTTGCGCGCCATAGGCGATGTACTGCGTGACCAATTGTTTTATATGCAGCGTGTAGGATTCGATTCCTTTGCTCCGCGTGCAGACAAGGACATTCACGAGGCATTAAAAGGCCTGAGCGATTTTTCATTAAATTACCAGGCGTCAGTCGATCAACCTTCGCCTTTGTTCAGACGAGTTCAGCGGGGAAATGAGCTGTGAGTATTTTGCAACAAAAAATAGAACAAGTTAAATTAGTATTGGCCGAGACAGCAGCTCATTTTTCTCCGGTGACGTTTGCCAACAGTCTGGGTGCGGAAGACATGGTACTGACCGACCTGATTGCCCGGTATCAACCGGACATCGAAATGTTCAGCCTCGATACCGGACGCCTGCCCCAAGAGACGTATGACCTGATGCAGGAGGTTCGGCAACGTTACAGCGTGCCCCTGATTATCTATTTCCCGGACAGAGTTTTGATTGAAAAATACGTTGCTCAAAACGGCATTAATGGCTTTTATGACAGCGTCGAGCAACGCAAAGGCTGTTGCCATATCCGCAAGGTCGAGCCCCTCAAACGTGCCCTGACCGGTAAACGCGCCTGGCTTACCGGCATGCGCCGCGATCAGGCGGTGACACGGGGTAGTTTGGAAGTATCCTCTTTCGATGCAGACCATGGCTTGCAAAAAATCAATCCGTTGCTGGACTGGACGAACGCCGAAGTGTGGGAATACATCAAACAAAATAATGTTCCCTACAATAAGTTACATGACCGGTTTTTCCCTAGCATCGGCTGTGCACCCTGTACGCGCTCAGTCACACCCGGCGAAGATATTCGTTCCGGCAGGTGGTGGTGGGAGAACCCGGAGAATAAGGAATGTGGCTTGCATTTAACAAGCACACCTTTGGCAAGGCCTTAAAAAGGGCTGACCCGTTTTGACGTTTGAAGAAGTGAAAGATAATTGAAGATGACTGCACATACCTTTACCCATCTGGATGCGCTGGAAAGCGAATCGATTCATATCATGCGCGAAGTCGCTGCGGAGTGTAAAAATCCGGCCCTGTTATTCTCCGGCGGCAAAGATTCCATCGTCATGTTGCGCATTGCCGAGAAAGCCTTCCGCCCGGCCAAGTTTCCCTTTCCGCTGGTACATATCGACACCGAGCACAACTTTCCCGAAGTGATCGCCTGCCGAGACAAGCTGGCTGCCGATCTGGGCGAACGTCTGATTGTGCGGTCGCTGGAAGACTCCATCAAACGCGGCAGCATCGTGATTAAAGATTTGGACAAGCCGCGTAATCCTTACCAGTCAGTCACCCTCTTGGAAACGATTGCCGAATTCGGCTTTGATGCCTGCATGGGCGGTGCCCGCCGCGACGAGGAAAAAGCACGCGCAAAAGAGCGCATCTTTTCATTCCGTGATGAATTCGGCCAGTGGGACCCCAAAAATCAGCGCCCCGAACTTTGGGATACTTACAACACACGTGTCCATAACGGCGAAAACATCCGTGTCTTCCCGATCAGCAATTGGACTGAGATGGACATCTGGGAATATATTGGCCGTGAGAATTTATTTATTCCCGAAATTTACTACGCGCATGAACGTGAAGTCATCCGCCGTGGCAATTCTGTAATTCCGGTTTCACATCTCGTGCAACCCAAGGCTGGTGAAAAAGTGGAAGTATTATCGGTTCGTTTCCGTACCGTAGGTGACATGACCTGCACTGCACCGGTTGAATCGACCGCGAGCAATGTTCAGGAAATCATCGAGGAAACGGCCACCACGCGCATTACTGAGCGCGGCGCAACCCGTATGGATGACCAGACTTCGGATGCCTCGATGGAATTAAGAAAAAAAGAAGGGTACTTTTAATATTATGAGCAATGCGACACAACTTCTTCGATTCATCACCGCCGGTAGCGTAGATGATGGCAAAAGCACGCTGATCGGACGCTTGTTGCACGATTCGAAATCCATTTTTGAGGATCAACTCTCCGCCATTTCCAAAACCAGCGAAAAGCGCGGCATGGCTGCGGTAGATCTTTCGCTGCTGACCGACGGCCTGCAAGCCGAGCGCGAACAGGGCATCACCATCGACGTAGCCTACCGCTACTTCGCAACCCCCAAGCGCAAATTCATCATCGGTGACACACCGGGGCATGAACAATATACCCGCAACATGGTGACTGCCGCGAGTACCGCCAATCTGGTCGTTATTCTGATTGACGCGCGCAAAGGCGTACTCACGCAAACCCGCCGCCATACCTTTCTTGCCAGCCTGGTCGGTGTGCCGCACATCGTGCTCGCCGTGAACAAAATGGATATGGTAGATTATTCCGAAGAGACTTTTAACGTCATTGTCACCGAGTATCGCGCCTTTGCCTCTCAACTCGGAATTCATGAGATTACTTGCATTCCGATGTCTGCCCTGAATGGAGACATGGTGGTCGAACATGGCGACAATCTGAGTTGGTACAAAGGTGCACCCTTGCTGGAATTTCTCGAAAATGTAGTGATTGATTATGATGTCAACACCGCCGATTTCCGCTTTCCTGTGCAATGGGTTTGCCGCCCTCAAACTCAGGAGTTTCATGATTTTCGCGGTTACATGGGCCGCATTGAGTCGGGTGAAATTGCCGTGGGCGACGAAGTCACCGTGCTACCCTCCGGACGCACCAGCAAGATCAAAGAAATCGTTACCTATGACGGTAACCTGCAACGCGCCTACGCTCCACAATCCATCACACTGACTTTGTCGGATGAGATCGACATCTCCCGTGGTGACATGTTTGTTAAAGCCAATGCGATGCCGCAAGTCACCAAGGAATTTGAAGCCATGCTGTGCTGGCTGGCTGAATCACCTCTTGATTTGAATCGAAAATATATCATCAAACACACCACGCGTATGGTGAAGTGCCTGTTCTCGCGATTGGAATACCGCGTTGACGTCAACACCCTCGCCCACCATCAAACCACTCTGCTGAACATGAACGATATCGCCCGTGTGGTCATGAAAGTGCAACAACCGTTGGCGCTCGATCACTATAAGAAAAACCGCTTTACCGGCAGTTTTATTGTAATTGATGAAGCAACCAATAATACCGTTGCTGCAGGAATGATTGCCTGACGTTGTATTAACCTATCATCTTGATAATTCCTTGCTCAGGCTGAGCTATAGCAGCCTGAGCCACTTCACCCACTCAAATACTGCAATTAAGGGAAATTTATTATTTTTCTTTCATTCGTGCCAATATTTTCTCAATATCGGAAATTGCTTCAGCCCGTTCGTTAGCTTGCTTTAAACGATTAAGATCGACCACGACTCTCATACCTTTTCGCTCATGACGTATGTAGCGCTCAACATTTTCTATGCCCTCATAAATACCAAGTAACTCATAATTTTTAATTGGCTGAGCAATTCCTTTGGCTTTGATAGATTCGCGCTCTTCGAATTCAAAATGGTCTTGAACGAGTGCATAAGTTTCATAGGATATCTGGATGCTACCTGGCTTGGCATTCTGTTCTAAACGAGCTGCAAGATTAACTTCAGCTCCGATGATTGTGTAATCCATACGTGCTTCACTTCCAAAATTACCCACATTGCAATAGCCAGTATTGACGCCTATGCGTACTTCAAATGGATTCTGGTACCCTTTGTCGTGCCACTCGTTTTGAAGATCACGCATACGTCGCTGCATGGCGATTGCCATCCGAACACAAGCGAGCGCATCTTCCTTGACTCCACGAGTTTCCGGATCACCAAAGAACATCAGCATTGCGTCACCAACAAATTTGTCTATGGTCGCTCCATGTGCGAGTGCTATCGTCGTCATCTCCGTAAAGTATTTGTTCAGCAAATAACCGAGATCCTCGGGGGACATATTCTCGGTAGTCGAAGTGAAATCCTTTATATCGGAGAAAAAGATTGTTAACTTTTTCCGCTGAGTTTTTAACGAGGCGTCTTTTGTTCCTGAAAAGATCGATTCGTATACTTGTGGTGACAAGTATTTTGATAACTGACTGGATAAGTTTTGAAGCCGCTTATTCCGGGATTCAAGTTCACGCCGCATATGACGAAGTTCGAGTTGGGTGCGAACGCGAGCAAGCATGATTGCAGGAACGATGGGTTTATGAATATAGTCAACAGCACCAACTTCAAAGCCTCTTGCTTCATCTTCAGCTTGCGTCATTGCGGTGAGAAAAATGATCGGCACGTCGCAAGTACGAGGATCTGCTTTCAATCGACGGCAGACCTCATACCCATCCATTTCCGGCATCATAATGTCAAGCAGGATAAGGTCAGGAGGTGGGTCTTTAGCTGCGTGCTCCAGTGCCTTTATCCCGTTATTGGCAACCTTGACTTTGTAAGTGCCATTGAGCAGCTCCGATATCAACGATAAATTATCCGGCGTGTCATCAACAACAAGAATAGTCGCTCGTTCAGCATTCTCTGGTGTATTCAAATTAGGCACTAAGTCCTCCCATCAGGCGATTCAAAGACACCTACATTATATTTAGCGTTAACAATTCAACTTGCGCAGAGCGTTTAATTATAACCCTCAGGATTGTTCTATAGGTTTTAACCATGCTGTAATATCAGGCTATAATGCAAAGAAACAAAGCCCGACCTACATCACTTCAAGCCAATTCAGCGGAATCAACGGGTCTTGGTGCCGCCACAAGGGAAATGCCATGCCAAATACAAACTCTCTAGACTTTTCCGAGCGGGCCACTATTCTTGTTGTTGATGACACACCTGACAATCTGACAGTGATGTCGGAGCTTCTTAAGGATACTTACAAGGTTAAACTCGCAAACAATGGCGAGAAGGCACTCAAGTATGTGCAAGGTGACACCAAGCCCGACCTTATCCTGCTTGACATTATGATGCCTGGACTGTCTGGCTATGACGTAATTGTTGAGCTTAAAGCCAATCCTGAAACGCACAACATCCCTGTAATCTTTCTAACTGCCATGAGCGCAGCAGAAGATGAAAAGAAAGGTCTTGAGATGGGTGCTGCGGATTACATCACTAAACCGATTTCCCCTCCCATTGTAATGGCACGAGTCAAGACGCAACTGGAGAACAAAGCTGCTGCCGATTTTCTTCGGGATCAAAATGCCTATCTTGAAACCGAGGTAACCAAACGCACGCGTGAACTGGCCGCCATACAGGACGTGACCATTTTGGCGATGGCCTCGCTGGCGGAAACGAGGGATTCCGATACAGGGAATCACATTCGACGTACACAGTTTTATATCAAAGCATTAGCCGAGAAACTACAGACTCATCCGCGCTTTAAATTTTTCCTGTCGAAGCAGACCATCGGTATGCTTTTCAAGTCAGCACCTCTACATGATATTGGAAAGGTAGGGATCCCTGATCGAATTCTATTAAAGCCGGGTCGTTTTACCCCGGAAGAATTCGAGATCATGAAAACTCATACCACGTTGGGGCGTGACGCGATCATCCATGCTGAAAAGCAACTTGGCATGCAAGTGGACTTTCTTAATCTTGCCAAGGAGATTGCCTACTACCATCAGGAAAAGTGGGATGGAAGCGGGTATCCGACTGGAATCAGCGGTGATGAAATTCCAATTTCGGCAAGGCTTATGGCCGTGGCCGATGTCTATGATGCTTTGATCAGTCGTCGTGTTTACAAAGAAGGCATGCCCCATGAAAAGGCAGTTCAGATCATTATAGAAGGCAAAGGAACACACTTTGACTCTGATATCGTGAATGCATTCGTCGAATTGCAAAACGAATTCCGCGCCATTGCTACACGTTTTGCCGACAGCGATGCTGATCTTGCAGAAAAAGCTAAACAACTCGAAACCTTAAAAGGTTCACCGAACTAACAAACAGTGCTGGGCATTGTGTTTATTAACCACTCAGTTTTTGATAACGTAAAGAATTGCTGCTTTATCGTGCCATAGTTTTGAAGGCGCAATTTTTGGGGATGTTTATGAAGCTATCAGATATCAAGATTGCAAAAAAACTATACGCAATGATATTCATCGCGATTTTGGGTATGGTCGTTATCGCCGGATTGTGTCAATACCAGATGGAAAGGGTTTATCACTCGGGCAATTACACCACGATCAACACTGTGCCCAGCATACTGGCAATGAGCGATGCACTGACTACTTTTTATAGCATACGGGTTGATGTGCGTGATCATATTGTTGAATCCGACCAAGCGAAAATGGCCGCGTATGACAAAACTATTCAAGGTAAAGCAGCAAAAATTGAACAGACGCTCAAGCTTTACGAAGACACTTTAATTTCCAATGAAGAGGATAGAAGATTACTTGTAGAGGACCGTGCATTGCTTAAAGAATATCTTGCCAGTCTTGATCCGATACTCGCTTTGTCACGTCAGATCAGGAATGCAGAGGCTTTTGCATTATTGAAGAAGGCTGCAAATATAGCTAACAAATTCGACGAGGCATTACAGCGTCACATGGAGTTCAACAAAAATCTTGCTGTCGAAGTTGCGGCGGATACCCTGCGTACAAAGAACTTGGCAACATGGGTATCTATTCTTTTTACCCTTTTGACGCTGGCTGTTACCGGCATCATGGGCTGGATAATCGCCAATAAGGAGTTGGTACGTCCCATTGGTGAAGTAGTCGATAATCTGCTCCAACTTTCGAATGGCACGCGGGATATAGAAATATCAGGCTTGGCGCGTAATGACGAAGTGGGAGATATTGCCCGCGCAGCTCAAGTATTACAGGATGTCTATCTCAAGATGGACAAGGAACGCTGGGCCAAGGAAAGGATGGTGGAGATCGACCAAGCTTTGCAAGCTGCTTCTACCTTCCAGGACTTTGGAAATACATTGGCAGCGCAATTGGCTCAAATCATGGGGTTGGTCTATGGCGCTTTGTATATCGCCGATACCGGGCAAACTCAACTGCGTCGTGTCGGCGGGTATGGCTGTGACGATTCAATACATACCGCCTGCTTCGCCTGGGGGCAAAGCCTTGTTGGGCAAGCCGCACAAGACCAGCGACAAATCGCCTTGTCGATACCGGAAAAAGAAGCATTGGGCGTCACCATGGGCTTGGGCAGACTGACTATCAAAACAGTACTGATCGCTCCCATTGTTGATCGAGACAAAGTTCTGGCCGTTTTTGAAATTGGTGCTCTTAAACCATTTGATGTTCAGCAGATGGATTTATTCAAGAGCTTGCTACCGTCAATAGCTGAAAAAATTCAGATTCTTTCAGGTAATGTGGCTACACGCGAGTTGCTTGACAAGACGCAAGCTCAAGCCGAAGCGCTTTCCGCGTCTGAGCAGCAATTGCTTGCGCGCCGCGATGAATTGGAGGAAAACAATAACAAATTGGCCGATCAGGCACGCCATCTCGAAGAGCAGGCCGAAGAGTTGGAACAGCAGAAATCGACCTTGCTTGCTCAGCGCGAAGAACTTGAATCCAGTCGGGAGATACTATCTCAAACTGAAGAGCGCACACGTTTGATACTCGGCTCCGTGGGCGATGGAATTGTCGGCATGGACACTGAGGGCAAAATGACTTTTGCCAATTCGGCTGTTTTTGCCTTGCTGGGATATTCCGAAACCGAACTGATCGGTCAGCCGATGCATAAAATGGTGCATTATGCTTATCCTGACGGGAGTACGTTTCCCCGTGAAGAATGCTCGATGTACAAAACATCCATCGATGGCCAGGCGCGTCATATAGATAACGAAGTGTTGTGGCGCAAAGACGGAGTGGCCTTGCCGGTCGAATACACAACCACGCCAGTTTACAAGGACGGTAAAATTCAAGGCTCCGTCATCGTGTTCCGAGATATTACCGAGCGCAAGCAAGCTCAAGCAGCATTGATCGCCGCCAAGGAATTGGCCGAAGACGCCACCAAAGCGAAGAGCGACTTCCTTGCCAACATGAGCCACGAAATTCGTACACCGATGAACGCCATTATCGGTATGTCCCATCTCGCCTTGCAAACCGACCTCAACACCAAACAGCGCAACTATATTGAAAAAGTCGATTCGGCCGCCAAGAATTTGCTGGGGATCATCAACGACATTCTCGATTTCTCCAAGATCGAGGCGGGCAAGATGTCGATGGAGAAGGTCGATTTCTATCTTGAAGATGTGATGGAACACCTTGCCGATTTGTCGGTCATCAAGGCTCAGGACAAAGGCCTGGAACTCTTGTTTGATATGGGGACTGATGTGCCAACGGCGCTAGTCGGAGATTCGTTGCGACTGGGGCAAGTCATCATCAATTTGGTGAACAACTCGATCAAATTCACCGATAAGGGAGAAATTACGGTCGGGGTACACAAAATTGCGGACGAACCGGACGGCGTGCGTTTGCGCTTTGAAGTTCGGGATACGGGGATTGGTTTGACCGAAGAACAACGCAAAAAACTGTTCAGCGCATTTTCCCAAGCCGATGCTTCAACCACTCGAAAATACGGCGGAACCGGCTTGGGTTTAACCATCAGTAAGCGCTTGGTGGAAATGATGGAAGGCGAAATTGGCGTGGACAGCGAGGCCGGGGTGGGCAGTACCTTTCACTTCACTGCCAAATTCGGAGTGCAGAGCGAACAACGGCGTTTGACGGTGAATGCCGAGGACGTAAAAGGCTTGCGTATTCTGATAGTAGATGACAATGCCAGCGCACGGGAAATCTTGCAGAACATTCTGATGTCGCTCAAGTTTGATGCAACTGCCGTGAGCAGCGGCGGAGAAGTCATAGGCGAACTGGAGCAGGCACAACTCGAACACAGACCTTACGGGCTGGTGCTGATGGACTGGAAGATGCCTGGCATGGATGGTGTTGAAACCATCAAGCGAATTCGCTCGGACAGCAAGTTGTCGGCGACACCTTCGTTCATCATGGTTACGGCTTATAGCCGAGAAGATTTGCAACAGCAGGCAGAAGGTGTACAAATTGACGGGATTCTGGTTAAGCCAGTCAGCCCCTCCACCATGCTCGACAGCATACTCAATGCATTGGGCAAGGAGGTCACGCAAAGCACACGCAAGAACGACAAGCAGGCGAGCTATCAGGAAGCTGCGCAATTAGTTAAGGGCTCCTACCTGCTCCTGGTAGAAGACAATGCGGTGAATCAGGAACTGGCGCTGGAAATTTTGCAGGATGCCGGCCTGAAAGTGGATGTTGCCAACAACGGCGCAGAAGCAGTAGAAAAAGTGGCACAGACAAACTACGACGGCGTTTTGATGGACTGCCAAATGCCGGTGATGGATGGCTTCGAGGCAACCCGCAAAATTCGGCAGGATGCACGCTTCGCTAATTTGCCCATTCTCGCGATGACAGCCAACGCAATGGCTGGCGACAAGGAAAAATGCGTTTTGAGTGGCATGAACGATCACATCGCCAAGCCAATTGATGTGACACAACTGTTCCTCACCTTGGCGAAGTGGCTCAAGCCCAAACAATCTGGAGAGGCCGCAGCCACAACTCCGGAAGGTGTTGCTTCAAAGGATGTGCGTTCTGATGGTGTACCGGATGTTGAAGGACTGGATATTAAAACCGCTTTGGGACGGGTCGGCGGCAGCGTCAAACTTCTGCGCAAACTTATTCATCGTTTCCGCGAAACGCAAGCGGATGTGATGGCTCGCATCAAAACCGCCATGGAGAACAGTGATGTTGAAACTGCTGTACGCGAGGCACATACCGTTAAAGGACTGGCGGGCAACATCGGTGCCACACAAATGGCCGAACGTGCAGCTTTGGTTGAGGGGATGCTAAAGCGAGGAGAAACTGAGAACCTTGCAGAAGCCCTTCATGCCATGGAAGCCGAACTCGCCAGCCAACTGACAAAAATATCAACTGCAATGGGCGAACCGGAAGAAGTTCAGGCTGCATCAACCCCAATGTCGCCAGCCAATGTTGACAAGAACGCGCTGGGTGATGAGTTGAGGCAACTTGCCGCACTTCTGGCCGATCTGGACTCAAGTTCCGGTGCGACGGTGGAGCGAATTGCCGTTCAACTGAATGCCATGGGGCAAGGAACGGCCGCCCGCGACTTAATGAAACTGGTCGCAGAATTTGAATTCGATACCGCCCTGGAACGCTTGCAGGAAACCGCACACGCCCTGGAAATAACCTTGTAGTGCTGGTGAATGGGCGATTAGAAATGACAACAACCAAACCCCCCCGCCGTTTGTTGATTTGGGCCACAGTATTGCTACTCGCGGCTTCGACGGGATTTGTGGCGGTTGAAGTCACGCGTATTTCATTCGAGCACAGTTATAAAAATGTGCTGGACACCGAGGCAAAACGCCGTGCCATAGAAATCATGGGGGTGACCATGAACGGCAACGTGATGGGTTCAGTGGCCGCAATGGGTCTGGTAAGTCAAAAAATCAAAAGTGTCGGGCGTGCGCAAAAATCATCGCTGGATTCGGAGGTAATTGAAGTTTTTGAAGCCATCGGCAAGACCTATGATGCGAACGGTGTGTATGTCGTCAATTCAGACGGAATAGTTCAATCCTGCTGGTTCACCATGGGGAAAACACTCACTGGAGTAGATGTCAAGTTTCGCCCGTATTTTCAGATTGCGATGCAAGGCAAACAAAACGTCTATGCTGCGATTGGCACTACGACCGGTCAGCGCTCGCTTTATTTTGCTGCACCGCTATATGACAAAGTATCCAGCAGCTCGCCAGTCATTGGCGCTACAGTCGCACGCTTGAATCTTGACCGTGTTGACTCTATTTTGAAAGCATGGCCCGGACCGTCATTATTGCTATCGCCACAGCAAATAACTTTTGCCAGCAATCACGAAAACTGGATCGAACAAATGGCTGCTGGGGCGACTGCTGGGCAACTCAAATCAATTCGCGAACTCAAACAGTTTGGCAACACCTATGATAATGGCACACCGAAAACGCTGCCCTTCGACCTTGGGAGCGAGATAGTCAGCTTTGACAATCATCGTTACGCCGTCGCACGCGCACCGGTGCAATGGAACGATCCGCATGGTGAGTGGACACTGGTGCTGCTGGGCGATCTCGATGAACTTATTCCCACTTCGCTGCGTACCGTGATATTCGCCTCAAGCAGCGCGTTGATCCTTGCGTTAAGTGCGATATTCATGGTTTGGAGAGAACGCTTACAGCTTGCGAACAGTGCACGTGATCAGGCGGAAGCAGAGCTCAAAGCGTACACCCTCAAACTGGAATCCGATTCTGCAATAAAGTCTTTCATTGCCGAGGTAATAACTGATCTTCACCAAGCTGGCTCATTTACAGACTTCGCACGAAGACTGATGTATCACATAAGTTCGCATTTAGAGGTGGATTACGGAGCATTCTATCTGTGGGATGAAAAAACTAAACTATTAAACCCAATTGGTGGTTATGGCACATTGCCTAATGAGTTGCTGGCAATAGAGCTAGGTCAGGGATTGGTAGGACAATGTGCAAAAGACCGGATACCCATCAACATCTCTGACAGCGGCAATACGGATATCCGTATTGTTTGGGGTAATGGAAAAATCGCACCGAGGTCCATAGTCATGCTGCCGGTTGTGCATGTTGACCGACTCTTGGGGGTTGTCGTGTTTGCTGCCATGCAATCTATTAATACCGAAAAGCTTGCTTTACTGGATGCATTGATGCCAATGGTGGCAATCAACCTTGAAGTATTGGAGCGTAAAGTTAATGGCTAGAGTCAACAAATTGAAGCCTGGCATTGCGACTTCTCACTTTGGGCTTGCATTCTTTGGAATCAGCCTGTTCTTGCTTGCGGTTGTGGTGATTTCCTTAATTGCTTTATCGAAGATCAATGACCGACGTTCTATGTTGCATGACCTGATCGACAAGCAGAAACTCAAGACCAGCCAGATAGCCGAAAGCGGGAGAATTGTTGCTGACTTAGTATTTGGCGAATTGCGCCAAGCACTGAAATCCGAGAATTTGCCGTCTGGTGAAGGACGGGTGAATGAGAAGCAATATGGCGATTACTATGAATCTCTCTATGAGCACCCAGATAGTTCTCTGAATTTATCACGGGCGATGACTGGCAATCTTGTCGTTCTAGGGCAGGGAAAAGTAGATCCATTACTACCGAAATTGCAGAAGGTAATGCACCACTTGTACGAGCGCGACCTCAATATTCTTGGGCGGAGTTGGTCAAGTCGTGTTGCCTATACCTATTGGATGTCAAAGGATCAAACCTACTGCCTCAGCGTTCCCCGCTGGGACTTTCAGGCGGCAATAGTCGGCTCACCGCAGAAGACTGCAAAGAGTGCAATGGGGGAACTGGCAAATGCCATGTTGACCCCATTTGAAAGCCGGATAAAGAACAATGAAACACAGATTTTCCGCACCGATGCCTGGATTGATTCCACCGATGGACGCGCATTACAAAGTATCATTTCGCCGATGTTCGATGCGAAAGGCGTATGGATCGGCAACGCCGCAGTCGACTTCGAGCTGAAAGAGATTGATCAGATTCTGGGTGAAAACGGGATGGAACAGTCCCAGTGGCTATTGGTGACACCGCGAAATACGGTATTGGCAAGACATGTCGACAAGCAGGGTGTGCTGAACAAGCTGATTTGGGGAATGAACTTAAGCGAGGCTGCGATCCCTTTGCCGGAAGCGAAGGAAGAAATCGAAACAGTTGTTGGAGATTACCGCGTGCGTGTTGCTGCGGTTCCGGGAAGTGACCTGTACCTATATTTATTGGTTCCTTCTAAATGGACCTATCAAGATGTTCCGGCGATACTGGGGGCGGGATGCTCGCTGCTGCTTTTGATTGCGTTCGGTTTGGGTCTCGTATGGCGTTATCAGGCAAGTCGTGAGCGTGAATCGCAGGCTGTAATCAGTAAAACCGAAGCAGAATTGCAGGTCTTCACCCGCAAGCTGGAGTCTGATTCTGCCATCAATTCCTGCCTTGTTGAAGTTTCGGATGATCTTCATCAAGCCGCCACCCTGAATGACTTCGCAAGGAAGTTCATGCGTCATGTCACATTGCGCATTGACGCAGGATACGGTGCGTTCTACCTGTTCGATGTTGCCTCCCAAAGTCTGCGCCCTGTTGGCGTACATGGGGTATTGCTTGAAGAGCTTCAACGCATTGAAATAGGACAAGGTTTGGTCGGACAATGCGCAAAAGACCGTACTCCTATTGTAATTTCAGATGAAAGTAATTCGGATATCCGCATCTCGTGTGGAATAGGTGATGCCGAACCACAATACATCATCATGCTCCCCGTTGTTTATTCTGACCGGTTGCTGGGTGTTGCCGTACTTGCTGCGCTGCAATCCATTGCTCCGGAAAAACGCGTATTGCTGGATGCACTAATGCCTATGGTCGCAACCAACCTCGAAATATTGCTTCAAAATCTGACCAAACAAAGCCAAGCTGAGACACTCCAGTTACAGCAGGTTAAGTCCCAAAATACAGAAACATGGTATCGCGGCATTATTGAATCTGCGCCGGACGGGATGTTGGTCGCCGATGAAAATGGCGTAATCATTTTGACCAATCCAAAAATTGAAGCTATGTTTGGCTACCATGCAGGAATGTTAGTCGGCCAGAAACTTGAAGTTCTGGTGCCAGTTGATGTGCAAGGACATCATGCAGGATTGCGCGAAGGATTTATGCAAAGCGGTCACGCACGAGCTATGGGGACATTAAACAAAGAACTGCGTGGAGTACGTCAGGATGGCAGTGAGTTTCCGGTCGAAGTAGGATTATCCGTCTTACCGGCACTGGGCGGACGTGGGCAGTGTGTCTGTGCCTCAGTGCGCGATTTTAGTCAGCGCCAGAAATAATGAAACAAAGCTGGCTATAATTTTCTGAAATTTGTGGCTGTCAAATCAATGATGCTATAGATTCTCTAATCAATAGCCAGCGGTAAAGTAACTGTCAATGTCGTTTCATTTTTTCCGTCATCGGCCTGCATATCAATGGTTCCCTGCTGGACTGTAGCAAGCAACTTTGCAGAATAAGTGCCCAAACCGGTTCCCCCTTTTTTACCAACTGTGACGTACTTATCAAAAAACTTTTCACGTATATTTGCTGGAACTGCTCCGCTGTTGGTGATAGCAACCGTGCCACGACCATCTACGTTATGGGTAAAATTGATATGCAGTTTGCCCTCACTGGGAGAGGCTTCTACAGCATTTTTGATTAGATTTCCAAACATGGAATAACACAGCAAGCCGTCACCTTGAACCTGAAATTCGTGTTCACCATCTTTTCCAGAACCACAGCTTGGGAAAGCAACATCTAATTTTTTATCGTCGATCTCTGCATTTTTTTCGGCCAGTACCTTGCGGATGATCGGAATCAGATCAATTCTGGAAGGCTGCATTTCAAAAGTGCCCTGTTCCATTTTGAATAGATCAAGGGATAGCGTAACCATGTTAAGCAGGCTGTGAGCAGACTCGTCTACAGAATGCAGCAATTCCTTCTGGTCTTGCGTCATCATGTCATCAGACAGAAGCATTTCGGTAAAATTAATAATGCCACCGATCGGATTCTTCAAGTCATGTGCAGTCATGCGGTCAACTTCTTCCCGCAGGTGCAAATTTTCAGCCATGACCTGATTCTGTTTTTGCAATTCAGAAAATGCTTTGCTTCGTGTTAGATGATTGCGTACCCGCACCTTAAGCACAGTCGGGTTGGCAGGCTTGGTTACATAATCAACAGCGCCTAGCTCAAATCCCTGCACCACGTTGGTAGCATCGTCTACGGCGGTCAAGAAAATTACAGGAATACTAGCAGTCCTTGGGTTTGATTTTAGTCGGCGACAAACTTCAAATCCATCCATTTCGGGCATCATTACATCTAGCAGAATAAGATCTGGGAGCTTACTGTTAGTGGACAACATCTTAAGTACAGACTCACCGCTCTTTGCGGCTCGTACCTTGTATTCGTCTTGCAATAGTCCAACCAGCACGTCGATATTGTCGGCTACATCGTCAACCACCAGGATGTCGGCTTGCTTGGTCATGCGCGCTTGCAAGTCTTCGGTTATGATTAATGCCAAAGGTTCTGATCCACTCCTGGGTTGATTGGGAATGGGCTGTGAATTCGGGGCTTTAATGGCGTTTGACTTGGCGCTAGAACTTGATACTGCATTCGATTGTTGAAATTTGGCACTCGCTAAAGCAACGGGCCTTGGATTGGCCAATATTCTGTCGATTTTTGCTTTCAAACTTCCAACAGTAAATGGTTTTACCAGAAATTCAGACACGCCGGCTTCGGCTGCCTCTTGCACTTGAGAACGTGCAATTTCTGCCGTAATCATTAAAACTGGCAGATTTTTGAATTTATCATGCGCGCGAATGGAGCGAAGCAATTGGATTCCTGACATTACAGGCATATTCCAGTCAGTTATGACCACAGAAATGGATGGATATCTTTCAAGCAATTCCAATGCTTCTTTTCCATGGCCGGCCTGATAATATTCTTTGTAACCCATCGAAACGAGATTCTTGATGACCAAATTACGCATTGACTCGAAATCATCAACCACCAGGAAATAAGGTTTTTTGTCTGGGATGTTAGCCATTGTGTGAGTCTCTATGTTGATTTTAGGAAACAGTTTTGATTATAGAGGAAAACGGCTCAATTAACGGAAAACGCTTGAACAGCAAATACCCGTAAATTTCAGCTTGACAATAGAACGATCGTTCTTTAATATTCACAGAACGATCGTTCTATTGGCATTTTCCCATGACCGAAATCGACTCAAGCAGCACCCCTGAGTGCCCAACAAAGGACACTCTCTATCTTTCCCGATTGCAAGATTACTACGCCAATTGGAAAAGCATTCCCTCTTACGCTTCGCTGTGTGAGATTTTAGGCATTTCCTCCAAATCATATGTTAAGTCGATTCTGGATCGCCTTTGCAAAGCTGACTTGATTGAGCGCACGCCTGAGGGGGTATGGATACCAACCCGTCAGTTCTTTGCGCGCCCTTTGGCTGAGGCAACGGTTCAGGCAGGGATGCCGGTATCGGTATCCGCAACCCAGGCAAGCGATTATTTGATTATTGACGAATTGCTCATCGAAACTCCCTCGCTAACCACCATGATTACGGTTAAAGGCGATTCGATGATTGATGCGGCAATTCACAACGGAGATATTGCCGTGGTGGAAAAGCGAAATTTCGCCAATGTCGGTGACATTGTTGTCGCAATTGTGGACGGCGATTTCACTCTAAAAACGCTGGATAAAATAGACGGGCAATTTGTTTTACGGCCTGCCAATGATGCTTATGCCGTCATTTATCCTCAAGGCTCATTGGAAATTTTCGGAGTGTTGGTCGGTTTAATTCGTAAATACAGGAGATAAGCCATGAAGCAAATTTCATTTATTTTTAGCACACAAGTAAACCGTTGCGAAGAAGAGAAGTCACCAATCTCTGAACAGTCATCGGACGACAAACCTAATGTCGAACTCAATCCTTATCAATTTCAATCTCACCAACTAGGAGAATCAAATGTGGAATGAACTCAGTACTGATCCTGATCGCATGGTATTTTTTGGATGTATGTTTTTTGGAGTTGTAGTTGTGTTGCTGAATATGGGGCAGTAATTGATCGTTTGCCCAGACTCTTAAAAATCTGGACTCATGTATCAAAATAAACCCTTATAAAAACTGATCAAGGCAATATCAGTTGACTATCTGACTTATTACCCGGATACCGGAATAAAATCATGCTTCGTCCAGCTATCAACATCAAAATCATATCCATAGGCATTTAGAGTATCGTCTTTGTAGGCAGGATCGCAACCTTCGACATAGAAATTCTCTTCGTTATTATCGTCAGCCTGAATTAGGTTGACATCCACAACGTAGACCATCAAATTCGGGTCGGTTCGGGAAACGTAGGTCTGCCCTATTTCGGGCGGCTTAACTTGCATGTAATCTCCTTTTAAATAAGGAAGTAACGATCAGGATTTGTAAGCCTACATCAAAGAACAAGAGTGTTGCAAATGACAATTAGAGATATTCAATCTGATTATTGCAAATTTAACAATAATCATTTGACATTGATACTCTTTTTTTCACACTCAATACCAGTTAGTCTTAACAAATGAAATTTGCGGGATGAGCGTGTTTCCCGAAATGACATGACACAGCCGGAATTTATTCATTAAATATCGGTATCTCAGGCAAACAATGCATTTTTTAATCTTTCTAGAGGAATCAACCATGACCGCAACTACTCCCCATATCGCACAGAAGTCTCCCTTTGCAATTGAAGTTGAAGCAGGTAAAAGCTATTGGTATTGCACCTGCGGTAAAAGCGCCGGACAGCCATTTTGTGATGGCAGCCATAAGGGAAGTGATTTTGTACCCCAAGAATACAAAGCTGAAACTTCAGGTACCGTGTACTTTTGTGGCTGCAAACACAACGGCGGTGGTGTAACTTGTAACGGAAGCCACCAAAAGTTGTAAGCATAACCCGGAGCAGCACCACTTGCTGCTCCGTTTTCAGTTCTGTTTGGTGCCCCAGCGGGGCTTGATCATTCTCCAGTTAAAAGCAAAGTATCAAGCTTTTCATTCAAAATGACCCACCTCTCCAAAATGACAAATTCCGACAAATAACATAGGTTTTTATGCCAAGAGTTTAAGCGTACAATGGTCGCATTATATTAATCATGATGCTTCATGATTTTTTCGCCAGTCAATGTTGAGAATAACCCCGACTCCGTATTATCTTGATGTCTGGTAACATTCCAGTATCCATTTTATCGTGGCTCAAACTGATTTATTTGCGGCAATGCCCCATCGACTTCAGCCTTCTGAGGGGACAATGAATGTCGGCTAATGGCATACCGCAAAAATTGATTCCCGGTATCTCAAGCGAACTGATGGTAAAGCTGCTTCTGGTTCTCTCTTATGTCATTAGCGGGAAACTGGGATTAATGCTGGCACTTCCGCCCGGCTATACCTCTCCTATTTTCCCTCCTGCCGGAATCGCCGTCGCGGCCGCCTTGATTGGCGGCAAAAAAACACTACCGTGGATTTTTATCGGATCGTTGCTTTTAAACATCTGGGTTGGTTATACGACTAGTCAGCAAATTAACACCATCGGACTCGCGGTGGCGGCTATTATCGCCATTGCCTCAACTTTCCAGGCGGGCATAGGCGGATGGGGATTGCGCCGAATAATCGGCTACCCGGCTGCTCTCGACCATGGTGGTGAAGTCCTCCGTTTTCTCCTGCTTGCGCCACTGATTTGTTTGGCCAGTGCAAGCCTTTCAGTAAGCGGCCTCCTGGCACTGGGCATAGTCGAACCTACCAATTTCTTGACCAACTGGGCAGCCTGGTGGTTTGGCGACACATTGGGGGTGATCGTCATGCTCCCCTTGGTGATGATCGTTGCCGGCGAACCGCGCGCACTGTGGCAGCGCCGTAAATACACTGTCGCGGTTCCCATGCTGCTGGTCTTTACGCTTTTTGTGATGATTTTTCTTAAGGCGAACCAGTGGGAATATACTGACTCGCTCTCGGACTTTAGACAACTTTCCCGACAGAATCTTAGCCAGATTGAAAATAAACTGGAAGAGCAGGAGTCCCTGCTTGAACAAACCGCAGCCTTATTTATCCATGATGCAAATGGCCGTGTCACGCGGGATAAATTTCATCGCTTTGTTGAAAAATCCCTGAGCCGTTTCTCGATGATTCAGGCTCTGGAGTGGGCTCCGCGGATTGATAAAGAGCATCGTACAAATTTTGAGACTGCGCAACGCAAGGAAGTTTCCGGTTTCGAGATTCGTGAAAGAAATACCGCAGGACAAGTGCTGCGCGCCGCAGACCGTGCATCTTTCTATCCGGTCACCTACGTCGAACCACTTGCCGGGAATCAAGCCGCTGTAGGATTTGATCTGTCATCAAATCCTATCCGCATGGAAGCGCTCACGCAAGCAATCAAAAGTGGAACTGTTATCGCAACAGCCTCAGTGCATCTAGTTCAGGAAACCCAGCAACAGGCAGGCATCCTGCTTTTATTGCCGGTAAAGCCGCATGACAATCAATCCGAACTTGTACTGACTGTCCTGCGTGTGGGCGATTTCATGGAAAAGTTATTGCTTAATTCGCGCCCCATGCTTTATACCCGCCTGATTGATCTGGATGATCAAAAAATACTCTACGACAATTTTTCATCGGCGAATGAACAGACTTTGTACGAAAGTATTTTTGATTTTGGATCGCGCCATTATCGTCTGGAGACCGCACCGACACCGGCTTACTTCATGCAACATCATGGCTGGCAAAGCTGGAGTGTACTGGCAGCCGGAATTTTGAGCACCGGCCTGCTAGGCGCTTTATTTTTACTCGGCACAGGTTATACCGCCCGTGTTGAAGTGCTGGTAGATGATAGAACCCAAAAATTAAAAGAGAGTGAATCACGTTTCAGAAATATTCTGGATCATGCCCCAATCGGAATGGCAATCGCCTCACTTGATGGACGGTTGATGCAGGCCAATCAGGCTCTATGCACGATTCTGGGTTACAAAAAAGCAGAACTCGAAAAACTGACCATCCGGGACATCACGCACCCTGAAGATCTTGCACCTACTTTAACTAACATCTCAAAAATGCTGAATGGCGAAACTGACCACTATAGAATGGAAAAACGCTTTATCCGCAAAGAGGGTCAAGTCGTATGGGCGCAGCTCTCCTCCTATTTGGAAAAGGATGAAAACGGAAAACTGCTGTACAACATTGGTCAAATTGAAGACATCACCGAGCAAAAGCAGGCTGAACAAAATCGTAATCGACTTGCCCGGGTTCTGCAACTCTTAAGCAAATGCAACATTGCCTTAGCCCGTTCAGAGAGCGAGCATGAATTATTAACTGAAATATGCCGCTTGGCCGTAGAAACCGGCGGTTACCTTATGGCATGGGTGGGTCTTGCGGAGCATGATGCTAACAAAACGGTGCGCCCAATAGCGCAATACGGTTTTGTTGAAGGATATCTGGACGATGTCCATATCACATGGCCTGATACCCGACTGGGACAAGGATCAACCGGCACCGCGATTCGAACTGGAAAGGTCGTCTTTAATAACATAGCCAACAATTCCAATATGTCTCCCTGGAGTAAGGCTGCTGCTGAACATGGTTATCAAGCCAGCATTGCTCTCCCACTTTCCGACAAGCAAGGAATATGGGGCGCGTTGACAATTTATTCAAAAGAAACATCCACGCCAAACAATCAAGAAATTGCTTTACTGGAAGAGCTGACAAAAGACATTTCTTTCGGGATTGATATCTTGCGTTCGCGTGCCGGACATGTAACCGCACTCATTGCGCTGCAAAAAGAGAGTGAGAAAAATCGTGCCTTGCTACGCAACGCCAGCGACGGAATTCACATACTGGATACAGAGGGAAATGTCATTGAGGCCAGCGACTCATTCTGCGCCATGTTGGGTTACTCACGCGAGGAAGTGATCGGTATGAATGCTTCCCGTTGGGATGCCAAATTCACGGACACCGATCTTACCCAGGTAGTCAGACAATTATTCGTCAACCCTGGTCGATCCGAATTTATCACCCGCCACCGGCGCAAAGATGGGTCTGTTTTTGATGTCGAGGTCAGCAGCTATCCTCTGGAACTGGCGGGAAAACCGGTTATTTTTAATTCCTCACGAGACATTACCGAGCGAAAACTCCACGAAGACTCTATTCTGGAAAACGAGCAGCGCCTGATTCGTATTTTAAATGCCAGCCCTATTGCAGTTCGAATCGCCACCCAACAAGGACGCAAGGTGGTGTTTTACAATCGTGGCTATACCGAGTTGATTAAAAATGTCCTGGCAGAAGGCGACGATCCAAAAAAATATTATGTCCACCCTTCTGATTACGAAACAATTTTGACTGAGTTGGCTCAGGGAAATTCGGTAATCAATCGCTTGATAGAACTAAACATCCCCGATAGTACATCGGTGTGGGCACTCGCCTCGTACATGCCAGTGCAGTACCAAGGTGAAGAGGCTGTCTTGGGCTGGTTCTACGACATCACCGAGCGCAAGCAAGCAGAAGAAGCCCTAAGCATCACGGCGAGTGTATTCGGCAGCACCCGGGAAGCGATCGTAATCACCGACGCGCACAACGTCATCATAGACGTTAACCCGGCCTTTACCGACATTACCGGATACACCCGCGAAGAAGCCTTGGGCAACAATCCCAGCATGCTTAGCTCGGGTCGCCAGGACCCGCAATTCTATGCCGCGATGTGGCAACATTTGAAACAGGACGGCACCTGGCGCGGCGAAATCTGGAACCGCAGAAAATCCGGCGAAGTGTATGCCGAACTTCTGTCCATCTCCGCCATCAGCGACCATACCGGCCAAGTCATCCGTTACGTTGCCGTGTTTTCCGACATCAGCCATATCAAAGCCCACGAAGCCGCACTCAGCCGGGTCGCCCATTACGATGCGCTGACCGGCATCCCCAACCGCGTACTCTTGGCCGACCGCATGAAACAAGCCATCGCCCAGACCTCACGCGACAAGAATATGATGGCCGTCTGCTATCTCGATCTAGACGGGTTTAAATCCATCAACGACAGCATGGGGCACGAAGCCGGCGACCAGGTGTTGATTGAAGTCGCCAACCGCATCGGCAATACCCTGCGTGGCGGAGACACCGTCGCCCGTCTGGGAGGCGATGAATTTGTGGCACTGCTGCTGGGCCTGGAAAAGGGCGAAGAGTGCGTCACCACCCTCGAACGGCTCCTCACCGCCATCATTCAACCGATCCAGATCAAAAACAAGTCCTACACCATCAGCGCAAGCATCGGGGTCAGCATCTACCCGCAGGACGAAGATGATTCCGACACCCTGTTGCGTCATGCCGATCAGGCCATGTACACCGCCAAGCAATCGGGGAAGAATCGTTTTCATATTTACGACACTGCGCTGGACCGGCGCGCACGGGATCAGCACGATTTCCTGAAAAGTATCCGCCACGGACTGAAACAGGGCCAGTTCGAACTGTAC
>Ga0316224_1000920_pt1 | contig 36385 bp, 39 predicted proteins | sample TBH18013metaG_FD_206254 | JGI IMG/M metagenome (GOLD analysis project Ga0316224, IMG submission 206254) | Freshwater microbial communities from Trout Bog Lake, Wisconsin, USA - TBH18013 | ecosystem: Environmental > Aquatic > Freshwater > Lake > Hypolimnion/Profundal zone | place: USA: Wisconsin... | reverse complement strand
GGCCAGCCGGTTCCAAGCTCTGCGGGGGCGGGCAGGACAGGGGCTCAGTACCGACCAGATCATGGCACTCACCCGTGGTGAGGACTGAGCGTGACGCTGATTGATACAAACGTCCTACTGGATCTCGTCACCGATGATCCGGTGTGGGCGGAATGGTCGATCCGTCAGTTGGATGCGGCTGCGGTCAGAGGTATCCTGACCATTAACACCGTGGTCTATGCGGAATTGTCCGTGCGGTTCGGGCGGATCGAAGACCTCGACGCTGTGCTGGATGAGGCCGGTATTTCCCTGGTGGACATTCCCCGATCCGCCTTGTTTCTGGCTGGAAAAGTTTTCCAGCACTACCGGGCGGCGGGCGGATCGCGTAACGGGGTCTTGCCGGACTTCTTCATCGGAGCACATGCCGCCGTGGTCGGCATGCCCCTGCTGACCCGGGATGTTCAGCGATATCGCAGCTATTTTCCATCGGTGACATTGCTGGCGCCGCAGACATAATTCTCGGGTCCAACCTAAGCCTGCTTGGCGTCGATGATGGCGCGGCGGATGGCGCGGGTCTCGGTGAAGCGTTTCTGCAGCACCTCGCCCTCGCCCCAGCGGATCGCCCGTTGCAGCGCGGTAAGATCCTCGGTGAAGCGCTGGAGCACCTCCAGCACCGCTTCCCGGTTGTTGAGGAAGACATCGCGCCACATGATCGGGTCCGAGGCGGCGATCCGGGTGAAATCGCGGAAGCCCGAGGCCGAGAACTTGATCACCTCCTGCTGCATATGGCCTTCCAGATCGTTGGCGGTGCCGACGATGGTATAGGCGATCAGGTGGGGCAGGTGCGAGGTGATGGCCAGCACCTTGTCGTGGTGGTGCGGGTCCATGATCTCCAACTGGGCGCCGACCCGCCGCCACAATTCGGACAGCTTGGCCAGGGCGGCCTCGTCGGTGCCGGGCAGCGGCGTCAGGATGTGCCAGCGCCCCTCGAACAGTTCGGCGAAGCCGCTGGTCGGGCCGGAATGCTCGGTACCGGCGATGGGATGGCCGGGAATGAAATGGACGTTCTCGGGAATGAAGGGGCCGAGATCGCGCACTACCGCCAGTTTGACCGAGCCCACATCGGTCACGATGGTTCCGGGTTCCAGGTGGGGGCCGATGGCGCGGCCCACCTGCTCCATGGCGCCCACCGGCACGCCGCAGACCACCAGACCGGCGCCCTTCAGGGCCTCGGCCGGATCGGCGAGGGCCGCATCGACCACGCCGATCTCCAGCGCAACCCGCCGCGCCGCGGCATCGGTGTCCAGCGCCACCAGCCGCCTGGCCAGGCCGTGCTTGCGCACCGCCCAGGCCAGCGACGAGCAGATATGGCCGATCCCGACGAAACAGATCGTGTCGAACAACGGCTTGTTCATCCCTTCATGAACTCCGTCAGGCTATCGATCACCACCTGGTTCTCCTCGCCGGTGCCGACGGTGAAGCGCAGGTAATCGCCCAGGCCATAGGCCGCCACGGCGCGGACAATGACGCCGCGGGACCGCAGGAAGGCGTCGGCGGCGGCGGCATCGCGGCCGGTGGTGCCGGGGAAGCGCACCAGGAGGAAGTTGCCGACGCTGGGAACCACCGCCAGCCCCAGCGCGGTCATCTTCTCGCTCAGCCAGGGCAGCCAGTAGTCGTTGTGGCGCTTGCACAGCTCGGCATAGGGGGTGTCCTCGAACGCCGCCAGGCCGGCCGCCAGCGCCACCGAACTGACATTGAAGGGGTTGCGCACCCGGTTCAGCACGCCGATCACGGTGTCCGGCCCATAGGCCCAGCCCAGGCGCAGCCCGCCCAGGGCGAACATCTTGGAGAAGGTGCGGCAGACCACGGTGTTGTCGGTGGCGTCCACCAGTTCGAGACCCGAGGTGAAGTCGTTGCGCGACACGAACTCGGCATAGGCGGCGTCGATCACCAGCAGCACATGGGCGGGCAGGCCGGCGCGCAGGCGGGCCACCTCCGCCGCCGGCAGATAGGTGCCGGTGGGATTGTTGGGATTGGCCAGGAAGACGATCTTGGTCTTGGAGGTCACCGCCCGCAGCAGATTGTCCACATTGGCGGTCAGTTCCACCTCGGGGGCGGTGACCGGGGTGGCGCCGCAGGCCTTGGCGGCGATGGCGTACATCAGGAAGCCATGGGCCGAATACAGCACCTCGTCGCCGGGACCGGCATAGGCGCGACACAGCATGCCCAGCAGTTCGTCCGAGCCGGCGCCGCAGACGATCCGCTTGGGGTCGAGACCGAAGCGGGCCGCGATGGCCTTGCGAAGCTGTCCGGCATCGCCGTCGGGATAGCGGTGCATCTCGGGCGCCATGGCGCGCAACGCCTCCATGGCCTTGGGGCTCGGCCCCAGGGCGCCTTCATTGGAGGACAGCTTGATGGTGCGGCTGACGCCTTCGATGGCGGATTCGCCACCCACATAGGGGCGGATATCCATGATGCCGGGGCGGGGCGCGGGAGCGGTCACGGGCAAAGACTCCTGGGCAAATAAGAACGGATGGGATCAGACAAGGGACGAGAGCGCCAGCGGCGTGGCGTAGCCGCCGATCACCGTGACATGGCTGATGGGGTCCTTGGGAGCCACCAGCTGGGTCAGGCGGGAATCGGCGAAGGTGACATGGCCGAGCACCTCGACCATATGCAGCCAGATCTCGCCATGGCGATAGATCGCCAGCAGATCGGCCGGCTCCAGCCCCCCGGCCGACAACACGGCGCGCAGGCGGTCGCGGCTGACATCGGGGCCGGTTTCCAGCACCAGGACGGAGCGGTCGTCACCGGTCTCGTCATGGTCGCGGCAGGCGATCACCAGCGCCTGGGGCGGCTCGGGCGCGTTCCCCTGAATCGGTTCACCCCCGGCGAAAGGCAGGCGCGCCACCACGCGGGGCGGCTCGCCGCTGCCAACGGTCAGGCTGGCCCACCACGGTTCGGCTTCGTCGGCGATCTCGGTGCCCGGAATCAGCGGCACCACCCCGACCGATGCATGACCATCGGCCACGGCGCGGACCACCTGACCGGCGCTGCGATAGGCGTGCAGCGGCGCCACCAGACCGAAATGATTGCGGGCCATCTCGATGCTGGCGGTGCTGCGGCCGGCGGCATGGACCGCCACCGTGATGCCGCCTTGCAGCACCGAGAAGGCGCCCATGATCTCGCGCCAGATGCGGACCAGCGCCATCTTGGGGAAGGCCCCCCGGTGACGGGCCAGCAGGCGGCGCAGGATGGCGGCCTCGCGGCCGGGGCGCAGGGTGACGCGGCCGGCCGGTTTGGCGGCGGCGATGCTTTCAACTGCCGCCGAACGCTGCATCAGCAGGTCGTGGATCGAATCGTCGATACGATCGATCTCGCGGCGGAGCTGTTCGAGATTGGCGCTATCCTGGCTCATGGGGAAACCGGCTAAGATCCAAAAACTCAATCCAAGAGAGCTTAGGTGTAGTTCGGCAGCGTCCGGAAATCAAAGAAAACGTTGACAGTTCGGACCCGCGACCATAGCTAATCGTCTCCGCGCTTTTGACAAGCGAGCAGATGACCGTGCCCGAACCCGTCCCCGCCGTTCCGTCCGCCACCCCCGACATCAAGGTCGAGCTGGGGCGCGACCGGCCGATTCGGCTGGATTGCGGCGTCGAACTGGGACCGATCACCGTCGCCTACCGGACCTATGGCCGGCTGAACCCCGACAAATCCAACGCCATCCTGATCTGCCACGCCCTGACCGGCGACCACCATGTGGCCGATCCCCACCCCATCACCGGCAAGCCCGGCTGGTGGAGCGAGTTGGTGGGACCGGGCCGGGTGCTCGACACCGAACGCTATTTCCTGATCTGCTCCAACGTGCTGGGCGGCTGCATGGGCACCACCGGGCCGATGGAGATCAATCCCGCCACCGGCCAGCCCTGGAGCCTCGGTTTCCCGGTGATCACCATCGGCGACATGGTCCAGGTCCAGGCCCGGCTGGTGGATCATCTCGGCATCGCTCAGTTGTTCTGCGTGATCGGCGGCTCCATGGGCGGCATGCAGGTGCTGGAATGGGCTCAGACCTACCCCGACCGGGTGTTCTCGGCAATTCCCATCGCCGCGGCGGCGCGGCATTCGGCCCAGAACATCGCCTTCCACGAGGTCGGGCGCCAGGCCATCGTCGCCGACCCCGACTGGTGCGACGGCAATTACCTGCGCGAAGGCAAGCGTCCCCATCGCGGTCTGGCGGTGGCGCGCATGGCGGCGCATATCACCTATCTGTCCGAACCGGCGCTGCATCAGAAATTCGGCCGCAATCTGCAGAACCGCGACACGGTGGCCTATGGCTTCGACGCCGATTTCCAGGTGGAAAGCTATCTGCGCCACCAGGGATCGACCTTCGTCGACCGCTTCGACGCCAATTCCTACCTCTACATCACCCGGGCCATGGATTATTTCGATCTGGCGGCCGAGAACGGCGGCACCCTGGCCAACGCCTTTCGCGGCACCCGCACCCGCTTTTGCGTCATCTCGTTCACCAGCGACTGGCTGTTTCCCACCCCGGAAAGCCGGGCGGTGGTCCATGCCCTCAACGCGGTGGCGGCCAATGTCAGCTTCGTCGAGATCAAGTCGGACAAGGGCCACGACGCCTTTCTGCTGGACGAGCCGGAATTCCATGCCGCCCTGACCGGCTTTCTCGGCGGCGCCGCCGCCCATCGTGGCCTATCCCGATGATGATGGTCCGCGACAACGGCAATCTGCGCGTCGATCTCAGGCTGATCGCCGATATGGTCGAGCCGGGCTCCCGGGTGCTGGATGTGGGCTGCGGCGAGGGCGCCCTGCTCGACTGGCTGGGCCACACCAAGAATGTGGACGGACGCGGCATCGAGCTGTCCATGGCCGGGGTCTCGGCGGCGGTCTCGCACGGCCTCAGCGTCATCCAGGGCGACGCCGATACCGACCTCAAGGACTACCCGTCGGGGGCGTTCGACTACGTCATCCTCAGCCAGACCCTGCAGGCCACCTACGAGCCGAAGACGGTGCTGGCCAACATGCTGCGCATCGGGCGGCGCGCCATCGTGTCCTTTCCCAATTTCGGCCATTGGCGGGTGCGGGCCCATCTGCTGTTGCGCGGCTCCATGCCGGTGACCGATACCCTGGCCTATGAGTGGTACGACACCCCCAACATCCATTTCTGCACCATCCGCGACTTCCTGACCCTGTGCCGGGGCCTGGGCATCACCGTGGACAAGAGCATCGCCCTCGACCGCGACGGCAAGGTGCTGCCGCTGCCCAATTGCGAGGGTATCGCCAACCTGTTCGCCGATCAGGGCCTGTTCGTCCTGTCGCGCAAGGGTTAGAACCCCGCCAGCATCCGCACCTGGGCGGCGGACAGCCCCGCCTGGCGCAGGGAGGCCAAGCTGGCCGCGCGGTCGCGCTTGGCCAGGCGGCGGCCGTGCCGGTCGGTGAGCAGGCGGTGATGGGCATAATCGGGCACCGGCAGATCCAGCAGGCTTTGCAGCAGGCGATGGACATGGGTGGCGGCGAACAGGTCCTCGCCCCGCGTCACCAGCGTCACCCCCTGCCCCGCGTCATCGACGGTGACCGCCAGATGATAGCTGGTGGGGATATCCTTGCGGGCCAGCACCACATCGCCGAACAGCTCCGGCCGGGCCTCCACCCATCCGGCGGTGCGATCATGCCAGCGCAGGCCGCCGGCGCGGTGAACCGCCGCGGCCATGTCCAGCCGCAGGGCATAGGCGCGGCCGGACTCCATCCGTTCGGCCCGCTCGGCCGCCGACAGGCCGCGACAGATTCCCGGATAGAGCGGCCCGTCAGGGCCATGGGGGGCGTTGTCGGCCCGGGCGATGTCCTGGCGGCTGCAAAAGCAGGGATAGAGCAGCCCCGCCGGCTCCAGCCGGGCCAGGGCGGCGCGGTAATCGCCGAAATGTTCGGACTGGCGGCGCACCGGCGTTTCCCATTCCAGGCCCAGCCAGTCCAGCTCGGTCAGGATGGATTGGACGAATTCCGGCCGGCAGCGCGTCCGGTCGATATCCTCCAGCCGCAGCAGGAAGCGGCCCCCGGCCCGTCTTGCCTCGGTGAAGGCGAACAGGGCGGAATGGGCGTGACCGAGATGCAATTCACCGGTGGGGCTGGGGGCAAAGCGGGTGGTGATCAAAGGCGTCGTGACGGTTTGGGTTGGTGCCGACGGCACGAGCATATCATACTGCCGTCAAGACCTCAGATTCGACAGGAGTGATCATGCCGTCCAAATTGAGCGGCCCCAGCGTAGACCCCGCCTCGGGCGGTCCGGCGGCACAACTGGTGGTCCTGCTGCACGGGGTCGGCGTCGACGGCAGCGACCTGATCGAGCTGGCGCCGTTCTTCGCCACCATCCTACCCGATGCCGCCTTCGTCGCCCCCGATGCCCCCCAGGCCTTCGACATGGCGCCGTTCGGCCGCCAGTGGTTCAGCCTGCAGGACCGCAGTCCGGCGGTGATCGCCGCCGGAGTGCGCGAGACCGCGCCGATCCTCGACGCCTTCCTCGACGAGCAACTGGCGTTGTGGGGGGTCACGGATGCCGACATGGCGCTGGTGGGATTCAGCCAGGGCACCATGATGGCGCTGCATGTGGCGGTGCGGCGCGCCAAGGCGCCGGCGGCGGTGGTGGGCTTCTCCGGAGCGCTGGTGGATGCCGCCGCCCTGGCCGGCGAGATCACCGCCAAACCCCGCATGCTGCTGATCCATGGCGAGGATGACGAGGTGGTCAATCCCGCCAGCCTACCGGCGGCGGAACAGGCCCTGGTGCGGGTGGGGGTGCCGGTGCTGACCGAGTTGCGGCCCGGCCTCGGCCACGGCATCGACGGTCCGGGAGCGCAACTGGCGCTCAAGTTCCTCGGCCAGACCTTTGGCCTGTGATACCGTCTCACCATCGAACTGCCCTTCTCAGTTCGATGGTGAGAGGCAAGGCCAAAGGCCGCCGCGCCACGTGGCGCGAAAGCCCAGCGCAAGCGCCCGGCGACTGAGGGACAAAGAGGCGAGTCAATGCATTGGCTCGCCGGTATTAAACGCTTGCAATCCGAGGGTGGAACTCCGTATTTTCCCGGCGGGAGATCGGCGCGGACGGACTCGTCGCCAACCCGGTCAGGTCCGGAAGGAAGCAGCCGTAACGATTTCCGGTCCGGGTCGCTGTCCGGTCTCCCACCTCATCCCCATCATCGCCCCAGCCCTCATCATCCATGACTGAGTTCGACGACGATTTCCGCCGCAAGGAACGAGCCGAAGAGGCCCACTGGCATCTGAAGCAGGAAAAGGCGTTCGAGATCGCCGCCAAGCGCGACAAGCTGTTCGGGTTGTGGGCCGCCGGGCAATTGGGGCTGACCGAGACGGCGGGCTATGTCCGTTGCCTGATGGATGTGGGCGTCGCCCAGGGGGACCGCGCCATGCTCGACAAGGTCGCCGCCGATTTTGCCGCCGCCGGCCTCGCGGTGGAGGACGGCGCCCTGACGGTCAGGCTGAACGACTGCGAGCGGCAGGCCCAGGCGCTGGTCGGCGCCGCCATGCGGCCCTGACGGTTCCCATCGCGCTCTACCGGGAGCGGCCGAACAGCAATTCGGCGCCGTTGACCACATCCAGCAATTCCTCGGTGATCTGTTCCTGACGCAGGATGCGTTCCTGGGCGCGCAGAACCTCCAGCTTGCGCTCGATATTGTCGCCGGCGGCGGTCATCGCCTCCAGCCGGGCGGCATTCTCGGCGGCCAGGGCCTCGGTGGCCGCCAGCATCAGGTCGGCCAGGACATGTTCCTCGATCATCCGGGCCAGCAGATCGCCGGCCGGCAGGTGATGGATCGGCGGATTGGCGACGGCGCCGGTGCGAAACCGGGCGAGGTCGGGGGGAAACAAGCCCTGGCGGACCACCTGCCAGCGGGCGCCGGCCTCGACCCGCCCGAACATGGTGTCCACATGGGTGAAGGCCCCGGCGGCGAGGCGGCGCGCCAGTTCATCGGCGATCCGGCGCGCCACCTCGGGCAGGCCGCCGGCATGGGACGCCATCGGCACGACCCAGTCGGACGCCCGTCCCGCCTCCAGCAGCGCCTGCGCCCCCTTGGTTCCCACCGTCAGGATCAGGTCGGGAGCCGCCGCCCGCGCCCCTTCGGCCAGGGTTTCGGCGTAACCGCCGACGAAGCCGTGCTCGGCCGAGAACACCAGCAAGGCCCGCCGCGGCGTCGGCCCGTCGAACCCGGGAGGATCGCCGGCCAACAGCAGGGCCTGGGACAGGCCGGCGGTGATGATATCGGCGTAACGCCGGGCGCCGCCCAGCATGTCCGAGGCCTGCTGCATGCGCATGGCCGCCAGGGAGCGCATGGCCGCCACCACGCCCTGCAACTGGGCGACGCTGGCGATGCGGGCGGTGATGGTACCGAGGCGTTCCATCATGGCCCCAATGCGGCGACGAAGCGGCGCAGCCGGGCCAGCAGATCGGCGCAGGCCGCGTCGTCGAGTTCGCCGGCGGTCATGATGCGCCCCGCCAGATCGGAAGCCTCGGCGGCCAGCCACGCCGCCAGACCGGCGGTGAACGCCGTCATCGCCGCCGGAGACAGGGGATCGAGCAGCCCTTCGCCCAGGGCCAGCAGGCCGGCCGCCTGCTCGGCCAGCGGCCGCACTTGGGTGTTGGCCTGGATCAGCAGCGACCGGATGCGGCGGCCGTGTTCGACCACCCGCCGGGTGCGCTCGTCGGCCATGGCACCGAAGCGGGTGAACACCTCCAGTTCCAGGAACTGGGCGTAGTCCAGGCGCAGCGAACCGGCCAGACGCCGCAGGATCGGCGGCTGGGCCTTGCCGCCCACCCGCGACACCGACAGCCCCACATTCACCGCCGGCTTCTGGCCCTCGTAGAACAGCTTGGGGTCGAGGATGATCTGGCCGTCGGTGATGGAAATCAGATTGGTGGGAATATAGGCGGTGAGGTTGCCCCCTTGAGTCTCGGCGATGGGCAGAATGGTGAGCGAGCCGCCGCCCAGGCTGTCGGCACGCCGGGCGCCGCGTTCCAGCAGCCGGGAATGGGCGTAGAAGATGTCGCCGGGATAGGCCTCGCGCCCCGGCGGGCGGCGCAGCAGCAGCGAGACCTCGCGGTGGATGGCGGCATGGCGGGTCAGGTCGTCGATCACCAGCAACACGTCGCGGCCCTGCTCGCTGAAATACTCGGCCATGGTGCAGGCGGCATAGGGGGCCAGCCAGGCCAGGCCGGGCGGCCCCGAGGCCTCGGCCACCACGAAGATGGTCCGCTCGCGCGGGCCGAAGCGGGTGACGGTGTCGATCAGGCGGTTGACCGAGGAACTCCGCTGGCCGATGGCGGCCCAGACGCAGATGACGTCGCTGTTTTTCTGGTTGATCACCGCATCGGCGGCGATGGCGGTTTTTCCGGTCTTGCGGTCGCCGATGATCAGTTCCCGCTGGCCCCGGCCGATGGGGATCATGGCGTCGATGACGGTGATGCCGGTGGCCAGGGGCCGCGACACCAGATCCCGGTCGACGATGGCCAGGGCCGACCGCTCCACCGGCTCGAACCGCACCGGCACCGGCGCCGCGCCGCCATCCAGCGGCCGCCCCAGCGGATCGATCACCCGGCCCAGCAGGGTCTCGCCCACCGGCACCCGCACCACGTCGCCGCTGCGCCCGACCTCCGAGCCGGCGGCGATGCCGTCCCAGGGCGACAGCATGACGACGCCGATCCGATCGGGCTCCAGCGTCACCGCCATGCCCAGCGCCCCGCCGGCGAAGCGCAGCATCTCGTCCTGGCGCGCGGTCGGCAGTCCGTGGAGGGTGGCGACGCCGTCGCCGATGCGCTCCACCGCGCCCAGTTCCCGCAGCTCGGCCTCCAGCACCGCCGCGCCGGCCTCGGCGCGGGCCTGTTCCGCCCATTGGGCCATGTGATCGGTCAGGTTTGCCATGTCACACCATTTCCTGTCGCGCTCGCCCCAGGGCATCCGCCCAACTGACCTCCAGGACCGCCGCCGGGGTCACCAGACGCGCCCCGGCGATCAGGTCGGAGGCTTCGACGATGGCGAGGTTGGGAAAATCCCCGGCCAGCCGTCCCCGCCAATACTCCTCCCGCCCCGCCGCGAGGGGCGGCGCGACCTCGATCCGTGCTGCGCCATGGGCCAGCAGCGCCCGCTCGGACGGAGCCATGGCTTTGAGCCGGCCGGCCAGGATATCCAGGAACGGCTCAGCTCCCACCCCCGGCGCCACCAGCGCCAGCAGGCGCGCCGCCAGTGCCGCCGCCAGCTCGGCGCCGCATCGCTCCAGCTCGGTCTCGGCCGCCGCCCGCTCGGCGGCGATGGCGACCGCCGCCTCGGCCAGGATGTGTTCGGCCTGGCGCCGGGCCGCGGCGATCACCGCCTCGCCGCGGCGGGCTGCCTCGGCTTCGGCGTCGCGGCGCAGGCGGGCGGCATCGCGTTCAAGCTCCTCGGCCTTGCCGCGCCACTCCTGCTCGGCCGCCTGCCCCTGGCGCTCGGCCGCCTCCGCCCGTTGCCGCGCCACATCGGTCTCGGCGCGGCGCCGGTCGATCATCGCCAGCACCGGACGGTAGAGGAAGCGCCGCAGCAACCAGACCAGGATCAGGAAATTGATGGTCTGCAGCGCCAGGGTCGCCCAATCGAAATTCATGGCGCGAAGGTCATGGTGCGTGGATGACGAACGGATTGGCGTAGAGCAGCAGCAGGGCGACGACCAGGCAATAGATGGCCATGGTCTCGATCATCGCCAGGCCGACGAACAGGGTTCGCGACAAGGTCCCCGCCGCATCGGGCTGGCGGGCGATGGCGTCCATGGCCGCCGCGACGGCGCGGCCCTCGGCCAGGGCGGGACCGATGGCGCCGAACGATACGGCGATGGCGGCACCGATGATGCTGCAGATGGACATGAGGTCGTTGGGCACGGGCGTTCCTCCTTCAACCGACATTGACCGCCCCGACCGCGGCACCCAGGAAGACCGCGGCGAGGACGGTGAAGATATAGGCCTGAACGGCGCCGATCAGCAGGCCGAGCGCCATGATCGGGACCGGGACCAGCAGCCCGGCCAGCCCCAGCACCACGGTGATCACCATCTCGTGGCTCATGATGTTGCCGAACAGCCGGACCATCAGGGCGAAGGTGCGGGTGAACTCGGACAGCAGGGTCAGCGGCAGCAGCAGCGGGCTGGGCTCCAGGTAATGAGCGAGATAGCGCCCGAACCCCAGGGTGCGGATGCCATAGGCATGGGCGGCGACGAACACCACCAGGGCCAGGGCGGCGGTGGTCTCCAGCCGGGCGGTGGGGGCCTGCACTCCCGGCAGCAGCGGCGACAGATTGGCCACCAGCACGAACAGGAACAGGCTGCCCAGCAGCGGCAGATAGCGGCGCGGCGGCGTCTGCATGGTCTCCTCGATCTGGCCGCAAATGCCCTCCACCACCAGTTCGAGCACCGCCTGTACCCGTCCCGGCCGGATCCGCAACCGCCGCGTCGCCACGGCGCAACCCAGGCCCATGACCGCCATGATCACCCAGGTGGTCACCACCACCTTGCCGATGGCGACCGGCCCCACATGAAACAGCACATGGGGGGCGAAGGGAGCGGCGTCGATCATCGCGCGCCTCGCAGCATCAGCCAGCGGCCGGCGAGAAAGCCGCCCAGCGCCGCCAGCAGCGGCATCGCCCCCCCCTGGGCCGCCGCCCAGAACCCGGCCACGGCGGTGGCCAGCCGCAGCAGCGAACTCGCCCCCAGGACCAGCGGATGGCCGACCAGGCGCAGACTGACCTTCAGCGCCGCGAAATAGGCGAGGCCGAGACCGAGGCCGAGCAGGGCGCAGAGGGCGGTCATGGGTGATGAATCCTGCGCCAGGCCAGCCGGCAGCCGAAGCCGACCCCGACCACCAGCAGCGCCCCGGTCCACATGATTCCGGAGCCGAAGCGGCCGTCGAGCCAGCGCCCCAGCGCCAGCCCGCCCAGGGTGGGCAGCACGATCATCCAGCCCAGGCCGCCGATGACGCCCAGGCTGCGGAAGAACGACCGTTCGCCCTCCACCGCCTCGCGCCGCTGGCGGCGGCGGGCGGCGACGCCATGGCGCAACGGCCCGTGGTCGTTGCTGGATTCAGGCATCATCGCCCTCCCCGGGCCGCGTCGAGCCCTCTTGCAGCATCGAGATAGTGCTGGAGGTGACGGATCGCCGCCGCCTCCAGGTGGAGGTGACCACTGCGCGCCTCGGCCCGGCTGTCGCTATCGGCGGCGACGGCGGCGTTCAATTCGTCCTCGAGGGTATCGAGATCGTCGCCGATGAAGGCCTCGCGGGTCGCCACCTCGACCACCGCCCCGCCCCGCACCGTCAGCACGCCGCCGCGCAAGGCGGCGAAACGCTCGCGCTCGTCGCCTTCGACCCAGCTCATCACCGAGGGTTGCAGCACGGTCAGCAGATCGGCATGGCCGGGGCGGATGCCGAACCAGCCGCTGGCATCTTCCGCCCGCAGCGACCGGACATCGGCGGCATCGACCAGCACCGAAGCGGGGGTGGTGATCACCAGCCTCATGTCACCGCCTCCTTCTCCTTGTTTTCGCGCGCGCGGACCTCGTCGAGGGCTCCGGCCATGTAGAAGGATTGCTCGGCCCAATCATCGACCGCGCCATCCAGGATGGCGCGGCAGCCGGCCAGGGTGTCGGCGATGGGGACGCTGCGCCCGGGCTTGCCGGTGAAGGCCTCGGTGACCTGGAAAGGCTGCGACAGAAAGCGGGTCAACCGCCGCGCCCGCCCGACCAGCAGGCGGTCGGCGCGGCTCAGTTCCTCGATGCCGAGCAGGGCGATGATCTCTTCCAGATCGCGGTAGCGGGCGATGGCCTGGCGCACCTCCTGGGCCACGGCGTAATGCTCGGCGCCGACCACGGCGGCGTCGAGCAGCACCGAGCCCGAGGCCAGCGGATCGATGGCGGGATAAAGTCCGGCCGCCGCCTGTTCGCGCGACAGCACGATGGTCGAGTCCAGATGGGGAAAGGTCTCGGCCACCGCCGGATCGCTGAAATCGTCGGCCGGCACGTAGACCGCCTGGATGGCGGTGACCGAGGACCGTCCGACCGAGGCGATGCGCTCCTGCAATTCGGCGATCTCGGTGGCCAGGGTCGGCTGATAGCCGACCCTGGACGGCAACCGGCCCAGCAGACCCGACACCTCGGCCCCGGCCTGGACGAAGCGGAAGACGTTGTCCATCAACAGCAGGACGTTCTCGCCGCGCTCGTCGCGGAAATGCTCGGCGATGGCCAGGGCCGCCATGCCCACCCGCCAGCGGGCGCCGGGCGGTTCGTTCATCTGGCCGAACACCAGGGAGGTCCGGGGCAGCACCCCCGACTGGCGCAATTCCAGCAGCAGCTCGTGCCCCTCGCGCGAGCGTTCGCCGATGCCGGCGAAGACCGAGATGCCGGAATAGCGTTCGACCGTGGTCCGGATCAGTTCCATGATCAGCACGGTCTTGCCGACCCCGGCGCCGCCGAACATGGCGGCCTTGCCGCCCTGGGCCAGCGGCGCCAGCAGGTCGATCACCTTGATGCCGGTCCAGAACACCTCGGAGGCGCGGCCCTGACGGGCCAGGGGCGGCGCGGCGCGGTGGATGGGGCGGCGCGGCGTGTCGGGCGGGAACTCCCCCAGCCGGTCCACCGGCTGGCCGATCACGTCGATGATGCGCCCCAGCACCGCGTCTCCCACCGGAACGGTGATGGGCTGGCCGGTGGCCAGGGCGGCAGCGCCCCGGGCCAGGCCGCTGGTGCTCGGCATGGCGACGGCGCGGACCAGGGACGGCGACAGATGCTGCTGAACCTCCAGCACCAGCCGGGGCCCTCCCGCCCCCCCCGCCTCGATGGCCGAACCAATCCCGGGGAGTTCCCCGCCGGGAAAGGCGACGTCGACCACCGAGCCTGCCACGCCGATGACGGTTCCATCCATGCGGATTCCCCCGAAGCGCCAATCCCGTAATCCTAGCACGCTCCACCGGGAGCCGACCATGGCAAGAACGGCAGGGCAGGATCGCCTTTGGTGGCAGCGAAGCAAATGCCTTGGCTTGCCCCCCATTCCCCAACTCAGCGCCCTTTGCATCCGCGGCGGGGCGATATATCCTGCCGCCATGAGTGACAGCCCCGCCCCCGCTCCCTACCGCGTTCTGGCCCGCAAATACCGGCCGACCGACTTCGCCGGCCTGATCGGGCAGGACGCGCTGGTGCGCACCCTGTCCAACGCCATCCAGAGCGGCCGGCTGGCCCATGCCTTCGTGCTGACCGGGGTGCGCGGCGTCGGCAAGACCACCACCGCCCGCATCATCGCCCGGGCGCTGAATTGCGTCGGGGTCGACGGCAAGGGCGGCCCCACCATCGATCCCTGCGGATCGTGCGAGCATTGCCGGGCCATTGCCGAGGACCGCCATGTGGATGTGCTGGAGATGGACGCCGCCAGCCGCACCGGCGTCGACGGCATCCGCGAGTTGATCGAGAGCGTGCGCTATCGCCCGACCTCGGCCCGCTTCAAGATCTACATCGTCGACGAGGTCCACATGCTGTCGACGGCGGCGTTCAACGCCCTGCTGAAGACCCTGGAAGAGCCGCCCGAGCACGTCAAGTTCGTCTTCGCCACCACCGAGATCCGCAAAATTCCGGTCACCGTCCTGTCGCGCTGCCAGCGCTTCGACCTCCGCCGGGTCGAGATGGAGGTGCTGGCCAGGCATTTCGCCGCCATCGCGGCCAAGGAAAACGCCGAGATCGAACCCGCCGCCCTGAAGCTGATCGCGCGGGCCGCCGATGGCTCGGTGCGCGACGGGCTGTCCCTGCTGGATCAGGCCATCAGCCACGGCGCCGGTCTGGTGTCCGAGGCCCAGGTCCGCGACATGCTGGGACTGGCCGACCGGGCGCGGGTGTTCGATTTGCTGGACGCGGTGATGAAGGGCGAGGTGGCCAGCGCCCTGGACCAGATCGCCGACCAGTACGCCGCCGGCGCCGACCCGGCGGTGGTGTTGCAGGATATGCTGGAACTGGTCCATTGGCTGACCCGCCTCAAGGTCACCCCCGACGCCGCCGATGCCGTCACCGTGTCCGAGACCGAACGGGTCAAGGGCCGCCAGATGGCCGATGGGCTGGCGCTGGCCGCCCTGACCAGGGCCTGGCAGATGCTGCTGAAGGGGCTGGCCGAAACCCGCTCCGCCCCCAATCCATTGCAGGCGGCCGAGATGGCGGTGGTGCGCCTCGCCTATGCCGCCGAACTGCCCAGCCCGGCCGAACTGGTGGAACAACTGCGCTCCAACCCGCCGGGGCCGCGCGGCCCCAATGGTGGTGGTGGCGGCGGTGGTGGAATCGCCGACGCGGTCTCCGGCCACCATACCGGCGGCCCAGGCGGCGGCGGGGCCACCGCCCTCAAGATGCAGCCGGCCATCGTGGCACCGCCGGTCCAACTGCCGGCCATGCCCACCGGCTTCGCCGAAGTGGCGGCGCTGTTCGCCGACAAGCGCGAAGGCATCCTCGCGGTCCAGTTGCGCAGCCGGGTCAATCTGGTGTCGTTCGCCCCCGGCCGCATGGAATGGCGCCAGCACAGCGCCGCCAGCCCCGATCTGGCCCCCAAGGTGGCGCGGCTGCTGTCGGAATGGACCGGGCGGCGCTGGACGGTTTCGGTCAATTCCACCGATCCGGCCCAGCCGACCCTGACCGAGCAGGAGGCCGGCGCCGAACTGCGCCGCCGCCAGGATGCCGCCGAGCATCCCCTGGTCAAGGCGGTGCTGGCCGCTTTTCCCGACGCCGCCATCGAGGCGGTGCGCGAGCTTGAACCCGAGGCGCCGCCGGAACCCTTGGCCGAATATTTCGATCCGTCGGTGGATGACGAGATGTTTCCTGGAGAAGAAGACCTATGAAGAATCTTGGGAATTTGATGAAGCAGGCATCGCAGATGCAGGCCAAGATGGGCGAGATGCAGGCCAAGATGAACGAGATCGAGGTCACCGGCGCCGCCGGGGCCGGCATGCTCCAGGTCACCCTGAACGGCAAGTTCGAGATGAAGCGGGTCAAGATCGACAGGTCGCTGGTCGACCCCAACGAGGTCGAGGTGCTGGAAGACCTGCTGCTGGCGGCCTTCAACGACGCCAAGGGCAAGGCCGAGGCCATGGTGCAGGAGGAAATGGCCAAGCTGACCGGCGGCCTCAGCCTGCCCGAAGGGTTCAAATTACCGTTCTAGGAGCCCGTCTCCGTAACGGACTGCCGGATACCGAACCGGGCTTCAAGGTGATCCTCCGCCGCTGGCGGCCAGCCATGGCGATAACCGACACGGTTCGGATCAATTGTTTGAGCCATCGAGTACGGCGACCGCGTAGCGGCGGATCAAAGCGTCTACGGTAACGATGGTCATGCCTTCGTGCTGCGCCTGTGCCACCAGCATCCGATCAAACGGATCGTTGTGATGGGGCGGCAGCGCTCCGGCGACGACACCATGCTGGACCTCGATGCCCAGTGGCGTGAAGCCGGCTTCGTCGAGAATGGCCGCCATCTGCGCCACCGGAAAATCCAGCCGACCGAGCGCATGTTTGATGGCGATTTCCCATGCCGTGGCGGCGCTGACGAACACCTCCGATGTGGGATCGCCGATGGCCGCCCTCGCCGCCGCCGGCAGCGCCGGATCGTCGGCCAGCCACCACAGCAGGATATGGGTGTCGAGCAGCAACCTCATGGGGCTGTTCCGGCAAAGCCGGCGGCCATATCCGCCGGCAGGGGGGCATCGAATGCGGCGCCGATGGTGATCTTGCCTTTCAGCGCCCCCGGCACTCGCGTCACCATCGGCGCCTTCATCGGCACCAGGCGCGCCATCGGGCGCCCCGCCTTGGCGATGATGATCTCCTCACCCGCCGCAGCTCGCTCCACCAACTGGGATAGCTGGGTCTTGGCGTCATACAGGTTGATGGGCCGCGACATGGAGACCTCCTTAACCAACATTGGTCTAATGATGGACGCAATCCGGGTATTGGTCAAGTTTGGTTAAATGCGTTGGTTCATAATCTCGGCATCGACCAACGCCCCCTCTGATCTCAATTCACCGGCGCGGGGCGGATTTTCAGCGTTCCAACCCTGGCGCGCCCTGCTCATACCGAATGTTCACCCCCACATTTCCGCATATAAGATGTGGTTGTGATTTAATGTTACGATCCCTATCATCCCCGTCATGACAACCTGCAACCTCCCCACCGACTGTCAGAAAAAATTCGCCGCCACCTCCAATTGCATCGCCTGCGGCGTATGGGTCGATGCCATGGTCATTCTCGGTGATATCGCTTTCTGCCCGGTGGAGGGTAACTGTCGCCATCACGATGACTGTGTGCAGGAGACGGCGCGGTGCGCCAGCGACCTGCACGAGGGATCGCCGTTGCGATCCCGGCTGTTGGACCGATTGCGCCATCTGGTGCCGGAGATTCCCCCGGTCGGGTGAGTTTCGGTCCTTTGACACCTTTAGAGGCGGAGCCGGATCATGCAGAGCGAGGCTGCGGGGAGACACACTCCCTCATGCAACCATCTCCCCGCCGGAAGCACCTGCTCGCTGCCCTGTGCCGGTTGCGACGCCGCCATCGCCTCGGTGCGCTGCCACAACGGCGGCCATGATCTCGAACACTCGCAAGCCGATGGCTGCTGGGTGGTGCGGATCGGCTTTGCCGAGAAGCTGCGTAGCGACGATCCCTGCCTCGCCTGCTCGTATTTCCGCAACAAGGCCGAACAATTGGCCGGGTGATTGTTAGAGCGCGATGACAACAGGTTGAAGCCGTCAGGCTTTGACTCTGTTGTCTGAATCGCCCTCGAATCTATTGATGAGAGAAGGATTCAGCTTCTCGGGCGAATCGCCTGCGCGATTCGACCTCAATGCATCCGACTCTAGCCCGGATATCTCCCTCGGCGTTGAAGCGGCCTGCGGCCCGATATTTCACATTGTCTGTTCGCCGAATCGACGAGTCCCGAAAACTTCTTTGTTTTGCACTGCAAAACTCACCCTCGCTGACATAACTTTGCCCCCCGGAACGAGTCGTTCGTAAGGTGGAGAGTGATCATGTCCAAACCGGAGCTGGGAATCGGCGCAAAAATATGGTCCCTGGTCGCCCTGCTGGTGGTTGGGTTGGCGGGATTTGAGGTCCAGGACCTCATGACCCTACGGGGCAGCATGATCGAGGATCGCCGCCTGGCGTTGCGCCAAGTCATCGATTCGGCCACCAGCATCGTCGCCGCCTATCAGGCCCGTGCCGCCCGTGGCGAACTCGGCGAGGACGAGGCCAAGACCGCGGCCAAGGAAACCCTGCGGACTCTGCGCTACGGCAAGAACGACTATGTCTTCATCACCGACTTCCAGAACCAGTGTATCCTGCATCCGCTTCAACCCCGGTTCGAAGGCACCGACCTGTCTTCGCTCAGGGACCCCGACGGCGTCGCCTTCGGCCGCGAGATGCTCGACGTGGCGCAGCGTGACGGCAGCGGCTTCGTCTCCTACCGCTGGGCGCGGGTCAAGGACGCGCCACCGGTGCCCAAACTGGCCTTGGCAGCCGGGTTCAAGCCTTGGGGCTGGATGATCGGCACCGGCGTCTACGTGGACGATATCGACGAGACCTTCCGGACCAAGGCCATCGAGGCTGGTGTGCAATCCCTGGTGATCCTGGCCCTGGCCGCGATCATCGGCACGATGATCGCGCGTTCGATCACCGGTCCCCTGGGGGGATTGGTGGCGCGCATGAGCGCTCTGGCGACGGGCGACACGGCCAGGGCGGTCGAAGGCACCGCCCGCCGGGACGAAATCGGGGCGCTGGCCCGTGCCATGGAGGTTTTCCGCGCCAACGCCATCGAGAACCGCCACCTGGTGGAGCAGCAGGAGAAAATGAAGGCCGACACCGCCCTTGACCGCAAGCGCGCCCTGGCGGAGATGGCCGGCACGTTCGACCGGGCGGTGTCCGAACTGGTGGGCGGCTTGTCCCTGGCGGCCCACCGCATGGAGGAAACCGCCCACGCCATGACCGCCAATGCCGAGGAGACCCAGCGCCAGAGCGCGGCGGTCTCGGCAGCGACGGAACAGGCCAGCGCCAACGTCAATACCATCGCCTCGGCGGCCAATGAACTGATGGCCTCCATCAGCGAGATCGGCAGTCAGGTCAACCGCTCGGCGACCATTTCCTCCAAAGCGGCATCCGAAGCCATCGCCACCAACTCCAAGATGGAAGGCTTGGCGGCGTCGGCGACCCGCATTGGCGAAGTGGTCCGCCTGATCACCGACATCGCAGCGCAGACCAATCTGCTGGCGCTGAACGCCACCATCGAGGCGGCCCGCGCCGGTGAAGCCGGCAAGGGCTTTGCCGTGGTCGCCAACGAGGTCAAGACGCTGGCGACCCAGACCGCCAAGGCCACCGACGAGATCACCTCCCAGATCGGGGGCATCCAGGCCGAAACCCTGGCCGCCGTCGAAGCCATCAAACACATCACCGCAGTGATCTCCGAGATCAGCGAGATGTCCTCGGTCATTTCCGGCGCTGTGGAAGCACAGAGCGCTGCCTTGCATGAGGTGGTGTTCAATGTGGAACAAGCGGCGGTCGGCACCAGCGAAGTGGCCCGCAACATCTGCCAGGTGGTCGAGGCCGCCGACAGCACCGGCCAGATGGCCGCTGGCGTCAAATCCGCCGCTGGCGCGGTATCCGATCAGAGCGAGCAATTGCGTGGTTCGGTGGAGAACTTCCTCTCAGGAGTGAAGGCGGCTTAGATGTTTTTGAATTCGGCCCATAACGTCTGACAGTACTCGATCTGCGCCATCACGGCGCGGAGGTCGCCCGACAGCACGGCAGCGGCGTTGCTCAACTCCGCCTGCTCTTGCGCCAGCATGGACAAGCATGCGCTCGCCCGGCCAATGTCGGCAAACTGCGCTTCCGATTGCCGGGTTCCGTTCCCCAACATCAGCGCGAGATGGCGCATGCTGCCACTGTCGGCGGGACGCAGGCAGACGACATTTCCTTCGAAGGTATTCATGACAAACCTCCCTTGATGGCCCCCGGCGGCCCGCCCACGCGGAACTGTTCGCAACGGGACAGCACAAATATATATCGAACCGATATCTGCTAACAGAAAACCTTTTATTGCGGATTTGTGGCACCGGCCCGCCCGTCCCAGTCCCACCAGCCGCCGCCCATGGCGAGGAAAAGCTGGGCAGTGTCGAGGATGCGCTGGGCCTGGGCATGCACCGCCCCCAGGCGGGCCTGCTGGAACTGACGCTGGGCGTCGAGCACCTGCAGCACCCCGACATTGCCGGCGCCGTAGCTGAGCCGGGTGAGGCGGAGCGACGCTTCGGCGGTGGCCACCGCCTTGTGCTGGGCGGCCTCCTCGTCGGCGTCGTGGGCCAAGGCCTGGAGAACATCGGCGACCTGGGCGAAGGCGCGGAGAACGGTCTGTTCGTAGCGGGCCTGGCTGGTCCGGAACGCCGCCTCGGCCGCTTCCTCCTCGGCCTTCAGGCTGCCGCCATGGAACAGCGGCGCCAGCAATCCGCCGCCGGCGGAGATGGAACTGGCCGCGACGCTGGAAAGATGGCCGGGAAACGTCGCCTGTTGCAGCAGGGTCGCCGACAGAGTGAGGTCGGGATACATTTTGGCGGTGGCCACCCCGATATCCGCGCTGGCGGCGTGCAGATCGGCTTCGGCTGCCAGGATGTCGGGACGCTGGCGCACCAGCGCCGAGGGCAGGCTCACCGGCAATTGTTCCGGCGCATGGAAGCCGTCGAGATCGAAATCGGGCGGCGACCATTCGGCGGGCGCCCGGCCGAGCAGCACCGCCAGGGCGTGGCGCGCCACGCTCAACTGCTGGCGCAACGGCGGCAGGACAGTGCGGTCATTGGCCAACTGGCTGTCGGCGTGGAGCACATCGACCTCGGTGGCCGAGCCGGCGGCCTTGGCCAGCCGGACCAGATCCAGATTGGCGCCGTCATCGGCGACGATATCCTCGGCGGCATGGATCTGGGCGCGGAGCGAGGCGATGGTCACCGCCTGCACCACCACATCGCCGGTCAGGGTCAGATAGGCGGCGCCCATCTGGTATCCCTGACGCTCCGCCAGGGCGTCGGCCGCCTCGATCGCGCGGCGGGTCTTGCCGAACAGGTCCAGGTCGTAGCTGATGACCGGACCGATCTGGTAGAGATTGAAGATGGGGCTGTGCCCGGCAATGCCATAGGCGGCCATGTTGACCCGGTCGCGGTCGGCCTGGACCGAAAGATCGGCCTGGGGGTAAAGCGCCCCGCCCGCCGCATTGGCCTCCTCGACCGCCCGCTCCAGGGACGAGCGGGCGGCCGCCAGGGTGCGGTTGCCGGCGACCGAATCCACGACCACCCGGTCGAGATCCGGGGAGTGGAACAGGGTCCACCATGCACCGCTCACCCGCTGGCCGGCCACCGTCTGGGGCGGGGTGGCATCGCCGGGCGCCGCATAGCCATCGCCGGCCGGCGCCGGCGGCGGCTGGAAGTCGGGACCAACGGTACAGGCGGCAAGGGTGACGGCCAAGGCCAGGGCCAGGGGCGTGCCGAACGGCCGATGAGTCATGATATCCTTGTTCCTTATCAGTCGAACGGCACCGCCGCCGCATCGGCGCTCTTGGCCGGGCGCAGCAGCAGCAGCAGCGGCATCACCGCGATGGCCACCACCGTCATCATCTTGAAATCGTCCAAATAGGCGATCATCGCCGCCTGCTGGGTGAGTTGAGCGTTGATCGCCGCCAGTTGCGCCGCGGTCGCCGTCTGCAGCGCCACCCCGAGGCTGGCCGCCATGGGATTATCCGGCCGCACATGCTCGGCCAGCACCGAATGGACGATCTGGGTGTTTTCCGTCAGCAGGGCGGTGACGATGGAAATGCCGATACTGCTGCCGATATTGCGCATCAGGCTGAAGATGGCGGTGCCGTCGTTGCGCAGGGTCTTGCCGAGAGTGCTGAAGGTGACGGTGCTGAGCGGCGTGAACACGAAGCCGAGACCGAAGCCCTGCGCCAGCCCGGACAGAATCACCGGCCCCATGCCCATCTGCAGGCTGAAATGGGTCATCTGCCACAGCGAGAAGGCGGTCAGGGCCAGGCCGAGCAGCAGCAGCAGGCGGATATCCACCCGGCCGATCAGCCGTCCCGCCACGATCATCGCCACCATGGTGCCGATACCGCGGGGGGCGGTCACCAGCCCGGTCAGGGTGACTGGGTAATTGAACAATTCCTGCAGCATGGGCGGCAGCAGGGCCAAGGTGGCGTAGAGGATCACCCCGACGAAAAAGATGAAGATGGTGCCGGTGACGAAGTTGCGATCCCGGAGCAGGACGCGGTTGAGGAAGGTGACGCCTTCGCTGGTGGCGGTATGGACGACGAACAGATAGAAGCCGAAGCCGGACAGCAGCGCCTCGATCCAGATTTCCGGCGATCCGAACCAGCCTTTCAGTTCGCCGCGGTCGAGCAGCATCTGCAGCGCCCCGACCCCCAGGCTGAGGGTGGCGAAGCCGAAAAAATCGAAGCGCGGATGGTTGTGGTTGCGATGTTCGTGGATGAAGGCGGCAATGCCGGCGAAGGCGAGCATGCCGACCGGCAGGTTGATGTAGAACACCCAGCGCCAGTTGAGGTTGTCGGTCAGCCAGCCGCCGAGGGTCGGCCCGAGGATCGGCCCGACCATGACTCCGGCGCCCCAGATGGCCATGGCCGAACCGACCTTTTCGGGGGGATTGATGTCGAGCAGCACCGATTGCGACAACGGCACCAGGGCGGCGCCGCACACCCCCTGCAACAGGCGGAACAGGACGATCTGGCTCAGGCTGCCGGCCAGGCCGCACAGGGCCGAGGCGACGGTGAAGCCGGCCACCGTGATGAGGAACACCCGCTTGCGGCCATAGCGGCCGACCAGCCAGCCGGTCACCGGCGTGGCGATGGCGGCGGCGACGATATAGGAGGTCAGCACCCAGGTGATCTGGTCCGCCGCCGCCGATAGGCTGCCCTGGATATGGGGCAGGGCGACATTGGCGATGGTGGTGTCCAGCGACTGCATGATCGTCGCCAGCATGATCGACACGGTGATCAATCCGCGCCGGATCTCCGGCTGGCCGTCGGCGGGAGTCATTTCGCCTCCGGCGCCGCCAAGGCCGAAGCGACGAAGCTCAACAGCAGCCGACGGTAATGGGTGTCGACCTCGGCGTCGACGCTCATGCCGGCCTGCAGTTGGACATCCTCCGGCACATGGTCGAGCCGCAGACGGACCGGCGAACGCTGCACCACCTTGACCCAGTTGCCGGTGGCGTTCTCCGGCGGCAGCAGGGAGAAGGCCGAGCCGGTGCCGGGGCTGAGCGATTCCACCCGGGCCGGAAAGTCACGGCCGGGATAGGTGTCGATGCTGACCGTGGCCGCCTGACCGGGATGCATATGGGTCAGGTCGGTTTCCTTGAAATTGGCCTCGACCCACACGCGGGAGGCGGAGATCAGCGCGAACAGCGGCTGGGCAGTGCTGATGTAATTGCCGACCTGCAACTGCTCGACCTTGGTGACGATGCCGTCTTCGGGGGCGGTGACGATGGTATAGGACAGATTCAGCCGGGCACGGTCGAGCGCCGCCTGGGCCTGGCGCACCAGGGGATGGTGTTCGGGAGCGATATCGGCATCGCCACCCAGTTCGGCCAGGACCCCGGCCATCTGCTGCTGGGTGGCGGCGACCTGCTGGCGGGCGCCCTGATAGGCGTGAAAGGCCTGATCGTACTGGGCCTGCGAGGCGATGCCAGGGCCGAGCAGCCGCTGCTGGCGCTGGTATTCCCGCGTCTGATAGTCCAGCGTATCCTTGACCACCTGATAATCGGCCTGGCGCTGGCGATAGACCGCCTTTTCGGCATCGACCTTGATGCGGGCCGCCGCCAGTTGCGCCTCGGCATCCTCGACGGCGATGCGATAGGGGCGGTCGTCGAGCTTGAACAGGATCTGGCCGGCGGTAACCGGCTGGTTGTCGTGGACATCCATTTCCACCACCCGGCCGGAGACATCGCTGCTGATGGACACCCGGGCGGCCTGGACATAGGCGTCGTCGGTGGAGACATAGCGGCCGCCCACCATATAGAGGCCGCCGATGACCACCACCGCCAGCGCCGGCACTCCCGCCATCAGCGGCAGTCGCAGCCTCTGCCGCCAAGGACGCGGCGCCGGTTTGGCGGCATGACCGGGAGAAGGTCTACTGAGCGCATTCATCACACACGTCCTGGCTGTCATCGACGGGTTCGGCGGCTTGCTGCCCCTGGGGAGCACGCGCGGAAAGATTGCCGTGAACCCGCGTCAGCAGCCGCATGATCAGATCGGCCTCGGTGTCGGAAAGCCCGACCAGGGCCTCGGCCCGGGTTTCGGCGGACATCTGCTGAAGCTGGTCCAGCAGGGGACGCGCCTTTTCCGACAGGTAGAGACGATAGACGCGGCGGTCGGCGGGGTCGGCGCGGCGCTCGATCCATCCCGCCGCCCCCATCCGGTCCAGCAGGCGCGCCAGACTGATGGGCTGAACCTCCAGCAGATCGGCGAGGCCGGCCTGATTGATGCCCTCGTGGCGGGCGAGATAGGCCAAGGCGCGGGCCTGGGCCAGCGACAGGCCGATGCGGCGCGCCCGCTGATCGAAGACCTTGCGCAGCAGCCGGGCGATATCGCTGACCAGATAACCGAAGGTGGGTTCCATGTGCGTCCTCATCATAAGCATGCTTATAACAGGTCGCGGCGGCATTGTCCAGAACAGAACGCTTCAGCAGCAGAGCGTTTCAGGCCATCCGGGTTTCAGCCTTCGCCATCCCGCCAGCCGCAGGCGGTCAGCGCCTCGATCATATGGGCGGGTGGCGGGGCGGTGACGCGGATGGGGGGCTTGCTGGGGGCCAGCGGCGGGATGGCGATGGCGCGGGCCAGCAGGTGCAGCGGCACCATGGGAGCGGGATCGGGACCGTAATAGGCATCGCCCAGCAGCGGACAGCCGAGATGGCGGGCATGGACCCGGATCTGATGGGTGCGGCCGGTACGGGGCCGCCACTCGATCCAGGTGAGGTCGCCACAGCGGCCCTTGACCGACCAGTCGGTCACCGCGGGCTGGCCTTGGGGATCGACCCGGATGCGCCAGCCCTGGCCGCGCGACGACACCTTAAGGATGGGGACGTCGACGGTGCCGCGTTCGGCGGGCGCCGATCCCAGGCAGACCGACCAGTACCATTTCTCCATGCGGTGGGCCGCGAACAGCTTGCCCAGGCGCTTCAACGCCTTGTCGTGGCGGCCCAGGATCAGGCAGCCGGCAGTGTCGCGGTCCAGCCGGTGGGCCAGGCGCGGCGGCGCGGCCCAGCCGAAGCTCAGGGCATCCAGATACAGTTCGAGATGGTCGATGGCGTTGGGACCGGCATGCACCGCCAGCCCGGCCGGCTTATCCAGGACGATGACGTCCTGGTCCTTGTAGAGCACGCGCCCGAGAATCTCGGCGGGGGTCATGGGAACTGAGAGCGGATCATGGCCATCAGGATAAGCCTCGGACGCCAAGCTTCCAACCCCGGAAAATCCGGGCTAAGCTGCCCATCGGGTGTTCGGGGGATGATTCCTTCTGAAAGAGAGTCTGGAGACCATGTCTGATTCCGCCAACGGCTCCCACGGCAAAGGGGTTCAGGAGGTCGTCGAACAGCTCCGCCAGGAGTTCGTGTCCGAACTGACCGAGACCCTGCAATCCCTCGATATGGCGCTGGACTCCGCCCGCAACGGCCATCGCAGCCTGCAGCAGGTGATCAACGACTGCCGCCGTGCCGCCGTTTTGTTTCGCGGCCAGGCCGCCAACTTCGCCATGCATCGCCTCGCCACCGTCGCCCATCGCCTGGAGGAATATCTGGCCAATGCCCCGGAGGTGGCGCCGCCGCGCATGTGGGACGACCTTCAGGGCTATTTCGACCTGATGGGCCGGCTGGCCGAGGGCAAGGCGGCCAGCGACGCCGATCCCGCCAGTCTGGTGCGGGGTCTGCCGGCCAAGCTGGGCTTCGATCTGGGCGATATCGAGGTCCGCAATGTGGAAGTGCTGCTGGTGATGCCCCCAGGGGCCCAGACCCGCTTTGTCGAGCGCGAATTGCAGCAATGCGGCTATCGGGTCTCCATGGTGGCCGATTCGCTCAACGCCTTCGGCATGGTGGTTCAGACCAAACCGGATCTGGTCATCATCTCGGCGGTGATGCCGGAGCTGGAGGGCATCGATCTGGCCATGGCGCTGTCGGCCATGCCGTCGACCCGCAACATTCCCCTGGCGGTGATCACCAGCCTGGACAAGGACGACGTCGCGCTGCAATTGCTGCCCAAGCGGGTGCCGGTACTGTTCAAAGGCGCCAGCTTCGCCGACGATCTGTTCAAGGCGCTGGACAATCTGTTCCTGATTTAGGACCTGCCTGTTCCTGATTTAGCCCATCACGGGAGGATCGGTGACCATGATCTCGTTAATCATCAACGGCGAACATCATAAGGTCGATGCCGAGCCCGATACGCCGCTGCTCTGGGTCCTGCGCGACCAACTGGGGTTCGACAGCACCAAATTCGGCTGTGGCGAGGGGATGTGCGGCGCCTGCACCGTCCTGATCGATGGCGAGGCCATGCGCTCCTGCACCCTGCCGGTCGGCGAACTGGCCGGTCGCGGCATCACCACCCTCCAGGGCCTGGAGACCGCCATCGGCAAGGCGCTGCTCGCCGCCTGGATCGAGCTGGATGTCCCCCAATGCGGCTATTGCCAGCCGGGCCAGATCCTGTCGGCCGCCGCCCTGCTGCACCGCACCGCCAAACCCAGCGATGCCGAGATCGACGCCGCCATGGACGGCAATCTCTGCCGCTGCGGCACCTATAACCGGATCCGCGCCGCCATTCATCTCGCCGCCGGGAGGATATCATGATCGAGCGCCTCGCCCGGGACGGCCTCAGCCGCCGCGACTTCCTGGTGCTGGCCGCCGGAACCGGCGCCGGCCTGACCCTGGCGGCGGTGGAGGGTGCCGCCGCCGCCCCAGGAGCCCTCACCGCCCCAGGAACCCTCACCGCCAACGCCTTCGTCACCATCGGCACCGACGGCACGGTGACGGTGATGGTCAAGCACCTGGAAATGGGCCAGGGGGTCGCCACCGGCCTGCCGGTGCTGGTGGCCGAGGAGTTGGAGGTGGACCCCGCCACCATCCGGGTCGCCTTCGCTCCGGCCAATGCCAAACTCTACAATAACCTGCTGTGGGGCCCCAGTCAGGGAACCGGCGGCTCGACCGCCACCGCCAATTCGTGGGAGCAGTTGCGCAAGGCCGGGGCCGGCGCCCGCGAAATGCTGATCGAGGCCGCCGCCCGCCGTCTCAAGGTGGATCGCGGCGAGCTGTCGGCCCGCGACGGCGCCGTCATCCATCCCCAGAGCGGGCGCAGCCTGGCCTATGGCACCCTGGTTGCCGAGGCGGCGAGGCTGCCGCCGCCGGACGATCCGCCGCTGAAAGCGGTCTCCGACTTCCGCCTGATCGGCAAGGACGTCGGCAAACGCAGCGATTCCAGGGCCAAGAGCGACGGCACCGCCCGCTATGCCGGCGATATCAGGCTGCCCGGCATGGTCACTGCCCTGGTGGCGCGGCCGCCGGTCTTCGGGGCCAGGATCAAGCGCTTCGATCCCAAACCGGTCCTGCAACTGCCGGGCATCGTCGCGGTGTTTCCCATCTCGTCGGGCGTGGCGGTGGTCGGCGACGACGCCTGGTCGGCCTGGCAAGGCCGTGCCGCCCTGACGGTGGAATGGACCCTGCCGGCGGAACGCCCCTCGTCCGAGACCATCCGCCAGGATTTCGTCCATCTGCTGGACCAGCCCGGCACGGTCATCCGCACCACCGGCGACGGCGCCGCGGCCCTGGCGCAGGGCATCACCCACCTCGACGCCACCTACGACGTGCCCTATCTGGCCCATGCCCCCATGGAACCGCTGAACTGCGTGGTCCGGCTGTCCAAGGGCCGCTGCGAGATCTGGGCGGGATCGCAGGCCCAGACCCTGGATCAGGCGCTGGCGGCCAAGGCCGCCGGGCTGCGCCCGGATCAGGTGGAGATCAATACCCTTTACGCCGGCGGCAGTTTCGGCCGCCGGGCCAATCCCACCTCCGATTACATCGTCGAGGGCGTCGAGGTGGCCAGGCTGGCCGGGGCGCCGGTGCGGCTGATGTGGACCCGCGAGGACGATATCGCCGGCGGCTATTACCGGCCGCTGTTCGTCCACGGCTTCCATGCCGCGCTGGACGGAAGCGGCGCGCCGCTGGCCTGGCATCATCGCATCGTCGGCCAGTCGATCCTGGAGGGCGGCCCCTTCGCCGCCATGGTCAAGGACGGCATCGACCCGACCTCGGTGGAGGGCGCCGCCGACCTGCCCTATGCCATCCCCCATCTGCAGGTGGAGCTGCATTCGCCCAAACTGCCGGTGCCGGTGCTGTGGTGGCGGTCGGTGGGGTCGAGCCACACCGCCTTCGCCACCGAATGCTTCCTCGACGAAGTGGCGGCGGCCGGAGCCCGGGATCCGCTGGATCTGCGCCGCACCCTGCTGGCCGATCACCCCCGCCATCTCGGCGTGCTGGACCTGGCGGCGGCCAAGGCCGGCTGGGGCGGCAGTCCGCTGCCCCCCGGCAAGGGCCGCGGCCTGGCGGTGCATGAAAGCTTCCATAGCGTCGTCGCCCAGGTGGCCGAGGTCACCATCGGCCCCAGGGGCGAAATCACCGTCGACCGGGTGGTCTGCGCCATCGATTGCGGCATCGCCGTGACCCCGGACGTCATCCGCGCCCAGATGGAGGGCGCCATCGCCTTCGGGCTGTCGGCCGCCCTGTTCGGTCAAATCACCCTCAAGGACGGCGCCGCCGAGCAGTCCAATTTCCACGACTACCGCTGCCTGCGCATGTCGGAGATGCCCAAGGTCGAGGTCCACATCGTGCCCAGCACCGATGCCCCCACCGGAGTGGGGGAACCCGGCGTGCCCCCCATCGCGCCGGCGGTGTGCAACGCCATCTTCGCCGCCACCGGCAAGCGCATCCGCCGGCTGCCCCTGGGCGCCACCGTCCCGCTCTAAAGCGCGGTCTCGTCGAGCACCGGCAAGGTGAAAAAGAAGGTGCTGCCCTGGCCGAATTGCGATTCCACCCAAATCCGGCCGCCATGGTGCTCGACGATCCCTTTGCACAGCGCCAGGCCGATTCCCGCCCCCGGATAGGCCTGACGGGTGTGCAGGCGCCGGAAGATGACGAAGAGCTGGTCGATATAGGCCGGATCGATGCCGATGCCGTTGTCGCTCACCGAGAACTGCCAGAAATTCCCCTCGCGATGACACGCGATGGCGATCCGCGGCGGCCGCTCGGGACTGCGGTACTTGATGCCGTTGCCGATCAGGTTCTGGAACAACTGGACCACCTGAATATCGTGGCCGGCGACCGTCGCCAGATTCTCGTGGACGATTTGCGCCCCGCTCTCCGCGATGGCGCTGGTCAGATTGTTCAGCGCCGTGGTCAGGGCCCATTCGGTATCCACCGCCTCGAAGTGCTGGACCGCCGAGGCGACCCGCGAAAACTCCAGCAGGCCCTGAACCATGGCGGCCATCTGCTTCGACGCCCCGACGATATAGCCGATGAACTCGATGGCATCGAAATCCAGGCGATTGCCGTAGCGCTGCTCGATCAGTTGGGAGTACCGCACCACGGTCCGCAATGGTTCCTGCAGATCGTGGGAGGCGATATAGGCGAAGCGCTCAAGCTCGGCATTGGACGTGGTCAAGGCCTCCACCGTCCGTTTCAAGGTCTCCTCGGCCATCTTCCGCCGGGTGATGTCGGTAATGGTGCCGACATAGCCGATGATCTCCCCCGCCCCGCCACGCAACGGCTCGGCCATGCCCAATCCCCACGTGACCATGCCGTCCGGGCGCTGGAAGCGGAATTCCTGGAAGAACGGCCGGACATTGGCCACGTCGTCCCGCCATTGACGGGTCACCGCGTCGCGCTCGTCGGAATGCAGGGCCGCCAGCCAGCCGTCGCCCATGGCCGCCTCCCAGGCCATGCCCGAGATTTCGCACCATTTTTCGTTGACGTAGTCGCATCCTCCCAGGGCATCGGTCCGGAAGATGCAGACCGGCGAGGCCCTGGCCAGGGCGGCGAACTGGGCCTGGCTTTCGCTGAGTTCGCGAACATGGCTCTCCAGAGCCGCCGCCATGGTGTTGAAACTGCGCCCCAGGCGGGCGATTTCGTCGTTGCCGGGCCGAACGTCGACCCTGGCCCGCAACCCGCCCACCGCCATCCTTTCGATGGTCCTGGTCACCGCGTGCAGGCGACGGGTCAACCAGAAGCCGATCAGCCCCAGAACCGCCGCCGATAATCCGATTTCCGCGGCGGCGATCAGCAGGCCCGTCCGCAGCATGGAACGCTGCGCCTCGAAAAAGAACGCGGTCGAAACCCCGAAATGGAGGGTGCCGTAAGTCTGGCCGGCCAGGGTGATGGCAAGGTCGGTGTCGTAGCGGCCGGAGGAGGGCGCGGGGGGATCGCGCAGGACCGGCGGCAACGCCGCCCCTTCCGGCCAGCCGCTGGACGCCAGGGTCCGCCCCTGCCGATCGGTCAGGACCAGGTATTCGATCCCCCGCGAGCGATTGAGCGCCGCCAGCACGTCGGCGAGGGCGCCGAGATCCCGCTGCACCAGCGGCACCGCCAGGGCGGCGTTCAGGAGCTGGCGCTCCTCTTCCAGACGGGTGCTCAACTGTCCGGCCAGATAGTCGGTCATGACGCGGCTGTTGCTGTAGAGCATGGCCGACAGCATCACGACTTCGACGATCAGGCTGGCGAGAACCAGCTTGATGCCGAGCGACCATGTGCGGGGGCGGATGTTCATGGCGAGCCCAGGGCACGGCGCAGCAGCGGCAGATAGCGCTCGAAGACCTTCAGGTCATCGGGGCTGGCCGGGTCGATGCCGTCATAGCCCGTGCGTTGCATGAAATCATGCCCCTCCTGACTGGCGGCGAACGCCAGAATCGCATCGCGGATCGCATCCGCATCCGCCGCCGGCAGGGATGGGCTGGCCATGTAGACCGTCATGGTCGGCAGTTGAACGGTCTTGGCGATCGAGCGCAGGCGTTGGCGCACCTCCGGCTCCATGCCGGCCAGCACGACTTCATGCACCAGGGCGGCGGCGTTCTCGCCCCGCAAGACCGACAGCACCGCGGCATTGTGGGTCGGCTGGGCATTGAGGACCACGTCCCCCGGGGGGGTCAGCCCCGCCGCGATCAGGGCCTCCTCGCCCATCATGGTGATGATCGCCAAGGGGTCCGGGGTGCCGATGGAGCGGCCGCGCAAGTCTCCAAGGGTGGCATAGGAACTGTTCCTGTCGACCAGGAACGTGGCCTGCAATCTGGTCCGGACTTGCAGCATCGGCCGGTAGCCATCCTCGACCTGGGCCAGACGGCTCATATGGGGCGCCGTCAGGATGAACGGATATTGGCGTTGGTGGGTGCGTTCGATGAAAGTACGGAAATCCTTGGCGGTGACCAGATAGACCGGCCGCTGCAGCTGGCGTTCGACGAACAGGCGCATCGGCTCGAACTGCTCCAGCAGCAGCCGGGTGCTGTAATAAGGAAAAATGGCGATTTCAAGCGGTTGCGGCGTTTCGGCACGGGCCGGCCCGGCGCCGAGCAACGGCACCACCGCCAGAGCCGCCGTTACGAGAACAAGGGCGATTCTTCGACGTATCACCTTCTCCCCCTTGATGACCGCTGTCCGCACTCTCCCCACCGCGACCACTCTACCCCCGACGCGCCGCCGACGCCAGGGCTCCGGGCTCAAGTTTCAGCCCTGGGGGCGGCTGGCTTCCCCTTGACCGGCGGGCGGACTTCGTGCTGTTGATGCCGCCTGTTCAGTGATCAGCGCGGGATGACCAGAACGTGGAACGACTGACCGGCGGCTACCGCCCCTATTTCCTGCTCTCGCTGCTGTGCCTGATCCTGTATTGGCCGGGGCTGGCCGCGGTGCCGCCGCTGGACCGCGACGAATCGCGCTTCGTCCAGGCCACCCGCCAGATGCTGGAAACCGGCGATTTCGTCCGCATCCAGTTCCAGCACGACATGCGGGCCAAGAAGCCGGTGGGCGCCTATTGGCTGCAAGCCGCCAGCGTCAGCCTGTTCTCCGACCCGGCCAGCCGCGACGTCTGGCCCTATCGCCTGCCCTCGGCCCTGTCGGCCTGGGCGGCGGTGCTGATGACCTTCGCCTTCGGCCGCCATCTCCTCGGCCGCCAACCCGCCTTGCTGGGAGCGGCGCTGCTGGCATCCTGCCTGATCCTGGTGGCCGAGGCGCACCAGGCCAAGACCGACGCCTTGCTGCTGGCCACCGCGGTGGCGGCCCAGGGGGCGCTGGGGCGGTTCTATCTGGCCGCCCGGGGGCGGGCCGCCATCCCCGGCATCGGGGTGGCGCTGGTGTTCTGGATCGCCATCGGCCTGTCCATCCTGGTCAAGGGGCCGGTGGTTCCCACCATCACCCTGCTCACCATTGCCGCCCTGGCCATCCCCGACAAGCAGGCGGCCTGGCTGGTGGGATTGCGGCCCATCACCGGTGCGATCGTCGCCGCCGCCATCGCGGCGCCGTGGTTCGTCGCCATCTCCCAGGCTACCGGCGGCGCCTTCCTCGGCGAGGCGGTCAAAAGCGACCTGCTGCCCAAGCTGCTGGGCGCCCAGGAAAGCCATGGCGGCTGGCCCGGCACCTATCTCGTCCTGGCGGCGGTCACCCTGTGGCCGGCTTCGCTGCTGCTGTGGCCCGGCCTGATCGCGGCCTGGCGCGAGCGGACGCGGCCGGAGTTGCGCTTCTGCCTCGCCTGGATCATCCCCAATTGGCTGATGTTCGAGATCGTGCCGACCAAGCTGCCCCATTACGTGCTGCCGACCTTTCCCGCTTTGTGCCTGCTGATGGCGGCGGCGGTGCTGGGAGGCGCGCCGGTGCTGCGCAGCCGGGGCGCCAAGCTGTGGTATGGCGGCTGGAGCGTGGTCGCCGTGGTGCTGGCGGCGGCGGCGGTGATCACCCCGACGATCTATGGCGGAGGCTTCGCCTGGACCAGCCTGCCCGCCGCCCTGGCCATCGCCACCGCCGGCCTGGCCGCCGCCGGCCTGGCGGTGAGGGAACGGATGCGCGCCGCCGCCCTGGCGCTGCTGGCGACCGCGGCCATCGCCTTTCCGGTGGTGTTCGGCGGGGTGCTGCCACGGCTGGACAGCCTGTTCATCAGCCGTGCCGCCGCCGCCCTGGTGGACGCCCATCCCCATCGCGGACCGGTGGTGGTGGCCGGCTATGCCGAACCCAGCCTGGTGGTCCTGCTGGGCACCGACACCGTGCTGACCGACGGCGCCAACGCCGCCGTCAACCTGACCAAGGGACCGGGCGCCCTGTCGCTGGTGGCGGATCGCGAGGAGGCCGACTTCCAGGCCGCCGCCGCCGCCAACCATGTCCAGCCGGTGATGCTGGGCATGGTCAAGGGCTTCAATTATTCGCGGGGCAAGCCGGTGACCCTGACCGCCTATGCCGTGGAGGGCAGGTGATGATGGCGAGGGGGCGGCGGAGCCGACAGCGAACGGCGGTGCAGCCCCGTAGGGGCAAACGACGCCCACAGGGCGGCCCCGAGCGAATGCGAGGGGGGGGCAAAGCCCACACTGAGGGGCATGAACAATGATTCTACCGGATCGCCTGACCGTCGCCTGGGACCGCGCCGCCGCCATTGTGGCCGAGCACTGGCGGGCGAGCGCGCCGGCACGCCGCCTCATCGCCGGCCAGTGGGCGCGCACCCGCCGCCGGCCGCTGACCTGGATCACGGTTTATGCCGGCGGGCTGATCCTGCTGGGCTACGGCGTGCTGGACCGGCCGCTGGCGCTGTGGCTGAGGCCTCGGATCAATGGTGACGTCGAAGGGTTCTGGAAGACCGTTACCACCCTTGGCCTCGGCGGCGTCTGGCTGATCCCCTCGGGGCTGCTGGTGGTGGCGATCATGCTGGCCTGGCGAGCGGCGCCCTTGGCGGAAATGCGCGCCCGGCTGGCCCGCGCCGCCTGGGTGCCCGGCTTCGTCTTCCTGGCGGTGGCGGTGTCGGGTCTGCTCAACACCCTGATCAAGGTCCTGGTCGGCCGCACCCGGCCGCGCGCCCTGTTCGATGACGGCGTCTACGGCTTCGTGCCGTTCACCCACGCCTATCTGACCAATTCGTTTCCCTCGGGCCACAGTCAGGCCGCCTTCGCCGCCATGACGGCGCTGACCCTGGTGTTTCCCCGCTACGACATCGCCTTCCTGGCCATCGCGGTGCTGGTGGCGGCGTCACGGGTGCTGACCACCGTGCATTTTCTGTCCGATGCGGTGATGGGAGCCTGGCTGGGAATGGTGGTGACGGTGCTCCTGCACCGCCTGCTGGAGCGGCGCGGCATCCATGTCGGGCTGCGCTTCGAGCGCGACCGCAAGCTGGCCGAATAGCCGGCCCCCATCACGGTCAACGGCACCCATCGGGGTTCCATCCGTCCGCCATGCCCCTATGACGAGCGCACCGTGCCGAGAAACTTGGTGACCTCGCTTTGCAGGCTGTCCGAGTGCTTGGCGAGGGCCTCCGCCGATGACAGGACCTGTCCGGCGGCAACTCCGGTCAGGTCGGCGGCCTGGGTGACCCCGCTGATATTGCCCGAGACCTCCTGGGTTCCCCGCGCCGCCTGCTGGACGTTCTCGGCGATCCCCCTGGTGGCGGCTCCCTGTTGCTCGACCGCCGAGGCGATGCCCGATGAAATCTGCCGAACCTGTTCGATCACCTCGCCGATGTTCTTGATGGCGGCGACGGCACGGCGGGTTTCCTCCTGGACCGCCGAAATCTGGCTGGTGATCTCGTCGGTGGCCCGGCCGGTTTGATTGGCGAGGTTCTTGACCTCATTGGCGACCACGGCGAAACCCTTGCCGGCATCGCCGGCACGGGCGGCCTCGATGGTGGCGTTGAGCGCCAGCAGATTGGTCTGGCTGGCGATATCGTTGATCAGGCCGACCACTTCGCCGATCTTGTCGGCGGCCGTCGCCAAGGCCTGAACCATCTGGTTGGTGCGGACAGTCTCCTCGGACGCCTCGGTGGAAATACGGGCGGCCTCGCCGACCTGGCGGCTGATCTCGCTGATGGAGGCCGAAAGCTCCTCGGCGGCGGAGGCCACCGTCTGCACGTTGGCGGAAGCCTGTTCCGACGCCGCCGCCACGGCGGTGGCCTGGGAACTGGCCTGCTGGGCGGTCGAAGATAGCGACTGAGCGGTATGCTGCATCTCGGCGGCCGAACCGGACACCGCCTTGACCACGCCCATCACGCTGGCTTCGAAGTCGTCGGCCATCCTGGTCATGGCCCGCTTACGCTCGGTCGCCACCTGGGCGGCGGTTTCCTCCTGTTGGCGGCGCAGGGAATTCACCTGGATGGCGTTGTCCTTGAACACCTGCACCGCCTTGGCCATCTCGCCGATCTCGTCGGTGTTGGCGCTGGCCGGAATGGCGACGCCAAGGTCGCCGGCGGCCAGCGCGCCCATCGCCTTGGTCATGGCCTGAATGGGTTTTGCAATTCCCCCGGAAATGACCAGGGCCATGGCGATGCCCAGCAGAACCGCCATGGCACCGCCCCCGGCGCCGACATACAGGGAGGTCTGAAGCGCCGCCTTGGTCGCCTCCGTCCGCGCGACGAACTCATCCGCGTAGAACTTGCTCGCCGCATCATTGGTGGTGGCGTAGGTCTTGGCGGCGGCTTCAAACTCCGGGACGGCAGCGGCGAACTCCGGCGCGTCCAAGGAGACGCCCTTCGCCTTCAAGGCACAGATGGCTTTGGCTTTCTCCTCGAACCCCAGCACCGCTTCGTGGAAATTCTTGGCCAACTGGCGGCCCTCGGGGCTGACCATATGCGTCTCGGCTTGCGCGTAGAGCGTCTCGAACAGGGCGAAGGCGTCATCCCGCCCCTTGAGGGCGCCGTCGTCGCCGGTGACAACATACTTCCAGGTCATGACCCGGCCTTGCCGGACGGTCAACAGAGCGTCTTTCAGGCCGATCACGGCGGCGGCGACCCGCGCATTTTCCGCCACCGCCAAGGTGGTCCGGTTGCCGGAGACAACCGACCATCCGGCCATGGCGAGGATCAGGGCGACGACGACGCCAAATCCCAAGATCAGGCGTCCGCGAATTTTCAAATTTCCGAGCATGACCTCTTCCCCCTTCCACTGCGGGAGAATCGACATTCTGGGCGTGGCCGCACCCCATCCCCCAGATGGTTTGCCTTAGTAACGAACGCCGTGACGCAGGGGAATCGCTCGAACAATCATGGAACCCGTTGATCCGTTGCGGTGATGACGGTTTGGAGGAAGTCGGGTGACCATCCTGCGGCCTTCCTGGTGCCCTTG